>Ga0326513_10001206_pt1 | contig 21026 bp, 19 predicted proteins | sample 2_2465_0518_D_FD_203654 | JGI IMG/M metagenome (GOLD analysis project Ga0326513, IMG submission 203654) | Bovine rumen microbial communities from UC Davis, California, United States - 2_2465_0518 | ecosystem: Host-associated > Mammals > Digestive system > Stomach > Rumen | place: USA... | reverse complement strand
CGTCTAAAGATTGATCCGTCTATTTTGCCTAAATGTGAATATGTAGACGACAATGGATACATTTTCTATATTGATGCGGCAGATGGGGCAGATGTTTATGCTGATACATGTACAAGCATAGAACTTGATACTGTAAAATCAATCAATGTTATTTCGAAGAAAGTTGAGCTGTCTGTGGATAGAAACACTGATGCTCTTATGTTCTTGAATGGAGAATTGCCTCCTGCACTCAGCGGATTTGAATTTGACCATTGGTCTTGGATTAAAGACGGAAGTGCTATAACTTCATCGAATAATAAACAGCTTACTTCAGGTTCTATTCTTGAAGTATATGCAGTATATTATAGATCAACAGGAACCGTTTCTTATGAACCATGTTCTATGAGAGATCCAACTATTCCTTGGAAACAAAGATTTATGTATGATGATCTTAAAGTTACTCTTCCTGAAGGATACACTAAAGATCAGTTCTTAGTGTGGTTGAATGGAGCATTCGTTCCATCTACTAGAGATGCGACTTATGAAAATTTGATGTATCTTGAAAATGCTATGACTATGATCGGAAGTAAATCAGTTAATCAGAAACTTGGTGCAACTGTTGAACCTGGAAACTATGGATCAGTTATTACTCACGAAGAGAACGATGAATATCGTTACGATATAAATCTTAGATTGTTTGGTTGGAAAGGCGTTAAGGTATCTAGTTTTTATAAACCTGCTACTTCAACTACTACTCCGATTGCATACAACTTTGAAGTAATTCGTCCTCTTAAAACATTGACATTCCCTGTTGATGTAAACGTCGATGCCCACATCATCATATGTAATGGTAAAGTATTGTCTCCAGATGAATACATCGTTGATCCTGACAATCCTAAAACAATTATTCTCAAGAATATCGAGTTTGAATGTAACACTCTTCTTGATCAATTAGTTCAAGAAATAGACGATAATCTCGAGTATTATGAAAACGTAAATCCATTATACTTGCTTAGAAGCATGGTATTGGAACGAACATATTCTTTGGTTAACTTCTCAGCAGAAGATAGTTCAAAAGAGTTGTATTTGCGCAATTCAAACGCTTGTGCGGTTGACTTTCCTAAGAAAGGCGAGATCACGTTCTCTAGTCTTAATATTGGAGACTTGGTTCTTGTTAATGGTTTGTTTGAACCATATCTTTGGGTACACCAGAATACTATTAGATTCCCTCGTATGGAGTCTTCTTATAGAGATGGCGATGTAGATAAACTGTACCACGAAAATGTATTGAGATATTATTTCTTGTTAAAGGATAAATAAAACATAAACTCCTCCCAATTATGGGAGGAGTCTTTTTCTTTAATCTATAGTTTGGTGTTTATATTATAATAGTGAGGAAAGTAGAATTAATGCTATAATACTTCAGCTAGATTTGTTCGTATGAATAAAGACTCTGATAAAAGTACAATAGTTAAGATTCTACTAAAAAGAATCATGAAGACTAACGAAATTATTCGTGGGAATGTATTTATCATTCCAAATCCAGCAATCTCTTATTCAGACGAAACTAGAAATCTTTCGTTCTGGCACAAGATGGAAGAACTCCTTCAAGCAAATGCGGATCACGTAACGAGTGTTCGCGTCGAAGACAATCAATATGTGCAGGTATGGTACTGCACAAGTGGAAGCGACAACAGCAACTGGGTAGACCATTGCATTGATGGATATCCTGAATTGAAAGGATGGAGACCAGTATCTCCATATCTTCCAGTAGAACTATTAAAGGGTCATACTGAAGGACAGACAATTACAATAAATTTGCCTGTTAAGAAGACTATCAATGAAACTGACGTTGAAGAAATGTCAACGATTAAAGTAGCGTTGATCTTGTCACAGAACAAGTATCGCTACAGAAATTTCGGAACGTTTGAAAACGTTTTGGATCGTCTTACACGTTAAAAGTCTTTTAAACCCGAAAGTCCGAAAGGATAAGTAGGGTTATTTTTTCTTTTCCATTTCTTTTGAGACATGTTTTATGAGCCATTAATTTTGCTTAATGAAAGGGAGAAATTATGGGAATATTATTAGTCGATTTATCTCACGAAACGTCGAAGGATAAACGAAACTTTAGAGAAAACTCTTAAATCGCACTATAAATTATATATTTTATGGTATGATCGGAGGTAAATGGTTATGAAGAAATCATATTCGATTGAACCTAATCTTAATGCACAATATGATCAGCAAGCCTTAATGATGTTAAACATGATGAAGCTAGCGGATTTTAAATCTATTGCTGATAAGAATGCAGTTCAATTTGATATTTGTATAAAAACTGATGGTGTTAGAATTAATATCATCAAGAAAAATCCAGATAAAACTGTTCGCAAAAGATCAGTAGAATGTGATAACGACGAATTACAAACGTTATTACCAAAGTTTCAATCGGCTCTCTCAGAAATTCTTACAACGAGTATGATGGGAAATATGAATTCAATGTTTCCGATGATGTAGGAGTGTTTATGGAACAAACTCCGCCTAAAATTTTTAAGAAACTTGTTGAAACCAATCCAGCAATCAGTTATGCTGTAAATACATTGATAACTGAATACGACATTCAACGATGCCATCCAAGTTGTATGTATTTTATCAAAGGTCCAGAGTTTTATAAAGAACTAATGGCCATGCCGAAACTTGATAGTAATATTAAGATCGGAAAGATGATGCGAGAGGATCCAACCCTTGCATCTAAGATTGGCGAAATCAAGTTGAAATACTTTAACGAATTCTGTAGGGTAAATAATATCAAAGAATCTAATTTCTTGAGCAGTACAGTTGACTCTATGTTACTTGTTAATAAGAAACCGTTAAAAACTAAATTCGAAAATGGAGTAATTAATTTTCGAAATAAAGACGGCGAGTTTACAAGTTATATACGATTAAACTTTGTTCGTGAAATTGAAATATTGTATGATGGTATGGGTGGAAATATAAGAATTAAAGGCATTAATGAAGAGTATGTTGACGGTAATCCAATATTTATGAGATTATTTAAACAACTTCTTATGCTTCTTGAAAATTCTAATGCACTCACGGATGCTGAACTTTATAGAAAAATTAATTATATTCGAAAGAAATACATCGATGCGAAAGATCCGTCAATGTGGGCAAGTCTTCTAGACGGAAATAAATATATTTATATTATAGATGGTGAAAAGGTTATGTCTGACGAATATTTACCAGAATCTAGTAAAAATATTTTGGTAAAAACAGATAATTTTCTAACCTTCATTTTACCACTAATCCAGATATGTTTGAAGCCACATTAAGGGTATTTTAGCGACATCTCTCAATTTTGACATTGATATGACCTCATTTTCGAGGACGTATTTTATATAGTCAAATAGAGAGATGCGTATGTATGGAATGATAAAATGCGTCAGAAAAAGATCCGGTGAAACCCAAGATTTTGATCTGGCGAAACTTGAACATGTGATTCTCGTCTCTATTCAAGAAGAGAAAGAATTTAATGAACCATACAGTGTAGAGAAAAACACTGCTTCTAGGATAACGTTCGAAGTCATACATGAACTTGAAAAGAAAATCAAGAATCATGAATTGGATTGTATGAATATTGACATGGACGTTATTCAAAACTTAGTTGAAGATATTTTTTATAGATGCGGGTATTATAATACAGCTAAACGCTATATGAGATATAAGTTCAACAAACAACTTGCCGCAAAGGACAGTGAGATTGAAACACTTAAAAAAGAAATCCTGGAACTTAAAAGGTTTAAGGACGAATATATTGACGATATGCGGTAAAGCAATTGTCATGTAAACACATAGGAGTAATTTAAATGATCGTTTTATCAAAGGAAGAGTATCTTAATTTTAACAAAAACGTTGTTGGGGCAAGCCGCCGTTTTTATAATGTTGCAAAACACAGCGTGTTGCCTAGCAATACTAGTGACGCAGTAATCAACATTGGTCGTTATCTACTTGATGATTTCGCATTTTTAGATTCTGTTACTCATAAAGAAAAATGCGAAGAATTGATTAAGAAAGGTTTTGTGACTGTTTCTTTTTTCAAAGGAATTGTAGACTGCTGCTTTACTGTTGGTACTAAGGTATTGATGAGAAATGGAGAATACAAGAATGTAGAAGATCTCAAAGTCGGCGATCTTCTTATGACAACGCTCGACATTGAACCGTTACAGCATGTTGCAGAGGTAAAATGCGTTCTCCATTCGGATATCGACTATGATCCTGAGGAAGATTATGATGTTTATTTCGTAGATGTCGTTACATCTAAGAATTACGAAATGAATGATATTTTTATTAAATCAGACAAATACGAAAAATAAACAGAGGATTTCTATGGCTACAAAAAAGAAATCAAAACTGTCTATCCCTGAAAATATGACAGTTAAGAAACGTGACGGAGATTATGTTCCGTTTGATAGTACATTCATCAAAAATGCCATTGCTAAAGCAAACGACTCGATGAAAAACGAAAATGACAAAATATCAGAAGCCGAAATATCTAAAATAACAGAGCATGTGGTAGATGAATTATTTGGAGACCCAGTAGATGGAACTTTTAATGTTGATAATCCGCCTGAAGTTGAAGATATTCAAGACGAAGTAATACTTTCACTTAAGTACTTCAATCATTTTGCTCTTGCTGAAGAATATAAAAGCTTCCGCGAAAAACGCACATATAATCGTCTTAAAGATGCTAAAGTAATGCGAGATATTCACAAGCAGCTTACTCCTGACCCAAAAAAGAAAGCAAATCAAAATGCAAATCTAGATGAGCTTTCTTTTGGTGGACGTAAAGGTGAAGCTGAATCAACTTTGCTTAAATATCTTGCTAGAAACGATTTGATGGATGAACTTGACATAGTTGATCTTGATATGAATCGTAGATATAAACACGATTTAGATAGCTTCTTCTTAGGCGAACACAATTGCATAAGTTGTCCAATAGATCCACTTCTAGAAAAAGGATTCAGTACAAGACAAACAGATATTCGTCCAGCAGGTTCTATTAATACTGCATTCCAGCTGTTGGCAGTTATTTTCCAATTACAGAGCTTACAGCAATTCGGTAAACATCTCTGCCGAATTAAAACCTCGAGAACCTATAAATATAGGGTGTGTGCAAACACTTATAAAATTGCATGCTAACGGTCAACTAAATTGAAAGATTAAGGTGGTAAGAGATCCTATATCTACTGAGAAAGCAGTAGACAAGGTAATACCGTGCTTGGTAACACATTTCCGCCAAGTGTATCGACTATCGAAAGCATAGCTAAGAAAAAATATCTTAGTGAAGAAGCGAGTAGAGTACATGATAGGTGAAATTCCTATTGTGGAAGCGCGAGGGTATCGGAAGATACAAGATATAGTCAGGCTTTATAGAAATATAAAGGATGCGGAATGGGAGTCTCCGCAACTCATCTAGATGTAAGTATGATACCTTATGTGAGAATGTCTTTCTATAAGCACTATCTCACCGTTGTTGACATTTTGCCATTTATAAATGTTGAGAAAATAAAGGCAAGATTAGGTTTCGATAAATTCGAAGCTAAAAAGATTAGTATCGTCGATCCTATTTATAAGGGAGACCATTGGTACAACTTTATCAGACGGTACATTGCAAAAAAGGCTTTAAAACTTACTAAAAAAGAGCTCAAGCAAGCTGTTGAAGGAATGTACCATAACCTCAATACACTTCAAAGCAGGTCAGGTAAAGTAGATTGCCTAGCAGCGTAGAAATACGTTGTGTAGAATTCGGCAAATTCGGTGGAGTCTAAAAGCCAAGTGACTCATGATAATACCGAGGTAAACTAATAGATTGCGAAAGGCTATTAGTCACCGTAACGCGTAGGAGATGAATAAATATAATTCTCCCAAGAGTGTCGACACCAAAAGATATAGTCTTTTGTGAGTTGGATTGACCACCAACAATACCTAACGTTAAACGAGGGTGAATATGTACGCTGAACGTCGTGAGAAATCACGAGAGCTAGAGGATAAAAAGCCTCTAGGATAACAAATTTGAATCAGTTGCCCTTTAGTTCGATCAATTATGGTACTTGTACGCTTCCAGAAGGTCGTATGGTAACTAAAGCATTGCTTGAAGGATGTATTAAAGGTGTTGGTAAGTTTGGAAGAACTAGTGTATTCCCTTGTGGAATTTTCCAGTTCTCTAAAGAAATCAATGGCTATCCAGGAACTCCTAACTATGATCTCTTTAAGTTGGCTATTAAGTCTACTGTTAAGAGATTGTATCCTAATTACGCAAATGTAGAATGGAGCGTAAACAAAGCAGCTATCAAGTATGATAGAGATGTTAAGACAAAATATCTTAATTCTCTTAGCGATACAGATAAGCTGATACTTAAAGATTTCTTGGCTCGTCATACAAATATAAAAGATATGCTTCGTCTTTCTATTTCTGACGAAGGCGCAATAGTTCCAGTTATGGAATCTTACCCAGATGAAATAATGGGAACTATGGGGTGTCGCACGTATAATGGTGCCGATATTAATTTTGGTGAAGTATTCGAAGCTAATATTAAGAAGGCAATTTCTGGCGAAGAAAACGAAGAAGCGTATATCAATCTTTGGTCTGCTGCTCAAAAAGATGGACGCGGAAACATCGTTCCAGAAACAATCATTCTTCCTACACTCGCAAAAGAATGTAAGGATTTGAATGAAAATGTTTATAAAGAACTTTCTGAAAAGAAGCGTCTTGATAAATCAGAAGTGGATTCGATGTCTTTAATTGATAGATTTATGGAATATCTTGATTGTGAAATTGAGAATTCTAAAAACTCATTAATTAAGCGTTACAAGTATATCTGCTCACAGTCTCCGTCTTCTGCTGCATTTATGTGGGACAATAAGATTATGGCAGGTTATGTTCCTGAAGAAGGAATCGTGTCTGCTATGAAACATGGTACTCTTGCTATTGGTCAGCTTGGTTTGGCAGAAACCCTTATTATTCTTATTGGTAAAGATCATACTACTGAAGAGGGTATGGAATTAGCCAAGAGAATCGAGTGTTTATATGCTAAACGTTGTAAAGAATATAAGAATATTTTTAAGCTTAATTTTGGGGTGTATTACACTCCTGCTGAAAACCTTTCGTATACAGCAATGACTAAGTTTAAAGCTAGATTTGGAAAAGTCCCTGGCGTTACAACTTATCCAGAAGGACCAGATAAAGGCAAAGATAAAACTTTCTTTACAAACAGCATACATGTTCCGGTATATCATAAGGTTTCTGTATTTGATAAAGTTGATATTGAATCTAAGCTTACAGGATATTCATCAGCAGGTTGTATTACTTATGTAGAATTTGGTGATACAGCAGTTAATAATGAACGCGCTGTTGAGCAAAACGTTGTGTATGCAATGGAACACGATATTCCTTATCATGCAATTAATGTTTTCAGTGATACTTGTAATGCTTGTGGATACCAGGGAGTTATTCCTGAAGGAAAACCGTGTCCTAAATGCGGAGAAACTCACGATATAGATAGGCTTCGACGTGTAACAGGTTATCTTACAGCAGATTATCGTAAGGCTTTCAATAAAGGAAAGCAGGATGAAGCAGATCATCGTGAAAACCACACAGATACATTGTGTAATTGGAAGGAGTCGTAATATGAAATATGCTGCAATTCTTGGAAACGACGTTCTTGATGGTTTTGATGGTGTAACTGTAAGTTTCTGGACGCAAGGTTGTCCATTCCATTGTAAAGGTTGTCATAATCAACACACTTGGGATTTTAATGGAGGAAATGAAGCTGAACTTGATTGGATTATTTCTGATATTAAAACCAAGTTGGTTGCTAATGGAGTTCAGAGAGATTTTTCTGTTCTTGGAGGAGAGCCTCTTTGTTCTGAAAACTTTGATAATGTGATGCAGATAATTTCATCAGTGAGAGAAGAATTTCCTGATATTATTATAGCTGTTTGGACAGGCTTTACGTTAGAAAATCTTTATAAGACTTATGATCGTAAAAAACTTGGATTCTTTTTAGATAAAATAGATATTCTTGTTGACGGTCCTTATAAAGAGGAACTTAGAGACGTTGAGTTGGCACATAGAGGATCTTCCAATCAAAGAGTTTTGAGAAAAGGAATAGACTTTTAATAATGCTTAAATCTGGGAGGATTAACCTCCCAGATTCTTTTTTAAACTTTAGAAAACACTGTAATGACACATTTTTATTATTGATCGTAGTTTTATTATATATTAAATCTGTGAGAAAGCCAGGGTGCTCTGTATCATCTGATACATTATGGTTCAATTCCATTCTTTCTAAAATAGACTTAAAGGAGAAATAAACCAATGCTAATGTTTCCCTTCCCACCACATTGGTGTTGGCCGTGTCTCCTTTAGGTCTTTCTTTTTTGTAGGATATTGTTATGGCTGAAAAGTTTAAAAATTATAGGATCAAGAAACTGTCTGAAAAAGATATTGGAGAAGCTAATTATGCTGATCCAGATAAAGACGGAATTATTAGGTTAGAAGAAATTCCTGATCCACAATTTGACATGAAATACTATGAGTACAATGAGAAAGCTATTAAGAAGCTTGAGATTAATATAAGAGGTTCTTTTGAATATAAAGGTCTCTTTATGTTTATCAAGACTTATCTTAACGTAGAGCATTGTGCTTTTTATGAAAATTACAGCATGAAGAATGGTCTTACGATTGAACTTCATCATGCTCCGTTTACATTGTATGATATCACAGAAGCAGTAGTTGCTAAATCGATGCATGATAATGGGTATTTTGAGACATTCAGAGTTGTCGAAGAAGTTAATAGACTTCATTATCAATTTATGGTTGGTCTCACTCCGCTAAATCCTACTGCACACAAGATGGTACATTCAGGAGTCCTTCCAGTTCATCCTAAAATTATTATAGGTAATTGGAAAGAGTTTTATACTAAATATCAAGCATTCTTAAATGAGTCTGCTGTTAAGAAGTATGAAGATGCGATTGCTCTTGAAGAATCAAAGAAAAATGTTGAACTTCCTCAGATCATGAATTACAATCCTTCAAGGATTGAGAGTCCTATTAAACTTCCTTCACCAGAAGATATCCAGAAATGGGTAGTAGATTCTAAACTTGCTAAGCTTGAGGATTTCACAGGAGATAAGAAATGATAATGACAGTAATTACTATTGTTTTTTATTTGTTATTTTTAGCAGCTCTTGTTGCTATTTATTTTAAGATGTCTGAACTGAAACAACAGGAACCTATAGTTCCTAAAGTAGACGTTACGTTATCAAGTGTAAATTACTTTATTAGACGAGAAGTGTTATTTGATTTTATTTCTTGGTTTAATTCTAAAATAGCAGTAAAGCATATGGGAAACCCAAATCAGTCATCTACGTTGATTGGAGAATTAAAGGATCCTGATATTATTCAAAAGAAAATGCAAGTTCTTACGATGAAGATTCTTGCAACAATGTCTCCATCTCTTAAATATCAATTCTATTCGGTATATGATAAGAGAGCTTATGATGATCCTGATTCTATGCTTAGCTCATATATCTCTAGACAAATAATGTTTTATATTCGTAGGGCAAATGTTGACATTACAGCAATGTTTACAAACAATCCAGAAGATTCAACAGATAAGTTGTTGAAGCTATACATCATTTCTCTAGAAAACGAAATTTACAAAAACAATAATATTGATATATTAAGTAACAGCGATAACTTTGCTGAAGAGAATGAAGGAGCACAAGAATGATTAATCTCATTGGGGGAAGTAAACTCTTAAACAGAGTCAGTCAACTTTCAGGACAGAATCAGGAAGATATGTTCAGTATCTTTCCAGCAATTCCTACAAAGTTTACAACTTACAATATCTATTCGGGACAACTCGAAATGGGTATGCATGGATATCCGGTATTAAATGGCGGATTATTCCCAAGACTCTGTAACATTATTGGTGAATCTGCAACAGGTAAGACAACTATTATGGTTGGACTTGCAACATCTGCTGTAGATTATATTCGTCGTCGTTTTGGTGATGGATATTCAGAATTGATTTATCTTGACGTAGAAAAGAACCTTAACAAGAATCGTTTCTGCGATATTTCTCATTGGTCAACTGCCGATTATCAGACTCGTTGTAGTTACAGTGGCGAAGATATTTCTCTTGTTGATTTGGCAAATCTCATTATGAAACTTGCTGATGTCAAACTTAAATATAAGAAAGACTATCTTTTGCCGTCTGGTCTTCGTGATATTGATGGTAAGGAAGTAATGTTCCTTGCGCCTACATACATTTGTGTAGACTCTGTAGCTGCTATTAACCCTAACGGTGTAGAAGATTTGATCGAGCACGATAAGGCTGGGGAAATGAAAGACCTTGATAAGCTCGGTACAAATATGGAAGCTGCACAAGATGCAAAGGCTTGGACAATCTTCGTTCGTAAGATTAAGCCATTCCTCGATAAAGCGAATATTGGTTTGTATTGCATTAACCATAAGACTAAGGAAATGAAAATCGATATGTTCTCTAAAGAAACTCGTTATCTTCCATTCCTTGGTATGGGTGAAAAACTAAAAGGTGGTAAAGAATTTATCTTCCAGTCTTACAATATCTTTGATCTTCAGAGTGGTGAAAAATACGATGATAAGAATCCTGTATACGGAAATGATATTCGTGGTTTCTCTACTCGTGCAAGCTTCGTTAAGAGTAAGACGAATATGGAAGGTGTAAGATTCCCGATGGTATTTGACCTTAATCGCGGTTATCTTCCTGAACTTTCTGACTTTGAATATTTGTATCAGAAGAAGTACGGAATTGACGGTGCAGTGAAAATGTCTCTCGATATTCTTCCTGAGGTAACATTTACTCGTCGTACGCTTCTCCAGACTATTGAAGAATACCCACAATTGGCTAGAGCTATTCAATTCACTACTAAATTTCATGCATCTAACGAAATGCTTTATCATACCATTCCTGGAAGTCTTAAAGACATGGGAACAAATGTTCCTCTTGAGCAGAGGCTTTCTATCCTTTATAACTTTACTTCTCCTTATGAGAAAGATGTTATGGATAATCCTTTTAAGAATTTCGCTTCTCTTGCTCATGCTAACCAACATTACTTCACATTTGGAAATAATTTTGTTAATCATAGCAACGACTTGTTCAAGAACGCAAATGTTGATCAGGCAGCTAAAGGTTATACATTTATTTCGTCTAATGGAGTAACTCCATATGATGCTGATAAGGGATTGGCTAGTGTTGAAAATGGACATTATGTTTTTCCAGCTAAACAGACAAATGTTATTAACTCGTAAGGTTGCATATATATTACCATTGTGAAGATAGTTTGAAATGGATGTCTAACTTATCTAATAGTGGTGGGTAGATTGACATGGAGGTTGATCTACTTTAGGGGAATTTAAAGATGAATATTGTTTTCGTACTCGTTTGCTTGATGGTTGCAGTGTGCTGCATAGTAGTCACTGCTTTTGAAAAACTTTATCTTAATAAAGTAAAGTATCCAAGGATGGTTCGTGAATGTGCTGCCAAGAAAGAAGCAGAAAGACTCGCGGCTAATAGCATTCGTAGACACTAATTAAAAGACCAGGAGCTTAATGCTCCTGGTTTTCTTTTTTCATTTAAACTGTTTATTTTGTGTATATTATAATAATGGAGAAAGTAGGGAAATTTATAACATAAACCCGACTGGAGACATTTGTATAAATGTCAACCTCGATATAAGTTTTAGTTATAGATATCTACTAAATATTGTTATGCTTAAAACAAAAGAACCTGTTGAGTCTCTTCCACTTTCAGTCAAGAACGATGTTCTTGATCGCTTCAACAATTGGACACCTGATAGCGATAGTGATATCGCATGCATTCTTGCGTGCAAATGGCAAGGCAAGTCACGCGAAAAACTCATAGCTCATTTCTTCCCCGACACGACATTAGATGAAGACTTAAATTTACACAAGCTTGCAATGTCAGAGATATTATTCTCGTGGTATGATAAATACCATGCCGTTACTTCTGTTGAAAATCAAGAAGTTGCAGACAAAATCTACAAGCTAGTCGATGAGCTTTTGGATAAAGTTTATGAAATGGATCAGGATTAATTCCTGATAATAAACCCGAAAGTCCGAAAGGATGAGTAGGGTTATTTTTTCTTCCCACTACACCCACCAGCTTCTATACCAAAACAACAAGAAGAGCATCCTTTGCCGCATCCGTTCAGACATGCGCTCTCGCACCCATTATTACAAGCACATTTAACGGCTCCAGCACAAAATGAACATGCAACATATCCACCATTACAACTACCAGCACACCACATCATACAAAGAAAAGAGTAACATGCTGCCATTTTACAAGTTTTGTTCATACAACTTCCTGTTCTTTTTTATTCTGCCGAATACAATAATATGACATATTGTCTAAATTCTCAAAAATCTTTTCAGTGATATATTTATTCACTAATAGGGAGGAAAAGCTTGAGAAAGAAAGTTAGGATAACACTGAATCCTTATATAATAAAAGGGATTATAAAATCATTCGTGTTTATACTAGGAATTGTTGCTATGTGTTTAGGGATATTTGGACGTAGCAGTGGATGGCTATTGGTAGCAATAGGGTCATTGGTATTGCAAGTGTTTTTGTCTAACCTTGAAGGTTGGTGATAAGTAAGGAAATATAATTTAAGGAGAATTCTTGATGTTTTTGAATTCAAAAGCTTCAGTTGGTAAACAAAATGTAAGTCATCGTAAAATTGAGGCAATTACGGGCGTTAATTATCGAGTAGTTGGAAGGATTTTATGTGACAACGGAATAATTACAGACAATAAAAATCTGCCGTCCGATAAAGTACAGAAGATAAGGGAGCTTCATGCTTTAGGGTTAGCAGATAAAGATATTGCTGTCCAATTGGATCTTGATGTGCGTACCGTTGCCAAATATAAATATAAAGAAACTAAGGGAGAATAAAATGACAACAGAACAGGATTTGGACTATGCTAATACTTCATTTCCAAATGAAGAAGCATATAAAATAATGCTGGAAGGTAACTTGACATTACCGGAGTTCGTATCAGCGAATAGACTCCAGATGCAGTCGCTTCAGACATCACATCACGTGGGTCTTCTTGATCCAGAGTCGCCTAATATGGCTACTTCTTTCGAGAAACCGTATGGCAAATACACAGACAGTTACTATGTAGCTCCAGCTGATTTTCGTGTTATTTCAGTAATACCTAAGTTTACAAATATTGCACGTTTCAATTACGTTTATGTAGTTCAGAACATGCTTACTAAGGTATTTGACGTAATCGAAGTTAAACACTATCAGTGTCTTTCAGAAGACCGTGGTTATCTTAGACCATATACTGATGGTGATAGATATAAAGTTGGAGATATTATTCAGAAAGGATCAACAGTGTTCCGTTCTATGTCTCATGACGAATATGGCAACTATCGTTATGGTGTAAACCCAAAATGTGCTTATATTTCATTACCAGAAAACGAAGAAGACGGTATCGTTATCCGTGCAGGTTATCGTGAGAAATTCGCATTCTATGATATGAAGAAGACTCCTATTCTCATCAACCGTAACCAGGTACTTCTCAATCTTTACGGAGACACTAATAATTATAAGTGTTTTCCTGATATTGGTGAAGAAGTAAAAGACGGTATTCTGTATGCTAAGCGAAGTATTAACTATGCGAATATAGCTGCTGAATGCACAGACGATTCTCTTAAACATATTTTGTCTAACGATGAGGTATGTAAAGGAGACGGTTTCGTTGGTGATGTTGATATTTGGGTAAATGATACAGAAGAATTTGAAAACTCTGGTAACAAAACCCAGTTGTTGAAATATTATCATGCGTGTGTAGATTATTATACCAAGATTTATAACGTGCTTGATCCTATAGTAAATGCTAGCAACAAATCAAAAGTTCAGTATACTAGAAAACTTAGGTGGATATTTGAACATGCTCGCAATTATCTTGACAAGAATGTTATTTGGATGAATAACAACAATAATATTGAATTTGCTTATCTTGAAGTTATGACATACGAAAAGAAGTATGCTACTGACGGTTACAAGATTACAGACAGATTCGGTAGTAAAGGTGTTATCACGTATGTTTGTCCTGATGAATATATGCCAAGAGATGAGCTTGGAAATGTGGCAGATCTTATCTTGTCACCTCCAGGTGTTATTGCTCGTGCAAATCCTGGTCAGTTGTATGAACAGGAATATAACTTCATTGCTGATACTATTGCTAAACGTATCACTGCTCTTCCTACAATACAAGCTAAAGAAGCATTGTTGGTTGAGTTTGTTATGGACAGTAATACGAATGAAGGTAAAGAATTGATTAAATTCTTGAAAGGAAAGAATCCGGCAGAGAAAATCCAGTTCTTTAAAGATATAGACGACCACGGAATCTTGCTTGCTAAGGAACCGTTTGATGGACAGATTACTCCAGACAAACTGGAGAACTTGTATGTAAAGTATAAGGTTGCGCCAACTTCAGTATTGATTTGTCGTGAATTCAACGATAATATGACTGCTCTTCCGTTGCAGAATATTGTTAAGGCTAAAGAAGCTGCGGGTTTTGTAACTCCTCAGACCGAGATCGGGTTGAATAAACGCCAGCTTGATATTGAACAGAGAAATAAAGGAGTTACGCCGTTTGATGTAGCAAAGAAAGAGAAATATTCAAGCAATAATATGGCTGTAGCTCCTGATGGATTAGGAGGATTTGATACCATAGACTTGTATAAATACAGATCCAATCAACAGTTTAATCAGAAGAAAGCCGTGCCAGGAACATGTGTAAAAGCGTGGATAAACTCAGAAGGAAATCTTGTAAGACAGTATAAGAGTTTTAATCCGGTTATTATCGGACGCAAGTACTACATGCTGCTAAAACAGATGCCTGATGAAAAATTCTCAGCAAGAAGTGTAGGAAGTACAAACCAAGTCGGTGTTCCTAATAAGACTGGTAAGCAGAGTAAACTTATGAGTCCTTATGCAAAGAACGCTATTCGTTTGTGCGAAATGGATAATGACGTTAATTTCTGTCGTGTTGATCCTGAAATTGAAAACAGATTCATGGCTACCCATAGTGTAAACCCTGAACTTTGTGAAAAATTAGGAACGATGCTGCTTACAGAAGATCCGTTTGAATTACATGATCTTCCGATTAAGAATGAGGAGATTTGTAATAATGTTCCAGCACTTATGCTTCATGCTGCTTTGTACAGTATTGGTCGCGAGATTGAAGATGTGTATGAAGGCGAAGAAGAAAAACTAATGTAAAAAGAATCACTCCTCTAGGTTATCTTAGGGGAGGTTTCTTTTTTTTTTTGGGATAACATGGTCGATGAAGACTTTGTTAGTTATAATACATATAAATATTTAAAGGAGATAACTACGAATGTATAATGATGGAATTCCTGTAAGTGAATACACAGAAAAGCTTCTTGCAAGCAGATCTGACGATTTCAGAATCGATATGATTCATGAGCTTATGTTTGGTGACGATATTGGTGGAATCTTTCCAAATCGCACAGTTAAGATGGCTGGAAAAAATGAAGGCGAAACAAACGACGTTCTTCTTCGTAAAGCTAGTATTCTTGACACGTATGCGTATTTGAAAACCGGTGGCGATACTATGAAGATGGCTATCGAACAGAATATACAAAACATTGCCCGTCTTCGTGATAACGGTGAAGGAATGAAAGACTCTCTTCCTCCGATTAAGGATGTTTGGTTGTTCGTTTTTATTTACGATGAAGGTGAAATTAAAGTGAATTCTTACTTGAATCCAAACAGTCAGGATATTGGAGACATTCTTCGCACTGATAAAATGATTGTAATGACAGGTTTCATTATCACTTATCCGACAGTGTTCCCTGGCCAGAAACTTCCAGAAGGATATCCGGATACTGTTTACGAATGGACTTTCATTTCCCCAATTATGGAAGACCATCTTCCAGAAAGTAGTAAGGTTGCAGCAGAATTTGAAGCAAACCGAATGAAGAAAATGTTCTTCTTGGACTTCAGTAAAGGTGTTAAAGACGTGGCAGACGCAATCGATGCCTCGGCTGCATTGAAGAATATGTAACGACGTGAGAGGAGCATCTGGCTCCTCTCTTTGTTGGCTTAAAAAAGATATTTTTGACATTTTAATAAGAAGGAGATTTTTGGTATGGATATGCAAAAAACCGCTGACCAATCACATGTAACTGGCTGTTCAGATATGATGACAACGTTCATAAGCAAAGAAGGTTCTAATAGTTATCCTACTTCAGTAGTATTACTTAATAGATTCTTTTGTTCTCCTGACGAGTATGAATGGGTTAAAAACAGTGGCATTTCTATCCAACTTCCTAAGTTTAAAGCTGGGGATGATGTCCACTGGTATAAGTTGAAAGATCAATACAATAACCTCAAAAACGCAGTTATTTCAGGGTCTATTTTTAAAGACATTCCGTTATTTAAATCTGAAACCTTCACTACGCCTGCTAAATCTACAAAGGTTTTTAGAACAAAGAATAAATATTATATTTATAATCAAGAAACTAAGCAAATTTACTGGTCTAAGGAATTTGATAAAGAAAAATTCACACATTATACACTTGCAACAGATCAGATTGTAGAACCTTTAGATATGATATCTTTAGGAAAAGTAGATTATCTCCTCTGCAAAAACTCGATATGGAGATTCAAATCAGACGATTCGTATTCCAAAGTGTATAATGAACAAAGTACAACATATAATGCTTTTGATGCAGGAAATGATAGAATAGTTGTTGCTTGGTCTTGTATGAAACAGTTAAGCACAAAACAGTGACAGTATCAGTACCAAATCCAAATGCTAGTTCTGGTTCTTCTGGAAGTAGCTCATCAGGTTCTGGTGAAAGTGCAACTACTTTGATTTCAGTTCCTAATGGAATACCATCAAGCAACAAATGCACTTTTGTTTGGATTGAGGGTGGAAAAATGTATGTCGGAGATACAAAAACTTCATGCAATTTACCAGTTTCAGGTCCATATACACACACGCCGACAACAGAACAATTAACAGATCAAACTGCTAATCCTGGAAAAGAAGTATCAGACCAAACCAATAAACATTATGCTGGAATTAACAGCATTAAGACTCCTAAAGGTTGGGAGTATGGAAGTGATCTCTTTGGCGAAGTAACAGGTGTCACTGGTGTATATAAGGGAGAAAATCTTACATATATTGCCAATAGCAGTAAGATTACAATATTTTTGAATAACGATAAAACCAAGAAACTTACAGAGTTTACATCTAGTAATGGACTTGGTGGAAATCCTATTTTTGTCGAAGTTAAAGCTGGAGACGTGTGGATTCTTGTTAATGGAAAGTGGAAGAGATCATACAATCCGTCTGATCAAGAAATTCCTTTTGCATTTATTTTATACGCATTTAATTTCGAGCAAGATGCAGATAAAGATAAAATAGACTGCCGAGTTGCTAATGTTACAGTAGACGAAATATTGTCTTTGGCATACAGCAGATCTGTTTATGATAAATATTTTGCTAAAGCAATGTCTGGGCAAACAACATTTATGACTTCTTTTTCTAAAGGTTCTTCTAAAACCGTTTTTAATGTATTTGGAAACGATAATCGTAGAGCAAAAGCAGTAGAGATGAAGAAGTGTTGTAACGCATTTGATATTGGAGAAGACTAAAATGTCTGAAGACAATAAACAAAAGATGATGAATATCAATTCTGAAACCAAGGATAATGGGAACATTGTAGTTGGTGTAACCGGAAAAGAAAAATTCATGCATCTACCTTTCAATAAAAAAGATAAATACTTTATGAATCCTGTTGATTTTGTCAAGTTTGTCAAAGCAACAGAGGCAACCATAAGGCATTCTCAAGAATATAATAGGTATATAGCTTACCTTAAAAACGACGTAGGTCTTCATAGATGTGCGTTGTTTTCTGGTATAGATTCTGACACAGCAACTATAGAGATGCACCATTTTATTTTCACATTGTACGATCATGTTGAAATACAGATTGCTCATTTGTTTAATCAAGGTGATCGCATTAATTCTTCTAATGTTGCTCACAATGTACTAAAAGACCATTTTGAAAATATGATTCTTATAGTTCCATTGTGTGAAGCTGCTCATAAAGCATACCATGCTTCATTATTGGCTAAGAAGACAGGAAAAGGAGATGGAACCAATAGCGAGTTCTTTATAGATATAAATGCTGCATTCGGAGACTTGGGTAAATATGTCCAAAAATACAAAGACGATTTGACTATAACGCATTATATGAAATTGAAAAATTATTTCGAGGAATATAATCGTCGTTCTGGTAAGCCAATTAAGCCTACTGTATTTAACGAGTCCATTACTGAATGGCGAGACGTGTTTAACACTAATTTTGCTAAAGAGGCGACAAATGACAGTTGAGTCAGTTCTTGTAGCTAAGAACCGCGATCAATTTGATAAGATTATTAACTTCATGCGAAGTTTAATTTTCAAAAATCAAGTTGAAGCGGACGAAGCTGAAACAACAGATACACTTAACGCTTATGAAAGATACGAAGCTGCTTATTTGTTACACGACTCGTCTCTTTCATATCAATTAAATAAACAATCGATGATCGATTTTGGTTTTTCAGAGAGCGCTGCTACAAAGTATGTAAACGATCCTAGATCATTTCAATCTGCTGTGATGGCAGGCAATACTATTTGTAAAGCATATTTAAATAGCTTGCGAAAAGTTAGAGTCTCTGAATATATCGAAAACAATCCTTATTATAGACAGTTCTGTGGATTGCCTTATGACAAAGATCAATATATTGGAGTAATAAACACAGATAAAGTAAAACCATCAGATCCAGATACACTGTGGCTTCACGAGGTTACCCTTGCTAAATATCCTTTAACTTATGCTCGTTTGTTTTATGAACGCGAAGTTGAAAAGATTTACAAAGATCACAATTATATGTATTTACAATTTCTTGAAAAACCTATGTCACCGTATGAAATACGTACAAAGGAACAACTTGAAATTTGTTATTACGACACAAGTATTTTGTCTGGTTCTGAATTACAATATTGGTTCGAATGTTATACTAAAGCTAGAAACGAGATCATGCTTAATGATTACGTTGAAGCTTTTGAAACCACATACAAGGCTTACGTAAATGTACAGTTGATAAGTATCTTGTCATTTGCATTCAACTTGTATTGTTCTAAAATGCTTGAACGATTTGCAGTTCGTGATTATACAGATTCTGAAATCTATGATATTATTGAGTCCAACGATCTAAGTGAATTGAAGACTTTGGATATAGCATTGCTAAGACGTATTGTAGATAGGCTTCCTGATCTCAAAGCATATACTGGAACCGATAGAGTTATTGATATCATATATGATATCGTAGCTGATACAAGCATTAATGTAAAACGTTATTATCTAAAGAAGAAATATAATGTTGATACACAAGGAAATACAAACGTTGATAAAGGCAAGTTGTACAATAAAAGTGTAGATATCGTTTTTGAAGAGAAAACTATCAAACATGGTGTATCATCAACCGACAATCTAGATCAAGAATACAATTATGATACGGTTGTTATGAGTGATGATACTTGGGGCGCAACTCATAAAATGACGAATGATGCACAGAAATTAGCAGTAAAAGAAGAGATTAAGCGAGAGCTTCTAAAAGCCAATTTCTCTACAATAATGACTAAATACATTTCCGTTTCTAAGATCATTGATCTTAACGTTAAGATGATTGATCTTAGTAATAAATTAGGATTATTATATCAGTATTGTGATGCTAAAGGAAATCTCATTTCTTCAGATAAATGGACATTTGAAGGTATAGAAACAAATGCTCTCAGTATTTATGCGGCATGGTGTGTTGTTTTCGGAGCAATGAATGGATTAACTGATCCTGATAAGATTCCTGTAGATTCTACTCTTATTGAGGGAGTGATGAAACTGCGTACGATTGATAAGATTCCTATCGACGTATTGAACGTAAAGAACCTTGTTATTGATATAGGTAAAGGAAGTTATTCTGAAACTCATCAAATCAAAAACACGGCTACTATAGATAGAAAACTAGAAGATGTCATTGCGGATTATAATGCAAGAATAGTAAACCGACATCCTCTATTTTCACATTATTCTCTTAAAAAAGTAGCTCTTACTCCGATAGAATACAAACTAAATGCATGTAATAGTTATACTGGAGCTATCGAAAATGAAACTCTCGCTTATGATTCTAGACGTAATCTACGACAGATAGAAACTACTACACAAACAGATTCTGAAGGTAGAATTAAGGTTTTTAAAACAACGGTTGATTATGGAATGACCACAAACAGTTCAAGAGTCGAATTAGTTAGTGCTGATGATAAGTTTGATGATAATTCAATAATCAAAACAGTTACTTCTGCTCCAGAAACCATATCTAATCCTGATTTTAGAAAGGTTTATAAATTTGATAAATACATCAAAAGTATCCTTAATGTTTCAGGAACTAGAGACATTCTTAAATATAATCTAAAACCAACATATGTCTACGTTAAAGAGAATATCTTAGATGGACAATTTGCTTATGACGGAAACAATCTATCAGGTTATGTTGAGAAAACTGTTTGGGAAGATTCTGAAGGCAGAAAACGAACAGAAAAAAAGATTTACGAATATAATCTTGATTCTGCTATGCCTGAATTGAAAAATGTCGTTGTTAATCAAGATCGAGGATTCGATATTTCCGATCCTATGCTTGGTAAAACATACACTAAAGAAGATGCTAAAAACCAAAATCTGTTTAAAGTGTATGTGTTTAATAATGGAGATTGGGAACCTGCTAGTTTAGCTTGGGCAGAAACTGTACTTAAAGTCGACGATGCTAGAAATATTATTCTTCCAGCTGGCAAAGAAGTTAACGTGTATGCTTTGTTTACATACGCGGCAACA
>Ga0326513_10001205_pt1 | contig 21047 bp, 12 predicted proteins | sample 2_2465_0518_D_FD_203654 | JGI IMG/M metagenome (GOLD analysis project Ga0326513, IMG submission 203654) | Bovine rumen microbial communities from UC Davis, California, United States - 2_2465_0518 | ecosystem: Host-associated > Mammals > Digestive system > Stomach > Rumen | place: USA... | reverse complement strand
GATTTTACGGATTTATAGGTCCAGACTTGGTGGGAAATTTCCTGAAATGGTCATACATAGGTCTTACAGCTATGCTCCCAGTGGTTATTTATATGTTCTTTGTGATTGCGTGCGACAGTGAGAAACCTGAGCCTCTAAGGGTCTTGCTCCTCACGGTACTGACTGGTATTGTTGCAGCTTTTATCGTAACTGCTTTTGGCATGCCATTGTTTATCAACGGACATGACAACGAGTTGGGAAAAAGCGTCAGCGATAGTTTTTCGACAGGTTTCCTTCGGATAGCGACCCCAGCGGAGTTATCCAAATGGGTATTGCTTCTTGTATTTCTGTCTCTCAACAAATACTATGATGAGTATTTGGATGGCATCGTATATTCCGTTTGCCTATCTATGGGTTTCTCAGGAGTATTGGGTATATGGTTCATGTCTGAATTTGTAGGAGCCTCAACATCCATTTTCTTGTTCAAAGGTGTTACAACAGCGTTCATCCTCATTCCTATACACCTTATGTCTGGTGCAGCAATGGGATATTTCATCGCTCTCGGTAAAAGAAAGAGAAAATTCCTAAACACCTTATGCGCTTTGTTTGTGCCGATTCTTATTGATGGCTCCATTTGTTCTCTTTTGGCAATGATTGGCGGCAACTGGTGGTGTTACCTCATAGTAGGTGTAATACTGTTATTGCTTTCTATTGGCTTATATCGGCAGATTATACATTTAACGCGTCTTGACAACATAAGTATTAACTAAACAGTTTATCACACTATGAATATTCTTGTATTGCTTGCCGCAGCATTGCTTCCTGCCATCATCCTATGGTACTATATATGGAAGCAGGACCCCCAGCCAGAACCGACTTCGTGGTTGGTGAAAGCTGCTCTGTATGGTGCTGCAATATGCATTCCTGTAGCAGTAATAGAAATGTTGATTGACCAAGTCCTCTTCGGAGAAGGCCCCACGACAGTCATAGAATCAACTATTCAGGCCTTTTTCACTGCCGCTCTGCCTGAGGAAGCCTTTAAGCTGTTGGCTCTTTGGTGTGTTCTCCGTAAGAATCCATTCTTCGACGAACATTTCGACGGCATCGTATATGCCGTGTGTGTCAGTCTTGGCTTTGCTGCGGTCGAAAACATCTTCTATGTCATTGGTGAAGAAGAGAACTGGATAGGTGTTGCCATCTCCCGAGCCTTGATGGCGGTGCCTGGTCACTATGCCTTTGGCGTGCTCATGGGGTACTACTACTCAGTTTATCATTTCGTAAATCACTCTCCCAAAGTAGCTTCTTGTATTCTACTTGTACCAGTTGCGGCTCATGGCATTTATGATGCCTTAGCATTAAGTGGTATTGTGAATCCATATATCGGAGGACTAAGTTTCTTTGTCCTCATTTGGTTCTGTGTTAAGATGCATAAGTTCGCAAAGACAAAGATTGTAGCACAGATTGAGAGAGACAGAAGTGACAATGTCGCGTGATTATCAACAATCAAATTGTCAAAGCCTATGATGTCAATACCTCCATTCGAAGAGTGTCTCAAGACATTGCAATTCCTGCAGATGAGCTTCGCATGATGAGTTGATACGTTGATACAGTCCTTGTGGACGAGCGCAAGCGGAATTTCAAAAAGAAAACAACGATAATTAATTATGACGAAGATAATGAGAAGATTTTGCTGCTTTATAACGATGTTAGTGGTGTCCTTGTTGGCCTCGGCCCAGACGCAGCAGCAGGGCGTGGTGAAGACACGTGGACGCATGGTGAACGGACAGCATGTGAAAGGTGTGGGACTGTCCGGTGCCACGGTGCAGGTGCAGGGCAGGAGTGCGGTGCTCAGTCAGCAGAACGGGGCGTTCTCGTTTCCCGTAACCTCGCAGGCTTTTCTTGTGCAGTCAGTGAAGAAGAATGGCTACCAGTTGGTGGATGATGATGCCACGAGGAAATCCTACAAACCTTCGCCGAACCCCATTTATCTGGTGATGGAGACATCTGAGCAACAGAAGCAGGACAAACTGGATGCTGAGCGCAAGATTCGCCGCACCCTGCAGCAACAGTTGCAGAAACGCGAGGACGAGATTGATGCCATGAATGCTACCATAGAGGTGAAGAACCGCCTGCTGGCAGAACTTTACGAGAGTCAGAAGAACAACGAGAAGCTAATCGCTGACATGGCGAAGGAGTATGCCGCGATGGACTACGACCAGATGGACGCTCTGAACCGACGCATCAGCGATGCTATCTTGAATGGACGGTTGACAGAGGCCGACTCTCTGCTGCGCTCCAAGGGCGATATGCGAAGCCGCGATGCAGAAATAACTCGCCGTCAGCAGGCCGAGGCGCAACGCAAGTCTGAAATAGCCAGAGAGCAGCAGGAACTCGCTGCTAGCGAAGATGGCACTCGCAAGTTGCTGGAGGATTTCGGCGCAGACTGCTACAAATACTATGATATGTTCAAGTTGGAGAACAAGCATGACTCGGCAGCATACTATATTGAGCTCCGTGCTAATCGTGATACAACAAATGCCAAATGGCAGTTTGATGCTGCGATGTATTTCCATAAGCAACTGCAATATCATAAGGTGGAGTGCTACTATCAGCGGGCATTGAATATATATACGTATCTGTCTCAATCCAATCCTCAGGCCTACGAGCCTGATGTGGCAACGACTCTGAACGACCTGGCAAATTTGTACTCAGCCACCCAGCGTTTCACCGACAGTGAGGCGATGTACAAGGAATCCTTGGAAATCTATCGCCGCCTGTATCAATCCAACCCTCAGGCCTACGAGCCTTATGTGGCAGGGACTCTTAACAACCTGGCAAACTTGTACAAGGGCACCCAGCGTTTCACGGACAGTGAGGCGATGTACAAGGAATCCTTGGAAATCCGTCGCCGCCTGTCCCACTCCAATCCTCAGGCCTACGAGCCTTATGTGGCTGAGACTCTGAACAACCTGGCACTTTTGTACTCTGACACCCAACGATTCACGGACAGTGAGGCGATGTACAAGGAATCCTTGGAAATCTATCGCCGCCTGTCTCAATCCAATCCTCAGGCCTACGAGCCTTATGTGGCAGGGACTCTTAACAACCTGGCAAACTTGTATAAGGGCACCCAGCGTTTCACAGACAGTGAGGCGATGTACAAGGAATCCTTGGAAATCCGTCGCCGCCTGTCCCACTCCAATCCTCAGGCCTACGAGCCTTATGTGGCTACGACTCTGAACAACTTGGCAATCTTGTACCAAGATACCCAGCGTTTCACAGAGAGTGAGGTGATGTACAAGGAATCCTTGGAAATCCTTCGCCGTCTGTCCCACTCCAATCCTCAGGCCTACGAGCCTTATGTGGCTGAGACTCTGAACAACCTGGCGCTTCTGTACTATAAAACCCAGCGTTTCACAGACAGTGAGGTGATGTACAAGGAGTCCTTGGAAATCCGTCGCCGCCTGTCCCAATCCAATTCTCAAGCCTACGAGCCTGAAGTGGCTGCGACTCTTAACAACCTGGCAAACTTGTACTATAAAATCCAGCGTTTCACCGACAGTGAGGCGATGTACAAGGAATCCTTGGAAATCCGTCGCCGCCTGTCTCAATCCAATCCTCAGGCCTACGAGCCTTATGTGGCAAGGACTCTTAACAACCTGGCAAACTTGTACATGGTCACCCAGCGTTTCACTGACAGTGAGGCGATGTACAAGGAATCCTTGGAAATCCGTCGCTGCCTGTCCCAATCCAATCCTCAGGCCTACGAGCCTGAAGTGGCAGAGACTCTTAACAACCTGGCAGCCTTGTACTCAGACACCCAGCGTTTTACGGAGGGTGAGGCGATGTGCAAGGAATCCTTGGAAATCCGTCGCCGCCTGTCTCACTCCAATCCTCAGGCCTATGAGCCAGATGTCGCTGCATCGCAATATATTTTGGGACTTTTGAAAATTAAACAAAAGCAATATGCAGAGGCCATTCCTCCTCTTGAAGAAGCATTGGAAATTTATCGCCGTATAAAAAAAATAAATCCAGCACAACAACACTTGTATGAAGTATCCTTATACCTTTTGAGACTACTTTACGCTCAAATGAATAAACATTTGGAGGTTTATCACTTGAATCAAGAATGGCTGCCGATTCTAAAGAAGAAATACGAAGAAAACCCTAATGACTGGAAAACAGACTATGCTGAAGCATTAGGCACTCAATCGTTCTATGCTATCTTCATGAAGCAATATGCCGAATCTGAGCAGTTGGCTCGCGAGGGCTTGGCAGTTGACTCAACAAAGCATTTTATCTATGCCAACCTTGCGGCATCCCTGCTCTTCCAAGGTAAATATGCAGAGGCAGAAAAACTTTACCGCGAGTACAAGTCAGAGCTGAAAGAAGGTTTCCTTGACGACTTCAGACAGTTTGCCGAGGCTGGAGTGATACCCAAGGAGTGCGAAGAGGACGTAGAGAGAATAAAGAAGATATTAAACAACGAGTAACCCTAAACCAATCATGGAACAGCAGAAATTCAAATACTTTGCCTTCATCAGCTACAACTCCAAAGATACGGAGTGGGGCAAGAAAATACAGAAAAAACTGGAGCACTACCGCATGCCTGCAACACTGTGCAGCGAGCACGGCTGGGAGCGCACTCCCATCAGGCCTGTGTTCTTTGCACCGACAGACATCCAGCCCGGCGGCCTGTCAGAGGAACTGAAAGCACGGCTAAGAGCATCAAGAAACCTGATAGTTATCTGCTCGCCCAATTCCGCAAAGTCAGAGTGGGTAGGTAAGGAGATAGAGTACTTCCATCAGTTAGGCCGTACGAAGCAGATACACTTCTTCATCGTTGATGGTGAGCCGCACAGCGGTAATCCTGACACGGAATGCTTCAATCCTATAGTTGATAAGCTCGGCCTTCCTGAAATTCTGGGTGCCAACATCCATGAAAAGATATACCGCTGGCCTTGGCTGAACAAAGAACGCGCCTATGTTCAGCTCATCTCTAAGCTGTTAGGCGTAGAGTTTGATGTCATCTGGCAGCGTCACCGCCGTCTGCTCATACAGAAGACCATCGCCTGGGCTGTAGGCATCATTGCAGTCCTGGCAGCCCTGATAGGCGTATGGGTAGCCAATCAGCCCATCGATGTGGAATTACGGCTGAACGAGACCTCCGTCCATAACTCCAATCTTCCCCCGTTACAGGATGCCGTAGTCACTATGACACTTGACAACGAGACAAAAACCGACACCGTGCGCTCACTCAATGGCGCTGTAGTATTCAGTAACATCCCCCATCGCTTTTTAGACAGTAAGGTACGTGTGAGGATAGAGTGTCGGAATTACTTGCCCACCGATACCGCCATCGTGCTCTCTGAGCGTGTCAGCATTGATATCCGCCGTAATCCTGAGGTGTTCGGAAATGTGCGCTTCAGGTTATGGAATCCGGATACCGAGCAAACCTCCCCCAACACGGCGGTGAATATCGACGGACATCCCGTAACATCAGATGCTAAAGGTTACGTAACCCTGTCAGTCCCCCTGTCAGAGCAGAAGACATCTTATCCCGTAAAATCTCCCACCGTAACACTGGTTAATGAGACAATCACCCTCCCATGCGGACCAAACGATGTGATAATCTATAAATAAAAACAGTCATAGCAATGAATAACCTTAAGACACTTCTCCTTCCTTTACTTATTCTATGTTGCGCATATTCGAATGGCCAAACGCAGCAGCAGGGCGTGGTGAAGACACGTGGACGCATGGTGAACGGACAGCATGTGAAAGGTGTGGGACTGTCTGGCGCTACTGTGCAGGTGCAGGGCAGGAGTGCGGTGCTCAGTCAGCAGAACGGAGCGTTCTCGTTTCCCGTAACCTCGCAGGCTTTTCTTGTGCAGTCAGTGAAGAAACAGGGCTACCAGTTGGTGGATGATGATGCCACGAGGAAGTCCTACAAACCTTCGCCGAACCCCATATATCTGGTAATGGAGACGACAGAGCAAAAGAGGCAGGACATACTGGATGCTGAGCGCAAGATTCGCCGTACCCTGCAGCGTCAGTTGCAGCAGCGTGAGGACGAGATAGATGCGCTAAATGCATCTCAGCATGAGAAAGATAGCTTGCTGAGTATACTCTATCAAGAACAAGGCGACAACGAGAAACTAATCTCTGAGATGTCTAAACGTTTCTCTACGTTAGACTATGACCAGATGGATGAATTTTATCAGCAGGTATCCTATTTAATTGAGAATGGAAAATTGACTCAGGCTGACTCCTTACTGCGCACCAGAGGAGATCTCAATGCTCAGGTTATGGATATTTTGTCACGGGGGAAAGTAATACAACTCAAGGAAGAGGAAATAAAACAGGCAAGGGCTGTACAGATGACCGACATCCATGAGGCAGCACGCAGATGCTATAGCTACTATGAAACCTTTCTCGCACAGCACAAGACCGACTCCGCATCACATTATCTTGAGTTGCGGACAAAGATAGATACCACTAATTATGAATGGAATATGGATATGGCTATCTTCTGCAACGAGTATCTGGCAGATTATCTCAAAGCCCATCTGTTTTACATGAATGCGTTACGATATGCCATACAGCAAACAGGAGAGCAAAGCAATGTGGTTTTAGCGCTCTATAACAAGATTGGGGAGAACTATGCGGAGAACGATGAGGCAACAAGGGCTTTTGAATTTTATAGCAAGGTGTTGAATATTAGTAAGTCGTTTTTGAATACGAATATTCCTGAAATTGCTGAAACATACAATGATTTAGGTGTTTATTATTATTTTCAGGGTGATAGTGTTAAAGCCTTGGAGTATTATAACAAATCTATGAAAATCAGAGAGATCTTGTTTGGGAGCAATAGTAGTGAAATGGCTGAAACCTATAATAACATAGGTATGCTCTATAATTCCCGAGAAGAATATGGCAAAGCGCTACAGTATTTGCAGAAAGCCCTACAAATACTGGAAAGAATCTATGGTCCGGAGCACCCTCGTGTAGGTTCTGCATACGATAATATCGGCGGTGTGTATATGTCACAAGGAGATGATGATAAAGCATTTGAATATTATACAAAGGCCATTGATGTCAAAAAGAAAGTCTATGGAGAAAGTCATCCTTCCATTGCGCTGTCCTACGATAATATAGGATTTGTTTTTATCAGTAAGAACGATTTAGAGAAAGCTTTGGAATATAAGAAAAAGGCTTACGATATGTTCTGTAAACATTATGATAATCGGAATCTTCATATAGCTATGGCAAGTGGGAATATGGCATTTGTGTATGAGTTACGTGGCGATTATGAGAAAGCCTTGGAATACTATGAGAGAGAGTTGGCAATAGAAAGAGACATTCTGGGAGAAAAACATAATAGAATCCTTGCAACACAAGTGTCTATAGCGAATGTGTATAACAAACAAGGTCTTTATGAAAAGGCGGTGAAAATGTACACGGATGTTTATACGGCCCGGGAAGAAACGATAGGTATCTATCATCTGGAGAATGCCGTCTTATGCGATAGCATATCTCTCAATTATATGAGGTTGGGGAATATTGACAGTGCCATTGTGTATTGTCGACAGTCTTTGAGTATCAACGAGAGAATTTCAGGTCCGGAGGGTTTGCAAACAGGTGAAAGCTACTTTAATATTGGCACGTTATATTTTCAAAAAGAAGATTTTGATATGGCCTTAGAGTCGTTCAGAAAGTCTTTCGACATCAGAAAACATTATGTCAGTAAAGATTCCCCAAGTCTCTCACAGACATATTTTTTTATGGGACTAATACTGGAGAGACAATCAGACTATCGTCAAGCACTTGAGAATTTGAGAATGGCCCATACTCTCTTTGAACAGCAGTTAGGCAAGGAGCACCTCTTTACAAAGCAAGCATGGGAATATGTTCAGCAAATAGAAGAAATTATCAACAATAGGAAAAGATCATTTGGAGTTAAAATTGAATAATGGTATCTTTGAAAAGATAAGAAATATGATGTTTTAGTTTGTATAATCAGTGGAAGAATGAACATTCTTGTTAGTATGAAAGCGTCACGACGAAATATGTCTGTTATTATTGCTGTTTTGATGCTCCTGTTCACAGATATTTCTGTTTGGGGACAGCGGAGTGTTGTACCTATGCAAAAGGGGTATGTGAAGACTAAAGGTCGGCTTGGTAATAATGGAACGGTTATAGCTGGTAGGCGTTTACAGGGTGCAACTGTGTTGGTAAAAGGTGGTAATGCTGTAGTAAGTGGAAACAATGGGGAATTCTTGTTAACTATACCTACAAGTAGCTACTTTCTTCAGAATGTGCAGAAGCAAGGATATGTATTGATGGACCCGGAAGTGCTTTCCAAGCAATATGCATGGTCGAAGAACCCCCTAATCCTTGTGTTGGAGAATCCAAGTCAACAAGCTGATGACAAACTGACCACAGAAAGGAGAATACGTAAAACCTTGCAGCGGCAGTTACAAGAAAAAGAGCATGAAATCGAAAGCCTGAAAGAACAACAAAAGCTTTCAGAGGAAGAATACAGAAAACAGTTACAGGATATTCATGCCCAACAAAATAATAATGAACAGCTCATTAGCGAAATGGCAGACAGATATTCAAAGATGGACTTCGACGAGATCGATGAATTTAATCGAAGGATTAATGATTGTATCATCAATGGAAGACTTATAGAAGCGGATTCCTTATTGAGAACAAAAGGAAACATTTCTATGCGTATTGATAAATTACTACAACACCATAATGCGAATATGTTAGCTAGGGCTACATTATCTAAAAGTGAAATGATGGAGCAGAAGGAGCGAGAGGAAATTGCCAATGATTGTTTTATGAAGTTTGAATTGTTTAAGATGAAGAATCAAAATGATTCAGCAGTTTATTACATTAAACTTAGGGCTAATTTAGATTCAACTAATATCAAATGGCAGAGCGAAGCAGGAAAACATCTTTCTTTCTATGCGCTATATGATGAGGCGATATCCTTTTACAAAACAGCATTACGTTATGCTCACAAAGGTCAAGTCGAAGAGGTCGAATGCTTATTAAATTTAGGAGATGTATATGTTTATAAGTTCGAAAATCATATCGCTATTAATTATTATTCTCAAGCTTTATCCATTTCAACTTCCAATTTTGGGGAGTCTTCATTATTAGTAGCGAAATGCTATGAAAAGTTATCTACGGCGAATGGTAACAGCCGGAACTTTGAAAAGGCTTTGGAAAATGAACAGAAAGCATTATCAATATACAAAGATATACATGGAGAAATTGATAGTGATGTAGCAAGAGTTTATAATTCAATAGGAGTTATATATAGCAGAAGCGGTAATTGGCCAGATGCTCTTTCCGCTCACCTGAAAGCATGGTCTATACGGGAAAAACTATTTGGCCAAATGAATTTTGATGTAGCTGTTAGTATATACAATATTGGAATGGTTTATATAAATTTAGGAGACTATACACATTCGCTTGAATACCTAAAGAAATCGTTGGATATTCGGCTGCAAATCTTAGGAAAAGAACATCCCTTCCTTATTAACAATTATATCAGTATAGGCCAAGTTCATTGCTATAATAAAAAGATTGAGGAGGCACTGCTTGACTACAAAAAAGCTCTTAATGTAGGACTTGCTATCTATGGTGAAGTTCATCCCGAAGTAGCGAGATGCTACTCAGAGATAGGTATGGCATATTCTGATATGAAAGATTATAATAACGCGATTGCAAATATTAAGAAATCCTTAGAGATTAACAGGACAATCTATGGAGATAACAATATCCAAGTAGGAATAGATTTTAACAATATAGGATATCAGTACTTGAGCGCTAAGAACTACAAAGAGGCTTTGCGTGCATACAACACTGCATTGACTATATTGTCAACATATCAAGAATATACTAATTATATAAATATCATCAAGAGAAATATTGAATATATAAAATTGAAAATAGATTAAATTTAGGTGTATAATCAATCAAATAAAAATTGAATGTGCAAATAATATGTTTCCAAGTTACGGACACGATTCGAATGATACTGTCATTGAGAAGATAAAAGAGAATCTGTAAAGTAAAATCCAAAAGTATAGGTCTAAACAGGTACGTTAAAAGTCAAAGCAGGCAGATATATAAAACAACTATAAGATGATTTAATTATATGGCACAAAAAAAGAAGACATTTGCATTTATTTCATATTCCCGCGCTGATCAGGCTGTTGCGATAGATATACAAAAAAGAATCGAAAAATATGCCTATCCGAAGGAGTGGGTTACGGAGGATAATTATCCTTATGATGAGAAATTCGTACGCTCCATCTTTCTGGACCTGACGGATTTGTCGGTTAAAGCGCGTGATTTTACAGAGGAAATCAGAGAGCATCTAAGAGAGTCTAGATATCTGATTGTTATCTGTACGCAAAACTCTGCCAAGTCTGAATTCGTTAAGCGGGAAATAGATTATTTCCTTTCCACTCACGATAATAATGCCGACTTGATATGTGCTGTGTACGTTGATCTTATTTTCAATGGGATGCATCCAGTTATTGATGAAATAGTTGCGACAAGGAACTGTCCGATATACGTGACAAGTGAAGGAGAGGCTGGGCATACAGGACGTAAATACTGTTTTCATCATATCCTGGAATTTCTCTTGAAGGTCGAATTCGCCAAACTCTACAATCGTTATGAAGCATATAGAAAGAGAAAAAAAGTACGTCGTATGCAGATGGTTGCGATTGTGCTGACATTGTTATTTAGTGCTTTGACATATGCATTAATCAGCCAATATAATCGTACACAGGCAGAGAAAAAACAGGTTGAGATATTTGAACGGAAGGCAGAGTTCGAGCAAAAGACGTTCCCTTTCTCTATTGTTGTAGGTTATATAGGTAATTTTCTTCGTCCGATGGTAGAGAGTATGTGTGAAACGGGTGAATGTCCAGATGTGTTGATTTATATGCCATATTCGTATGATGAATTAAATTTTCTTACACGCCTAAAAAAATACAGCAATCATTTGGAGACTAATTATAATGTTGACAGCACTTGCTTATCACGTAAGAATATTAGGGTGCCGAGTCGTCATCGTGATATGACAGTCGTACAGATAAAATTTGATTCTATTACCGTCTATGTTGATAATGCAACGACTGTGTCTGCGTTTAAAGCTGTCATTGACTATAAATTAAGCAACAAAGATATCGATTGGGGGCGCAACCGAGATCAAATGGTACAATTTTATACAGATGCATTTATACAGTGTTCATTAGATAGCTTGGGTGCTGTTGCATCTTCTGTTCATTTCATCAGAAGTACGAGCGAAATGGATAGCGTATTGACGAGTATTAAGAACAGATGATATGATCAAATGTTGACACTAAGGACTGGTACCTGTTACAGGGTGGTAATTAGACAACTAAATGTAGAAAATATGAAGATATTCTTAAGTTACGGACACGATTCGAATGCATAGTTCATAGAGAAGGTAAAAGGTGTTCTTACAAAGGATGCGGAAGAGAACCTCAAATATGAGATGTGGATTGATATGTCTGAAATCAAGGCAGCCAAGCTCTTGATATATCCCATGAGCATTGAGTTGCGTGCTGAGTTGCCCAGTGACATGAAGGAAAATTATAATTTTGGAGAAATGTGAACAAGATATGGAAAAGAGTAAAGAATTCTATGCATTCATCAGCTATAAGCGGGAGGATGAGAAATGGGCGAAGTGGCTACAGGATAAGTTGGAACATTATAGGTTTCCGACAAACCTTAATGGCCGTACAGATTTACCAAAGAATATCCGTCCTACTTTCCGTGATGTGACAGATCTAACCCCTGGTTTGTTAGCAGAAGAGATTAATACTGCGCTATGTAATTCAGAGTGGCTGGTTGTTGTGTGTTCTCCTCGTAGCGCCAAAAGTCCGTGGGTGTGTAAGGAGGCACAGACTTTTATTGACCTTGGCAGGGCAGACCATATTATTCCATTTGTTATCGAAGGAGCCCCTTTCTCAAATGATACAACAACCGAATGTTACCCAGAAGCTTTGCTTAATTTGAAAGGAAACCAGGAACTGCTTGCTGCTAACATTTACGAGATGGGACGTGATGCTGCTGTCATAAAAGTAGTTGCTCGTATGTTCAATCTTCGTTTTGATGCCCTTTGGCAGAGGTATGAGAGAAAATGTCGAAAGAGAAGAAATTGGATTGTTGCTATAACTATTGGCGCTTTTTTATGTGTGTCAGGCATCGCCTTTTGGATGTATTGGCTTAACCAACAAACACAAAAGGCAAATTGGAAGATGATGGAAAATCAAGCTAGATTTGTGGCTGAAAAGGCATCTGTTTTGGTAGATGAAGGGAATTTCTATACAGCTCGTTTGCTTGCATTAGAGGTTCTTCCTGTAGATTTGGAACATCCTAATCGACCATACACAGTAGAAGCAGAAGCGGCTTTAAGAAAAGCTTCTATGTATGATAGCCTAATAATAGGAAAACATAAAGATTCTGTAGTAGATGCAATATATAGTCCAAATGGTTATTTTATTGCTTCTGGTGCAAGCGACGGTGTCATTAAAATCTGGGATGTTTATAAAAAAACGTGCGTTAAACAATTAATAGGACATTCAGATCGCATATGTTCATTATCTTATAGTTCCGATGGCAAATTAATTGTTTCGGCATCAAATGACCATACAGTAAGGATTTGGAATTCAGAAACAGGAAGATGTTTAAAAACTTTGCGTGGGCATGAGGACAATGTTTATTGTGCTTCTTTTAGCCCAAATAATCAGAAAATAGTTTCTGCCTCAAGAGATAAGACGATTAAAATATGGGATGTAAACTCAGGAAAGTGTCAAAATACACTTTTGGGACATAATTCTGCTGCTAATACAGCATTCTTTGATTCTCGTGGTGATAGGATTATTTCTTCATCAAGCCAAATGATTATAATTTGGGATGCGATATCGGGTAACAGTATTAAGACGATTAACAAAAATAGAGGGTTCTTTATAGATTATGCATCGTTCTGTCCTGGTGATAATGCAATTGCTTATATCGTAAGAGGAGCAACAGCTGGATATTATCGCATTAATATACAAGATATTGAATCTGGGGATATATTGTCAACATTAAAAGGTCACGCGGATTTCATACAAACACTATCTTTTAGTCACAATGGTCAATATATTGTCTCTGCATCTAGAGATAAGACAATAAAAATTTGGGATGCTAAATCTGGACAATGTCTGCGAACTATCCCTCACCTCTGTATTCCTCATTATGCGCATTTCTCCCCGGATGATTCTCATGTTGTAGTTTCATTAATGGATAGTACCATTAGTATTTGGAATATTGAAAAAAAATATATTATCCAATCTATCCGGGTGAATAACGGAAGAGTCTATCATGCAGGTTATAGTCCCAAAGGTGATTACATAGCCTCATCATCCTTGGATGGGGAAAACTTGCTTAATATTTGGGATTGCAATAAAAGTGTTTTAATTCAATCATTGAGAGGTCATTCTGATATGCCATTATCTTCCTCATTTAGCAAAGACGGTCAATATTTAGTTTCTAGTTCTCGAGATAACAGCGTTAAAATGTGGGAAGTGAATAAAAGTAGATGTATAAAAACACTTAAAGGCCATACTGGCTGGGTATATGATGCTGTCTTTAACCCTGATGGAAAACTAATTGCTTCAGCATCATACGATAAAACAATAAGAATATGGGATGTGGAAACAGGAACTTGTTTGAAGGTATTAGAAGATCATGATGGATTTGTATATGATGTTGATTTTAGTCAAGATGGTAAATACCTTTGTTCTGCCTCTCAAGATCATACAATTAAAATTTGGAAAGTTAGCACATGGAGGTGCATAAAAACTTTAGAAGGTCATTCAGCCTGGGTTGGAGATGCGGATTTTAGTTCTGATGGAAGATTTATAGTATCTGCTTCAGGAGATAAAACAATTAAAATTTGGGATACAGAAAATAAGTCTTGTGTAAAAACCATAGTTGGGCATAGACTTGGAGTTAATTCCGTTGATTATAGCCCAAACGAAGAATGTTTGGTCACTTCATCAGTAGATGAAACAATTCGGCTTTGGGATGTTAAGTCAGGAAAATGCATACAAACATTGATTGATGGAAGAGGAGAATTCTCAACGGTTCATTTTAGTCCAAATGGAAGACAAATAGTAGCTTTTGGGGGAGCAATAAATGTTTGGGAATACTTGCCTCTTCAAGAATTAATTGAGAAAACCCATCAACAACTCAATAATAGGAAACTGACACATGAGGAAAGACGTAATTATTATCTTGAATAGAGGTGACACTTGGGACTGATGCCTGTCACGAGGTGGTAATTAGACAACTAAATGTAAAGAGTATGAAGATATTCTTAAGTTACGGACACGATTCGAATGCACCGAACATTGAGAAGATAAAAGAGTATCTCTCGAAGGATGCAGAAGAAAACCTCAAACAGTTCGAGCTGCGTGCTGAGTTACCCAGCGACATGAAAGAGAATTATCATTTTGGAGAAATTTAAACGATAAACGGTACATGTCCCGAATTGTGTAGATGATACTCCGTGGGCAGAGGCTGATGAGAGTGAGAATAACCCACGGGAAAAAACAAGTGATTACAGATGATGAATAAGATTTTCTGTGGAAGAGCATTATGCTTCGATTATCGCAAGGAGTGATTGTAATGTCAAACAACTGAGCAATAGAATAATATACAAATAATAAAAGCATTATCTAATTATGATATCCGAACAATTAATTACACTCTGTAAAGAGAAAGAGCAGGAACTGCTCGACAAGTATTTTGGCAACCTCGTGAGGGAGGCTGCAATTGAGCGTCCTGAGACCATCGGGGAGTACACGAAAGATTTGCCATTAAAGATTGAGGCAGAGTATCGTGCGTTCCTTGAAGAGCTATGGAATGAATATGCCCCGGAGGGATTGAAAGGTGCTCCACTCGTATTGGAAGAGAAGAAGCTGCGTAAGCTGATGACAGATGATGATCGTGAGTTGATAGACGAAGCTCATAAAGAGGCGATTGAACAAACCCTTTGGGAGCGTATCACCAGGACGAACCACAAGGATGTGACATACTACAAAGGGCTTTTGCAGGAATATACTCGTGACCTGCTGATGGTGATGCGTGAGGATTTCCTGGAGGAGATTACGGGCCATCATATCAAAAACAAGACTTTCGAGGATGATTGATGATAGAATACTCTTCTTAGTCACATCTCTATCATTGTCATTAATCTTAAAATGCAAGAAAGTATGAAACAGAAAACGTACACACCGCAGCCTGTTGACACCAGTGATGTCAAGCTGCCAATGGAGTTGGAAGAATTGGTTGAAGAAATGTCAAAGAACGTCCACGAGGTATGGGCTCAGACACGTATAAGTCAAGGCTGGACCTATGGTGAGCAGCGTGATGATGCCAAGAAGCATCACCCCTGTCTCATAGCCTATGAAGACCTGCCCGAAGAGGAAAAGGAATATGACCGCAATACCTCAGTGGGAACGCTGAAACTGATTTTGAAGTTAGGATTTAAAATTAGTAAATAGTTTCTATGTAATATCTGATTACGAGGGAAAAACTGATATAAATTATTAATATCGATGTTAACGATGAGAGAAAATAAATCAAGTAAGAAAACAATCCATCTGTTCTTAGCATCATCTATTACAGATTTGGATAAAGATCGTGAGGCGATCGGAAATTTTATAAATACGCTGAACAATATTTATAATAATCAAAATCTGTTTATTCATCTGCATAAATGCGAAGATGAGTCTGAGGATCATTCCATGATAAAAGGAGGAACGCAAAAATCTTTGAATGATGAAATTCGTGAATCAGACCTTTGCATAGTTCTTTTTTGGCACAAGGCCGGTGATGTGACAGAACAAGAACTGCGAGTAGCATTGGAGGAATTCCAGTTGAACAACAATCCTAAAATTGTTGTGTATTTCAAAAATCTCGCAGAAGGAGAGTCTTTGACAGAAGATGTTCGACGAGTCATGACGGAAATAGATCAGAACTTCTTGCACTATCATAGAGAATATTCTCATATAGATACATTAAAACTTGGTATTATTACACAATTGCAAGTTCATGGATTTATACGTGCAGACATGAAAGTGGAAAAAGAATATGTAACCGTATCTGGGCAGAAGGTGGTTTCTACGGAAAATATTCCAGTATATTCGCAAAATGAGGAGTACCTTACTTTAGTTAAAGAATGTCGTGTTGCAGAAGAAAACTGTGCACGGCTTTTTAGAGTTTACAATCAGGACAAGAATAACACCAAAGCATACAAAGCATATCAAAAGGCAGTAAAAGAAAAACTTCGTGCGCAAGAAGATCTAAAAGAAATTGCCGATAGGATACTTAATATAGGAACAAATATCGCTATCACAATATCAAGTTCTGATGTTAGTGAGCGTATTCGTGAAGCCATAAAATGTTTTGACCAAGGTGATTACGATGGCGTTTTGGATCTTTTACGCCCTGATGAGATAGAAAATCGTTTTTCACAGACAAATGCGAAGGAAGAAATGATACAAATAGAAAGACAACACTGCATAGATGAATACCGCTGGCGTATATCTTCATTGGAAGCGCAGGGAAAAAGGAAAGAAGTTCAAGAGGACTATGAGCGTGCAACTGCAATGGTGGAGGGGACGTTAACTGCCCCAAAAGCCATCATGTTGGAATACGCCAGGTTCCTTTTTAGACAGAGGAATTACAAGAAAAGTTTAGAGATTTGCAAGAGATTGCAGTCAGCACTTATGCAATACTCCAATGCTCTTTCAGAAGAAGATATTGCAGGAATGTATGACCTGCAAGGTGAGCTCTATTATTATATCTTAAAGTACAAAGATGCCGAAACGTATTTACAGAAAGCCATAGAATTGCGAAAATCGTGTGCAGCCCAGGGACAGAAGCAGGACATGTTAATTGCAGAATGTTGTGTGAAACTCGCAAAAGTCTATTATAAAGTTACACGTTTCTTTGAGGCTGAGGCTCTGTATATACAGGCTCTGGACTATTACAAGAAATATGATACCGAAGCTATTGAAAACGTTGACGCAGATATTGCACGTACAAGCATAGAATTGGGTGATTTGTACTATATGATCAACAGACATGAAGATGCGCATAAACTATTCTTAAATGCTTATCATAAGTACACGGAATTGTATAATAGTGGAAATATACAATATAAACCAGCTTTAGCAGAAGCATGTAACAAAGCCGCTTATCTGGATATTGCTGTTTATAGTCATTGTAAGGTCGAACGTTACTATACTCAGGCGATGAAAATAAAGCAGCTGTTGACACAGATGGCTCCTGTGACTTACTTCTTGTTCTTGGAACGTATATTAAAAAAGTTGGGATTGTATTGGACGGAAAATGGAAATGCCAACTACGGAAATATGATTTTGCAAGAAGCTGATCGTATCACATCTGTGATAAAAAATAAAAAGTACGATAACAATAAAGAAGAGTATCGTGCATTGAACTATGAATACTATGATATGCCCATTAACAAACCGCTTTTAGAAAAGATACTTCAAGAATCTTTGCAACATTATAAAGCATTGGCTAATGAAAATCCCGAAGCCTATGAACCTTCTCTTGCTATGACCTATAATGTAACAGGCCTTTTTTATACTCAAATTGGGGAGAAGTTAAAAGCAGAATTGAACTACAAAGAGGCTATTGATATCAGAGAACGCTTGGTAAATCGTGAACTATCTATGAAACCGGACCTCGCTGCTTCATATAGTAATCTTTCCCAGCATTATACAGCTTGGAGTCAGTATGACAAAGCAGAACAATATGCACAACAGGCTGTTGATATATATACTTCTGTCAACAAAGAGACAGGAGCGTTCAACACAGACCTTGCAAGAACCCTTTTCGTACAGGCAAACCTATACGTGAAAGCAGGAAAATATACAGAGGCAGAAGAATGCTACATTAAATCAATCTTGCTATATATAGAATTGTACGAAAAAAGTTCTCGTGCATATATTGACAGAATTATCAATAGCGTAAACAATGTTGTGACTCTCTTTAATCCTATTGAAAGTTCAAAGTGGATGGAGGAATTTGTTGACGAAGAAAAGGTTGCGGATTGGTTGAAAGAGTAATAACTACTATAAGCCATCAGTATCCCCCCCGTATTGAAGGGTTCGTTTTATAATGTTGGAGATGTTTTATAACTGTGTTTGATTCTCCAAGATTCTTGGAATAAGTCCAGGATTCTTGGAGATTTTTCAAATGGAGTCAGAGCGTGCCCTACAGGTTGAGGTTATGCTGGTGGAACTCCAGCAGCTTGTATGAGTAGTGTTTCACCACTCATATTCTTCCACGTATTTCATGAAGTGGGGTTCTTCTGTCCAGCCGTGGTCGATGAAGGTCTGGCGGACGAGCTGCTCTACGTCGGGGGGCATGGGGGTGGTGCCGTTGTGGTATTCGTAGTAGCGTTTGCGTGAGAAGGTGGCGATGAGGGCGTTCTTGATGCTGCGCTCTATTCTGCCCGGCATGTCGTAGTATGCAGTCTGGATGCCTGTTGGCATGAGACGCGGCTCGGAGTTGCGATACATGGGGCATTCACCAGATGCTACCTGGATGTTGCGGATGTTGACGCAATGCTTCACGAGGATGTCTGTGGGGACGTAGTCGTTCAGTATCCATCGCAGACAGGTGTCGCGCTTAGCACAGTCAGCCTTGTAGCAGACGGCATAGGTGCGTGCCTTCTCCCTGAAGATTTGATCTCTCGATTTTGTCTGCGTGGGCTGTTCAGTTTGTTCGTTCAGTTCGGTTTGCTTGGTTTCTTTTTCCATAGTGTGTCTTTGGTTTTAGGGTGGGAAGTGTTTTGCTCCACCTTGATGATTATTGTTTACGGGTTTTGACGTCTTGGCGTCTTTTTTGTTTGCAAAGATACAAAATTTTGTGCTTGATTCAAAACTTTTCTCACAAAAAATGTTGCAAAGTGGCAAAAACATACATGATTATAGATAAACGTCTGTCATTATGTAATTTATACTATGTATGTTTGCTCTTTTCGGAGAGGCAAACATACATAAATGGTGATTTCTGAGCGTTAATGGAAGTTAAGATTAGATTTAACTGCTTCATATATAATTTGTTCCGCAATCACGTAGTCAATGGAAACAGTTTGTTTCCACTTTAGAAACACTTTGTTTCTGCCTAAGAAACAAAATGTTTCGCAACTTGAAACATGTGAGAAACAAAAATTTAACATTTCGTTAACACTGTCATGGCCTTTACGCTAACTACCGCCTTAACACTTGAAAATTGACGTAAAACATGATTTGGCTGCATTCAAGATGAAAATAATGTATGCCAAAACAAACATACATAGTGCAAATGCCTCGTAAACAGAAAGATGCAACGATTTATGTATGTTTGGTTTGCGTTATTTGACAAACATATATAGTGCAAACGGCAGATATTCAGGATGTTAGGCGAAATCATGTATGTTTTTGCTACTTTTTGCTACTTTGCGTAGAAATGAAATATAAAGGAAAGAGAAGAAATAGGATAGGGGATTGAAAGAAATAGGCATAATGAGAATAATTCCAGGCGGATGTAAGGAAAGAGCAGAAAATATTTGGAAATGGTTGCAAAATTGTATATCTTTGCAGTCGAAAAGATAAGGCGGCTAAAACCATTAAGGATGCTTGATTATCTACATACCTTAATATATAGTGTACAACTCGCATTATGGCAACAAAGATTACAATAGTAAAGAATTATCGCAACACAGAAACGCTTAAGATTGTTGATTTCACGGAGGTCGTAAGGTCTATCCAGTCGGGGGAATACCAGGATGCGATTGAGATGCTTCGCGGTTTTAATCTCGTGGGTGACATCGTGCGCCATGAGGACGGCAGGATAGAGGATGGTGCGGGGCTTATCAGCAAGCTGCCGCGCATCTGCTTCTCTCTGGAGATGGAGAACCGCATGAAGCGACGCGTGCGCAAAGGCTATACGGGATTGGTGCTGCTCGAGGTGAACAACCTGTCGTGCTATGATGAGGCTGTGGCTGTTCGCAAGGGTGCGGGTCTGATGCCCCAGACGCTCCTCGCCTTCGTGGGAGCCAGCGGGCAGAGCGTGAAGATAGTATGCCGGGGCGAACTGTTTCACAACGGGAACGGGGGCGGCCTGCCTGTTGATGATGACGAGGTGAGCCGGTTTCACCTGAACCTGTATGAGAAGGCACGCCTGACGTATAATGCGCAGCTGGGTGTCACCATAGACAAGAGGGAGCCGCACTTGGAACGCACCTGCTACATGGGCAGCGATCCGGACCTGGTGTACAACCCTACGGCGGTGCCGTTCTATACGGACGATTCGGAGTTGACGGAGGCCCTGAAGCCGTTGCAGGTAAAGCCGGAACTCATCGAAGACGTGGTGCCCGGACATAGCCGCTACCATTCCATGAGGCTCATCTATCAGTACAACCTGTCGAAGGCCTATGACGATACAATGGTGATAGACGACGAAGAGGAACGCATTTCGCTGCTGCTCACACGGCTGGCAAGCTACTGCCAGCAGACGGGGCTGGATATGTCCTTTGCCCAGCGTCAGGTGCTCTTCGACCTGCGCATAGGCAAGTACCCCGACGTGGTGCGCAAGACATTTGAGAATGCCTATCGCGTAGATAACGAGAAGGCATATCGCAAGCAGAGGGGTATAGTGAAGCCTCTGAAGAACATACCGTCAGAGACGCTGCTGGCCATGAAGGTCGAGATGTTTCTGAAGTCAAACTATGAGCTGCGCAAGAACGTGATGCGCGGAGTGGCGGAGTACAGGGTACGTACGGGGCTGGGCTTCTCCTTTCAAGACCTGACCGATGAGGCTCGCAACTCGATGACCATGCAGGCTATGTCGCAGGGCATCAAGTGCTGGGACAAGGACATACGCCGCTATGTCACTTCCAACGACATAGACCTCTATGACCCTATGGACGATTTCCTGGGGCA
>Ga0326513_10001204_pt1 | contig 21072 bp, 31 predicted proteins | sample 2_2465_0518_D_FD_203654 | JGI IMG/M metagenome (GOLD analysis project Ga0326513, IMG submission 203654) | Bovine rumen microbial communities from UC Davis, California, United States - 2_2465_0518 | ecosystem: Host-associated > Mammals > Digestive system > Stomach > Rumen | place: USA... | reverse complement strand
GTGCCAATCGTAACCTTGATCATTTCGGTTCTCCTTTCTTAAATTAGCCTACGAATGTTACTGATTCCTGAACTGATGCTTCGATTCCATCGAGCTCAGCCTTTACTTCCTGTACGTTTGCTTCTACCTGCTTCAGATTATTAAGAACCTGAGCAAAGCATCTTACGACTTCCTCGCGTTCCTTTTCGGAATCGCTGTGGTCGAGGACAGGATTGTTAGTAGTCATGAACATCTTTCCTTCTGCATTTTCTGAGCAGAAGCAGATGCCATACTTACTGAAGCTGGCGTTTCCGATCGCTACTCCGAACACTTCATCGCCTTCGGTATCGAACAGCTTGAGTGCTTCAGGAATGTAATCTTCAACACGCTTGATTACCTCCTTTGTGAGGTCAGTTGTGATCTGGACTGTATCGCCCATAATCGAAAGTTTTGCCATAAATTTTTCTCCTTTCATATATGAAATAAAATAAACAACACTAAACCCAAAACTCTAATCGGCTATTGGGTTGTAATCGAAATTGTCTTCGTCTTCGAATGAAACGAAGGCATCGGCGAGTATTGACATATTGTCATCGAGCTGACCTGAGATAAATGCGAGCATTTCTGCACATGCTTTTACAGCGCACTGGTCGCTCTCTGTGTTATACATGGCACATGCTTCTGTGCACATTCTCAGATCCTTTTCACCTGTCTTAGGTGGTGGAAATCCTATTGCCAGGATAGGGCAGAATTTTTTCATTATTCCCTCCAATTATTCGGTATCGTTGTAAGTATGCAGTGTTCGTGTTTGTATAATGGACATCCTTTACATTGAAGCTTTGAATTGATGAAGTAATCGCATGTAATAATTAATGTATAAACGGCATTATGTATATCTGAGGTCGTTATATTGGTGAGTTTCTTCCAGTAAATCACATCTCTTATTTCATCTTCGGATCTGTATTTGAATCGGTAGAAGTCATCATCGGTAGTGACAAACACTTCTCTCTGTTGTTCTCTTATTGTAATTTCGTTGACTTCTTCAGTTTCAAATACTCGATTACCGATTCGAAGTTTCATTTATTCTGCACGTAGGCGCTTGGAAGAAACTGCCAAGCGATTACATCGAACTGTTCTCTAGCTTCGTTGTACCATTTACCTTCTTCAAAGGTGAGGACCGTGGCTCTTATTGCATCTCTGCAAGTTACTATATATTCACCATCGCAAGGTGGATCTGATTTTGTGAACCAATGGTCATTACTGTATCGGTTTTCCCACATATCACCATTCCTCCAGCATTGTATTTGCTATCTCGAGGTAGTTTATGTGGTCTGCCTGAATAGCATTGATGAGAGGTTCCCAGATAGGGTTGTTTGTAGTAGGTTTCATACTTTCTACTACCTTCTGGATGAGGTCGATTGTCTTGGATCTCTTTTCTATCTCATCTTTTGCACCGGATTTGATCTCTTTTACCCAGTCTTTGAAGAAGTTATTGAGTGATTCGGTATTGGCGATTGCGTTTACGATTGTCCATGTTTCGTAGTTTGTGTATCCATTGTGCTTAGCCATTTCTTACCTCCATTTCCTACGTGTTTTACTCTATCGTTAAGTTCTGCTCGTTTGCCGTTGTTAAAACGGGAAACATCACCAACCAAATAACCCGTAATGCGTCGGATTCTTTGGAATGGTATGTCTTTACCGACTGTATTTGTTACAGGATCATAGTTGAGATTCATTTTGGTTCCTCCTCAGAAGTAATATTCTTCTTTTCCTTCTTCTGTCTCGATATGATATATTTTTCCATCTATATCATTTGCTTCACCGAAATCAGCTTTCTGCCAATTTTTATCGGCTTTATCTTCAGCTTCCTTTTGATTTTCAGCTTCGACTTCTGTTACATATGAACCGTGGATTATATAGGTGATGTAGTATTTCATATCATCACCTCTTTACTGTATATGTGGATCCTTTTACTCTGAACTGAGTTGGGAATTCTTCAGGAACTGTCCAGGTCTTATCCTTATATGAGAGTCCCATTCCGTATATGCAATTCCAGAGCCAGTCATTCATTGACTGTTTATCTTCTACATCGAGTTTTGCTGCATCGAGTTCATCATATGTTGCTTCGAGTTGCATTGTGAGTTCAGAGACTGTAGCGATATAATCCTTCAGCTCTTTCTTGAGTTCTTTGTTCTGCTTGTATGCTTTCTTATATTTCTGATATGTTGCTTTCTTTACCTTGACGTATTCTCCTGATGAAGAGGCTGCGAATGTGGTTACAGCAAAAGAGCTGAAGAGAAAAGTGAAAGCGAGTGCGATGGTTATAATCTTTTTCATTAAAGTATCCTCCTTAGAAAGATTTCTTGGGGGAGAGGGGAATCACTATAGTATGTAGGAAAAGCCTGAGGAGCTTCACGTATTGTGCAACGACCTTTGGTTGAGCACTTGTGCTCGATGATTTGTGTCAGGATCCCCCTCTCCTATGAGGTGCGAACTTCCAAAGATCGTAGCGAGCGAGTCTAACCTACTGCAAAGGCGAGGAGCCACAGAAGGGCTATGTTAACGGCGAGAGCCGGGAAGCCAAGCAGGTCTTCGATATCAACTTGTCTGAGGAACTCAATTACGTTTTTCATCTGTGGGTCTCCTTTTCAAAGGTTGAGCCCCGGCTTGCCGATTGGCTTATCGAGGCTCTATATGAGGAATTATGCGAATGTTTCTGCTTCAGCGCTGTTAGCGTTTGGATTGAACGATGTGTTGATGTACTCTCCGCGTGGGTAGCGGGTTGCCTTGATGATCGTTCCTGCGTACTCGTTTATGACCTCAGGGTCGTAAGAGTCGCAACCGAGCTGTTTGAGTAGAAGGTCGAGCTGGAAGTTGTCCTGTTCGAAGAATGGGATGAACAGGCTTCTGTATTCTTCTACGTGTACGAAGACGCCTGTGATATTCATTTCTGCGTCCGTTCTGTACTGAATTCTTTTGAACGTTACCTCGTGCTGTCCGAGTGGCATTTCTGATGCAACCTTCATATTCTTGAGTTCTGAAATCTTCATTTTTAAATCTCCTTTCAAATTAGATAAAAATATAAAAATCATAAGGAATAAATCCTTAATATCCTTTTCGATTTCTATATAATAAATATAAAAATCAAAAGGAATAAAACCTTAATAAAATTACTCGTCGAAATCTGACGAGTCTTCGTAGTAGGTGGTAAGTACGATATCTTCTGAGAAGCGTGATTGGCAATGTGGACATTCACAATCGCCTGTATGTATCTTCATTGGTTTACCACATTCTTTGCAGATGATATAATCAGGTTCAAGGGATGACTCAATGAGTCTGTGACCGTCGATTACCGTATTCCAAAGATACATAACGTGCTGGTAAAACGCTTCTATCTCTGAGTCAGGTGCGATGCAACGATTCATTTCGAGGAACATCTCTGAAGAGGTGAACGGCTTTGTGAAGTGCGTCTCACCACGGGCAACCATTTCATCGTGGTCAGGACGCTTGCAGAAGTTATCTGCTATTACCTCACGCTGTATGCGAGTGACAGGTGCTGAGAAAGACCAACCGATCGCCGGAGCCCAAACTTCAGCAATTCTGCGTTTGCGGTCAGGTATCTCACCGAAATCAAGTTGATGAGTTTCCATAAAGCCGTTTACTTCGAAAACTTCAACTGGGATGTTGCGAGATTCCCAAATCTGCATAACCGACTCAGCCGTACTGTCGAGTGTGTCGCAGATGAGATAGACCTTTGTCGGGTTCTTCTGATATCTCGCTCTGTATTTCATCTTGGAAGTAACTTCTCTTGCGTATGGCGAGTCTGCCATACATACTTTCTTAAGCGTGTAGGCTGAGAGTTCGTCAGCCTTTGCCTGAGTGTAGACTTTCTTGTAGATACGCTTGTTCTCTGTTGTGGTGAGAGTACCAACGTGGTCAATAATCGCATATTTCGTAATAGCCATAACTTAAACTCCTTTCAAATAAAAAATAAAAATCACAATGAGTAATAATTTAAAAAGCCCCGAATTACTTCGAGGCTTCGAAACGAACGATACGAAGAGGAATATTGAATTCCTTTGCGAGTTGGAAATTGTGAGCGGTACCACGTGATTGTCCGTCCCAAAAGGCGACACAGCCACAAGAGCGATTCATCTGACTAATGAAACGATGCATTTCACGGTTACGGCGATAACCTGCCGATTTACCGTATTTGTCCCAATCAGCGGGAAAAACTTCGAGCTGATGGTCGTGCTCTATCGCATAACGTTCAGCTAACGCATCAGCGCCACGAGCACCGCCTGAAACGATACAAATAGGAACATTTAACGAATTATAACGAGAAAGCAATTTATCTAACTTCTCGCACATAAGGGAATAATCTGTGAATGTACGAGAACCTACAACTAAGCAATAAAACATAACGCACCTCCAATAAAAACGAAAACAGAAAACTGTAAGTCTTCTGAGCTATCTTTTCAAATCTATGAGCGAAGTATCCTGTAGTTGCCTTCTATACCTATCGTCGGTGCCCTTCGGTTAGATCCCTACTTGTGAATTGTGCCGTCGTTGCTGAGTCTCACGGCTTTTCCCTAAGGTGGTCGAACGCAATGTCCAGGATATTCGAATGTCAAAGTACTGTCCGACATGTGTTAGGACACCCAAGCAGGAGCATAGGAGTGGTGAAAATGTCAACGGTTAAACAGAAAAAATTTTTCCTACTTTCTGATAAAAATATAAAAATCAAATAGTCTAATAATTTAATGGAAATAAAGGAAAAAATTTTTCTGTCAGTTGACATCGAGCCCGACTATGCTATCGTGCAGGGTTCCTACACGTCGGACGTACTGCAGACGAGATAGCCTGAGACATAAGTTGACCACTGCAAGGGATTGCCGTGAGCCAGAACGACGAGCAACAATCACGAGTAGAGGAGATATCGAAGAGGCACCATAGACGATAGTGAAGGCAACGTAAGGTACGGAGCCATAGGTGCAGAAAAGATAGTGATTAGAAGACGACGCATAAGGATAATTCAGATTTTATAAGCCTATGGTCACTTATAGGTTGAGCGAAGGTATTCAGAAACGAACACGGGCGCATAGCCTACCCAAATAATAAATGAAGAAATAACGCTCTGAGGTGGAGAAGAACAAGTTTACCACATAAATTATTTTTCATATGAGTTGTCGTAAAGCGGATACGTTTTCGCAAGGGTCAAAAATCTCGTCAATTTCAAAAATACCCCTGAAAAATTACCGTAAAACGGAAACGTTGTCTATATTTGGTAATTAGGTGATTACTATATTAGTAAACAAAATATATAAAAAAAGCTCTTATATAAAATATAGGGGGTAAGAAAATGGAACCTATTTATGGTAACGGATTGTATACAATTTAGGTTTACCACATTAATTATTTTTTTGCAAAAAGATAATATTATCGGTAAACTGCGATATACTAACGGGGGTCGGGTTTAAAATTTCGCATGCTGTTAGGTTAGGTATATATAATATATTTCGACCTACGTTTATCTATGTTGTGTTTGCTTCTTTAATAAATCATTTCCAAGTTTTCCTGCAACAATTTGTGGTTTCCTCTCTTAAACCTTTCTTAGATCCCTCTAAGAAAAGGGGGTGACCCTTAAAACACAATATATTGTGACTCCTATTGATACTATCCACAATATATAGTATAATTCAGGTGCCGGGTTTTCTACTTTCTGGTTCTCCTTATAAAGATACGCCGCTGGGTGACGGTGGATAATATCACCCACCCACACTTAGGAGGTCTTTATGAAAATCATCATCGAAGCTACGGAAGAGGGCAAGATCAGCTCGGTAGGGATACAGGATGGCAAGTGTCCTCTGGATACATTTATTGCTGTCCTTTTTAGTGCTATGGACGGGGCGACCAGAGAAATGCTGAAAGACGCTTCTCAGGAAGTCCAGGAGTACACCTATGAGCACTTCAACGCCATCTTTGACCTGTTCCTCAGGAATGTGTTCCCAGAACCGCCTGAGGGATACTTTGAGCTTTCTGATGCTGCTCTCCTTTATGCTCAGGATAAACTGATAGCAGATATGGAGAAGAAGGGCATCACCTTTAAGGAAGCTCTGGATAACTATGAAAAGAAAGCACAAAACTATCTGAAGCATAAGAGGGAGGGTCTAGCATGACAAAGGTATATGTGAGTCAGCCAATGAGAGGTATTTCTGATGCTAAAATTCTGGTTCTCAGAGAGAAGCTTTTCGGGGAATTCCAGGCTGAGCACCCGGATGAACCGATGGAACTTATCGACAGTATCGTCCCACCTAACAAGGCTATCCGTCAGGTTCAGAAACCCTCCATAGCTATGCTGGCACACAGCATCGAGAAGATGGCTGATGCCGATGTCGCTATCTTTGCAGTAGGATGGGAGAAGTATGCCGGCTGCAGAATCGAGAATTACGTCGCACGTTATTATGAGATTCCTATAGTTTATGCTTGATAGATGTCCTAGATGCGGTTCACCGTGGAAAACAACAATAGCCATGAACGGAGGTCCATCGGAGTTCTGGAAGGAATGTTCAAATCCTTCCTGCAACTCCTACCTCAATACTTACGTACCTCAGTCACACCAGTATGCGTTTCATATAGATCCGCATACTTTTGTTGGTAATTTCGGCGGATACGGCTCTGGTAAGACGCTCACCTCAAGAGAGGAGATATACAAACATATCTTCCTCACGCCTCATGGCACTACTCTTATCGGAGCCAATGTCGGCTCTCAGTATGAGCAGACCATTAAAAGGGAGATAGAAGGAGATATCCCTAAGGCATTTATCAAACGGGTCAACACACAGAAAAGTTATATGGACCTGATCAACGATCACAGAGTCATGTACCGCCCTTACGATGACCCTGATAAGTTGCGTTCATATAACTTGACCTCCTTTCTTATTGTAGAGGCATCGGAAGTCAAGCGGGAGTCATTCACCCAGCTCAAAACGAGACTGAGAAATACTGCCGCTACGGTGCCTCTGAGAGATGAGAATGGAGAAATTGTATACAAAACGCTGAAGAACGGGGTTCGAGTACCTATAATCGACCATATCTGGACGAAAGGAATCATAGAATCCAACCCTTCAGCCGGCTGGATAAAGAACGATGTGCTTATTGTCAGCGATGAAATCCATAAACACGGTGAAATTGTGGACGAATATTCGGTTGATCCCGATGTTGCAGACCCTGCAATCAGTACACATGTCACCTCAACCTCGGCAAATGAGTTCCTTCCTGACAATTTCATAGCGCAGAACGTCAAGAATAAGCCATTGTGGTGGGTAAACCGCTATATTTACGGTTCATTCCTCTATGCTGAGGGTAAAGTTTACCCTAGAAGCGGAGCATGCATCGTAGAACCGTTCGAAATACCTAAACATTGGAAGCGAATCGTGGCATTTGACTACGGATTGGCGGATGATGCGGTATTTCTGGCGGGTGCGGTGGATATCGAAAAAGGAGTACTGTACATTTATGGGGAATCACGCTCTAACGACAATAATGTCGAGACACTTGCGGGGTTATTCTATGACTTCACGAAGGATATCCCGGTCGGAGGATGGATCTGTCCGCCGATTATTGACCCGAAGAGTGGTCCGAAACGGGACTACGACAAGAAGTCGCTGTCAGACCACTTCCTTGACTACGGAATCAGTTTCATTCCTGGATTCATTAATGTCGACGCCAGAATATTCAGACTTAATACGTATTTTGAATCAGGAAAACTGAAGATATTCCGTACCTGCAAGGATCTGATTCGTGAGCTTGAGGACTATAAGTTCAAGGCTGATGAATCACTTAACAGTGGATTCACAGGCAAACCAGTCGATAAGGACAACCACGGTATCAATGCCCTTGAATGGATAACTATGGAATTGCCTGCGGATCCTAAGAATCTGCTTTTCGGAGTCTATGGTCGTGACGGAATCAACCTTACTCTGGAAGAGGAGATGCAAGCAAAGGAGAAAGAGGCTGCTTACTGGGCATTGGCAGAACCTGAACCAGAATATGAGGCGATGACGGAAACACCGTATGATATCGTCAGTTATAACATGTGGGGGTAATTATGGACTGTTATGAATGTACTGGATACGGTGATGATTATTACTGGGATGAAGAACTAGGCGATTTTGTTTGTGCCTGTTTTACTTGTCCTAATTTCATTGAGGACGGAGAGGAGTATTATGACTGAGTACATTTTTATCGTTATAGTCGTGTTCGTTATCATTTATGCTCTCGTTGAGGGCTGTAATGTGAATATAAATATCAACGTCAAACAGGAATTCTCCAGCGAGGACAGACAGCTTCTGGAGGACCTGTTCAATAAAGATGGTGATCCGAAGACCGTTGAGGAGACGGTCAATGTCGATGAAGTCTTGAAGAATATCAATGACTTTATGTTAGGAAATGAGGATAGATAAACATGGCAAAATTACAAGACCTCCAGCAGGAACTCGATACGAAAGCTGAGGACAGGAAAATCCTTGGCAAGCTGAAAGCGCATTACGAGTACTGCAAGATGTATTACGGCAAGGAGCATAAGAAGATGAGGCTCCTTGATGCTACTGATAAAGGTGAGCTCTGGAAGGCTGTGGGTGCTAAGTTTCCGCCCTATCAGTTACTTCCTGATACTAACTTTATCAGCTACATTCACTACAATATCCTGGCATCAATTTATACGGTTGCTAAATCTGCACAGCTGATTCCTACCAGCGAGGAGGATGTTGAATTCTGTGAGAGGATCAACGTTGCCGTCGAACATGACTGGGATAAGAATAATGTCGGTTATTATCAGTTCTTGGCTGGTGATAGAGCTGCGCTTCTGAATCTCGGAGTCACACAGGCGCTTTGGGATGAGAAGAAAAAGAATGTCGGATATCGTAATATTGACCCGATCCATTATATGAGAGACCCTAATGCAGAGGATCTCGATTCAGCTGGCTATGTCATTTATTATCAGAGCTATGACAAGAACTGGTTCCTGAATCATCCTAAATACAAGAAAGTATTCAAAACTGAGGTAATCAATAAGAATCGTGCTGCTTCAACTGAGAATGTTCCTGATTATAACGGTAAACCAGCAGTAGGGGATAGCGGTAAAGAGTTCAACCTCTTCATCCATTGGGTCAGAAACGACCAGGATGGAATCGATGAGTACCATACTATCGATAATGAGGTAATGCTTTATAAGAAGCATAATATCAAACCGAATATGTTCCCGTTTGCTGAACTATACTGTAATCTTCCTGGCAGTTCACTTATCGGTGCCAGCGAACCAGCAAAGATGTTTGCAAATAATCTGGTCTACAATCTTATGGATTCTATGGCTTATACAGCTATCTATAAGAACCAGCGTCCACCTAAATTTGTAAGTACTCAGAGCGGGCTCAATCTGGCTGCATTTGTGAAGCATGGTAATGAAGCTGACAGAACTTTCGTTGTAAGCGGAGATGCCAGTAAAGCTGTTCATTATCATCAGTTCCCTGAAATAAGCCCGACGCTTCCTCAGATGCAGCAGAATATGAATATGAACATCAAGGCTATGTCAGGCGTTGATGATAGATATACAGGTAGAGATACCGGTTCTATTATCACCACAGGTGGTACTGAGGAGATGCTCAACAGAGTTACTCTTATTGATACTCCGAAGATAATGAACTATGAGCGTTATACTCGTAAACTCACAGAACTTACTGTACGCTTGATGGCAGAATTTTCGCCTAGCAGAAAGTATGTTGTTAAGGATGAGGAGCGTTCCGCTATCGATAAGATTGCATATAAGACAATCACAATCGAAGCGGATGAGATGGATCCTGATGCTGTATTTGAGTATGCTGTTCAGATAAGCAGTGAACTTCCTAAGAACAAACAGCGTGTACAGGCATGGGCTAACAATATGATGGAGAAGCAGATGCAGTACCAGAGTCAGGGAGTTCAGATCGATGTCATCACACCTGAGGAATGGATTCGCTGTCAGGACGTTCCGTACAAAGAACAGATTCTTAAGCGTATGGGAATCCAGTCTAACCTCAACGCTTACATCGAAGCTCAGAACGTTATCGGTGAGTATGCAGCTATGCTTGAGCGTGGTGATTTACCTGAAGATGCATTAGCTGTAGCTGCCGACGGACTTCAGGCTATGAGGATGGGCGAGCAGACTCCATTCCAGCAGCAGATGGATGCCGGAGCACCTCCTATGGGTGGTGGTATGCCAATGATGTAACCACAATATATTGTGGTAGAATGTTGACAATAACACTATATATAGATATAATTATGGCGTAGGGAAACCTACGTCATTTTGGTTCCTGCACCATTAAGCAGAGTAGTATAGGTTAGTTACACTCTCTAACCTTAATTCGAAAGGAGTAGATTACATGTCAGAGATGACAAATGCTGAAATTACAGCTGAGTTCGAAGCATTATTCGGTGGGGCTGCCGTTGATGATCAGCCTGCTCCTGAAGATGTTGAAGAACCAGAAACACCTGAAGAAGAGGCTCCAGAAGAAGAGTCCGTAGATGAGGAACAGGCAGAAGACGAATCACAGGATGAGTCCGATTCGCAGGAAGAGACACAGCCTGCTCCGACTCCGCAATCAAGACAGAATCATGCCTTTGCTGAACAGAGAGTTCAGATAAAGAAGCAGAATGATTTCATCAGAAACATCGGCAGACTTATCGGATTCGATGAAAATGCTAAGCTAGAGGATATTCAGCAGAAAGTTGCAGAAGTCCTACTGGAAAAGCAATCCAAAGAGCAGGGGATTCCTGTTGAGATTCTGCAGAGACTCGAAAGAGCTGAAAGCCTAATTCAGGAAAACGAACAAATTAAGTTAGAGAAAAAGGTATCAGAGGACTTCGCAGATCTTATAGACGAACACTCATTGTCTGATTCAGATGTTGAAGAATTTACTCAGTTCCTTATCGAGAATGGGAAGAATCCTATGATTGATAGGAATGTAGATATCAAGGCTGAATATCTGAAACTGCATATGAGTGACATCATATCCAAGGCTGTTGATGCCGCGCTTAAAAAAGAGAATGATCGGAAACAGAAGGTTGATGAACACTCTCCAAGTGAGACACCTAAGAGCCCTGGAGTTAAGGATGAAGCAACGATAACATCCGTTAAAGAACTGGATGATTTATTCGATGGTATGAGCCTGTAGTCCTCGAGAAAGGATTAGGTAACTACTATGCCAATATCACTTAATGCACTTGCGCCAACCGCAGACATTAACACGCTCGTAGCACTTGCCAACAATACTCCGAATCTCACAAATCCTGAAGTATTCTATAGCAAGCAGCTGCTCGACACGATCAGAATCGGAGCTGACCAGTATAAGTATTATAAGCTGGCTGACGTTTCCCCGATTCAGAACAAAGCTGATAAACTGACTGTTCGTAGATGGGCTCCGCTCCAGGCTCACACAGTTCCACTTGATGAAGGTATTCCACCGAAATCAGATAAGGGATCCGTTGAGAAATACGAACTCGAAGCACATCAGTATGGTCGTTATATGGAGTTCACTGACAAGGTTGACTTCCATGTAGTAGACCCTGTTATCGCTCACTATTCAGCTGAGTACTCAATCGTTGCTATCGAGACTCTCGATATGCTCGCTAGAGAAGAGCTCTTCTCGAAGGCTCAGAAGTACTATGCTGGTATGGGCAGAAAAATCACGGCAACGGTACCTTTCGAGGCACTGACTGTTGATAACTCGAAGCCGAACATGACGGACCTCAGACTCATCGTTCTGTCCCTGAAGAGACAGCTCGTTAAGCCTAGGGCTAACGGTAAGTATAAAGTAATCTGCTCGCCAGAATTTACTTATGACATGATCGAGGATCCGACTGTTGAGAAGTTCATGAAGATCAATCAGACCACTAAGGACACTTATGATGGTTCTGTTCTGTTCCCGCTTTTTGGCATGGACTTCGAAGAGACTCTTGTTTGCCCAGCTGACGGTTCCTTCAAGAAGGACGTAAGCGGTGTAACTAAGAAGTGCAAGAGAATCTACAGAGAAGCTGTTTCAGGTGATTCTGAATATGTAGCTGGCGAGACCCACTATGTATACAAGACTATCACAGAAGATACTCATCTCGATGAAAGCGGTTCCGGTACAGAGACTGTTTACAAGAAGGAAAGCGGTTACATTCTTGACAGCCGCACACAGCAGGAGGCTTCGTACATTCCAGATCTTGAGACTTGGGATATTGCGAACTATGTCGATGCTAACGGTAACACAGGCTATAGCGAAATGAACGTACATCACATTCTCATCGTTGGTAAGGATGCTCTTACAAGAACAGGTCTTACAGGCGAAGGCAATGCAAGAATGTACACAAAGGCTAAAGGCTCTGCTGGCGTTCTCGATCCAATCGATCAGAGACAGTCAATCGGCTTCAAGATCAATTCCGTAGGATTTGGTTCAACAAGACTCGAGGCTATCGTAGATTACATGTGCGTACCTGCTGCAGCTAACATGATTTAGTAGGAGGTCACATATGGCTAAGAAAAATGCAGTTACAGAGGCTGAGATCACTGCATCCAGCAATAAGGCAGTAGCAGAGGGTGAGAAGGAACGTAAGATGCTTGCTCATTCAATGAAGCAGCAGGAGAAAGTTCCTGTATCGATTTCACCGCTCTACAGACCATACTTCGGCAGAACAATGCCTGTTACTATCAACGGCACATCTGTATATGTTCCTTGTGATGGTAAGACATATCTTGTTCCGAAGATGTTTGCAGATGAAATCAAAGTAAGGATCTCGAATCAGGACGAACTCTTTGCTAAGAAGAGAAGATTGAGTGATGTATCCAACAACTTCGAAGCCTCACCTGGAGAACTGCGTATATTCTAAGGCGTATTAAGGGAGGGCTCAACACCCTCCCTTAACTTATATCAATGGAGGAAATAAAAATGGCTGAATATTACAATGGCGTAGGCGCCCAGGGCAATATGTCTGTATCAGCAGACAGAGTTGCTCCAGACGTTCAGACTGGTCGTGTTGTTTTCGTTAATTCTACACTCTATACGAATGACAAGGATTACAAGGCTAAAGTTGATCAGTGCATCGCAGAAGGATTCTACAGAGTAAATCTGTAAGTAGGTAATCGCTATGAAAATAAAGGATATAGTCAAACTGACCAATACGTATCTCGCAGGGGAACAGCTTACTTATCAGAAGCTGATGCCTTATTTGGATGCAGTTATTGATGACATCAACAGTCGACTCAGTGCGACTTTTCCACCGTTTTCGACTATCGCTTTCACTCCTGAAACTGCTGCCAATATTGAGTATGACGCTTTTCCAGATAGATATGTGAGAAGCGTCATACCGATTGGTGCAGCGTATAAGTTCTATCTCATCGATGAAGAGGGTGTAGATAACTCTCAGGATCTTGGCTACAAATATGAGACAAATTTGTTCTATATGGTTCGTGATTATATTGAACAGGTCCCTCCATATTATCAGTCAGATACTAGAGGTTCCGTACATCTTCCAGAATGGGTAGAGCCGGTCATGATGACTGAGATTATGGATTGTCCTCCGGTAAAGTTGTGGTAATTTAGATGGCACAGAGAAGCGCATATAGAAACAGAGAAGGTCGTAGAAACGCATTGCTTGAAACGGATTTTACCTCAGGCATGCAGTATTCTAATGGTCCGATTCCTGATGGTTATGTAAAGACTTTAGTCAACTATGATTATAACGAGGATAAGACTTGTCTTATCCCTCGTGCTGGATTTAGGACAACTGAATTTGTTTTTCCTGATGTAGAAACTATTCTTGCTGATGAGGAAGAATTCCTCGATGATAGTGTATGTATTAAAGCTATGCGAGAATGTATTGAAGATGGAAAAACATACACACAATGTATATTAGGTAAGCAAACTGATAAAGCTGATCGTGGATTGATCTGGGTTGTAACATTCAGAAAAAAGGATGATCAAGATCTTGAGAACAAGTTCATTATCGATGGCGAAGAAATTCAGATCGCTCTTAATGATAGTCTTGTAGCTCCAGAGAGTAAGGTCTGTGTGTATTATAGTACCGAACTTCAGGAGATACACGGTCTCCGTTTAAAGGATGATTCTCGTATAGGGTTTCCTGTTGGTACCTTTGCGTTTGGTAATAGTTATTATTTTTTCGGTGTTGATACTGTTGAAGGTGAAGAGGTAACTAAACTTTATAAGACCGAGTGGTACGTTCCTGAATCTATCATCGGTGAGGATAGGCAAGGATACTATAGGTTTGCAGAGGTCGAGGAAAGATCTGTAAGTGCTGCTGAAGCGGTTCTTTATGGTTACAATATGTTGTCTGATACACCTTACACCTTTAGTAATACCATAGGGACCGCTACTATTCATCTTGAAGGTATCCTTCCTTATGAGAGTTCTGCGGTAGATGCACCGCTTGTGATGACTCCTAAGACCAACCAGATCTTAAACTATAGGTGTTATTATTCAGCTCCTGAGGGTCAGAGTTATAGGTTTACTTGGGAGTGGCGTACTGTTGATTCTGATGTATGGACCCAGATAGGTTCTGAGATCGTTACTGTTGCTGCTGACAGACCGTCTATTGTTGAGTTTGCCGCACCTGCGAAGAATATAATGATTCGCGTTCAGGTGGCACTTTCAGCTACACTGGATGAAGTTGAGCAAGCTATGGTTGTCGGTTTTGACTTTACAAAAGACAGTAACGATGTTAAGACTAATGTTTCCCAGGTCAATTACGATCTTAGCTTATGTACAGGTATGACTACTTGGAAGAATAGACTGGTTCTTTGGGGTTCCAAGGAAGATCCGACTATTCTGTTTCTTAGTGATATGAATGAGCCTGGGTACTTCCCGTATCCAAATGATATTACTATCTTCGATAATCCAATTATATCTGTCCTTGAGTTCATGGATAATTTGGTAGTCTTTACTACTAGCAAATGCTATACCGTTGAGATGTCATCAGAGGGTGTACTTACATCTACTGTTGTGCAGTCTAACTTGCATATAACCAAATGGGATAGGCACCTCATTCAGGCAGTTCGTAATATGCTTTATTTCAAGTCAGGTAATTACTATTACATGCTTGTTCCTAAAGCGCAGTCCACCACAGGACAGCTTACATTAGCTCCGATATCTAATCCAGTCATTGAGTTCTTTAACCGTTTTATGGCGAATATAGAACAGGTATTAATTGATACTTACGGTGCCGAACATGAGCTCGGCTCAGCTTATGAACTCATTACTTATTATAATTTTCTTGATTATGAAGATGTGCATAACCTCTATGTATTCTCTTGGAATAATGGTGAGACACTTCTGCACTTCGATTTAATTTATAACACTGTCAGTAGAGCGTGGAAAATTAATCTGCTTGAGCAGGCTAATCTACTCTTTGTTTATAGATATGATGCTACTCAGCGCGGGATTTACGCTACTACATCTGTTGTTAGTGTACAAACTGGAGGACTCGTCACTTCAAAGAGGGTTATGCAACTGTATGAGTACGACCCTCTACATATGCGTGACTTCTATATTCCGTCTTCAATCAATCTTACTAGGACTATAGATGATTTTGAAGGCGCGATGATAGTTGGAGACACTCTTGTCCTACCATCCAGTTGTGCTCGATTTGATGGTGATACTGTTATCATCGATCGGGCGCTTGTTGATATCTTAAACTTAGAACCTGATTTTGAGGAACTCATTCTTCTTGGTTCAGGAGCTTATGCAGGCGGGTTTAAGATATCTGATCTAGCATTAGGAATTAAAACAGTTCTGGATAATTATGATGACTATTTCTATTTTCGTAATTATCAGTTCCTTGATACAGGGTACAGAACTGATGATATACATATGAATAAACGATATAGAGAGCTACAGTTTCAGCTTAATAATGTTGATGCTCACGATCTCAATTTCGGTACTGAGCTCTACATCGATGGAGATATTCGTGAAAGCGTGTACAGGTATGAGGTTACTCAAGCTATTGATGAGATGGTTGAGGATTATAATATTGCATATGTAGAGCCAATGGTCTTTATGGATATTCCAGTTGATAGTATAGATTACTCAAATATCTGGACACTTTCCAAAGGGCTGAATCCTGAGATCAGTCTGTGGAAAGTCAGAATGGCAGTTTCTGGTAAGGGTACTGCTCCGAGACTTAAACTTGCATCCCGTAATGAGACAAGGTATCAGTTACTTGGTCTTAACTGGGTATATCGTATGATGCATATGCGCTAGGAGGCTATAGTGTTTACGATAAAGATTTCTGTTGTAGGCGATAGGATGAGAGTGCTTGAAAGAGTTCCTCTTATTCCAGCAGACACAATCAACTATGTTGATTGTCATTTCGCTTGTAATAAAGATTGGGATGACACTTATATCACTGCCTATTTCAAGAATTCAAATATAGAGAAGGTATATGAAGTAGTCGTTGCTGATAATATCTGTCAGGTTCCTTGGGAAGTACTTGTAAGACCTGGAAAGCTATACGTGAATCTGAAGGGTGTACGTTATGTTGATGGTGAAAAGGTCTATCAGATCACATCAAATCCTATAGGCTTTGCTATCAGACATGACAGTATGACAGAAGCATTTCCTGCGCTTGATCCTTCCAAGACTGCTTACGAGCAGTTCGTTGCTAGTGTACATACGTATGCTGAACAGGCTGTTGAGGCTCGTGATCAGGCTGCTGCAATTCTCAATCAATTCAATACTGTTTCTGTAGAGATTGAAATACTCGATCCTTCAGAACAGGCTTCTGTTGATTATGCTGATGGTGAATTCCTCTTCCATATTCCTAGAGGTATTAAGGGGGATAAGGGAGATAAAGGTGATACCGGTGAGCAAGGTCCACAAGGTATTCAGGGTGAGAAAGGTGACACTGGAGATACCGGACCTCAAGGTATCCAAGGACCTCAAGGTGTTCAGGGAGAGACTGGTGCTCAAGGTCCTAAAGGTGATACAGGAGCTACTGGTCCACAAGGTAAACAAGGCGAACAGGGCGTACAAGGTCCTCAGGGTCCCCAAGGTCCTCAGGGAATTCAAGGAATCCGAGGCGAAAAAGGTGATAAAGGCGACAAGGGTGATACAGGCTCCGCTTTCTATATAGCCAAGACTTATTCATCCTATGCAGCTATGGTTGCAGATTATTCCGGAACTGATGTAGCTGTTGGTGAATTTGTTATTATCGCTTCTACTGTAGATGATCCTTATAATGCTCGGGTATATGTCAAGGGTTCCGAAGCATATACGTTCGTTGTTGATCTCTCTGGTTCAGCTGGTATACAGGGACCAGCAGGACCTCAGGGTGAACAGGGTATACAGGGTATTCAAGGTATACAGGGCGAGCAGGGTCCTGAAGGTAAACAGGGTCCTCAAGGTGAACAAGGAGAGCGAGGTCCTAAAGGCGATACAGGAGCTACAGGACCTCAGGGCGAACAAGGTAATCAGGGACCACAGGGTGAGCAAGGTATTCAAGGACCTGCTGGACCTGCTGGTCGTGGTATACGTAGTATCACTAAAACCAGTACATCTGGTAATGTTGATACGTATACTATTACCTACACAGATTCCACCACCTCCACTTACACAGTTACTAATGCTGATGTAGCTAATGCGATCCCATCATCTGAGAAAGGTGCGGCGAGTGGTGTGTGTCCTCTGAATTCGTCTGGTAAGATAGATACTACTTATTTACCAGTATATACAGGGAGTGTCTCATGAGTGAGGTAGCTATTAAATATAAAAATAATAATATCGCCACTATGGATGCGTCAGGTACCAAGACTCTCCAGACCAATGGTAAGTATTGTGAGTCTGATATACAGGTAGTATATGCAAGACCTGCGAGTGTAGGGTATGTCATTCAGGATGCCAGTGGATATCTTCAGATACCTAGTACAGGTGCGATCAGTAACCCTACGGTTACTGCCAGTACTACAGATATAACCGATGGTGTTACAGCACTGAAGACTGGTGATATGTATGTTGTGTATGAGTGAGGTGTGATTTATGGCTGATTCATTACAAGTATTTGGAAAAACGTATACTAATGTGCCCGGGCTAAAAGCCACTGACACTAGTTCAAATGTCAAGACATACACCAATAGTAACAGTTTCATAACATATTATACTGGTACCTCGGCTCCATCTGCTTCTTTAGGTAACAACGGAGACATCTACCTTAAGGTGGCAAGCTGATGGCTTCGTTATCTGCTGTACTTGGTACATATACTAAAATAAGTGGCAGCTTCAGTGGCAGTGGTGCGTCCTTCTTTTCAGGAAGGGTCGGTAAAGGGTACGATGCCACCACTACCACCAGTAACTACTATTCAGGTGGATCAGGTAGTAAAGTTGTTTTTCAGTATGCTATAGACTTATCTGCTGTTCCGAGTAATGCTAATATTACTCGGCTATATATGAAGGCTAGTGGACATGCTGAAAGCTCTTCCAGTTCTAGTGAATATATGTGTGTCCAGCTTAAGTCTGGTAGTACAACGTTATCTGAGCGGTATAACTTTAAGAGTTCTGGAACGAATAATGTTACAAAGACTATCGAAGCTACTACATTACCAACCGTCGCACAGCTTGCCAGCCTAGTCGTAGAGTGTACACTTGGTTATTATGGTGGTGCTATTAATGGCGTCACTGTATTCGTTGAGTATGAGGTTCCGCTGAGTGAGCCTGAACTCTATAGGAAGGTCAATGGCGCTTGGGTTAAGGTCGAAAAGGCTTATAAGAAAGTTAACGGTACTTGGGTAGAACAGTCGGATATCACTTCTGTATTCAGTAGTTCTGGTAAATATGTCAATGGGAGTGGACATTCTATTGTAGCGCCTCTCATTGTTACTTCAGGTCCTACTAAAATGGAACCTGGTTCATCAGCTCTTGCTGACGGTAATCTATATTTCTTCTACAAATAAAGGAGAGTAATATGACAGATATTGCTAAGATAAAAATTGGTGACGATCTACGTAATATTAAAGACAACGATACTACGTATTTACCTGTTGTCGCTGGCAGTGCAGTTCCCGGATTGATGACTGGAGCTGACAAGGAAAAATTGGACCACCTCGTTGATGAATACAGGGAAGTCACTGTTAGTACTGTAGATATAGGTAAGGGTTCTTCCCTTACGACCGGTAGTATCTATCTTGTATACGAATAAGGGGTGTGGTTATGTCTCAAGCAATTTATACTGGTGTCAATAATGTCGCTCGTAAGGTCAAAACTATTTACGTAGGTGTAAATGGTGTGGCTCGCAAGGTGAGGAAGGCTTATATCGGTGTAGCTGGTAAGGCTAGATTGTTTTATCTTGGTTATATTGTAGCCAAGAAACTCAGTGTTTCGCTTACTCCATGGTCAGATTATTACGGTTATGGTATACCGTGTGGTACGTCTATTGGAAAGTATGCAGTGTTCGCAGCATATGAAGCGTCTAATACATCTGGCGGAAGCAATACGGTATTAGCATTTAGTGATACGCTTACACGTAGTACTCCTGCCACACTCTCAGTTAGGCAATCAAATCTTTTTGCTGAACATACTAGTAAGCATGGTCTCTTCTTAGGTCCTAACAATAGTTCTTCTATCTTCAATGCGTTTAACACCTCATTTACACGCACTGACCTCACTCTACCACAAAGCGGATGGGGTAATATGGGTACTGCATTGTTGGCTGACAAGGCTTTGTTTGCAGGTGGGAAATCTTATCCTGACAACAAATTAGATGTGGTATATGCATATGATACGTCTCTTACGCGTACACAGTTAACATCTCTATCTTCTAAACGATTTGGTATTCATTCAGCAGCGAATGATAGCTATGCTGTCTTTGCTGGTGGATATGATTCCGCAGCTTCTGATGTTGTTGAAGCTTTCAATACTTCTTTTACTAAGGTTGCAGCACCAGTGTTAGGCAAGGCGTACTATGAGTGGATGTCTATTAAGGCTACCGCGGCTGGAATGAAAGAACATGTTTTATTATTCCCTCGTGTTGACGACGACGAATTTGCTGGGGAAGTATATGCCTATGATACGTCGTTGACTAGGACCCTTGCTCCTAGCAGATACTACACAGGCACTATGCCGTGGGCTGCAGATCCTTTCGCTGTATCAATTAATAATACTATTCTTGTTGGTGGTTCAAGTACCCATTCTGTATCTACATCAAATTATGATAATTATGATGGTGCGGAGTTATATGACGATTCTCTAACAAGGACTGTAGTTGATGTGTTCACTCATGGTAGAAGTCGTATTTTTGGAGCAGCTGCTGGTGATTATGTTATATTTGGTGGTGGCGCCAATCCAAATCATCAGGATTGGAGCCAGACCATGGAAGTATATGAAGTATCCTAATGTTTAATAAGGAGGTATATTATGCTTAAGCGTTATGCAATATGGGACAAGGTGTCCCCAGTCATCACACCTGTAGGTGAGGTACTTTCAGCACAAGATTGGGTTGATCGATACCCTATTGCAGGACTACCTAACATTGTAGTTGTGTGTTCTGCTGGTGAGATTAACGGAGGTTTTTTTGGGACACTCGGACAGATGGTTCAGATGTATGAAGCTCAGGGCGCCGATTTCTCAGAAGCAACTACAAATATTGAAAAACTGGAAGTCATTGAGGCGTTCGAAGACGCTCGAAATACACCAGTTGACACGGGTGAGTCCGCACCTGAAGAACGTATTGCTGCTGCACTTGAGTACAGCAATCTGCTGAATTCACCTGTAGTTAATCCTGATGATCCTGATCTTGATGAAGAAGAGTAGGAGGTAATTTATGTCTTACGAAAGAGTTAAAAAGAACTGGGAAGATGGTCTCTGGGATGTCGCTGCTCTCAAGAGAGCCTATGCTGTAGGCATCATTACAAAGGAACAGTACAGATATATCAAGAGCCTTCCACAGAAAGGTACTGGTGTTCCAACACCTGAAGACCTTACTGAAAGAGAATACATCGAAGCTGCTAAGATTCTAATGGGGGTGGAATAATGGATATTATAGCTCGTGCGAGACAGCTCCGTACTCAGA
>Ga0326513_10001202_pt1 | contig 21087 bp, 12 predicted proteins | sample 2_2465_0518_D_FD_203654 | JGI IMG/M metagenome (GOLD analysis project Ga0326513, IMG submission 203654) | Bovine rumen microbial communities from UC Davis, California, United States - 2_2465_0518 | ecosystem: Host-associated > Mammals > Digestive system > Stomach > Rumen | place: USA... | reverse complement strand
GTCATTTCAAATCAAAACGTAAAATCAAAGAACGCTTATAATAAATTATATATTAATAAATTACAAAGGTGCCTAAAAAGTTAACGCACCACCACTATTGCCAATCATATAATATCAACCAACTATTAAAGTCTTATGAAACGATATGTATTTTTAAGCATTGCATGTATAGCAACCGTATTGTGTTTTGCTCAACCTCCTCGTGGCAATCATCGCAACCATGGTGGTGGACGTCCGCCACGTCAAGAAAGAGTGATATGTGCTACACCTGAGCAAATGGGGATGATCATGAAAGTACTCAAAGACCAGTCGTTCGACGACAAGAAAGCAGATATTGCAAAACTATGTGTTTACATGGGAACGTTCTGCACGTCTGATATAGCCCAGATGGCAAAATTGTTTAGTTTCGACGACAATCGTTTGGACTTTTTGAAATACGCTTATCAGTATTGCAGCGACCCGCAAAACTACCCTACATTGCGTGATTGCTTTTCATTTTCATCAAATTACGATAAACTATTAGAGTTTATCTACCCTGAAATGAAACGATAATTCCATTTACGTTTCTGACTCGTTAATATTTTATCGCATAACGATTCTGTTTAATAGGAATAGTTAAGTGCATAAAAAAACATATCCCGTAGGGAACTTCTTTTAATCCCTATATCAATGGTTTAAAAGATATTCCCTACGGGAAATGAAATTATTGTATGTGTCAAATTGCTACTAAAAGATATTCCCTACGGGAAAACATAGATTAATCGGACACTGTGGTTTAATAATATCATTAGTTTGCAAGTTTTCTTTGAGCAGGCATTTTAGCAGACGGCATATTGGATCTGAGTATTTTGCCTACACAATTGCCTTTGATAGTAGTTCCATGAAGGTTGGTTGTTTCAAAAGTTATACTATCGTCGGTTATAGTAAGCGTACCTCCAGCCATGAGCAGCCATTGAGGACCAACAACATATCCATTGGTCAGATAAGAGGTTTGAGCAAAATAGAGCATTGAACCTCCGACATAAAATTCTTCCTCTACTTTTTCACCAGCCCAAATAGTATTAGGTGCTATTTCATTAGAAAATTCAAATGTTCCGGTCGGGAGTTGTGTTGTAACATCATTTGGTCCTAAGACTAAATATATTTCAGCATAAGGTTGACATTGAACACCATCCATTCTAATTTTGGTATTTGACATCAGAATAATGCGCATTGCTTTATTGCCATTATCAAACTTACCTACGTATGAATAGGTAGCAGAAATAAATTTCAAGTCCCTATATTCTTCAGGAACATCATCATACTCAGGATAAGTATCAGGCACTTCTACCGCTTTGATTCCGGCATGTTCGATATCATTACCACCATTTGTTCCGGCAACAACCGGAGCCTGATTGGCATTTAGTACTTCTCCGTCATTGCCAATAACATAGGCAACGACGCTACTATTTTCAACATTCCATGATGAGTTCCATTCTATCTGATATTCTCGCTGATAAGCATTATTTTCTATAGTCAGAGTATCACCTAAATAATTACTTACATACTTACGAACGACGTTGGAGTGTACAAAATCTTCCCAGCCATTCCATGTGGCGTTATAATCTGATTGAACGCCATGCAGACCACTTTCTTTGATAGCCACAATGAGTAATAGTGGTTGCGTAATATCACCTGTTTCACCATCAACTTTGATATTAAGTTGAGAGCCAGACTGTTCAGGGGTAATATTGACAGAAAGCGGAGCGGTTGTTGACAGTTTAGATGGTACAATAGATGTAAGAACATAAGGATGGAACACCATATCATTATGATTGCCATCGCTATCAGTGTAAGCAAATTTGGTGCGGTTAAGCATCATTGCAGGAGCAAAATTGACACCAAATTTAGAAGCGATACGCTTTGATTCATTGATAGTGAAACTATCGTCGGAAAAACCGGCATGATTGCTGAGCCATACAAATTGGTCTTCACGTCCACGTATAGCCTCACTGATAATATCCATACCATAAGGACAATATCCACAATCTTGACCTGTGAAATGTTCAATCATCTGCTTACGTGGAAAAGATTTTACAACTACTGAGGGGGTATCAACCTTTGCAGTATCGTCCTTTCCGGGAACGACGGTAGTTGAATCGTCAGGATTAGTATTGTTTTTTGGATCGGAAGGTTGATTCTGCGGGTTGCAACTTGCTATACCGGCAATTAAAGTCAGGACAGTAAAAAAATTCAAAAGTTTCTGTTTCATCGTTGTATGTATTTAATTGTTAATATTATCGGGTTATCACCATTATTAGGCTTAAACGTATATTGAATAAGATATTCGACGGGTTGTTCAAAAACAACATGAGTAAACCACTTATTTAGCCCATCAAGTTGAAAAGAGAGTTGTTGGTTAGTCTCATAATTAGTATTGATACATTTATCGCCACAGCAAAATTGGTCATCCGAATCCGGATTATCTCTTTTGATTTCAACTATCAAAGTACCTTTATATGCAATCATTCCGTTGAGTTCGATTTGGTTTTTACCTGTCAACGGATTAACCTTAACATCACTAACCTCAATGAGTGTGTCGGCAGTTATGTCGCCAATTCCATTGATAGACAAGAGGAACGGACTATCTGAAACTTTTTCGTCGTCAGGATTGTCGGTAATGTCAGGATTTTCAGAAGGATTATTGTCGGCATTAAATGCTTTTGCAGCCACAGCGATGACTTGTCGGTCGCTATTGAGTAATACTGCGACAATTGAACAATTATCAATAGTATAATTATCAGAAATGTTATAATGCTTTGATATGCTTTCACCTGAATTGACTGTTTCTCCCCACACGCCATTAAGGGCTTGACGCAATATATGGTTATGAACATATTGCTCGTTGAGTGAGCCGTCAGGCATCATTTGAGCACCCACTACTCCACTTTCAACGAGCCAAAGGAGCAATGTTGTTGATTCATTGGCTTGCACTTTTACATTCAAATCGTATTGCGTGTTATCTTGGCTTAACGACATTTGCAAGTCAATAGATGCATTAGCACCCTTGTTGACTTGTTGTGCTATCAGTTTGCCCCATGCGGTATAATCAGTGAAGAAAACATTGTCGAACTGCATGAAATTGACTACTCCTGTTGGAAATGAAGTTGAGGCAGTACCATTAAAATACTGATAATAATCATCGGAAGCAGGGCATGTATAGTCATAAGGAGGTTGTGCTTGTGTAAAAGGGTTGGTAGCAGGATGCATAGCCACGACAACAAGTTTGTCGTTATACAGCGTTTTTAGTTTTGCAACTTCTTGGGCTGCTGTAGGACAATTGACACATCCGACACCTGTAAATTCCACAAGCAGAGCCGTTGATTCACCAATTGGCTTGTCGATAATAATTGTTTGCTCATTGTCTTTAATAACTTGACATGAAAGTAAGAGCAGACACGAAAGAAGTATTGTATAAATATGTTTCATTAGAAATTATACGTATAATTGAGATTAAAACCTTTTTGTGCCGGAACATATCGGCATACACCGCCTGTACAATTATAGCCCGCACGCTGACGCACATAACTTACTTGCAGACGATGTCCGGAAGTTTGGAATGTAGCACCGGCTTGCCAATAATTTTGCCCGCCGATATTATACATATCTGCAATAGTAAGAGTTAGTTTTTGCCAAAGTGCCAATTCATAGAGTCCATATAACCACTGTCCCTCGCCCTGACGAGAAAATAGATATTGTGCTTCTGCACGCATTGACACATTATCGGACACACGATATTTGACATCACCAACAAATATGTTGGCACGAATCAAGTCGCCATGACCTTCAACAATAGTTTGATTGTAGGTCTGATACATATACATGGCGTTAAGCCACCAATTTTGTGCACATCGCTTATGCAGTTCGATATGCACATCGGTATAATATGGTTGACTACTAACACTAAACCATGTATTACCTAAACCTCTGACATGAGCGAAATTAAAATTCAATGTTGTGCCATATCTGCCTCCAAACTTAGTATTTTTTCGCGCGGTGTAACGTATTTCACCTTGCCATGCCCACTCTCCCATAGTCTGCATCGCATACGGATATAGAGCAGCAAGGGCATAAGTATGAGTAGTTGTAAAAGCAGGCAAATAATTTAACATCGCACCATTTCCGCGAGCCATACGATCGGAACGGAACGACATATTTTCACTTCGTTTGATTTGTGCCAAAATGCTCAGTCCCTTCATCGACCATGCTGCAGAGAGCAAGAGGGCATCGCCATCGCGGTAAGAAAAATTGTTTACGGCTATCGGGTCATTGGCTTTGCGCGCATATTCCACCAAGAGGCTGAAATCCTTAACATTAAGTTTGGCTCTAACATCTGCTGCCGCTGTCCACGTAGGTAGATTATAGATTGCAAGCGGAGAATAAGAGGCATAGACAGTGTCCATAGGTTGATAGCGGCTGACGTAGGACATACCCAAAAGCAAACCTATCTGTTTTTCCTGCATCACACTACTCCATTGGTCGATTTGGAGTTCGAGATTACCACCAACAACAGCACCTTGAGTGTAATCTAAACCAAAAGCAGTATTGTAGCAATTCCAATAGACACGTTGTTTTCCACCAATCGCCTCAATATTGATACCCTTGTATGGAGCGAGTTCGATTTTGGCTCCACGTAGTGAATTGTCGATTCCCAAAGCACGATCTTCATATAATCGCAAAATCAAGCCACTGCCGAATTGCGCATAGACATCGCCAAGAGTCAGTCTTGCCCATTTATAGTTGGCTTGAAGGAATAGATTACCTACGCCTGCACCGGCAAAAGCAGGTTCATAGCCTTGCAATGGTTTAGGCATGAGTTCAAAACGCAGACCTGCCGTAATATAGGTGCTTTGCAAACCTAAATTAAGATAAGTATTGCTAAGATAAGGGAAATCATATTCGGTGTTAAGAGCATTGTCGTTGAAACCAAATAAGCCATCGTGTTGCACACCACCATTGAGCGAAAATTCAGCCCATAGAGGTAATGTTACAACAAATGAAAATAGGAAGAGCAGAAACCTTTTCATTTAATTTTAAGCAACGTTTTGTATAGGTTAGACTCTTCACCATCTGTATAGCCGTTATGTTGTTCAATAATTTTGCCATTGCCGTCGATAACAAACAAATGCGGAACAGTCTGCACCTGCATTTGTCGCATCAAATCATTGGCGGCATCTAAGAGTACTACATAGTCCCAATTATTGCCATACACGAGGGGCTTGACTTTCTCAACATCTTGCGCACGATCGATACTTACGGCTATAAGTTGGACACCTATTGCATCTTGCCAATCATCGTAGATATCGGCAATAGCATTGAGTTCGCGCAAACAAGGCTTACACCATGTCGCGAAAAATGAGATTATTGTCGGCTTGCCGGAAGTGCATAATTTCTGCACATTAACCGCCTTACCATTGATATCACGCAATGTTAGGTCTGGCACTTGCGCTATGGTAAGTTGGACAATAAAGAAAAGAGAGAAAAGTGATAATAACAGTTTTTTCATTTTAAAATATGGTTTAGTAAAGTATTTTTATGCGTCGATTCTTGCGCTGAATCTTATTGTTAGGTGCAAATTGAATAAGATAGCATTGGCGTTCGATAAAATTGGCATTAGGGAAAGGAACAACATTTTGATTAGGTTGAACATTGACCGAAGCCACTAAATGACCAAAAGAATCGAAGAAAAACATGGTTCCACCTTCTTCAACTTGCGGTATATAAATGACACGTTGGCTTTTGTCATAACTGATAGAGTCAACATCATACGATAGGTCTTTTTCGCCAATTTTTCCATCCAATGTTCGTATCAACAATGGTTCAGAAGCCTTAGTAATAGTGGTCGAGCATCCGCCTTTTCCCTCGTCGGAGGCTTGGAGTTGGAAATAATAATCGGCATTAGGCTGGAGATTATGAATCTCGAATGACACTTTATCTCCGGCAGAAGCATTGGTCAAATCGACATCTGCCACTTGGGCTGTTTGAATGAAATCAATCTTTTTGTTGCACGACGCGGTAAAGGCATCAACAGCAGTACCTCTACTACCGGTACGAGCAAAATAAGTTAGTCGGAACTGAATGTACGACTTATCGGTATCTAAATCGTAATGGAAATTACCCTTATTAGACGATTTCATAGGAATAACTGACTCTATAGTATCCCATTTTTGGTCGGTTGTACCCTCTAAAATGAAGTAACCGATAGTATCAAGTCCGCTAACATTGAACGACTGATAGAAGAATGAGATATGAGTGATAGGTTGCATATATCGTTCAGAGATTGCATATTCGCCGGTATTGAGGAAGTGAAGCGATTTTTTGCCATTAGACGTGAAAGTACTTGTGGTACGAACAAAATTTGTTTCCCAACCTGCCAAACGAATACTTTCCTCGTCGTCGAAAGTTTCAAAACTCTGTTCAAAAACTGATTCTCCATCTTGCATTTGATAGAGGTTGAAATAGAATATCGACGCATCTTCAACCATATTCCATTGAAGTCGTGCAGTATAAGGAGTAACTTGCAGAAGCGAAACGGAGTCAGGAGTAGAAACTTTCACTTCACGAGGCGAAATGCCTGTTATAGGCAAGATAAGTTGGTTGTTGCCTTGCTTGATAGTGATAGTGGTGCTGAACTGATTGTCAGGACAATACATTCTACTCGGACGGAAGCCGACATACACTTTTTGATTCAGTGAGGAGTCGATGGCAGCATTAAGTCGTAGTGAGGCTCTCCAATAAGGCAATGAGTCGGCACCCAACTCTGTTGCAAAAAGGAGTTCTGAACTTGTAGTTGATATATTGATTGGATTATTGGGGTCAATAGACTTACCGCTTACAAACATTTCTTGATAGTCGATAGAAGTAAATCCACCCTTTTCAGGGTCGTAACCTGAATTATATTGCTCAAACTGCATGGGATAGACAGTAAAGGCATTTTCAGACTCTGACTTATAAATAAACGATATGTTTTCGCCTATTTCTTTGATGTCGTAGATTGGTTGAAAAAGGTTAACACCGGATATGAGAGTCGGATTGAACTCTGTTCGTTTTCGTGCGCCCGGATAAGTATCATTGCGAGTACCGGTAGTTCTTTTCGTTCCATTGGCAGACTCAATGAAATAATTTAATGCGCCTGACGAATTTGGTGTATTATTGACCCATGCTGACGGCTGATAATTGATGTGCCAAACAAGCATACCAGAATTAGGAAATGATGTTTTATATTCAGAGTCGTCCCACCCTACATATTGTCGGTTTTCGAGGATAAAGAACTCTTCAGGAGCCATCGGATTCATTGAATGGTTATCGGCAGCGATGAGATAACATGTAGAATTTTTATTTTCGAGTGGTTCAATCAGGTAGGTTGACGGTGTTGTGAGTTGAACAATATTATTTCTCCACCCAAGCCACCATCTTGAATGTGCTGAATAAGATGGAGGTGTGGCACCTGAATAGTTGGAAGGACCATTGTAGGACCCGCTGCACATAATGTCCCATGAGCCAATAGTGGTGGCGGCATCATCTGTTGTATCATAATAATCAGGTAGTCCTAAGACATGTCCGAACTCATGGCAGAAAGTGCCGATGGTTGCCATACCGCCTTCGCCTCTCAACTCAGATGAGCAGGCATAGTCACGCAGGATTTTGCCATCGTAGGCTACCGCATTCTGGACTATTGAACGATGCGGCCAGATTGCATCTTCGGCTCCACGCGTATCAGCCTCACCATGCCCAGCAAAAAACACATAAACATTATCAATTGAGCCATTGCCATCGCAGTCGTATTGGGTAAAGTCAACGCCATCAGCCTTGGCTTTAGTACATGCCTCTACAATCATATCAGCAGCCCGAGGGCTATTGTTGCTTCCTATGTTGCCACCGTAATATTTTTGGTCATTATCTAAATCGTAAGGTCCATAGACATCGAATATAGGTTGAAACAGACTATCAGACTGCGCAATAAAAAAGTCGCGACATGAGCCTTGATTATGATTATCGCGATAGCCTGATTCGTTGCAAAGGCGATCAAATTGCTCACGTGTATGTTTGAATTTAACATCACGATAATTAACCAATATAACAATACTTTTAGGTGAACCCACACGCGGATAAGAAGTTGAGAGATGGGCTTGTTGAGCAATACGTCGGCGATTATCTGCCACCTTTGAAAATGGCTTATCTTTCGACAATGTTTTGACAAAAGTACTTTCTGCACTATTGCGTTCGTTGGGATTATGTGCTATGATAGAAGTATAAGTGAAAGAGCCATCAGGCATATAATTGACGTAGCGATAAGAGCCGGTTTCGTCTTTAGCGACAAATAGGTTGTCAGTCGTTGTCCGATAGGAAAAATGTTCATCGCCATGGAGTACAATCTGTATGGTTGTACCATCAGGTTGTTCGACAGTGAAAGGAGTTGGAGTTGCAATAACAGCCCATAATGGGATAGAGAAAAAGATGAGTAAAAAGAATAAAGAAAGTTTTTTCATATAGCAAATATCAATTTTTCTGAAAATAATCATTTTAGGTTGCAAAAGTACTACTTTTTTCGCTAAAAACCAACTTTTTGATACTCTGAGACATAAAAAAAAATAACTATTGTGTGTTGCAATAGTTATTTTTTTTTACAAATGCTTAACAAAATTATTTAACTCTGTAGCGAACGATATCTAATTTAACAGGTTTTTCCGGGATGATCTGCTTTTCTACACGCGTTGCTGTTTTCAGCATTGAAGCAGGTTTGCGCATACGAGGTGCTTGTTGCAGAGTATATTCACTTACATAGTGATATTCTTCAGACAATGCTATTTCGTAAGGTTGGAGCAACAATTCGGCATAAGTTGTGGCTTCAGGTACAACAGCCAAACCATACCAGCCATAGAGCCAATACATTGTGAAGTCATAAACCGGGAACCATTCATCTGTTTCTTGATCGTAGTCTGAAGTGATATAACCGCTTTCGATAAGGCCGTCCTTAATATATGAATAACCGACACCTTCGTCAGAAATAGATGCGCTTGCAACTACGGCACCACGGTATGCAGTTTCAAATGTTTCACCATCGAAGCGAGCATTTTCGATTGACAAATAGTCTTGCATTATAGGACCACCGATTGCCGGATCGAATGAACCCTTTTCTGCAGCCCAAGGCTCTGATTTCAATTTTTCTTCGTCTTCAGTGATTTGAATAATGAAATCCCATGCTTGATTAGCGTAATCACCTTCTTCAATATAGAGCACATTGGCTGTTGCAAATACTGCATCACCTTCACCATTAGCGACACCTTCAGAAGTAACTGTAAAGTCGGTAGAAGGAACAAACAATTCAACTGAATACAGGCGGCACTTATATTCTGTACCTGAACCACCCGTCATTATATAGATAGAGTCACTAAGCAGTTTTTTGGTGCTTGGGAAACTATAAATAACACCGGTCAGTCCGAATTGGTCTTCATAATACACAACAGTTATTTTTGCTTTAGCCTCTATTTCACCTGTTGTAGCAGTGATTTCTGCTTCACCGGGAGCAACGGCTGTAATAGCACCGTAGGCATCTACGAGTTTTACGACATTGGTGTCAGATGTTGACCACTCAACAGTTGGTTCGTCCAAATTAGATGGTGTCCAAAGAAGCGACAAACGAATGGTGTCGCCAGGAATGAGTGTAATTTCGGCAGGATCAATAGAAAGACTTTCTAATTTGTTACCATTTCCATCCTGATTAGTACCTGGATTATCAGGATTATTTTGATCCTCTTTTTTGCAACCTGAAAAGACTATGCCAAGTACAACCAATGATAATAATAAATACTTTTTCATACTTTATATATTTTAATAATTACTTTCAATTACATGATTACTTTGTCTTAACGACGCTTAAGTTCGCGTGTGTCCTCATTACCTATAGAGCGATTGTAACGCGTTTCAGATGTTGGAACTATGAATGTCAATGAAGGGTCAGAACCTGACATATCGGCATTTTTACGTGTAAGGTGATTAGTGCCTAATTGACGCGATTTCTCAATACGACGCAGGGTCTGCAAACTATAACCTTCGCCCCAGAGTTCGACACGCCAGTTGTAAATAAGTGCATCGGTTAGAGCGGATTCAGTTGTAAGCGATGCCTTATAAGTCTGATATGCACTTTCTTGTCCTGGTTTTATACGCTCTGACATAATTGCATCAAGATAGATAAGCGCGGTGTCAAGGCTTTGGTTAGTACGTTTGATAGCCGACTCTGCAGCAATAAGATATGCCAATTCGGTACGCATCCACACATCATCTGACAACCAATCGCGGTCATTACCGATGGCAACAGAATCCTGCAAAGAGAAGAATTTACGATCCGGAACAAGCTTAAATCCGGCAACAGAACGGAACCAATTGGCACGGTCGTCCCACCCTTTATCTTGAATTGATTTGTAGAGTTGGCTATCAATAGACTTCTGGTCACCAGCCATAGCATAACTATAGCTGTGGATATCCACCTGACCAAAGAATGAAGCAAGAGAAGTGGTATTTTCAACCGTCACATCTTTACCCCAGAGCCAGTTGTTGCTATTGACATTAGAAAAGCCGGTGGTAAATAATTCACTATGCGGAAGGATAGAATAATGTCCACCATCAATTACTTGTTTAGCATAATTGAAGGCCAAGTCATAGTGGTCAGCCCCACCCCAGTTGATATACGCATAGGCTAAAACGAGGCGAGCCACATCGGCATCAAACTCAAATTTAGATTCGCGTCCTATATCAGGCAGGCTTTCGAAAGTGTTGATAGCAAAAAGCAAGTCTTCGGTCAGTTTTTCATATACAGCACCTACTGTTGAGCGTCCGTTTCCCTTAACGCTGTCAGCACGAGTATCGATTTCATCATACAGAGGAATAGCATAATCATCATCAGAAACCACGTCAGAAGGATTAACAAAGAGTTTGAGCAGATTAGCATAGCACCAACTACGGATAGAGAGCAGTTGTGCGTAGTTATATGAATTGATTTTTTCTTGTTCAGTAAGATTATCGTTCATAACAAATCCACCATTATCTTCAACAACATTGATAGCCATATTGCAAAGACGTATGATTTGGAAATAGAACGACCATAAACTTCCACTTTCATTGGCGACAGTCTGACCAATTTCATCTGACCTAAACCAGCCATAACTACTACTTGACATTGCCACGTCACCGGCAAAAATATCGGTATGCAAATCTATACTACGAACTCCGAAAGCATCATGTCCGCCTCCATACGCATAGAACAATGGCCAAACACCACGCACCGTTCCATCGAGCATGTCATCAAGATTTTCGTACTGACTTTTAGTCAGAGTACTGCCATCCGGTTCACGCGATAAGAAACTATCGGAACAAGCGGTAAAGAGGACAACAGATAAAAGTAATAATGATAAATATCTTCTTTTCATATCTTAAAAATCTTTTAAATCCGGTTAAAATTCAAGTTTTATACCACCCATAATAGTTGAAAGCGGCGTATATTGGTACGAATCGCTTGAACCATCGAACGAAACCGTAGGGTTATAACCTTTTCGACGACTTAATAGAGCCAAATTATCGCCTGAAACATAGATGTTCAGTTTGTTTAATTTGATTTTCTCTATAAGTTTCTTTGGGAAATTGTAACCTAAGCGAACGTTATTGAGAGCGAGATAATCATTTCGTGTCAAGAAACGTGTAGAAGCCATATTGGCATAATTGTCTTTAGCATTTGACAAACGTGGGATTGTGGTACCTTCGTTGTTGCCATAGTATGACCATGATTTGAGAATATCAACATGCCAGTTGCTTGAACCTGCTCTGTCGGAGTGCATCAACGATGCGTAGGTATTGTCATAGCCATATCCACCGATGCCATACGAACAAGTAACAGAAAGTGTTACACCATACACATCAAGATCAAGACCAAAACCACCACGTAAATCTGGCATCATAGACTTACCACAGTAATTATTTCCTGCATAAGTTGACTGATTACCGGCGATAGCAACACGTTCGATTTTTGCATCGGGATGCTTGAGCGAATATTCATAAACACTGCTGATAAAGTTATCTTCACCACTTTCAGCAAGTTCGGCAGGAGTATTGGTTCCAAATTCGCCACCAGTTGTAGCATCGTAGTAGCCCCAATACTGTGCTTCACCCGTTTCAGGATTGACACCTGCATATTCCGGCAAGTACCAATCAAGAGTTGAATGACCGACCGCCATACCACCGGACATAACCATTCGCTCAACAGAACCGTCCAAATTAGTATAGTCAACAGGCATCTCAATCATTTTGTTGTTATAATGTCCACCGTTCAAACGAATATCCAACTTAATATTATTGCGATTGATAGCATGTGCGTTGAACGTAAATTCAGCACCTTGAGTAGCCATCTTAGCATCGTTGGTATAGTAGCCACCGTAACCCAATGAAGGAGCAACATAGCGGACAAAGAGCATATTGTCGATAAATTTATAATAATAGTCGAGTTCGACGTCCAAATATTTACTTAGCGAGAACTCAAGACCGAGGTCTGTCTGCTGACTTCTCTCCCATGTAATATCAGGATTACCTTTTGATGACCATGTGTAACCCTTACGGTCAAGTACGTTTTCAATTGAATACAAGTCTATATATCCATAATTAGACTCTGCTTGATTACCTATTACACCCCAACTCAAACGGAGTTTACCATTTTTGATCCAATCGCTTAAGCCTTCAACGTCTTGGAAGAATTGTTCTTCAGTAAATGACCATGCGGCACCTACAGAACCGAAATGTCCCCAGCGATGTCCTTTGGCATAACGGCTTGAACCATCAGCACGATAGTTGGCTGAAATATGGTAACGATTATCGTAGGCATAAGTGGCTTGAGCCAAATAACTTTCCATTGTACTACTACTTGACGAACCGCCGATACCATCTTGTTGAACAGCATTACCGAGTTCTATACTATTGCCGCGAGCCAAATAATTTTTCTGACCATAGAGAGAATTAGTACCTATGAAATGTGTTTCATGACCTGCCAAAAGACTTATATCATGGTCGCCAAATGTGTTAGTGTATTCCAATAATTGGTTGAAAGTGAGGAATAAGTAGTTTTGAGAGGAAGCATAGACACGACCTACACCTTCAGCATCGCCATAGTACTTATTAGTCATTTCAGCAGCTCGTATGCCCGTGTACATCACATTAGCACCAAGAGTGAACTTAAGTCCCTTATAGAGTTTGAATTCTAAAGATGGTGTGGCTTGAACTTGATGTACAACAGCATTAGAACGGTCAAGACGTACAGCACCGGCAGGGTTAATACCTGAACCGAACAAACGTCCTTCGCCGACGTGCATACCATAGTCATAAGCATACTGATTGGTATATGGGTCAATGGCTATCGTACCATCAGCATTACGCATATAGACAGGATAAATAGGCGGAATAGAATTGACATAATTGAAACCATTGTTCATATTGCTGCCCTGACCAGGGTCGTTCATTTCCGAATATGTATAGGCAATATTCAACGAACCTTTAAGCCACTTTTTTGCCTCATGGTTGATATTGGAACGAATGCTGAAACGCTGATAATCAGAACCGATGTAGTAGCCATCGTCTTTAAGCCAACCAAACGAGGTGAAATAAGTCGTTTTGTCGGTACCACCGGAAATTCTCAATGTTGTTTCGGCTTTAGCACCTACGCGGAAAATAGCATCTTTCCATGACTCGAGATTTTCGTAGCCGCTTTTGCGTGCAACACCATTAGCCAAAGATGGTGCTATAACACCATTCTTTTTGGCGTTAATCAAGATGTTACCCTCACGATTCCATATATTATAGCCGACAGGGATACCTTCAGAACTAAATAAGTGATTATTAGCATACTTGATAGCATCATCATCATTATTTTTACCTATTTTTGATTCATTAAAGATTGACTGCCATGAGAGCAACAGATATTGCTCCGGTGAGGAAATAACTTCATACATAGGCAGAAGGTGCAGATTTACACCGCCTTTAACATCGATTTCTATTTTACCTTCATCGTTAGATGTACCTTTTTTGGTAGTAATCAGCACCACGCCATTAGCACCACGGCTACCATAAAGGGCAGTTGCGGTAGCGTCTTTAAGAATAGTAGTAGATGCGATGTCTCCAGGTGACAATGACGATATATCGCCATCGAAAGGCATACCATCAACAACATAAAGAGGAGTGCGGCTACCATTGATAGAGTTGTAACCACGAATATATATTGTACCATTGGTACCAGGTTGACCTGAAGTATTAACAACTTGAACACCGGCTATTTCACCATCAAGTGCTTTAGATATTTCGGTCGGACTTTTTTTCTCGATATTTTCTGACCCTACGGCTTGCGCTGAACCGACAAATGAACCTTTAGTTACATTGCCGTAAGCAACAGCCATTACTTCACCATTAAGGGCTTCAACAGCCTCCTCAAGGGTTATACGCATATTGCGCTTAACAGGTACTACTTGTTCTTTCATTCCCACGAAAGTAACCGTAATTGTTTTAGCATCGTCAGGCACAACGAGTTCAAATATGCCATCATAATCGGTTATAGTACCAACTGTACCACCGGTCAGCACGACAGATGCTCCGATAACCGGTTCGCCCTTAACATCAACGACTACACCCTGAATACTCATATCGGCATAGATCGCAAGACTTACGAGCGAAACCAATAAAACGCTTAAAATTTTCTTCATACTGTATATATTAACATTATAATCTATAATGAGATTACACCGCAAAAACAACGCATTTCAACATTTGGGTTAGAAATGATGAAATGTGTTTTTCCAATGGGGCTGCAAAATTACTACAATTTGCCGAAATGACCAAACATTTTGTACATAAAATGGCAATTTAGGTAACATTTTGTTGCATTTTATACCATTTTTTTGGTCATTGGTATTTTAAAATAGAAAATTTGCTTACATCAAAGGTCTCTTTTGCCACAAATCTTAAATCGTCGGCAGAAATGAGTTCAATTTGTTGAGATAATTCGCTCAATGTTGGAGCATATCCATAATAAAGCATGTATTTAGCCATTGAGAGGGCACTATTTTCTTGATTTTCGTTACTAATAGCCATTTGTCCTACCAACTGCTGCTTATATTTACTAAGGGCAGTTGGAGAGAGATTCTTATCAGTCAGTTGTCGTAATTGCAAGTAAATCAAGTCTTGACAAAGTTGGACATTGTCAGGTTCGCAAGCGAAATAAACCGACCAGTAGCCGCAATCGGAAAGCGGAGTGTAGGTTGACTCGACGGTATATACCAGACCGCGTTGCTCACGCAGGCTTAGATTAAGCAGACTTTTCATACCACCGCCACCAAGTAGGTTGTTAAGTAAAAACAATGTATTTTGTTTAGGGTCGGTGATTCGATATGCGCGATTACCCAATAACACATGTGCTTGATGAGTATGTTTGCGAAAGACTGCATTTTGCGGTTGATATATGGTTGGAGGAATACGCTGATATTGTCGTTGGCAGTATGGTGCAAACACGAGATATTTATCAGCGAAGCGCATAACTTGACGTTGTGTGAGATTACCTTGAACGAAAAACACCATATTATCGGTGTTATAACAACGGGACATAAAGTCAGATGCTTTTTGTCCGTTCATATATCTCAATGTTTTTCTTGTGCCGAGTATGGGATGCTCTAAGGCGTGATTTTGAAAGATAAGAGCCTCAAAGTCGTCATAGATTAGTTCGGAAGGAGAGTCGTTGTATGACTCTATTTCGTCATAAATGACTTCAATTTCTTTCTTGATTTCCTTGTCGGGAAATGTGGGGTGATAAATCATGTCCAAAATCAATTCCGCAGCGCGCTCGAAATACTGCGGCATAACGGCTGCATAGAAGAATGTTTCCTCTTTGGTTGTATAAGCATTGATTTCACCTCCCACATCTTCAATACGATTGATAATTTGCCGAGCAGTGCGCTTTTGAGTACCCTTAAAAAGGGTGTGTTCAATAAAGTGCGCCATGCCGTAGATATTAGGTTGTTGCTCGTCGCGAGTGCCGGTGCCTACTGCCATTCCGCAATATACAATAGATGAGTTATTGTGTCGAAATACAATCTTTATGCCGTTTGGTAAAACAGCATAAAAAGTTTCCTTATCAGTCATTTTTGATTAAAAATTTGTACAATTAAAAAAAAAGTATTACTTTTGCAGTCGCGTTTACGGACAGTAACGACAAGAGCAATATAGGAAATGCGGCATTGGCGGAATTGGTAGACGCGCCAGACTTAGGATCTGGTGAGGTAACTCGTGTAGGTTCGAGTCCTATATGCCGCACATTTTTCAACTCTCGCTTATGAGAGTTGTTTTTTTGCATACCTGCGTTGGCGGAATAATAGTGTGAATAAAGCAACGATGCCAAGCAAAACGAGTGGAACAGCAATAGTAACAGCCTGAATACGCCTACGGCTATTACGTGATATATTGGTGTTGAGCAGACGGAGTGTAATTTCCTTGTTGCGCAAATCAATCCACCCTTCATCATCAGTCAGATAAAGCATTGCATTGAGTATGAAGTCTCTATTACCAAAACGCATACCTGTCATTCTGTCATACCCCACGGGCAGAGGTTCGCCTTTTTGCACTTCATTACGTATTACCGAACCGCTCGCTATAATAATTTGTCGTGAAACTCCACTTGCAAGCAGTGGCTTATCATTGACTATACTATCAGGTTTGACACGATGTTGGTACAGGCTATTGAATTTGCCATCAACACATGCAGCAACAGGCAAATAAGAATGTTGGAACAAGGTCTTTTCCAAGTCGATTTCCATGAGGTCAATTTTAGCCGGTACAGGAACGAGTCTTGAGGCATTAGACGTAGCGAGAAGGAACTCGCGATGTTGTCCGTCGCCATCACCGACTAAATCAACGGTTGAGGAAAACGACGACATTATTTGCGACACATTTTTCGACACCGGACTATCAAACGATGTAAGAAGTAAAGGTGCATAATAAAATGGCATTGGCTGATAATCAGGAGCAGACGGGTCGTTGCTGATATTAACGGGTACTGAAAGACATTGTTGGTCTTGAATAAGAACCGGATTAACGCGCATACCATATCTAAACAACATATCAGTAAGGTTTAAATCAAGCGGTATAGCCGGAGTGAAACCATCGGTACTCAATCCATCATCTGAGATTTGCACGCCATCAATAACCCATAACACACGACCACCGCGCATTATATATTGATCGATAATATATTTGTCAGTTTCAGAAAATTTATCTTTCGGGTCGGCTATCACGATGGCTTTATATTCATCCAACATACTTGCGTCTTTACCAATAACACCTCTATCGACTTGGAAATATTGGCTAAATGCAAGTTCGACATCATAGACGTAAGGTTCCGGTAATTCGCCATGACCTTCGATAAAGGCTATTTTAACGGGGTGCTGGGTTGTCAGACGACGCAAGGCATCGGTAAAACGATACTCTAATGTTTCGACTGAAGCATTGAGATTTTCGGCACCTGATTTGCCTCTGACATTTTGCAACAATGGGACAAAGAGAGAACGATTGTCGAGATGTATGTTAACAAAAGGGAAAACCGTTTGTTTGGTCAGTTTGCCGTCCCGATCTCGTTCGTTGACTTCGGTAGGTGTCAGACCATGTTGGTAAAGGGTTTGATAGAATTGGGTGAGTTGGTCTTGCGAGAAGTCGTTGGGATTTTCAATTTGCAGGTCAATATCCTCTTTAGAATATTGTTTAAACTCATCAATCAAGTCTATAACTCCATTTTTTAATTTCAAAAAACCTGAGTTGAGTTCACCATCGAGATATAATGTAACGTCAATCGGGGCTTCGATACGTTGCAAAAGACCTTTGGTCGGTTGTGATATGCTGTAGCGTTTGTCGGCAGTCATATCAACACGGAAATAGAGCCATTGCGACAATGCAAAGATTGCCGCAATGGTAAGCAATGATATTATTAGAAACCGTTGTTTCAAAATGCTGACTATTTTTGATTTTGTTTTATTTCATCGAAGACCTTTTCGTCAACTACAACCTTATATTTAGCACGCAGTTCTTTAACCCATTGTTTTTCCAAATAGTCTTGATAAGCAGATGTAACATCACCTCTAACATCGGTGTATTCCTCAGCAGCTTTGATTATTTTACCAACCACAAATACGTATGGGAACTCTTCGTTAGAATATTGAACATTCTTATCCTTAAATCCGTATTTATCTACTGCACCATTATGTCCTTTAGCCCAAACACCTTTTTCTGTTTTGACGCTCTTAATAGAGTCGGAATTTAAGCGAGTATTGAGATATGAGGCAACAGAGTCAGGATTGGCATTTTTAACAATGGCTTTGGCTGCCTTCATTGTTTCCAAATCCTTGCAATAGACAACACGTCCTTTGAATTTAGGTTCGGCAAATTTGTATTCTTTCTTATGTTGAGCAAAATATGCACGCAATCCGACAGTATCGGTTGTGGCACGATTCCACACTTTATCAAGAGAAAGATTGAATAATAATATGCCATCATGGTATTCTGACATTAGATTGCGAAAATCAACATATTCATTTTCTAATTGCGAGTCAGCATAAGCAGTAAGTTCCTTATTAACAAAGGCTTTATACTTATCATTGATAATATCACCTGCTGTTCCGAAATTCGATTGACTATTGGCTTTCAGAAATTCAGCAAAGTCGGCTTGTGTACGTTTTTGGTCACCAAAGGTGATAAGAATGCCGTTGAGTTGAGAGGTCAGTTGATAGAAAGCAGAATCAGCAATTTGATGTTGTTGAGCAAGGTCATAGAAAGGCAAAAGTTGCTCTAAATGTTCAACAAAATGATATTTTCTTTTCTGTTTATCAACAAATGATTGTTCGATCAGTTTAGACCTTTCGTCGCGCATCAGATTGCGCTCCAATTCGGCTTTAACATTTTTATAAGGTTGCAGATTGCGTTTACCGGTAAGCATGATAATATGCCAGCCATATTGAGATTTCACAGGTTTTGAGATTTGACCACTATCGGTCATGGCAAAAACTTGCTGTTCAAATTCAGGAACCATCATACCACGACCAAACCAATTGAGATTGCCACCATTGATACTTGAGCCACGGTCGTCGGACTGCTCTTTGGCAAGTTGTTCGAACGACATTGTATTTTCGGCAGACATTAGTTGGCTATACACTTGATTGATAGCATTTTGAGCAGCAAGATTGATTGAGTCAATTTCTTCCTGCGAAGTGCCACGCGGTGTCATTTTCATGATATGTGCGGCTTTGACTTCGACATGTGGTATGCGTTGTTCAACCTTCAAGATATGATAGCCAAATGGTGTACGGAATATTTTACTAACCTGTCCTACAGGTGTATTATATGCTGCATCTTCAAGTGTAGGTACATATCGGAATGGAACTATCCAACCCAAATAACCTCCATTATCTTTTACAGAAGGGTCGTTAGACACTTCTTGGGCTACGACTTTGAAATCTTCAGGTTGTTTTTTAATCGTTTTCCGGCCTTTTTTAACTTCGATACCTTCAGTTATACGCTGACGTGCTTTTGCAATCTTATTGTATGCAGCCAGAGTATCCTCGGCAGAAGCGTTCATCGGACATTGCACAGCGATATGGCTTACGGCAACATCTTCTTTTTTGCGTTCATACATCATTTTGAGAAGTTGCTCTTTTTTAACCGTATCGGTAAGATACGATGGGGTCATCTGGCGTCGATAGCCTTGCAATTCCTGCACAAACGAACGAGCAGTGTCCAAGCCGAGTTGTTTTGCCTCATATACTTTGAGTTTGTAGTTGATATACATTTCCAAATACTCATCGAGAGATTTTTGGTCAACAATAGTATCACTACTATTTTTACTATAGATATAGAGGAAATCTGACACATAAGCCGGTTCGTCCTCAATAGTAAGTAATACTGTTTTGTCGTCAGGAGCGGCATTTAATGTCAACATAGCCGCTAAAAGGCTTGATAATAATAGAGTTTTTTTCATTTCGTATAATTGATTATCAATTTTGAGTTTGCAAAATTAGTCAAAAAATATCAAGTGAGCAAATTTATCGTTCTATAGTCTTAGAATCAGAGCATTATTTTTAATGTCCTATCATTGACTCTCAAGATGAGCAGTTGCCGGTTAGGCAAACCTTCGATATTCAAATTGCCATTTGAATAGTTTGCATACAAGAGTTGTCCTGCCACGTTGTAGATTTGCACACCACCTTGCGTGTTGACTATCAGTGTGCCATTTTGCTCACTGACGTTAATATCTGACCACTCAAGATTGTCTAAAGCATCTTCTACTTCGTGCATATCTAATATTGTACTATTAGTCAAATTCCAACAATAAATGGTCAGTTGTTGGTCATATTTGTATCTATTGCCATTTTGTGCAGTTGCATCTACACTGACATTGTAAATCGGATACCCGTTAACGTCATTTTTAATATATTCAATTGAGATTGTTCCGGAGGTCAAATCGAGCCATGTTGTGTCAGGAGCATTGATAAAAGCGAGTCGCGCATAATCTAAATCGGCAATCGAATACTGTCCGGAAATAGCAGTTGGAGTATTTGTAAGTATGCTGAAATAGAGTAATACATCGTAGTTCTTAGTTTCGTTGTCAAGCATATTGTACAACTGTATTTCCCAGAAGCATTGATTATTTCTATTGTCGTTAGGGCTATAGAGTGCTTGCGCAAAATTAAACTTAAGCGTTTGGTCGTCAGGTGTTGGTGGATTAACATTATTATTCTCATCGGTCATGTAGAGACGAGCATTGGTTTTATAATCCCAGCAATAGACAGACAGTTGCTCTGAGACATTGTAAATCACATTATTGGCATCAGTGGCTTTAACCGTGATTTGATACTTGTCATAACCTTCAGAGTCTTTTCCAAGATAGGTAAGTACAGCATTACATGTAGTGAACTGAATTTGCTCTGCATCATTGCCACTACCTACAAATATTCCGGCATAATCCATTTGACTTATATTGTAGGA
>Ga0326513_10001201_pt1 | contig 21090 bp, 18 predicted proteins | sample 2_2465_0518_D_FD_203654 | JGI IMG/M metagenome (GOLD analysis project Ga0326513, IMG submission 203654) | Bovine rumen microbial communities from UC Davis, California, United States - 2_2465_0518 | ecosystem: Host-associated > Mammals > Digestive system > Stomach > Rumen | place: USA... | reverse complement strand
GTCCTCGCCATCTTTACCAGATGCTCCGCCTTCGCGTTCGGATACGATACGCTGCGGATATATTCGTAGACTTCCTCAGGTTCGGCCTGCGCCATTGTCCGGGCGTCAGGAAAATGTCTGAACAGCTCTGGTGTCACTTGATTGATGCGTTTGTCCGTGCACTGTGCACTAAGAATCACTGCTACCAACAATTGGAATACGCTTCCAAACTCCAGTTCCGTACTCACGTTGGGCATTTCCTTCCTGAAATATGCCAGTATCTTCTCGTATCGTTCTTCTTTTCTCATCTTTTTTCATCTTTTGGCTGCAAAGATACGAAATTCAGTTGAAAGTCTTGGTGTTTTCGTCTTAATTTCGTATCTTTGCAACAAATTTGTGCAAAGCTTAAAAACAAAGAAAAATGAGAAAACTGCTGTTATCAATTGTTTGTGTGGCATCGGCAATGGCCTTTGCCGCTGAGAAGACTCCCGTGTGGAAAGACCCTTTAGTGAATCAGGTGAACCGTGAAACGCGGCATTCCAGTTTCTTTGCCTTTGAGAGTCTGGAAAAGGCCAATGGCGACAAGACGCAGTCAGACCGTTATCTCTCGATGGAAGGTTTATGGAAATTCCATTTCGTGAAGGATCATCAGAATGCGCCGAAGGACTTCTTCGTTTTGAATTATGACGATTCGCAGTGGACGGACTTTCCTGTGCCGGGTCTCTTTGAACTGAACGGTTATGGCGACAAGATCTACAAGAACATCGGCTATGCCTGGGGTACGACATTCAAGAGTAATCCGCCCTATATTGGCGAGACGAACAATTACACCGGTTCTTATCGCAAGACCTTTGAACTTCCTGAAAGCTGGAAGGGACAGGAGGTGTTTTTCTATGTAGGTTCGGCCACGAGTAACCTCACCCTTTGGGTGAACGGTAAATATGTGGGTTATTCTGAAGACTCTAAGGTGGCTGCAGAGTTCAATATTACAAAATATCTGAAGCCGGGTAAGAATCTCATTGCCATGCAGATTATGCGCTGGTGTGACGGCTCGTACATCGAAGATCAGGATTTCTGGCGTTTTACGGGTATTGCCCGTGAGGTATATCTCTATGCTACGCCGAAGGTACATATCCAGGATATCTACATTACTCAGGACTATCAGGATGGCAAGGGATTGCTTGGCGTCGATGTGACGGTGGCAAACGGAAAGGGCGTCAGTGTAGAGTGTAGAGTTGAGAACGGAGAGTTTGCTACCGCCATACCTTCACCTAAGGGGACGGCGGCAGCAAACTCTACACTATACACTTTCAACTCTCAACTTGAGAATGTGAAGCCTTGGACGGCAGAAACGCCTAACCTTTATACCTTATATATATATCTAAAGAAGAACGACAAAGTGTTGGAGGTGGTAAAGCAGCGTGTAGGTTTCCGCCATATAGAGATCAAAGGCGGACAGCTGCTGGTGAACGGACAGCCTATTCTGATTAAGGGTGCCGACCGACACGAACTCGACCCCGACGGTGGATATATTGTCGGTGTGGATCGTATGATTCAGGACATCAGAATCATGAAGCAGTTGAATATCAATGCCGTGCGTACGTGTCATTATCCCGACGATCCCCGCTGGTATGATCTTTGCGACGAGTATGGAATATATCTGACGGCAGAGTCAAACCTGGAGAGTCATGGTATGGGCTACAGAGAGGGTACACTGGCCAAGAACCCAGCCTTTGAAAAGGCACACATTGAGCGTCAGGAGGGTAATATGATTAGCCATAAGAATCATCCGAGCATCATTGTATGGAGTCTGGGCAACGAATCCGGCTATGGTGTGAATTTCGAGAAGGCCTACGACTGGGTGAAGGCATACGATAAAACCCGTCCTTGTCAGTATGAGCAGGCTGGCCATGCAGGTAAGACCGATATCTTCTGTCCGATGTATATGGGCTATGAGGACTGCGAGAAATATTCGAAGACCGACAATCCCCGTCCGCTGATCCAGTGTGAGTATGCCCATGCCATGGGTAACTCGATGGGTGGATTCAAGGAGTATTGGGATATTATCCGCCAGAACGGTAAGTATCAAGGTGGCTATATCTGGGATTTCGTTGATCAGGGTCTGCGTGACAAGAGTCCAATCACAGGCAAGGAGATCTTTACTTATGGTGGTGACTACGGACGTTATCCTGCATCAGACTATAATTTCAACTGTAACGGTATCATCGCCCCTGACCGTCGTTTGAATCCCCATGCCAACGAGGTGCGCTATTTCTATCAGAATGTATGGGTGACTGATAAGGGTTTGAAAGAAGGTAAAATAGAGGTCTTTAACGAATATTTCTTTAAGACACTTGATGATCTGGAGTTGGAGTGGTTTGTCGGTGGTGCTGCAGGGGGACACCATCACGAAGGGAATCGTCCTGAGGGCATGAGTTTCGGACATGGTGGTACCATAGCTGTCGATGGAATCGCACCGCAGGAACGTAAGGTCATCACTATTGATGCCATGAAACAGGTTATAGAACGCATGCTTGGTCATCATGGTGATCAGGAACTCTTCGTCATTTTCCAGTTTAAGACGAAGGAGGCTCAGCCACTGATAGACAAAAGCCAGGTGATGGCTCGTCAACAGTTTGTGTTGAATCCCTATCAGTTCCCGGAGATAAAAGCTATAGAAGCAGATGTGCAGAAAGAAGAAACAGAGAGCTATGTAAAGCTGGATGCTGCCGGTACCACACTGACCATCGGTAAACGGGGCGGATGGATTGACTATCTGGATGTCGACGGTGCACCGATGCTCGTCGACCGTGAGTCCATAACACCAGAGTTCTGGCGTGCGCCGACGGATAATGACTATGGCGCTGGTTTGCAGCAGCGTTTTGGGGTGTGGAAAAATCCTCAGATGAAAATGAAGGAGTTTGAAGTGGAAGATAATCAAGTGAAAGTATCCTACGAGATGCCTGATGTGAAAGCCACTCTCAAGATGACCTATACACTGACCGTAGAAGGCGAGGTAATCATCCGTCAGCAGATGGGGACCGACAAGGAGGCGAAGATTGCCAATTTGTTCCGTTACGGCATGCAGTTGCAGATGCCTAAGGCTTATAATGTGGTTGAATATTACGGCCGTGGACCGGTGGAGAACTATTGCGATAGAAATTCGAGTGAGTTCATTGGCGTCTATCAGAATAATGTAGCCGATGAGTATTATCCTTATGTCCGTCCGCAGGAGTCAGGTAACCATACCGATGTGCGCTGGTTTAGGGTAATGGATCAAAAGGGCAGGGGACTTGAGTTCTATTCAAATGCTCCGATGGAGGCCAGTGCATTGAATTATCTGTTGTCAGATCTTGACGACGGACCTCATAAGGACAAGAAATGGGGACACCATTCTGGTGACCTGGTAGAGCGTCCTTTGACACAAGTGCATATCCAACAGCGGCAATTTGGTCTTGGTTGTGTGAACTCATGGGGTGCTTGGCCGCGTCAAGAGTATCAATTACCCTATAAGGACTATGATTTTACTTTCGTCATCCGTCCGTTGAAATAATCATTTGAACGGAAAAATCAACCACTTTGTGGCAAAATGACACCACAAAGTGGTTGATTTTTGTCAAAAAGGACATAAAAATGCATTTATTTATAAATTATTAAGCCATAAACCGTTGGCGCGTATCTTTATAATTACTATCTTTGCACTCGAATTAATATGAAGAGAGATGAAAGAGATGAAGAAAATGGTACTCGTAGGAATGATGTTCTTCCTCGGTACAATGACATTGAATGCAACAGAGAATGTCGCCAATAGTAAGGATGACATTGATACCACTTATATCAAGTTGGATGAGAATCAAGAACCCATTAACTATGTTCATCTGACGAAAGAAGAGTTGGAAAGCAAGGTTGGAGAACTGGAAACGATTCTCGAGACTGAAAACTTCCAACTTTATGCAGCAGGTGACTATACTTATAAGATTGAGGGTGGTATTGTAACTTCGATGGCCATTCAGATTCCTGACGACAACAATGACAAGGTTATCTATAATCAGATTCTGAATGCTCTGGCCAAAAGTAAGTCTATTAAATCAACGCATAACACAGGTGGTAATCACTATCTGTATGCCAAGTTCCAGGTTCAGTTCGATGACTTTGAAGGTTATGAGAAGTTGACATTCTCTACTATTGCGAAATAACGTTGTACACGTTTGGGGGAAAGATAGAGCTTTGCATTCTTATGTAAAGCTCTATTTGTTTATATAGAATTAAATCAATGGATTTCTGTTAACATTGTTAAATTTAACAGAATTATTTAACAAATTAGAAGTATGTCTCAGATATAATGTCTACCTTTGCCACCAGTTAGATAAAACGGCAATGAAGAAAAGTACAATTTGGATTATAGCGACGATCATGGGACTCTCATTCCTGGGTCTTCTCTTTCTACAGATTTCCTATATGGAGCAAATGGCAAAGATGAAGAAGGAACAGTTTGATGAGTCTGTGAATCGAAGTCTTTATCAAGCCTCGCGTAATCTGGAGATGAACGAGACCCTACGGTATCTGGAAAAGGATGTGAAAGAGACAGAACGTCGGGCTTTCCAGCAGGACTCTATGACGGTGGATGGTCTGGACGGCACGGTCAAACAGTCACATCAATTTGCGGTAGCTGCCGATGATGGAACGGTCTATTCCTCATTTGAACTGAAAACGTTTGCCATTAAACCCGCTAATGTTCCTAAGGCGATGATCTTGCGCACGGATAAGAGTAGTATCTCTGAGGCCTCGAAGTCGCTGCAGGAAATTGTACGTAACAGATATGTGTACCAGAAGGCTTTGCTCGATGAGGTGGTCTATAACATCCTTTATACAGCTTCAGATAAGCCTTTGAAGGAGCGCGTCAATTTCAAGCTCCTAGATCAGGATATTCGTGCAGAACTACTGAATAATGGTATCAATATACCTTATCATTTTACAGTTGAGACAAGTGACGGTCGTGAGGTGTACCGTTGCCCGGACTATATTGATGAGGGACGGGAATATGTCTATTCGCAGACTCTTTTCCGTAATGATCCTTCCCCGAAGATGGGTGTGGTGAAGATTCATTTCCCCGACATGAACTCGTATATCTTCTCCAGTGTGCGTTTTATGATTCCGTCGATGATTTTTACTATTGTATTGCTGATCACGTTTGTCTTCACGATTGTGGTCATCTTCCGACAGAAACGTTACTCGGAAATAAAGAACGACTTTATCAATAATATGACGCATGAGTTGAAGACACCTATTTCAAGTATTTCTTTGGCTGCACAGATGTTGAACGATGAGTCGGTGGGTAAGTCGCCCGCCATGCTGAAGCATTTGGGTAGCGTGATCAATGACGAGTCGAAGCGCTTGCGTTTCCTTGTAGAAAAGGTCCTCCAGATGTCAATGTTCGACAAACAGACGGCGTCGTTTAAAAAGAAGGAATTGGATCTCAATGAGTTGCTTGAGTCCATTGCCTCCAGTTTCTCCCTCCGTGTGGAACATACAGGTGGTAAGATCTATACAGAGATTGAGGCTGTGGATTCTGCCATCTTCGTCGATGAGGTACATTTCCAAAATGCCATTACCAACCTGATGGATAATGCCGTGAAGTATCGTAAGCCCGACCAACCGTTGGATCTTTATATCAGAACGTGGAATGATAAGGGGCATTTGTGCTTCTCGATTCGTGATACGGGGTTGGGCATCAAGAAGGAAAACGTCAGGAAGATTTTTGATAAGTTCTATCGTGTTCACACGGGTAATGTGCATGACGTGAAAGGCTTTGGTCTTGGACTGGCTTATGTGAAGAAGATCATCACTCTTCACGAAGGTGAGATCAAGTGTGAGAGTGAACTTGGCAAAGGGACATCCTTCACTGTCACTCTGCCTGTTCTTAAGGAAACAACAGAATAATAATAAATATTGTATTAACGTTTTAAATAGTAACGATTATGGACGACAAACTGAAAATCTTGCTTTGCGAGGACGATGAGAACCTCGGAATGCTGCTTCGTGAGTACCTGCAGGCCAAAGGCTATGCAACAGAACTCTGTGCTGACGGTGAGGCTGGCTACAAAGCCTTCCTGAAGAACAAGTTTGATATCTGTGTGCTCGATGTGATGATGCCGAAGAAAGATGGTTTCACTATGGCACAAGAGATTCGCTCGTCGAATGTTGATGTGCCCATCATCTTCCTGACTGCTAAAACATTGAAGGAGGACATCCTTGAAGGCTTTAAGATTGGTGCTGATGACTATATCACTAAGCCTTTCTCTATGGAAGAACTCGTATTCCGTATTGAAGCTATTATGCGTCGCACTAAGGGGAAGAAGAGCAAGGAGTCGACGGTATATCATATTGGACAGTTCACCTTTGATACGCAGAAACAACTGCTCTGCATCGGTGAAGAGCAGCGTAAGTTGACCACCAAGGAAAATGAGCTGTTGGCCCTTCTCTGTAGTCATGCCAATGAGATCCTGCAGCGCGACTTTGCACTGAAGACTATTTGGATTGACGATAACTATTTCAATGCCCGTTCGATGGATGTCTATATCACCAAGTTACGTAAGCATTTGAAAGATGATCCGAAAATTGAGATCATCAATATCCACGGTAAGGGTTACAAACTCATTACTCCGGATGAGAATGAATAATATGAAACAACTTCTGGGAGTGGCGCTGGTTTCTACTGGCGCCCTTCTTTTGCTGGTCAGCTTTCTAGTAGGGTGGACATCGAATAATCTTGTGTTGCTCCTGGGACTCTTACTTATTATAATAGGTGTGGTTTTGCACGTAAAGCTCGCAAAATCAGGTGAAAAGTATTAAATAATATTAAAAGTGGCAATATCTATCCGCTGTCCACTATCCACTCTCAACTAAAATTAGTACCTTTGCACCCGCATTTTGCAAAATAACATTTATAAACATTATTAATTCAGTATGAATCAATACGAAACCGTTTTCATTTTAACTCCCGTTTTATCTGATGAACAGATGAAGGAAACGGCCGCAAAATTCAAGAAAGTCCTCACCGATAAAGGTGCAGAGATTATTAGTGAAGAGGCCTGGGGATTGAAGAAGATGGCTTATGCTATTCAGAAGAAGTCTACAGGTTTCTACTGCCTGGTAGAGTTCAAGGCTGAGCCAGAAGTGATCAAGACTTTGGAGACAGCTTTCCGTCGTGATGAGAAAGTGATTCGTTTCCAGACAGTTAAACTCGACAAGTATGCTGTAGAGTACGCTGAGAAGCGTCGCAACAAACTTGGCGCAAAAACAGAGGAGGCTTAATTATGGCACAGGAGACAGAAATCCGTTATTTGAACGCTCCTTCTATCGACACGAAGAAGAAGAAGTACTGCCGCTTCAAGAAGAGTGGTATTAAGTACATTGACTATAAGGATCCTGAGTTCCTTAAGAAGTTCCTCAATGAGCAGGGTAAGATTCTTCCCCGTCGTATCACCGGAACATCTCTGAAATATCAGCGTCGTGTGGCTCAGGCCGTGAAGCGTGCCCGCCAGATTGCACTGCTGCCTTACGTAACCGATTTGATGAAGTAATTAAGGAGGACGCAAGATTATGGAAATTATACTGAAAGAAGATATTATCGGTCTGGGTTTCAAGAACGATATTGTAAATGTGAAGTCAGGTTATGGCCGTAACTACCTCATCCCTCAGGGTAAGGGTGTTATCGCTTCTCCTTCTGCTAAGAAAATCCTCGCTGAGAATCTGAAGCAGCAGGCTCACAAATTGGCTGCCCAGAAGGCTGCTGCAGAAGAGAAGGCTGCTGTACTCAATGGCGTTGCTCTCGAAATTGCTGCAAAGGTGAGTGCTACAGGTCAGCTTTATGGTTCAGTTGGTGCTGCTCAGGTGGCTGAGGCTCTGGCAAAGTTGGGTAAGGAGGTTGATCGTAAGATCATCACCATGAAGGATGCTAAGAAGATTGGCGACTATGTGGCCCTCGTTCACTTCCACAAGGAGGTAATCGTTGAGATTCCTGTAAAGGTGGTTGCTGAGAACGCTGCAGAATTGAAGGCTGCTGCTGATGCAGAGGAGGCTATCCGTGCTGCTGCTGATGCTAAGGCTGCCGCTGCTGCTGAGGCTGAGGAAGCTGCTGATGAGGCAGAGGTTCTCGAGGCTCTCGATGCTGCTCCCGCAGAGGAGGCACCCGCTGAGGCTTGAGGCTTAATCAAGTTTATTTTAAATCAAAACAATTAATAATTAATCACTGCTGTAAGGCATCATTATTTATTATGACAACAATGTCCCGAGGGTTTCCCCTCGGGATTTTTGTATTATCAAACGAACGAAAAAAGGGAGCGTTTGTTTTTCCTCTCCCCCCAAAAAAGAAAGACCGCTGGACTCTCGTCCCGCGGTCTTCTTTTCTCTCAATTAGTTCGTGAATGCAACTAATTACTCAGCAACTGTAGAATCAGCAGCAGCAGAATCAACAGCAACGCTGTCAACTACGCTGTCAACAACCTCCTCGATAGAGTCAGTGTCCTGAGCAGGAGCCTGCTGAGCCTGATTGCCACAAGATGCGAAAGAGATAGCTGCAACAGCTACGAACATAAATACTAATTTCTTCATTTTTCTAATGCTTTTAAATCTGTAAAACAATCATTTGTTTATTAAAACGCTGCAAAGTTATGCATTTTTTTAATAGGTTGTATCATTTTTTTTGTTTTTTTTTAGGTCGTTTTTGTAACTTTTTTGCAAAGCACTGTAAATCAGACGATTATGAAATGTTAAAAAATTGTGCAAATTTGCACAAACACGAAATTTTGCTAAAAATTGGTGTTTTTGAGAAAAAAGTAGTACCTTTGTGCTCGCAAACATATTAAGAAAAAAAGGGAAAGTATAAGATGATAGACACTTCGGCCTTTCAGGGCAAAACGGCTGCATATTTCACGCTCGGATGTAAGTTGAACTTCTCCGAGACTTCCACCTTTGGAAAGATGCTTCAGGAGTTGGGTGTCCGGACTGCTCGGAAGGGAGAAACGGCGGACATCTGTCTGATCAATACTTGTTCTGTGACGGAGGTGGCAGACCAGAAGTGTCGTCAGGCAATCCGAAGAATGGTGCGACAGCATCCGGATGCCTTTGTTGTGGTGACGGGATGTTATGCTCAGCTAGAAGCTGAGGAGGTGAGCAAAATAGATGGGGTCGATCTCGTGTTAGGTTCAAATGAGAAAGCAAATCTGATACAGTTTCTGTCAGACGCATGGATAGGGAAGGACAGCCAAAAGTTCTTTTCTGTCAAGACTAAAGATATAAAATCGTTTGCACCATCCTGTTCGCGTGGCAACAGAACGCGCTATTTCCTGAAGGTTCAGGATGGTTGTGACTATTTCTGTACATATTGTACAATCCCTTATGCGAGAGGCTTTTCCAGAAATCCATCTGTTGCAACGCTTGTAAAGCAGGCTGAGGAGGCTGCACAAGAGGGAGGAAAAGAGATTGTGCTGACGGGTGTGAACATCGGAGACTTTGGTAAAACGACGGGTGAGCGGTTCTTGGATCTTGTGAAAGCCCTCGATGCTGTGGAAGGCATCTGCCGTTATCGGATCAGTTCACTGGAACCCGATCTGCTATCGGATGAATTGATTGACTATTGTGCCAAAAGCAGGGCATTCATGCCGCATTTTCATATACCGCTACAGAGTGGCAGTGATACAGTATTAAAACTGATGCACAGACATTATGACGCTCAGTTGTTTGCTGATAAAATTCATCGGATCAAGGCTGTGATGCAGGATGCGTTCATCGGTGTCGATGTCATGGTGGGTTGTCGTGGAGAGACGCCAGAATGTTTCGAGGAGACATACGAGTTTCTGAAAGCGCTTGACGTGACGCAGCTCCATGTGTTTCCCTATTCTGAACGGCCAGGCACATCGGCATTGAGCATTCCCTACGTGGTGAGTGACAAGGATAAGAAACAGCGTTCGAAGCGTTTGCTCGAATTGTCGGACCAGAAGACAGAAGCCTTTTATATGAAGCATATAGCTCAGGAGGCAGAGGCGCTTTTTGAAAAGGCTGCCCGGGGGAAGGCGATGCACGGTTTTACCAAAAACTATATCCGTGTGGAGTTGCCCGCGCAAAAGGCTGATGCCACACTCGACAACCATATTGTAAGGGTCAGGCTTGGAGAACTGACACATGACAGACAAGCCTTGAAGTGTGAGATTATATAAATTAATGTACGCGCGTATGGAAAAGGTCGCTATCGTCATATTGAACTGGAATGGCAGTAAGATGCTCAGTGAGTACCTGCCCTCAGTGTTGCAGTATTCCAAAGATGAGGCAACGATATATGTGGCAGACAATGCATCGACGGATGACTCATTGGCTATGCTTCGTGCACATTTCCCTGAGGTCCGACTGATTGAGTTGGAAAAAAACTGGGGATTTGCCGAGGGCTACAATAAGGCGTTGCATCAGATTGATGCAGAATACTATCTTCTGTTGAATTCGGATATCGAGGTGACACATCATTGGCTGACACCCATGATAGAGCTGTTGGATTCCCATCAGGATATTGCTGCCTGCCAGCCCAAATTGCTGAGTATTTTCGACAAGGATATGTTTGAATATGCAGGAGCGAGTGGGGGGTTTCTCGACAGATATGGGTATCCTTTCTGTCGTGGACGTCTCTTTGAGACGGTGGAACGTGATGATGGCCAGTATGACTATCAGACGGATGTGCTTTGGGCGACGGGCGCAGCATTGATGATACGTTCAAAGGACTATTGGGCTGTCGGGGGACTTGACGGCCGTTTCTTTGCACATAATGAAGAGATCGACTTATGCTGGCGACTGCGTATCAGAGGTCGGAGAATTGTCTGTTTGCCAGAGAGCTATATCTATCATGTGGGAGGTGGCACATTACCCAAGGGTAATCCGATGAAGACCTTCCTGAATTTCCGTAATAATCTGACGATGCTCTATAAGTGCCTGCCTGAAGAGAACTTGAAGTCCGTAATGCGCTGGCGTTGGTGGCTCGACTATCTGGCTGCCTGGGAGATGTTGATCTTAAAGCGTAATGTGGGTGATTTCATGGCTGTTTATAAGGCAAGAAGGGCTTTTAAACACTGGCGGAAGGACTTTGAAGTTGACCGTAAAGCCATACAAGATGGTCGTGTTACAAAACAAATACCAGAGCGAAGGAAATTTTCTTTGCTCTGGCAGTATTACGTGAAAGGACGAAAGCAGTTTAGTATGTTACCGTAATCGGCTTGTCAGCGACCTCTTTCTTCCATTCTTTCAAGAAGTCAAACCACTCCTTGGCGGAATGATAGCCGAAGTTTTCATTGTCGGAGCAATAGATGACTCTATATTGTAAGTGGTTATCAGCTGTACCAACGACAAAAGCATAGTTGTCCTTGTTGGCTGGCTCTTCGCTTTTCACATATTTCATGGGGATGCAGATACCAAGTCCCACGGTCTCACGTTTGAAGTTGATGGTGTCGCTGGAGGGCCAGTCGGTACCCCAACATGCTCTTAATCCTTTCTTGTCAGAGTACTCTACAGAATTCTTGACGTTGATGATACCTGTTGAGAATGGATAGTCTGCAACAGGGCGATTAAAGAAAACATCAACATCCGTATCTCTATGACCTGCATACTGAGTGTAGCGGAGAGTCATGTTCAGTTTGGGCTTTCCCTCTATAGCCTGCCAGCCACGATCGTAGATTTCGACAATGGTGCGAAGCGGACCGTAAGAAATGACACGTTGTGTACGTGAGCGGACAGGGTCAATCATGGTCGGCTCCTTACCGTTCCACCCACGGAAGGCGCCGAGACCAAAAGTGTTTCCCACCCATAGTACATCGTCGCCATAGCCCGCAGCCTTTTGTTCGTTGGAGGTGTAGAACTGTGTGGCTTGAAGTTCCAGACGTTTCTGGAACTTTCCGTACAGATCCAGTGTCTGTCTCTGGTCAAAGTAGATTCGGATGCCGTTTAATTCGCTCTCGAAGTCTACACCATGATGGTGCTGCAGGTTGTAGGAATAGGCGCAGTCACCGCGGGCTGTAATTGATTCGATGAAGTTGTTATGCTTGTTCTTCTCCTTTACCTTGTCGTTTCGCATCAGCATCTCTGCAAAGACACGGGCTGGGTAGGTGCGGGGTTCACCCTCTGTGTAGAGTGTCACCTGATACTGTTTCTTTTCCATACCTTTTAAGTCTGCCAGGAAACAGACTTCATCGTAGACGTCATCCTGATTGAGGTCGTCTAACTGACAGGGAATCTCTTGGCTATCGGTGGTGACTAGAGCCGATTGGATGATGCCATAGTTGGAAAGATTAATCACTACCGGTTCGTCTGTACGTGCCGACTTCGATGGATTGCTCACACTGACGGTAATCGTCTGTTGTGCCATGGCTGCTGAAAAAAGGGTCAGCAGGGCTATGGAAAGAACTTTTCTCATATCTTATATCTTTGTCTTAGTAGACTACAAAAGTACACAAAAAGCCAGAAATATGAGTTTGTTTTTTACACAAATTGGCTTAATTGTGCAATTTTGACCGATTTTTTTAAAATAATTAGGTTAAAATTTGGATTTGAAAATAATTTTTAGTAAATTTGCAGAAAATTTAAACAATTGTAATAGACTTCACGAGGTGCGTAAGATATATTTTATTCTTTTCGTCGTGATGCTGGTGTGCGTCGGCTGTGAATGGCAACTGAAACTAGATGATTCAGAAATTGCCGTTGACCGCTATGATCGTATCCAGAGTTTGTATCTGACGACGAGCGATTTCTCTGCCCTTCAACAGATGAATACAGTATATCCCATGCAGACAAGAACGCTGATAGAAGATATTATACGTATTGGTAAGGTAAACGACCCTCAGATTAATATCAAGTTCCTGCGTTTCTATCAGGACTCAACGCTTCAGGCATTGATTAATGAGACTGAGCAGCAGTACGCTAATATGGATGACATTAATGAGGGACTGACGGATGCATTCAAATACCTTAAAAAGGAGATTCCTAATCTGGAGATTCCTGAAGTGTATGCGCAGATAGGCTCTTTGGACCAAAGTGTTATTGTCGGAAATGGAATGATTGGTATCTGCCTTGATAAATACTTAGGTGCGGAATATGATCTTTATCTGAAACCTGAATATGGTTATTCTGTAGAACAGCGAAAGATGATGGAACGCGAGTATATCATCCCAGATTGTATCAGTTTCTATCTCCTGAGCCTATATCCGATGCCAATTGATAAGCCCTTGAGTCAGGCAGAGCGCGATGTTCACATGGGTAGAATACAATGGGTGGCCAACCATGCGACTGGTCGTGAGGTTTTCCGATCGATATATGTACAGAAAGTTGACCATTTTATGAAGCACAATAAGAACATCACCGTTGAGCAGTTGCTCAGCAACACAAGCTATTCAGACTTCCTTTAATTAGCTCCAATACTCAAATTCACTTTATTTAAAACCTCATTGTGCATAGTTAGGAAAAAAAACGCTACCTTTGCACGGTCAATGATAATGAAAACAGTATGAGAGTTAAAAGATTTTTCTTCCTTGTTGTAGTGATGGCGCTTGTAATGGGGCAGTTACAGGCTGGTGACAAACTGAGTTTGAGAGATATAACGCGTGGCGAGTTCCGTTCGGAGTCGATGACAGAAGTCTATCCTATGGCCGATGGAGAAACGTATGCTCAGATCAGCGAAGACGGGAAACGTATCTTGACCTATTCTTTTAAGACCGGAAAGGAGGCCGGCGTGCTTTTCGATGTGGCGACTGCCCGTGGGGCGCAGATCAGTCGTGTGCAAGGATATATCATGAGTCCTGATGGACGACGACTGCTGATTCAGACGAATACAAAGCCAATCTATCGGCATTCATTTACGGCAGAGTACTATATCTATATGATCCAGAATAATAAACTGGAACCGCTGAGTGATGGAGGACCGCAGCAGACGCCGGTCTTTTCACCTGACGGCAATCAGATCGCTTTCGTCCGTGATAACAATATCCACCTTGTCAAACTGCTCTATGACAATGCTGAAAGTGAGGTGACGAAGGATGGCAGGCGTAATGAGATTATCAACGGAATCCCTGATTGGGTATATGAGGAGGAGTTCTCCACGAACTCCTCGATGGTGTTCTCTGCTGATTCAAAGCAGATTGTCTGGATTCGCTATGACGAGAGCGATGTGCCACAATATTCTATGCCGTTGTTCAAGGGACTCGCACCGGAGATGGAACAATACAAAGACTATCCTGGCGACTACACCTATAAGTATCCAGTCCCTGGCAAACAGAATGCGAAGGTGAAGGTACTATCATACGATATCAAGTCGCATCAGACACGTACCATCGACCTGCCGTTGGAGGCTGATGGATATATCCCTCGCATCATGGCGACTTCCGATCCGGAGAAGATAGTCATCTTTACGCTGAACCGTCATCAGGATGACCTGAAGATCTATATGGCAAATCCACTCTCGACGATAGCGAAACTGATTATTGAGGATAAGATTGACAAGTATGTGAAGGAAGAGACTTTCGAGGATGTACAGATTACCGACAAGTATATCCTTCTGCCCAGTGAACGTGATGGCTATAACCACCTGTATCTGTATAACCTCAACGGTCAGCTTTTGCGTCAGATTGTCACTGACAAATATGTGGTGAAGAGTGTCTATGGCTTCGATGATGTGACTGGCGATGCTTTCTTTGCTGCCAATCCCAAGGGAGCTACGGACCAACAGGTGATGGTGGCCCATCAGAGCGGAAAGATGGAGATACTCTCGCAGAAGGCTGGGGTGAATCATGCCATCTTCAGTAAGAACTTCAAATACTTCATCAACATTTGGAGCGATTTGGATAATCCCAACCAGTATACACTTTGCCAGACGGGAGGTAAGATACTCGCCACATTGATTGATAATCATGAACTGAAACAGAAACTTGCAGCCTATGATCTTGGAAAGAAAGAACTCTTCCAGTTTACGACCTCCGAGGGCGTCGTGCTGAATGGTTGGCTTGTTAAACCGAAGGACTTCGATGCCTCTAAGCGCTATCCTGTCATCATGTACCAGTATGGTGGGCCTGGCAATCAACAGGTTCTCAACCAATGGGGTATTGGCATGAGCGGCAATGGTGCCATCCTCGAACAGTTCTTTTGTCAACAGGGGTATATCTGTGTCTGTGTGGATAACAGAGGTACCGGTGGACGTGGAGCAGAGTTTGAGAAGTGTACCTATCTACGTCTTGGAGAATTGGAATCGCGCGATCAAGTGGAAACTGCTATCTGGCTCGGTAATCAGAGCTTTGTTGATAAGAACCGTATAGGCATCTGGGGGTGGTCGTATGGCGGATGGAATACACTGATGTCAATGTCTGAAGGTCGTCCTGTATTTAGGGCTGGTGTAGCAATAGCACCACCCACAAACTGGCGATTCTATGATACGATCTATACAGAGCGTTATATGCGTACCCCTCAGGAGAACCCTAAGGGCTATGACGAGATAAACCCCATAGCACGTGCCAGCAGTCTGAATGGTGCTCTGCTCATCTGTCATGGTCTGGCTGATGACAATGTACATTATCAGAACTCTGCGGAATATGTCGAGGCATTAGTACAGGCTGACAAGGATTTCCGTCAGTTGGTTTACACCAACCGAAATCATAGCATCTTCGGTGGCAATACCCGTAACCACCTGTTCCGACAAGCCATCAATCATTTTAATGCAGAACTGAAATGAAATAATAAAGCCCCGCTGCAGCGGGGCTTTATTATTGATTTAATAGGCGAAGAGCGGATAGTCCTTCATCTTCTCATTCACACGCTGGCGAACAGAAGCAATCACCTGCTCGTTCTCAGGATCGTTGAGTACTTCCTCAATCCATTCGGCAATCTGAACCATCAGATCCTCCTTGGCACCGCGAGTAGTGATAGCTGGAGTTCCAAGACGGATACCAGAAGTTTGGAAGGCGCTACGACTGTCGAAAGGCACCATGTTCTTGTTCACGGTGATATCGGCGGCCACGAGAGCATTTTCTGCTACCTTACCAGTCAGATCAGGATACTTCGAACGCAGGTCAACAAGCATGGAGTGGTTATCGGTACCACCACTTACGATGGTAAATCCACGCTTGATGAGCTCCTCGGCCAGAACCTTGGCATTCTTTTGAACTTGCTTTGCCCACTCCTTGAACTCAGGTTGGAGAGCCTCACCGAAGGCAACGGCTTTGGCTGCGATGACATGTTCCAGAGGACCACCTTGCTGACCGGGGAAGACGGCACTGTTCAACAACTGGCTCATCTTCTTCACAACACCCTTCGGAGTTGTGTAACCCCATGGGTTGTCGAAGTCCTTGCCCATCAGGATGATACCGCCACGAGGACCACGGAGGGTCTTATGTGTCGTAGAAGTTACGATGTGAGCATACTTCACAGGATTGTCCAGCAGTCCAGCAGCAATCAGGCCGGCGGGGTGAGCCATGTCAATCATCAGCAGTGCACCAACCTTGTCGGCAATCTCACGCATACGTTTATAGTCCCATTCGCGACTGTAAGCACTACCACCACCGATAATCAGCTTTGGCTTGTTTTCGATAGCTAGACGCTCCATCTCGTCGTAGTCTACGCGACCGGTCTCCTTATTCAGATTATAGCCTACGGGCTTGTAAAGGATACCACTGGTGTTAACGAGCGAGCCGTGAGAGAGGTGACCACCGTGATCCAAGTTCATACCCATGAAGGTGTCGCCAGGCTTCAGTACTGCCAACAGTACGGCTGCATTAGCCTGTGCACCGGAGTGGGGCTGCACGTTGGCGTATTCTGCTCCAAAGAGCTTACATACGCGGTCGATGGCTAACTGCTCTACCTCGTCGACCACCTGACAGCCGCCATAGTAACGGTGACCTGGATAGCCCTCGGCATACTTGTTGGTCAGGTAAGAGCCCATAGCCTCCATTACCTGATCACTTACGAAGTTCTCACTGGCAATCAGCTCGATGCCTTTCAGCTGGCGCTGATGCTCTTTCTCAATTAACTCAAAGATTGTGTTGTCTCTGTTCATTGTCTTTGTCTATTGGGTTTATACTAGTTCTACCTTGTTGATATCCTGCTCTTTCTCACAGTAGTGGCAGGTGAGGATGCTGTCAGTAACATGGAAGTGAGTCGCCATCGGTTCGTTGTTGGTGATGCACTTCGGATTGTTGCACTTCACAATTCCCTTAATCTCTTCTGGGGTCTCCACAGTCTTCTTCTCTACCACTTCGTAGTCGCGGATGATGTTGAGAATCACCTTTGGTGCAACTACTGAGAGACGTGAAATCTCATCATCGGTGAAGAACTTGTCGGAGACTTTAATGATACCCTTGTTGCCAACTTTCTGTGAGGGATAGTTAAAACCGATGGTGACTGGTGTGTCCAGGTCGAAAAGACCTAAAAGACTAGCCACTTGATAGGTTTTGGCGGCGGGTATATGGTCGATAACTGTGCCGTGTTCAATGGCGGCAACCAGACGTTCCTTCTTGTTCATTGTATAATGGTTTTATCGTTCTTGACTTCATCGAGACTGATACCGAGGACATCACAGAAGATGGCTTCGCGGGCAAACAGCCCGTTGCCAGCCTGCTGGATGTAGTAAGCATGGGGGTTATCGTCAACTTCATATGCAATCTCGTTGACGCGGGGCAGGGGGTGAAGGATCTTCATGTTCGGCTTGGCATAGCGAAGCATGTCGTTGTTCAGAACATAGACGTTCTTTACCCGTTCGTACTCCATCAGATCGGAGAAACGCTCTTTTTGTACGCGGGTCATATAGAGGATGTCCGCATCGGCAATGATTTTCTCATTGAAAGCTGTGTGTTCTTGGTACTTTATGCCATGCTCCTTGCAATAAAGCTTGTATTCGTTTGGCATCGCAAGTTCCTTAGGAGCAACAAAATGGAAAGTTGGGTTAAAGTGACGCATGGCCATCAGCAACGAGTGGACAGTACGTCCGTACTTCAAGTCGCCTACCATATATATATTAAGGTTCTCTAGGGTGCCTTGGGTCTTGTAGATGCTGTAGAGATCAAGCATACATTGTGAAGGGTGCTGGTGAGCACCGTCACCGGCATTGACAATGGGGATTGGGGCCACTTCCGAGGCGTATACTGCAGCTCCTTCAATGAAGTGGCGCATCACGATCACATCGGCATAGTTTGATACCATCAGGATTGTATCCTTCAGGGTCTCTCCCTTCGTACCACTGGTGATTTTCGGATCGGCAAAACCGATGACGCGGGCACCGAGACGGTTGGCTGCGGTTTCAAAACTAAGACGGGTACGGGTTGAGGGCTCAAAGAAAAGTGTAGCCACAACTTTTCCTTTTAGTAATTCCCTGTTCGGGTGCTTCTCAAACTGTTCTGCCATCTCAATCATGTAGAGGATTTTCTCTTTGGTGAGGTCGGCAATTGTCACAAAATTATGCTTTTCCATCCTTTATTTCCAATTTGTTTCGGCAAAATTACACAATATTTCTGATTTCCGTGCGATATTTTTGAAGAATTTCGTAATTTTGCAGCAAGATAATCATTTTTTGCTTATGAGAAAGTTATTTGTCGGCTTATTGTGGACTTTATTGATATTATTCGTATTAGGTACGGGTGTCGCTTTTTATGCCATCAGCGAAGGGTGGATTGGATACATGCCGCCTATTGAAGACCTTCAGAACCCCATTAACCGTTTTGCTACTCAGATATATTCTTCTGATGGAAAACTGATGGGCACTTGGAACTATAACCGTGAGAATCGGGTGATGGTTGATTATACGAAACTGTCTCCCCATCTGGTAGAGGCTCTTGTGGCAACAGAGGATGTGCGTTTCTATGAGCATTCAGGCATTGATTTCTATGCGTTGGGCCGTGCGATTATCAAACGCGGACTGATGGGTAAGAAAAGTGCAGGTGGCGGATCTACTATCACCCAGCAATTGGCCAAGCAGGTGTGGACCACTGAGCGCGCCCAGACAACTCTTGAACGTGTGCTTCAAAAGCCGATAGAGTGGGTGATTGCTGTCAAGTTGGAACGCAATTATACCAAGGACGAAATACTTACGATGTATTTGAATTATTTTGACTTCCTCCATAATGCTGTGGGTATTAAGACTGCTGCTAACACGTATTTCAGCAAGGAACCGAAGGACCTCACCGTAAATGAGGCCGCTACATTGATTGGTCTCTGTAAGAACCCGTCATATTATAATCCTGTTCGTAATCCGGAACGTAGCCGTGAACGAAGAAATGTGGTTCTCGGACAGATGGTTAAGGCTGGTTATCTCAGTCAGGCTGACTTTGAAAAATATAGTGCGGAACCAATTAATCTACATTTCCATGTGGCTGATCATAAAGATGGCATAGCTGTTTATTTCCGCGATTTTCTCCGTCGTTATATGACGGCCAAGAAACCCGAAAGAGCACTTTATGCCTCGTGGAATATGGTGCGATATCATATTGATTCAATTAACTGGGAATTAGATCCTTTATATGGTTGGTGCAACAAAAACAAGAAGCGTAATGGCGATTGTTATAGTATTTATACAGATGGCCTTCGTGTGCATACCACCATTGACTCTCGTATGCAGAAATATGCTGAGCAGGCTGTATACGAACATGTTGTCAAATTCCTTCAGCCAGCTTTCGACAAAGGTAAGTCTTCCAAACGGAATTTCCCTTATTCAAGCTCTTTGTCGCAAGACCAGTTGCGTCAGATTCTTATGCGTTCCGTTCGCCAGTGTGAACGTTATAGAGTGCTGAAGGAGAATGGCGCTTCAGAAGAGGAAATCATGAAGTCCTTCCGTACTCCTGTGCCGATGTCTATCTTTACATATCATGGTGAGGTGGATACAACGATGACACCTTTAGATTCTATTAAATTTTACAAAGCGTACCTCAGGACAGGCTTCGTAAGTATGTGTCCTCAAAATGGTCATGTCAAAGCCTATGTCGGTGGTCTCGACTTCATGCACTTCGCTTATGATATGGTGATGGAAGGACGTCGTCAGGTGGGTTCTACTATCAAACCGCTTCTGTATTCGTTGGCTATGGAGAATGGTTTCTCTCCGTGCGATCAGGCTCCGAATGTTCAGCAGACCTATATGGTTGCAGGAAAACCGTGGACTCCTCGTAATGGAAGTCGTGCCCGTTATGGCGAAATGGTTACCTTGAAATGGGGACTTCAGCAATCAAACAATTGGATATCGGCTTATCTGATGAGCAGGTTGAGTCCGCAGGCCTTTGTGGATCTACTTCATCAGTACGGCATCAATAATCCGGAAATCCATCCATCGATGGCTTTGTGCCTTGGACCGTGTGAGATTACTGTTGGAGAGATGGCCAGTGCGTATACGGCATTTGTTAATCATGGTATTCGGGCTTCCCATATGTTCGTGACTAGGATTGAGGATGGTGAAGGTAACGTCATCACCCAGTTCTCTCCTCGTATGAATGAGGTGATTAGTGAGGAGAGTGCCCATAAGATGCTGTATATGCTCAAGGCTGTTGTGGATGGTGGTACTGCAAGTCGTTTGCGTTTTAAATATAATATGAAAGGTGATCTCGCGGGTAAAACCGGAACGACGAACAATAACAGTGATGCTTGGTTTATGGGACTGACGCCTACTTTGGTGAATGCATGCTGGGTGGGCGGCGATGATCGTGATATTCACTTTGACTCGATGTCCATGGGACAGGGGGCCACGATGGCTTTGCCTATTTTTGCCTATTATATGCAGAATATCTATAAAGATGCTCAACTTGGTTATAATGAAAATGCGGTCTTCGATATACCAGAAGAATATAACCCATGTTCTTTCGTTGAAGATGCTTTGAATGCCAATGATATCGAAGAGATATTTGAATGATTTTATATATATTAATTAAGGTGTAGGTCGATTTTTGTCAATAATCCCGAAAACTTTCGTGTTTTATAGAAAAAAGTAGCCCAAAAATTTGGAGGGTATTGTAATTTGTTGTACCTTTGCACCCGCTTTCGCTCAAAAACAAGAGATGAGGGCATGAAGAAAGAGTTCTTTGAAAGATTTACATAGACAGAAGTAGTACAAGAAGCGAG
>Ga0326513_10001200_pt1 | contig 21098 bp, 17 predicted proteins | sample 2_2465_0518_D_FD_203654 | JGI IMG/M metagenome (GOLD analysis project Ga0326513, IMG submission 203654) | Bovine rumen microbial communities from UC Davis, California, United States - 2_2465_0518 | ecosystem: Host-associated > Mammals > Digestive system > Stomach > Rumen | place: USA... | reverse complement strand
CCTTGTTATTCCTCCTTATCGATTTCTTCGATTACGTTGTTGATGCGCTTCTTCAGCCACTTCGGAACTGGAACACCCATCTTGTCTAAATTCTCAATAATGCTCGTAGCCTCCATGAAGACCAAATATAGAGCATAGATAGCAGATAAGTCTACCGGTAACGCCAACGCCTGCTGAACAAACCAGACCAGCATTAACGCTAACAGTTCAGACCCTTTGTGAACTCCACCAATTCTTAGCATGGAGCTTTTGACTTCATTGTGGACCCATGCGTTTAGGAACCCAGTTACAAAGTCACCTAACATAAAAATAAGCGGCAGAAGTACCGTCCAGTACCCTGCCGTAAATTGAATATCCTGTAATTGCATTTATTCCTCCGACCCTTCGATTGACTCTTCCTCAACCGGTTCTACTTCTTCCTGTGGCTCAACAGGAGGTGTATTCTTCTCGTCGATTTTCTGCTGAATTTCGGCTAAATCTTCCTCAAGAAGTACACCTTTTTCAAACCAACCTGTCGCATTTAGAATTACTTGATAATCTGCTAATTTACCGATTGCGTTAAGAAGTCCTTTCATAATAAATTTGCGTAAACTAAACATATTTATTCCTCCTATACATTTCCGCCTAATGAAACAATCGCATTTGTTAGTTTTTCGATAACTTTACTAATATCTGCTCGATATGATAAATCCATACTTCCATCACTCACGATTGTATTGCTACCTAACAGAGTCTTTACTTCGGTTGGTGTTAATTGATAGGTTATAGGTGTCACTAACGTATAAACCAATTGACCATTTGGAGCATTTTCACGGCTATCACTGTTAACAAATACAAATCCTCCTGTGGTTTCGTATCCGCATATGACAGTGCTTCCGTAAGAACTACCATATGACCTAACACCATATCTATCAAATAAAATGTAAGGTGAAGCAACATCGTTTGAATCGGCATTCTTAATCTGTCCAATCAATCCGTTGGTTCGCCATGTGTTAGCATTAGTGATTGCTGATACTAATGTCCACGTCAAACTTCCTAAATCAACAAACTTCTTGTCCACAACCAACTCCCCTGTCGTAACATTCAAGCTACCGCCATATACAGTTCCTATACTGCTAGGGAATGTGATGGAGTATTCTGTCGGTTCTATATAAGGCTCCCACATTGATTCAAAGAGTTCGTTTCCACTTACAAAGTTAACAGGAAGGCTCTCGTAGTTTGTTGTATCCACAGTAATCATTACACGTACGTTCGTGTTTCTAATCGCATCATTCGTAGCGATTGCCACCTTCACATAAACTGGATTGATTACGGTTATCTTGGATTTTTTCGTGCCGTAATTCATTTTCTTGTCTGTAACGATATCACTACCTGTTGTTTCAACATCGGCATAAGCACCCGTACCATCAACACTATATATCACAAAAGAATTGAATGACGTATTTGCCGAAGCGACATATACGTAGTACGTTCCTTCCCGCAATAAAATAGGGTCTGTATCTTCCCGAGCGGTAACAATTTTATCGAAATCAACTAAATTCTTCCCTGTCCTCTTCACCGTCACTCCATCATATCCAGTAATCGGGCAGATGTTTTCATAAGGTGTCCATTCAGTTGGAGCGGGGGCCTCATATACTGATATACGAATAGTTTCCGAGTAGGTTTGACCATCTGTTCCGTTCATAGCTATGGCAATCGACTTCTCGGATTCTGTGCGTAAGCCATATGTCCTATTTAGGGTAACCAAGTTATCGCCGCTGATATGCTCAGTTAAAAACACATAGCCTTTTCCGCTTAAACTGTAATCCGCATACGAGATCGGAGCGACCGTACCGGAATATGTTAAAGTGCCAGATATGGTTACCTCACCTTCACTCGAGCCTTTTGTAAACGTCATCCCGTAATGTCCAGCCGAACTAACCGTTACCTTTTCCCAATCCAGTTTATTCTTCCCTGCTCCACCAATCCACGGATGGTCGTAACCATGTAAATCCTGTTTCGGAACTAAATTAACTGATAAGTTCTTTACAGGTACGCCATCTGCCCCATCATCAATTGCAATGGGGTTCCCCGTTTCTGATCGCACAACATATGTCGTGTTAAATAAATCATCCACTCTTTCCCTTGCGGTCGTATCGCATAACGGAATTCCCATCAACGATTTTAATTCGTCAGCCATAAATTAATCATCCTTTCACGATCATTAGCATTCCATCGCCATTATCGTCAACACGTAAATAAAGTGATAGACCATTCACGGTATCCTCTAAATCTCTAACGTTTGTAGTTAATGCGTTGACTTTTTTAGTTAATGCGGTGTAATCACTAGGAATACTAGCGTTAACCGCTTCACCTGTGGCTTGAATTTCGGAAATTGCATCGTTTAGCTCGTCAACAATCTCTTGCTTCTGGTCTGGAATATAACTCGTCAAACCTTGATCGATGCTGTTCAAAGCGTCGATAATATACGTCCAGTTGCCCGGTCCACCAACTTTCTTATCAATGGAGTTCAGCATATTCATGTGATACTTTAATTCATTAGCCATAAATATACCTCCTATTTAATACCATAAAGGAATGCTATTTGATGCGCTCCACCACTGGCAATTTTAACCGTAGTATCTGTAGCAAACGATAAATATGCGACATACTCGTTGTTGCCTTGGTGATATGCGGCCTGCCAGTTATTCGATATCGATTGCGAACCTCTCTCGGTATACGGCCCGTCTGTCAGCCATCCTAATGGAAGAATTGCCGTCTGCAATATACGACAGCTGGTACCATTGGTTCCTACGCCGAGCAACAGAGCACGATAACCTGAAATATCTATGTTAGAACTAGTTTGATTATAATCAGTACCGCTGAACTTACCCAAAAATACTAAATCGGCAAACGGATCAAACGCCAATTTGTCCTCAGAAATAACCCCCGAGGCAATTTTAGCATTTGTAACCGCAGAGTCTTTGATTTTAGCGGTTGTCACAGCATTGGATGCAATTTTAGCTTCAATTACAGAATTAGTGTCTAGTTTGGTTGCAGAAATAGATCCAGTACCGATTTTGTCTCTGGTTACAGCACCGTTTGCAATCTTATTAGCTGTAATAGCACCGTCCTGCACAGTAGTACTAGCCTCAGGATGAGCATCCATCCAATCCTGTGCCGAAGAATATGCTGTCTGTTCTACAGTTTCCAGCTGCTTGGGAGTAAGACTCCCGATGGTGGTACCATAGAACGGATTCTCCTTCACGTCTATGCGGAATCTGAATGTACTAACGACCGTGTCTCCAGAATATACCTCAAGTATGGCCTTAGCCACACCCGGGACGTCAATCAGCGCAGTGTAATCGTCGCTAGGATCAATCACAACCTGGGCCATGTCAGCACCAAGCTTCAGCACTTCGCCCTGCGCCCAACCTTCCATACCATCAGCACGCTGAACTTTTAGGACTGCGCTAACGTCTGAATTGTCTAAGTTATCAATCTCTGTTAAATATGTAACAATCAAGCCACGAGCAGTATCGCCCTGCATGACATCAATCGAAGGAATCGTTGAGTCAAATACAAGGTCGACACTTATGTGGTTATAAACTTGTATCGCCATTAAATATCCTCCTTAATCTCTGCTAATGTAACGTCTGTAATACGCTTAGTAATGAGATCATACTCAATTTTGTCAAGATAAAACCCCTCAACTGTATCTGAGACGTTACCTGTGAAATATATCCTGTCGGAGAGCTTAAGCTTAGAAGTCAATTCTTCATTGTCTAAAATATAAGCAATCTTAATGTCTAAATCGACGGTTGGCTTGCGGATTGAAGTTTTACGAAGGTCTTTCTTAGCCCTATTCATCAGTGCCCTATTAAGATGAGCCGGTGAAGAATATACGTCGTATTCAGACAACGATGCGTCCGCTTGGTCCTCAGTCCAAATAATTTCAGGGTATTCCATGTACTTAACCCTGTGAAATTGATACTTCTCATAGAGATTCTCAAAGTAATCTGTGTCACCTAGAGTAACTACTCCGTTAACTGTACCTGGATAATCTGTTGGTAACATACGGTCGTTCGCACCAATTGGCACAATGCCAGTATACACTTCCTCCATGTCTACTGTCTTCTCCTGTGACGTTACCAACCTCGGTGAGGAAATATAATACTCAACTGGCTTGCACCACGACTCTGAGTAATCGCCACCAAAATAACATGTCAGATTGTTATAGATTGCCGTGACGTGGGCCTGCTCACACTCTTCCCATTTAGAGACCATGGAATAATCTGAAGTTCCAAATAATATCTCAATAAGGTTCAGCTGTTCCCAGTGGGCTAATGTCACGGTCTCTGAACGATGAAACTGGAACGACTGCCTAGAAGCTGCGGCACTGGGTAACACTCTTCGCTGAGATATGCATAACTGACGATATGGAATTGTACCTCCAGCTACGTCAGGATAGTAGTGCTCTTCAGCTGTGAATGCCAAGCAGTATCTCGGGTCCAACTTACTTACAATGTTCCAATAACCCGGATATGGTGACTGCTCAATCTTCCATCGTTGGTTATTACCTGAATGGTCTTCAGACTGGGTGACCTGCCGTTCTTCAGCAATTACCTCGCCCAAAATATCCAACGGCATGATTGACTTTTCATTCCATAGCTGAAACCAGTCACCATCGGAGTCAGGCGTCATGTAATATCTCTGTGCCAATGTTCTATTCATCGGGTGAGATACAATACGAGCCCCGGGGTTCATGTTCTGTTGATAAACGTCAATAGCCTTGGTTTGGTCATAATGAGGGATAATCAAATATGAATGGAACCTATCAGGCTTTGCCGTGTTATCATAGCCTTGAGCGCCCTCCAAAATATAATTTTTCTTTGGGTTAGCTTTCGTAATTAACTCATTCAAAGTCTCAATGGCCTTAGCCCAAGTAGACACCTGTGTGAATTCAGAGTCAGTGACTAACACTTCTTTTTGACTGAGATGGAAAATATCAATGCCGTAAACCGTATAGGTTCGTTTCTTACGGTTGTACTTCCAGTAAACCACACTAAAGAGCTGGTCATTGGCATGAGTCAAGTCGACCTTAACGTATGCCTCGTTAACCATCTGGTAGCCAAGCATGTCCGCTTCAGGAAATTCAATCTCAACAGACCATTCTTTGTTACGTTCCATTGTTACTTTAGCTTTGATTGGTCGACGAATTACGACGTCACCAGCCTGAGCAACCATGTCTTCAACGGCATACTCGTTCAAATATAAGTTAATCATCGCTTGCTGAACCTCCGGTAAAGTTCGACATTAAATCCAACATTACCCGACGGTTTGAACGTTAATGTCGTATGGCCAGAAGGTAGATAGAACGAATCAAATCTGCCCCTTAGTATCTTGTTGCACCATTGGCTTGTGCCATCTGTATAAACCTGTCTGATAGTGTACTCGTCAGGATTAATTTCAACATAATCAACCGTCTTCCCGTCAACAAGAGACACGAAAGGTTTAGTCAAAGTAGACTCAAAGTTTGTAACACTATTATGCACAGCCACGTCTTCACCACTATTAACGTAATGCAGCAAATATAACGGACTGGACGAGTCATACGGGTTGTGAATTACCTGCTGTGTTTGAGCAGAATTTCCAACCGTAATATCAAAAGGCCTGTCGTAGAATCTGGAAATATACTGATATGTGTGCGCAACAACACTAATACCTACAGTAGTCATTTGCCCCATAACACGCTGTTCGAAGCTGACTTGGATGAATTTCACTTTCCAGAAGGTTTCGGCATCATCGTCAGGCAAATATAATTTTCCACTAGTCACCTTAAAGTAATCTTGGATCGTAGCAGCAACTCTTTGCCACTCATCAGGTTCTTCAGCAGTAAAACCGCAATTCAAAGAGAAAGACCGGTCCTGAAAATAACCGGCCTCCTCGTAGTATTTAGTTCCATCACCCAAATCCGTAGTGTATACCACCGGACTAACTGGAGGAATCACAGGACGTGACGCAACTTTAATGATTTTGTTAATATCAATAGTCTCTTGGACCTGGCCATCACCAATGTACTTAATTGAATACATCTATGCTTCCCCCTTTCCAAAGTCACTAAGCAACTTACGAATTGATGTGATTTCTTCAACTGTATCAGTAATAACATTACCGTCAAGCTCTTGAGGCTGCAATGCGATCTTGAGCTCAACACTTTCAAGTTTGTCAATAAGTTCATTTATCTTAGTAGTAACTGATTTGTTACTATTAACAATTTTGTTAGTCATTCCGTCAATATCGGAACCTAAACCGCGAATATCAGCACGAATTGGGATTTCGAGTCCTGTTCCAACCCCCGGGATTTTTTCCAGATTTGAAATATCAAGCACTGGTGTTACAGTAGGTCTCATAGACATGCTATCCATTGCAGTTTGAGCAGTGTCGATTGAAGATTGTGCCATGGCTGCAGTTGCTCGAACAACGTCTGCTCTAAGTGACTCAATACCGATTACGAAGCCCATTGTGGTGTACATACCAATTTCCTTGAACACCTTCGAAGGTGACGCTTGTTTTAATCTTTCCTTTGCAGCATTGATTGCGTCTTCGGCAATTTGTCTAGCAGCGTTCTGTACAGCGACACGAGAAGCAAACGACCTGATACCATCGGCCAAACCTAAGCCACTGTTTGCACCAACGCTCTTCCAGTCAAAGCCTTTCCATGTAGCATCAGCAGCAGTTGTCAGCGTTGTAACACCATTCTGAATATCAGTCTGTCCGCTTTCAATGCCACTCTTCATTGCACCGATGACTTCATTACCTACAGTAGAACCCAAGTCCGTACCACCAGTAACGGTCATCATTGAAGATATGTCAACGTTTTGAGGTTGGGCATTAGCGGTCCAATCCATTGACGTGAAGCTACTAACCTTATCCTGGATACCATCAAGGTTACCTGCAGAATTCACCATGTCCATGATGTTTCCGTCAAATATACCAGCGAATTCTGTCTGACTAGATAGGTTATCAGCACTCCATGCCTCATCTTGCTTCTTTACAGCTTCTTCAGTAGTTGCCTTAAGTTCTTCGCCCTCTTGCTCAGTAGTTGACTTAGCAGCTTTGAATGGTGCGGCTGCTTTGTTCTTCGCCGCTTCTTCTGCTCCAGTGTCGTCTCCACCGCCAAATAACCAGTTTTTAATTGAGTCAAAAGGATGTGTCACTGTGTTAATAACACCGTCGACAGCATTTTGTATTCCCTTTTTAATACTATCGCCTAGCGAGCTAAATGCTTTACCGACACCTTTACCGATTTCATTTGGTAAAGCAGGTAAGCGACTACGAACCCAGTTGTTAAACGCAGTTACGATCGTACCTAAAAATGTTACCACGGCAGTAACGACACCAATGGCCAGGCCACCCAACATAGCACCAACGGCTTGGCCCATCGCGACACCAATACGAGGTGCATAAGCTACAACCTCAGAAGCAAATTGCTCTAGTCTTTCTACAAATTGAGCAGCAGTAAGCCCGTCCGCAGCGTTCCGAATATAAACAACCAACGCCACCAAAGCAGCGCCTATCAAGAACACCACTGCTACAATTATTGCAAATTTAGTTAATACGGCGTTTAACAGCATCAACCCAGATGCCAACTGTGGGACGAATCCAATCAAAGCCGCCGCTACTAATAACATAGCGAGCACTGCTAAAATTGCCTTACCGGCCTTTATTAATGCATCCGAGTCAATCAATGATAATACCGCCATGCTTCCAGCAACTAATGCTACGCCGAATGTTAGCTCTAATAGCGCCCTACTAGTCCCAGAAACCTTGGCAGCAATCATCCCGATGACCATAGCTACCGCAACAATTGCTAGCATCTCTAACATAACGTCTCTAGCTATTGCTGTATCAATACCAGATAGGATTTTTATTGATGAAGCGATTAATAAGAACGCGACACCAAGAGCTGCAAATGTTCTACCAAGTGATTTTATAGTTCCTTCAGCACCAGTACCTTGAAGTCCTTTGGCAACAAGACCTATAACAACCAATAGCGCTAGAACACCTAAGAATATCTCTCCCATGAGGAACAGCATTCCTTGTATTGCAAAACTGTCGTTCAATATTCCGCTGGATACTATTGTATTAAATACATAAGCCACCGCCATAAATAACGACGCAATACCGACCATTGTCCAGCCAATGTTGCCCTTGTTCAGTTGCGCAGCAGCCTTAGACAGCACCCTGCCTATGACGTAAACACCAGCAGCTAAACCAACAACAATACCAACTGCCATGGCAATTGTATTAGCGTCTAGTGTCTTTAGCACCTCTAGCAAAGAGAATACCAGCATGATTGAACCAACCAATACTGCGATACCTATTGCGAACAAGAATATGGATGCCGCAGCCTTCAAAAGCTCTCCACCCAGTGTATGCCGTGATAAGAACGATACAAAGGCGATGAAGATTCCAAATATAAATAATACTGCAGCCATAAAGCCGAGGTCTTCGATACTTTGTATGGTTGTCAACGCTAATAGCAATGTTGACAGCGCAAATGAGATCATTAGGATACCAGCACCTAATGCAATCATACCTCCAAGGTTCTTAGCACTCTCGCCCATGAGCTTAGATATCAGAGCAAGCGCAGCGAAGACACCAACGATGGTTCCAGCCGCTACAGCTAACCGGCTCCATGGTACTTCAGACAATTCAACAAAGCTCTTAGCCAACGCGGACAAACCGAACGCTAAAGTCGCTATAGCAACAACCCTTCCTGAGAAAGTCTTAGAGAATGACACTAATCTATTACCGAGGCCCTCAACCGAACCAAGAGGGTCAGAGAGTTTAGCTAAGTCTTTTAAGGCATCCAGTAAGCCACCAAGCTTATTCGAAATCTTAACTGCTGCATACATGCCAGTTAACTGCATTAACAGTGAGACCATATCTTTCATTTCAGGACTCGTTAACGACTTAACAATGTCATGTATTGATTGTGAAATTGCTTCCCAACTGATTGAAGCGAACGCCTGTGCACCAGCTGATAGGTCAGCAAAGATTCCAGCATTGTCCGTTGCTGGTGACTCAAGGAACTCCTTAACAAATTGGAACGCAGTCTTAACATCCTCACCCATTGTTGAGAACATCTCTCCAAAACCGCCAGCTTTGAAAGCATCATAATACTTAACGATATGCTCCCAAACTTCAGTTAGAACATTCTTGATAGCTTCAAACGCTTTCCTCAGAGTCTCATGCTCACCCAAGAAACCAGTTACGGCTTGCTTTGCGCTATCCATCGACTTTCCAAAGTCTGTTACGAGACCGACCATAAAGTTCCACGCATCCTGTACTGGCGGAGCAACTGCTTTGTACAGCGCAGTTCCGAATTCATCCAATTCTTTGGCGATGTCTGGAGGTAGCAATGAAAATATAAAATTTTTGATAGCGTCAAAGCCGCTTGAAATTGTGGATCCAGCCAGATTCATCAAGCTGCCGAACACATCACCATTAAACCATCCAGTGTTCATTAAGCTTTTCAAGTCAGAGAAGTTTAAAGCACCATCTTTAAATGACGCACCAAGAACACTCAGGTATTTACCAAGGCTCTTCAGATTTGACAAGAACCCAGACTTTCCAACGAAGACTTTGAGTGTGTTCCATAAGCCTTGTAGTTTCTTACCAAGTGTACTAATAACACTCAGAACGGTTCCTTTGACCCAACTAACAGCGCCATAGGCAACGTTGAACACAAACCTAATTGCATCAGCTATACCATGCAGGATTGACGCAATGAGCTTGATGCCGTTGAACCCGGTGTCAAGTGTCTTTCCAGTAAGCCACATGAAGATTGACTTAACAAAGTTATAAACTGACCGCAATGACCGCCATAGTCCGCCGCCAATAGCTCCAATGATGTCAAAGATGACACCAAGAATGTCGTATAATCCATCGAAGATTACGCCGCCCGAGCCCTTAACTAACTCCGCGAACGTATCGAAAATCTTCAGGCCAGTTTTACCGATTGAGTTCAAGAAACTATCAGGAATATTTGACATGTAGATGAACGCTTGCTTAATTTGGTCTCTGATACCACTGCCAAACTTCTTAATCCATTCACTGATGACTGAGTCATGCATATCTAGTCCGATCCGCGTATGGAACCCTTCACCAGTTCCGCCGTTTTCCTCACTGCGCCCTAAACGAACCCAACTATTAGTGAGCTCCTTAGTAACTTCGGTCCATGGTTTAAATAGCTTCTTAATGCCAGAGAATGCATCTTTTATGCCATCAAGATTGAAATTAGCAACTGCTGAGATTAACTGGTTAAAAGGATCTAAAATAATGCCAATTAACTCGTTAATCTTAGATAGTGGTGCAGCCAATAATGACAGCGCTGTTGAAATCTTGGTAATAATTGTATGAATAACCCTAAGCGGTGATAAAGCCACTTTGAGTAACGAAAATATAATTCTTACTGGAGGCCCAATCAGGTTTGCCAGCACTGAAGCCACCGTTTTGATGACACCTGTCAACTTTTTGAAGTTTGAACTGATGTCGGCTAAGAACATTGCTGTGCCTCTCGTGTTCGGTGCAAAGACATCCCTGAATGCGTTGACTACAGCTTCAACAATTACCTTGAAAGACTGGTATATGTTTGATAGTCCTTCAAGAACGTCGTTGCGGCCGCCAAACTCTTTCCACATCAGCAACATATCGTTACGGAAATTGCCAATTGGGCCTGTAATGCTTGTTACCTCGTCCTTAATTCCTGTGAACAGCGCTTTCGCTTCATCCAAATTACCGACAAGAATCTCAAAAGTCTCAGACCATCCGGAGCCGATGTCTTCTTTAATAGTATCAATCATCTGCCCCCAAGTCTTGACACTGGTTGTGGCTTCATACGCTTTCTTACCAATTTCAGTAGTAACATCTGATACGTGCTCGAACGTGGTCATCATTACATCGGTATTCATCCATTGATCGGATAAACCCTCTTGGAACATGGCTTCAAAACCGTATTGTTTTCCACTTTTAGTTTGGTACAAATTGTCGTTAATCTTCTGAATAACACCAAGCTGCTGCGCAACGGCAATCAGTTCCTTCTTCAACTCGATACCGCCAATGCCTGTGTTGGTCATTGTCTTCCAGTCAACTCTTTGCATATATCCCATTGATAATGCTTGAGTCAAGTTATATAATGCACGTTTAGTAGCGTTGTTATCAGCACCTACTAAACCAGCGGCATTACTCATACCTTTAACAGCAGCAGTCGCTTTGTCCAAGTCAATACCCATCGTTGTAAACTGGGACATTGCGGTGGTCATGTCACTGAATGAATATATGGTTTTATCAGCATATTCGTTCAACTGTGCCATGGACTTATTAATGTCCTCTAATGCATACCCGGCGCCAACCATTGTCTGAATGGAACCCATCTTAGTGTTATACTCGCCCCAACCGTCACGGATTGCTGACGTAGCTGTCCTAAATATGTTTTGCCCCATGTTAATGATTCCATCAGATATACGCCACATTAAACGCTGCTGAAATGTTCCAAGGAAATCAAAACGGCTGGCAATTTTATCGATGCCAGCAGCCATGCTATTCAAGTTGTCTTTAATATCACTAGACAGTGTAGTTTTCAGCTTGTTAAAAGTGTCAATAGCATTGTACGCGCTTCTTTGAAACTCACCAGATTCTAAGGTAAGTCTAGCGATGACCTCATCAACTGGTCTTGAATCAGGCATCTTTAATCACCGCCTTTATATCGTTTATAGTTTCATCGTGCATGTCGTCCATAGTTCTCGAAACAAAATGCGTTGGTGGAACATAACCACCAGTTCCTGTGCCGTGCCCGTACTCTAGTAGCATTGGAACCGGTGCTGCACGGCCTGCAATTTCATCAGCATGAGCTGAGTTAGTAATCTCAGAGACTAGATTACCGTTGTCACCGATTCGAACTTTATATCCCCATGAATCCTTTGTTTCGCCAGAATCCACAGGTGTGTTGTCTCTTAGCGCATCAACTAGGCGCTCAGATGCACGTGTTAAATTCCTTCTTCCATCAATTCGGTAGTATTTGTTGAGTACTTCAAGGCTCTTTCTAAAGTCGCCTTTTATCTTAACGCCCATTATCCGCTACTTCCCGTAGCTGCTCTACGAGCCTTGTTAATCTCATGGTAGCTCTTGGCCGTAGCTCGGCGTCCTTTCTTCTTACCTTTTCCAGCCTTAGGGTCTTGCAAGATTCCGACACAGCTAATCAGCATCATCAGCCTTCCAATCTCCCAAGTTTCGCACTCAAATGGAATCCTACCGACTGCCATATAGGCATAAATTAATTCACTTGTGTAAACTTGCTTACAACCACCCTTTTGATTCTTGGGCAGTGTTGTAGCAGTGTGTGATTCACTCATGTATTGATTCAAAATTTTTGCTAAATCTGGAGTAATGTATGCTTTGTCAAACCCTTCATCCAAGCACATGAATGCGTAGTAGTCAATTGACTGCTCCTGTGTTAGCTCTTGCTTCTCAACTGTTGGAAAGAACTTAAGGCAGTGCTTCGCTTCCCACTTTGCAATCGCTAGTAGACAGTGCTCGAATCGAAATACTCCTCCGGGGAGCGTCTCAAACTGTTGTGTAACACTGTTAAAAGCCTCAACGGGCTCAACTTTAATCTTAATCATATGCTCCTCCGAAAATATAAATTTTAAAAGAGCCCCAAAGTAAATTGAGGCTCTTGTGCAATGCTTAGTTTCCTTGTAAGATTGCGATTACATCATCTGGTAATAACAGATGGGAATCTGTTCCCTGGTTGTTTCCAGAGGCGTCAGTACCGTACAATGCATCAATTAATTTCTGGTACTTTGTGGTATTCTCTGTGGTTTTAGTAATTTCAAAGTAAGCTGTTGGCTTATAACCATCTTCTGATACAGGCATTGGTACTGTCTGATAGTCGAATGAAAGCGTCATTGCTTCAGGCGAGTCGTTGATTGTCTCATAGGACTTTTCAACTGGGTCGCAAGTTGCGTTCCAAACAATGTGCAACTTTTCAGAGAAGTCAGCACCTTCTTCGTCATTCCCAACCTGGGTAATGTAGCAGCCGCTGAATGGGCTCTTCTTCTGCTGAGCGAAGAAACCGCCTGCTCCGCCGTCTTTATAACCCATGCAAGCATTGAATTCATCAGGATATGTGAAGCATTCAATGTTTCCGTTTACGTTTTCAGCAGCACGTAAAGACAAATACTTAATATTGTCTGCATACTGATCATTTGCGTCTCCGCCATCAGGTGACACGTCCCATTTAGTTAAACCGTTCCAAGGAACGCCTGTAATTGTGTTTTTCGGAGAACCTGGAAACAGTACACCATTCTTAACACCGGTTTCAAAGAAATGTTCACCAACTTTGTCAAATACTAACTTAGACATAATTTCCTCCTATCGCTTAGTTACAACACGGCAATTCACAACATAGTGATGCAAATTGTCGGCAACAAATCGTCTTCCAGAATAGCTAGCAATGTATGGAAAAGAATCCACCAACTCATACGGTAATGCTGAATCGCCATCAGTAGTGATAATCTTAATCTCGTATTCGTTGTACCGTAAATATTGCAAGTCGTCTGCGTGTTTAACCGCAAGACTTGTTTCTTCATACACAATGCACGGGTACAGCATCTTTACATTTGCTGGAGGAGTAAAATATACCTCTTTAAGCCCATGTTCCGTGGCAAACAGCTTTAGTTGTTGATGAAACTCAACTCTAGATCTAATCACCTGTCCACACCTCGCTAACTGTCAGAATTAATCTTGGCCATTGAAATGTCATTGAATTCACTTTAAGCTTTAGGCCTAAGTACTCAATGTACAACGGCGTAATAGCTTGCGAATCTTCACTTAGAATCGTCATCAAACTAGGTGACGCTAAGAAACTGAACCGCATCGAGAACGTTAAGTCCTCGTTTATCTTTTCACCGGTAAGTCTGGCAGTGTTGTCCTGATAAAAATCCCCGGCAATTGGGCACTTTTGGATTTCACGCTGCCAGATACCAGTGTCATCAGCGAACTCTTTGACTAGGGCCAGCGTTCCACTGAATTTACTCATGAAAATATAAATTTTCTAGTTGCCAGTTTTGAACACAATTGCAGCCTTCGGAGTGTTTAACGCACCAGCAACACGTCCTTCAATTAAGTACTTATGCTTGTTGAAATCAATGTCGAAGTCCTCATAAGTCTGGCTTCTTCCTTTGTTAGGAGCTGCTAATTCATAGTCTTTCAAGTTAACCATGATAGCCTTTCCAGTGTTGTCTAAGAAATCTGGAGTTACAATCTTGCCAACGCCAATCTTAGAAGCTAAGGATTCGCGGGATAAGATGTCACCGAACAGATACTTACCTGTGTCGTCCTTCAGTAACTGCACCTGAACCAACAATGCTTCATCCATGTACATGTCAGGACGGCCAGTTCCTTTGTAGTTGTTGACTTTAGAAGTCAAAACCGTTTCAATAAAGTTCTTAGCTGTTACTCCACTAACCTGAGTAACAAACGCGGATACGTCTGTTGTAATTGGACGAATCTTGTCTTCTTTGATTTTATCTGGGTCTGTAGATTCACGTCCATCTGGAATGAAGATAGCTCTTGCTAATTCGTATCTCCACATCTCACGCATTTCACCACGTAACCAAGACACGATATCAAAGTCAGTAATATCGATGATGTCATCGTTATCTAAGCTCTGCTTTTTATAGATGGTCTGAGGGAATGTTTCTCGGTTCCAATGACCGAAGCTTTCTTCAAACTTCTCTGCACCCTTAACATAACCCTTTGCACGGGCCTGGGCACCGGTTAAGTCTGCCCAACGGCCACGAATGGTGTGTTTAGGAGTTGTCTTAACTGCTGCTAAGATGGAGTCAACCATTGAAGGTTCTTCTGGTCTGATGAACTCAGGAGCGCCGGTTGTAACTTCAACAGTTAACAATTCGTCAATGTTGTTAACACTGTGCTGAATCATGGCTTCTTTTAATGAGCCTAATTTCTTTGCATCTTCTAAGACACTTGCGCAAAGCTCAGAATGCTTTAACTGATCGTCTGCTTTGCTGTTAAATACGTTCTGTTTCATACCGTCTTCACTGTCCTCCTCTTTCTCGTTGTCAGTGTCGCCGTCATCGGCATCTCTGGTCAGAATGTCAATAATTTTGTCGTTCACTTTGTCAATCGCCTCGTCAGATAGTGCATCAAATACGTCTTCGTCTTTTACATCCTTGCCAACAAGCCCCTTAGCATAAGAGAACACTTCGGCAAGTTCTGACTTGGAGAGGCTATCAGTAATCGAATTTGCTAAATCTGCAGCTTCTTGTTCCGCAGCGTGCATGAAGTCTTCGTCCATGTTGTCCTCCTCATAGTCGTCGTAGCTGGCAGCATGAAGCACGTTGTCCGTATAGACAATAGCGCTAATCTCGTCATCCTGATTTGCGTCTGAGTGCTGAATGGACTCTACGATTGTTGCGCCCGGATTAGCGCCAGCCAGTACTAAGCTGACTTCATAAATATTTCCGTGGATGACGTCTCTGCCGTTCAATTTCTTAACACGATTCGCAGCGATTGACATGGACACAATGTCTCCATGCTTAATGGCTTTCTCAGCACTCGCAGCCCTTTCACTATCGTTAAAATATCCGTATCCGTAGGTCCCTTTGTCTTTGTGTTCTAGCATTACATAACCTAGAACGTTCTCTGGGCTACTGCGGTCGTGTTCCCATACCAATGGCACTTTCTGGCCATCGTTGTCCTTAAAAGCCCCTTGCCGAATCACAAGGCCATCAGAGCATAAAATATCATTCTTAGTGACCCATCCGGCAAAGTCGTACTTACGATTTGGCATCCTTTTCCTCCTCTGCTTTGATTGTTTCTCGCATGTTAGCATCTTCCTGCTGGGCAATAGAATTCGCGTTCATACCGCCAGAAGAAGCATCCATGCCTTGCTTGTTGTCAGCCATGTTCGGATTGAAGAGCTCGTTTGCTCTCGGGTCGTCAGATGGCTGGAAGCCTAACAGCTGTCGAATTTCATTTGAGGTCAGAATAGAGTTACGGCGCAGAGTATCAGCCATCGAAGCTAAGGCGGAAGTCGTGACTAGCTTAAACGGGTCCACATAATAGACAATGTCTTGGCCCTGCGTTCTAGCTGTCTTGGTCAAGAATTTGCGTTTAAACTCCAGACAAACACGCTTAGCAATCGGGTTGATAGTTCGGTCATAATATGACCTACGCTCCTCCTCCGGTGCTGTTCCGTCAAATATGCGCTTGGTTAAGCCCAACTGATTGAACAGCTCATTACTCAAATATTCAATCTCTTCAAGCAAATGGTTCTCCACCGCTCGGTTCAGCTGCGTGATACGTTCAGTACCGTCAATGTAAGCAATGCCATACTTGTTCTTAGTAAGCTGCTCTTGGATTGCATTGATTCGCATCTCTGCTTCCTTCTGTTTTGTCTCATGCTTGATGACATACGGTAGCTGCAAAATAAGGTCAAGCTTGTTTGAGGCATTGTTTTCATCGATGGTGTCTAATAGTTGTAACTTTCTAACTAATCGTTTCAACGTTGAGTTCGGTGCGTTCAATACTGAGTACAGAGGGTTCTCAATGATTGCACACGCTGACTTTTTGATAAGGACTTCTTCGTCCCGTCCTGTGGCGTCGTTGTACAGCTGAACTCGAACCGATTTTGGATACCATTGCATAATCCTGCCGACTCGCATTGACAAAATATCAAATCCTCCGTCATTCGGATTCAAGTTAGTATCCACTGGTACGACAGCTACAACACCTTCATCCATCATGGAAATAATCAAGTCTTGCATGAACTCAATCGACGATTGGTCAATGTTAGCTTCTAAAGTAATACAGTTGTTCAATCCACTGGTCATCTCTTTCTCGGTCTTCGGATTATCATCCATCTTAATGTGATGGAACTCAACCATTGAAAAATCAATCGCAATTCTAGTCACAATTGTGTCAATGATTGAGCCCTTACTGTATACAGTTGGACGATAAGCCATAGATCCACCCCAGCTGCTAGTATCAGCTAGTAAGCTAGCGCCTGGTGGAGACCGAAAGACATTCCAAGCGTTCTTTAGTCTATCCCAGATGCTCATTGGTAACCCTCCTGGTGTCGCTTGTATGCAATCCATGCGTCTAGCAAGGCTGCAACACTATCTATCTTCTCGTCAGACCGTTTCTTGGACAGTTTGTAGTTTCCATTGTTGTCAATAATCGCTACAGCGTTACCCATAGCGAACTTCATCAGTTCCTCGTCAAATATCAGTGTTCTGTTCATAGCTAGATTCTTCACTTCGCCCATTGGGACTGATTCAGTTCGTGAACCCTGAATAATCTTGGTAACTCCATAGTCACCGTTCTCTGTTACCCAGCGATTCACAAAATAATCAGCGTTATACGGGTCGTAGCCAAACGTCTCAATGTCGTACTTGTGTTTGTAAATAAAGGCATCTAAGTCTTCATACACTAGTGGCATACTTAAAACACCGCCCGGCATAATGACTAAGGTGTCTTCGTTAACAAAATCTTGATACTTAATCCTCATGGCTTCAGGGAGCTTTCTTACTTTGCTTTCAGATACATAAGCTCTAGTCTTAGCACCGTAATAATCTCCGCCCATTGGAAATAAGAACGTGAACGCACAGAAGTCGTCTCCTTGTGAAAGGTCTGCGCCCATAGAACACGTACACCCATCGAAGTTCTGAGCTGGATGCGGAAGCGTCTCCTCATACGCAAAGAAATATGTGTAGCCTTCAACCGGAATCCCGAATCTCTTCGCTAAAATATCAGGTCTTTTGGTTAGGTCATTCTCTGCTAATCGAACGTCTCTCCAATATGTCTCGTATGAAACTGTGGCTCCCAAATTAGGGTTGGCCTTTCTCCACATCTCTGGCATTCCTACTTCGCTAACATCATCTAATCGGTAATACCAAATAGATGTGTGGTAGTCTTCGTAGTCGCCTCTCAGAATCTTGTCAAGGTTAAGCTTAATTGAGTCACCAACGCCATCACGAACGGTTCCCTCAGATGAGGTAGCGATGATAATATAATCGTCTACGTCACCTTTGGTAGCACCCTGCTCAAGTGCACCAATCGGATCCTCACGAATAACACCGGACAGCCATTCATCAACCGTACTAACTTTACAACGCAAGCCCTGAAGCTTATCGATTCTCATAGGCCTAATCTTAATGATTGAGTTGGTCATGAAGTTCTCGATACCCTTCTTAGTGCTGGCGGTTTTCTGCTTGTTGACGATGTTGGTGGATAGCTTGTTGCCTTGTGTCATGAACTTGAGGTACGGCCCTCTTGCAACAGTGATTGCGGTTCGAATTGGCTCTAGTGTTTCCTCTGCCTGCTCTGTTGTTGGCGCTGTAACAATCTGCTGAGTAGTCGTGGTGTCCATATACAAAAAGTACGCCTGTATAAACGAAGCGTACATTGACTTTGCGGCACCACGGGCCACTATTAAATATTGCACATTGACCAAACGCCGTAGAACTCGACGCTGCTCAAATCGTTGTGTTCGCTGATTGAAGAAGCTTTCGTCCACATAGTGGTACCAAGCTAACAATGATTCAGCCCAAAGTTTGAAAGACGGTAATAAGATGACTGGGTCACCGTTAGTCAGTGTTAACTCTGTTTCACAAAACCCGGCAAACCTATCGACTGCTTCGTCATCGTAATAGTACTCGGGGGAAGCAATCAAATGGTCAATACGGTTCATCTCAAGTGAAATCCAGTAATTCACTGGCTCGACACCAGCCATTACCTGCGACCTAAAACGACCGTATTCTATTGGTACGGCTGTATTAGATAGCATAAATATCACCGCTTATGCTACAACAGAAACTGATGCTGCCGGTTTGTCGGAATCTTGTTTCTTCGGAACTAATCCTTGGAAGAATGCCCTCATGGACGCTTCGTTTGTGAGTAACTCCTCAAACAATACAGAATATGCAATAGAGTACTCGAAACTTTCGCGAACGGCTTTAGTCTTAACAAATGCTCTTCCGTCTGGGCTCTTCTCACCATATGAAGACAAGATCACATCTTCAACCATCGTAACCATAGCTTCGGTGTCTTTGATGTCCATCAGGTGTTTTGCGTACTCTTCCAAGTCTTTGTATCCGCCTTTTGTATAGCGGGCAAACAAACGAGTCTGTTCAACAGATGACAGGTTGAAATATAAACTTTCAGTAACCTTGTCACCATTGTAATCAACGTAACTAATTTCCTTCTTTAACATACGAACCTCCTATTTTTGATATGTCTTCTTGTATGTGTGTTTCTCTTTTCCAAACCAACCCTTCTTGTCAACTCTAACTTCTTGCTCGGGAACTCCTTGCTTAGACAGAGTGACTAGGTTTGTCTTAATCGATTCTTTGTAAATGCCTTCGATTTTGTTAGCGTACTTTTCGTTGTCATTTTGAATAGCCTTCTCAAGAGAGTCCAGCAACTTCTGCTCTTTCTTAATCGCTCGATTCAACAAGAAGCTGCTTTTACCTTTGGTCGCTAAAACATCGGCTCTGGCTGTCAGACGATTTAACGTGTCTTTATGCCTGTCACGTTTTGCTGTGGCAGTATTGAGTTTGTTCTTTGCGGCGGTCTGCAGAGCGCTTCGACGATTTGACTCAGCATTAATCCTGGTCTTCTCGATGTCCAGCTCTTTACCTTTGTTGTCTTGAATTTTGCCCGCAACTTCCAATTCTTTCTTTTGCAAATCTGCTTGCATCTTACGTTTACCGTAATCTGTACTTCCGATTGCATAATCAAGAATCTGCTTCGGAGCCTGTTCTGCCAATCCCTTCAAAGCGGTGTTCACAAGCTCTCGTCTTGCTTTTCGATTAGCTTCTTTCTGGTCAGGATAGACTGCATTGTAAGCATCGTTGTATTGCTTAATTAGCTTCATTCGCTCATTACGGTCTTTAAGCTCTTGAGTAGTCATTTCTTCAGCTTTACCGTTATGAAGCTTGTTAATATACTCCTTCTCTTCCTTAGCCATTCGATCGGCTTCTTTCTTGTTGTCACGAATGCGCTTGTGCTCAGCTTGAACTGCTTCTGCTTTGGCTTTAGCTTTGTTGATGGTATCGACTGTTCGTTTAGTGGCTTCAACCGCTTTAGTTTTAGCATTCTCCTTAACTTGGTCTAGCTTCTTCGTTCGCTTATCGCTACCTGGTTCTGGAGCACCATTTGCATACCGCGCATGTTCTTCCCAGTCGCCAAAAATATGCTTGTACCAGTGTGCACCTTTGTGCTGGTGATGTTGAATAACAGAGTGAATAAGTTCGGCTTCTGTTGACTGCTTAGTATCATAGTTCCAACCTAGGGCAAATGCTAACTCGGCCCCAACGAAATCCGTGTCTTCAGGCATTGGCGCAACCATGTGATTATCATCAAATCGCTCGTAATTCTTGTCATCCTTAACATAATGCTCGATTGCTTTAGCGTAAATATCAGAAAGCGCCAAATAGTCGATTGCAAGCTTCCGTCTCTCAGATGGATCTTTCGATTTAAACAAGAACATTCGCTGCTGTTCAGCAACTGTTGAAGCTTTTTTAAGTACTGATCCGCTAGTTTCAGTATTAAGAGGAACCCGTTTCTTTTCGCCGGTCCTTTTGAAATGGTCATTGTCTAGAAACTCTTTCTGAAATTCCTTTGACCGTTTCTGGACCTCCTTGGTAACTTTTCTAACGTCTTCCTCAGTTGCATTAGTCAAGTACGCGACGTTTTTGACAGAGCGCTCAGCGGTACAGTTTTCGCGAGCTTGAGCAAGAGCATGCTTACAGTCATCACGGTTAATCTGCTCTTTTGTTCTCGTCTCGAACTTCATGCCTTGTGTTGGCGGTTTGAATTTCTTGCCGCCCTCGTTATAGTCGCCGCGGGCTAAACCTTGCGGGTCGGTATATACAGCTTTAACTTTCCGTGCAACGCTTTTAACCTTGTCCTTGGCAGCCATCAAATGCTGATACCACTTCATTCCTTTGACACCATAGTGTTCGAAAGTATCCGAATGGTAAATCTCTTCTTCAAATTTATGTAATAGAACTGATTTAACTAGC
>Ga0326513_10001197_pt1 | contig 21118 bp, 35 predicted proteins | sample 2_2465_0518_D_FD_203654 | JGI IMG/M metagenome (GOLD analysis project Ga0326513, IMG submission 203654) | Bovine rumen microbial communities from UC Davis, California, United States - 2_2465_0518 | ecosystem: Host-associated > Mammals > Digestive system > Stomach > Rumen | place: USA... | reverse complement strand
GACGGTTCTGCTGACGATGTTGTTCGAAAGGCAGGGCAATATTATGAATTGGAGCGCATTGAAACCTTGGAACCTATTTAGAGGCTAAGGCAAAAGAGCAACCTAAATGGAGGGCTGTAAAACACAGCCTTTCATTTTTTTCGCAGGTTTTACACGCCTTTTAATAGGAGGTGATAGTTATGTTAGATAAAAAATTAACAGCGCAAGAAGCTTTCCAACAGGTTATGGATTACGTACGATCTAACCCTGAGTTAGCAGAAAAGTCAATTCGTGAGATGCCGATAAGGAGGCTTTATCTAAATACGCAGGTGTTGCGAAAAAAGTATCCAAAATGGTGGGAAAACTTCGAAAGGAAAGTTAAGCAAGATAAAGATACTAGCACAATCATTAAAGATAAAGAGGCGGAATGAGCCTCTTTATTTTCGCACAAAAAACACACCTTCTAATAGGAGGTGAAGACAATGAGTAAATTAATGAATATTTTTGTCTGGATCGTTTGCAGTTTGGCATGGATTGCACTTGTGTGGGTACTCGTGAGTTTGATCGAGATACCCATGCATAATTTGGATTCATGCTGCTACAGCGACTGGAATCTATTCAAGATTATCGTTGAGAATGTGCCGATTAGATAAGGGGCTGCAAAACGCAGCCTTTTATTTTTCGCACAAAAAACACCGACTCTAATAGGAGGTGATTAGAATGCCGAAGTATTATGACTTGCCAAATACCGGGCTTGGTTGGATACCGAGCGAACATATTTGGATGGAGTTTCCTACTGACAGCGAATACTATGAATACCTGGAAGATGAAGAGGAGGCGCAAGATTAGCGCTTCCTTTCATTTTTTGCCCATATGTGGTACACTATCCACCCAGGAGGTGAGACATATGGGACTGTTCAAAAAGATATTTTCTGACGATGGCATTTTAGAAAACCTCGATTTAAGCGAAGGAATCGACCTTGATAACGGTGTGGTAACAGATAGAACTGGAGACTTTGTTATGTCAGTCGATTGCGTGGATTGCGGATGCCGGATGGACCGGTATTACGATGATTCTTGTGTATATTTCATCTGCCCACGGTGCGGAGAGCGTGTGGACTATGACGATATTGCGGCAGGCTTTTACCCAGGCGAAGACTAATTCGCAGAAAAAACACACTCTATAATGAGATGAGCGGTGGGTTCGACTCCCACATGTAAACACCGGTGCGCCATCACATTTTAGTTTTTAAGAGTCTATGGAAACATAGGCTCTATTTTTATGGTCCAAAGGAGGCAATTATGGACTTTAAAAGGGTGAAAGAAGTCGCAGTGGCTATCGCAGAACTTGCTTGGGATAGCGGAGAGGACTTCGAAAAACTGTGCGACAAAGTTGAGGCGCTCGTCGCGCAAGGCAAGAGATATTCTGAAGCATATGAGATGGTTGCTAAGGAGGTAAAAAGATGAATCGTGTAGAGATGAAGGAAAAGGTCGAAAGAGGATCCAAGAAGGATGTTAGAAGTCTGGTCGAAGAGTTCATGGCTGCAAATACCGAGGTTATGGAGGTGCCATGGACTGACGGGTATAAAAGCCCGTATATTTGCGCCAACTCTATCAACCGCAGTGCGGAGAGCGCAGGACGAAAGAGCCAGTGCAAAGCAGTAGTCAGGCAAAAGAATGTATTTCTTCTGAATCTTTCAAAACACCATGAGGAAGAAGCGAAGGAAGCTCCTGCGAAAGTAGAAGAGCCGGTTACGCCTCCTTCATTTTCTGAGACAAAGACTGACCGCGTAGAGTTTATGGAGGTGGATCCCAGCGCGGTTGTTGATAAGGCGCCCAAAAAGAGTAAGTACGAGACACTTATTGAGGAGTTTATTGACAGCGATATTGCGGTAGCTAATGTTCCTTGGAAGCGCCATGCAACAAGCGTAAAAAATATGGCCTCTTCCGCCAAATACTATATTAAAAAACTTAACATGGGCGATCTTGTTAAGGTGACGGTAAGAGACGGAAATCTCTATCTTGTTAATATTCCTAAGTTCGAAGCTTATAAGAAGGAGGCAGAAAAATGAAAGAAGAGAGAATGACAGTAGAAAAATCAAGATGCATCAATTGCAAATACTGTGACTGCAGAGAGGGGAAGGTTCCTCGGTATTTTTGCATTGCGAAGTCTGAAAAAGGTAGAATGCTAAACTCCTCCTATAGCACCCTTTTGAGGGAGGCCTATGGCCGAGACTTTCCGTATTTCTGTCCTTTACCAGAGAACCGGAAAATTATAGAAGACGACATTGCGAGAAGAAAAGACCAGCATGAGAATCGTCTGATCAACAGAGTTGATACTTGCGCAAGAGACCTAGTATTCGCTCTGATGGAAGCTGATATTGTAAAGACCAAATGGGAGCCGGCTATGGAGCTGCATGGAAAAAAGTATAGGCTCGAATGGTCTGTTATCGAGGAGGAGGCAGAGTAATGGGAAGACGAGGAAGGCCGGAAGAGCCGAAAGTGAAACTCGATGTCGACGCGATCAAAAGCATCATGAAAGAAAAACATTTAAGTATCAGGCAGATCGGTAGGGACGACACGATAGATATTTCTGAGAAGACAATACAAAGGGCTTTTGCTTCCGGAAAAGCAACCGACTTTGTTTTGTGGCAAATGGCGAAATACTTCAATGTTGACCCTTCTAGTTTGTTAGAAGGAATGGGGCCAGGCTTCTATTATATAAAAGAGGAGAAAAAAGAGATGACTAAACACCCAAGAGCTTTTAATGCATATTTGTATGATTCCCTTCGCGAAGTTGTTTGGCCCGGCAGGGTCGTAGTCCATGACGAAAACTTTACATATAAAACAGTCCATTGTAGATTCGTTGGCGAGAATCATAGTTTTTTAGTTTCCGAGAATGAGGGCGAATTCTATAGAGGCGTGTTTTGGTTAAGAGAAAGAGACGACGACAAGGCCAACATGCTCTATAGCCAAAATCGATTAGAAAAGGCTGACGAACTGGAAGCAGAGTATGAAAGGCTCATTTCCAAGATGCAGGAGATTCAAAACAAAATCGATGACGCCAGGACTGTAAAAGAGATCCATTACAAATTTGGAGGTAATAAATGATGGCTATCATATTTTTAGAGTTACTATTAGCTATCGCCGCAATTGGCCTCGTCCTTATGGGCGGGGCCATATTTGCATGGCTTATTCATGACGTTGTTGAAAGGAGAAGGTCATGACAGATATTTATGAACCAAGCGACAATTACGTGGGCGAAGAGACAATATGCCCTCTTATGTCGGTAAGACGTATTGTGTGGGATGGCCATATTGTGCATTGCTTCGGCGAGGATTGCCAGTGGTGGCATTTTTGCAAAAAGAGCGATGACGATGAAGTCACTCACGAATGTGATTCGATCAAAACTAAACTCCCAAGATATTGGGACGAGCTTTAAATAGGAGGACCAAATGACCTGGCAAATCATAGCACTGGCTCTTGGTTGCGTGTTGCTGCTTTATATTTTGAACACCCTCGCGGAGATCAAAAGCAGCACGCAGGCAATCAAAGCTATCATGAGAAGTATACTGGAGGCGACAGAAGATGGGCAGACGAGGGACGTGGCGGACTTTGATAGCCGGAAGTGAGATTCCTATCAAAGACGCTCTTTTATATTGTGATCAGAATGGGTTAGACCATCGTGATTACACATTCAATGCGTGGACCGGACGCTGCATGGTAACTATTCTGTGCAGCAGGATCCACTGGAAGCATATTCTTGGCATTGTTGAAGGGAGAGTATAGAGATGGAAAGTGTTAACACGCCGAAAAACGTTTGTTTCGGATTTTATAACTTTTGTGAGGATCGCCCATATTCTGAGCTTGACATCGTAGAAGATATGTGGGAATGCGGAGTTAGCACTATTGTAACTTGTAAGAACGAGGATGTTTGCAAGAGAGTGTACTGGGCCGCAAAGAAAGAGGTTAGCGAGGCGATGAAAGAGAAGGAGGAAAAGAAATGAAACTATATTCTGATGAGGCGATTAGAAGATTCTATCTGACCACCTTTCGGGACGTTAGAATGCAGTCGCCATATTTTTCTATTCAGGACATCCTTATGAATCTGGATGCCATTCTACCGAGCTATATTGCGGAGGTTCCTGAGAATGCCAACTATAGAACCTGCTATATCGACACGTGGCAGCGCGAACATCAGAAGGCACTCTTCCATAAATGGGTGGATAATCCTATCACTAGAAAAGACGGTGTACAGGTTATGCAGACTCTGGCGCTTGTCGAGTTTGAAGACGGGACAGTAGCAAGAGTCGAATCAAAGAGCATCCGCTTTGATGACAGCAAAAGATATTTCGATCAGTTCATCTGGACTGAGGAGGTGAAAGATGAGATTGATTGATGCAGATGCGCTTCCACGGCTGACGCAAATATTTGAGGCTAACGGTAAGCGCAGGGAGCAAGAAGTTGTTCTTTCAAAGATTATCGACAACGCACCAACCATTGATGCCGTGCAGGTTATTCGGTGCAAGGATTGCAAGTATTCTCGGAAGGACGAACATTTTTGTGCAGATGGAGAAAAGAAAGACCATGACTGATTACATCAATAGAGAGGACACAATAAAGACAATAGAAAGTGAAACATATAGACACGATTATCTTGACCATGTTATTGACATTATTGAAGCCATTCCATCCGCAGATGTCGCACCGATCATACACGGGGATTGGAAAGAAGAAAAAATAACATTTAATAAATGGGGCGGCGATGTTGTCACAGGAAAAACATTGTGGCGGTGTTCTGTATGCGGGCACGAAGACAGCATACTGACAAACTACTGTAGTAAATGCGGCGCAAGAATGGACGGTGAAGAAGATGAGATTGATAGACGCTGATGCGCTTATTGAAGCGCACTACCAACATTGCAACGAACACCACAGTGACACTGACATATTCTATGGATGGTCGCTTGAATTGATGCAGAACGCACCAACCATAGACGCTGTGCCTGTTGTGAGGTGTAAGGATTGCGTATCTTGGGAAGCCGTGGATGGGGACAACTACCAAACATGTGAGCTCACTGGAAAAGGGATGGACGCCAATGGCTTTTGCTCTAATGCGGAAAGGCGAACCGATGAGACTGATAGATGCAGATGCGCTTATTGATAAGTTAAAACTATATGCAAATGGCTCGGTTATCGGGATGATTGAGCAGGCTCCAACCATAGACGCTGTGTCTGTGGTTCGACGCAAGGACTGCGTGCATGGAACCGATAGAACAGAAGATTTCCAAGAGGAAGGTGAAAGATGGGATGTAGTCAACCCTATTGTTTGTATGATGTATTCAAGCGATGGGGTACCAGATTTCTTCCCTAAAGATAATTATTGTGGATTTGGAGAAAGGAAGACCGACTCATATTTAGAGTATGTGCTTATGCAGATTAAGGAGGAGAGAAATGGCTGATCTTGTAGAACGCATCGCTGAAAAGCAAAAAGAGATGCTGCCTGGCAAAAAGCAACTATATTTTTCGAACCTCTCCCAACCGAGCATCCACGAGATAGCCGCGGCCATTCTTACCATCCGCAGCGTATGCAAGGCTCGTGATGGTAGGTGCGAAGGATGCATGCTTTCTATATTTGATCCGTACGACAAGAGCCATACGTGCGGACTGTGGGAAGATGCTCCGTGCGCGTGGCATCTTAACGCACCTCCCGCAAAACCGTGGAGAGCTTTCGAGCAGCTGGATTCGCAAAAATAACACACCCTCTTATAGGAGAGCACGGAACAGGCTCTCTTATTTTAATGTCGTAATTAAAAGAAAGGAGCAAATTATGACAGCAAAGAAATTGATTGTAGAATGCTTTGCCGTGTATGGCGTGGCCTGCGCAGCGAGCAAACTCTCCAAAGCATATTTGGACGAGAACGGCAAAAGGATCGCAACTGGGGTAGCGGCTAAGATCATCGACATATTCTTCGATGAGTACGAGCCAAAAGACCACCAGAAGCGTCCTATTTCTTTTGAGACCCGCAATGAAGCTAAAGTGGTGCTCAATGAGATGAGCGATATTATTCGGGACTATGGTAATGTCACTCTCGGAGACCTCTACCAGCTTGTCGGGCTTAACGCTAATGGCAAGGACATGTGCTACGGTTGGACTGATCTGGACCGTGCGCATGTTGTAAGAAAACGCTACGGCGACTATCGTCTTAGCATGAGAAGACCTCATAAAGTCAATAAGTAGAAAGGAGCTATATTTATGAGTATCCAAGCTGTTGCAAACGGAGTGAAAATGTTCCTCATTCATAACAACGCCTCGATCATGACAGGCGTTGGTATTGCGGGGGTGCCGGTTACGGCATATCTTAGCGGCAAGGCCGCAGTCAAAGCGAGCAAAGAACTCGAGAAGATGAAGTACGAGTCCGACAAGGAGCCGGCGTTTATGGACAAAGCCAAGAAGGTCGCTCCTATATTTGTACCGCCTGTTATGGCGGCGGTAACAACTATGGGGTGCATCTATGGCGCAAACTCGGTTAACGCAAGAAGAATCGCAGCTCTTGCAGGCGCATATTCTATGAGCGAGTCTGCGTTCAAAGACTACAAGGAGAAAGTTGTCGAGATCGCGGGCAAGAAGAAGTCGGACGATATTCATGATGCGACGGTCATCGACAAGGTCCAGGCGAATCCGCCGAAAGAAGACGATATTCTCAATACCGGCTTTGGCGACTCGCTTTGCTATGACAGCATCAGCGGGAGATATTTTAGATCGAACAAAGAAGCAATTGACAAAGCGTTCCTTAAGATCAACAACGATATTTTAAAGGACGACTATGCTTCCTGGAGCGATCTGATGTATAATCTGGGCCTTCCGGAGATGGGTGCTGGAGAAGTTCTCGGCTGGTGCGAGGAAATCCAGCAGACATATACTTCGACACTGTCGGATGACTTCACGCCTGTTCTGGTGGTCGACTATCCGATGCCGATCGTAGACTTTGCGTACTCGTGTTAGTGCGCAGAAAAAACACAGCCTATAATAGAAGATAGTTCTTATATTCTTGAAAGGAGAATAACAATGGAAAAGATTAACGTTGAAATGACTGGTAAGATTGCTGAGGATGTTCAGAAGGCAATTAGCAAAGGATCTAGCAACAAGGTTACAGCTATCGCAGCTGGCCTGACCGGTGCAGTGATCGGTGGCATCGCGTTCGCGGTGAAGAAGATCAAAGCCAAGAAGGCAGCTAAGATGGAAGAGCCTGCTGCAGAAGAAGCTACAGCTGAGGATATTCCGGTAACCGAACCGGAAGAAGCAGAAGTCGAAACTGAGGAGTAATCCTTTAGGATAAGACTATCTAGGAAGTGAGAGGGCTTATACAAGTCCTCTCATTTTTTATGAAAGGAGCCATTGATGAACTATGAAGTTATTAAGAACGCTGGGCTCATGATTGCAAAAATTGGTGCTGGCGTTGGTGTTAATCAGACGGTTAATAGCATGTGTAAAGCGGTGCTCCCGCCTGCCACTAACGGCGTGCAATCCGTCTGTCAGGGTCTTGGCATGATCGGTATGACTGGAGCGGTATGCGATATGGTCAATGACCACTTTGACCGCACGGTTGCTAGTATCGAGCAGTGCATTAAAAGCATTAAAGAGGCGAAAAAGCCCAAACAGGAAGCTGAAGCTTAAGACAAAAGGCGCTGTGGCAACATGGCGTCTTATTTTTTGTCCTAAGAAAGGAGAAGCTAATGGCAGAAGTCAAAATTACCGAAAGTCTATATCCTTCTAACTCCAAGCAAAAGAAAGAGAAGAAGGTAGAGAAAGTTATTTCCGGGGATGTGAAGACAAGAAAGCAGCCTTTAAGTACTAAGCTAGCTCATACATTCATTGCGGACGATGTTGATGATGTAAAAAGCTATATTTTTACTGAAGTTCTCATCCCGGCTATTAAGAACACCATCTCTGAGATGGTCACAAAGGCGATGGACCTCATATTCTGGGGAGATTCCGGGTCTAAGAAAAGCAAAGGCACGTACGTTTCGTACAACGCATATTCTTCTGGCAAGAGCCACAAGCAAACCTCTAAGAAGAGCACAGACTTCCGCGATATTATCTACGACACGCGTGGCGAAGCAGAAGAAGTTCTTAGTAACATGACAGATCTGATTGTGGATTACGGCGCAGTGAGCGTTGCGGATCTTTATGATCTTGTCGGTATTACCGGAAACTTTACAGATAATAAGTACGGCTGGGTGGATCTTGCTGGTGCTAAGGTCCACATGGTTCGTGGCGGAGGGTATTCTATATCCTTCCCAAGAGCCGAGCAGCTTGACTAGAAAGGGGGCGCCCCATGAAAAGAAAGGTAATCGTTATTTTGCTGGTGCTTATGGCCATGTGCCAAAGCGTTTACGCCGAAGAGTATGACTTCGGGGACAATGCTGTTTGGGATTTTTCGCACGCAGATGTGAACACACAAACTAAGCAGGTATACCAGCCACAAGAGGAGGAAGTATCTGGTCATTGGGAGAGCCTTGGTGACGTGAGAGTCACAACATATTGCACAGCTTGCAACTCTCCGGCAGGACACGCGTCCGCAACAGGCAAGTATCTTGAGTACGGAGATGTTGCTTGTTCGTGGCTTCCGATGGGTACACATATTCTGATCGACGGTGAGGAGTTCACTGTCGTTGATGTGTGCGGCACAGAAGCCATCGATATTTTCTTAGACGGTCCGATTGATGAATGCATCTGCGACCGTAACTACTACACAGAAGTCTATATTTGGAAGGAGTAACGATGAACATTAAGAACGCTCTTACAAAAACCTTTGGTATGACCGCGCTTAAGGTCAGAAAAGTTGGTCCTGAATTCATGGTCATAGGCGGCATTGTAGGTATTTCTGTTGCCACCTACATGCTGCTTAAAAAGGCAGACCAGGCCAGCGATATTCTGGACGAGCATAAAGACAGGACTGATGAGATCCGCAACAATGCTTCGGACGAAAAAACCCGGAAAAGACAAATGGCAAAAGCTTATGCAAAAACCGCCAAGGATTTTGCGAAAACTTATGGCCCGGCTGTAACTCTTTATGCGGCGTCCTGCGCCAGCATCTTAGGCGGCCACAATATTGTCAGAAAGCGTTACGCAAGTGCCGCTGCGGCATATAAGGTGCTTGAGACGAGCTTTGATGAGTATCGGGAAAGGGTCAAAGCCGCGTACGGTGAGGAAGCCGAGCGCGATATTCGCCACGGCGTAGAGAGGAAAGATATTACTGTGACGGAGGTCCAGGAAGATGGAACCGAGAAGGAAAAGAAGGTAAAAGGCGCTAAGGTTGTAAGTACGCCGAGCAAGTACGCCAAATTCTTCGACGAAGGCTCTCCTAACTGGGAAAAGAATCCCGAGTATAATCTCATGTTCCTCAAAGCCCAGCAGAACTATGTCAATGATCTGCTGCAAATCAGAGGGTATGTATTTTTGAATGAGGTCTATAGACTTCTTGGTATCCCGGAAACCTCCGAAGGCCAGCTTGTAGGATGGGTAAAGGGCAATGGCGATGACTATATCGACTTTGGCATCTATGACTACTACAACGAAAAGCACCGCGACTTCGTCAATGGGTACGAGAATGTGGTTCTTCTCGACTTCAATGTTGATGGGATTATTTTCGACAAGATTTGAATGGCTGGGCTTTCCGCGCCCGGAGACGGATTCCATCCAATAGAGTTTTAGAAAGGAGCTTACCATGAACATGGTTGAAAGACTTAGCATATTTGCAGCCGGCGCAGTCGTCGGCGTGCTTGCGGCTAAGACATATTTTAGCACGAAGTACAAGCAGCAGGCGGAAGAAGAGATCCGCCAGATGCGAGACTATATTCAGAAGAAAGAGGCGCAGATCAAAGCCGAAGCGGAGGAGAAAGAGGAAACTTCCAGCCCTGACAATTTTGCGTCGCTCGCAAAAGATGAAGAGGCTAAGAGCGCATATTTTAAGTACGCAACGGCCATGCCTGTTAACGACATTAGTAAAGAGGATTTTGAGGAGATGAAAGAAAGACTTGCTGGCTCTGAGCATCCTGAAGAGGAGCATGACGAGCCGTATATTTTGACAGTTGAAGAGTTTGAAGATGGAAAGCCTGGGTATGATTCCATCGGGCTTTCATATTACAGAGGCGATGACTCGCTTGTAGATGACGCGGAAGAACTCGTAGATGTTGACGAAACCGTCGGTGAAGAGAATCTCGATGTCTTCAGAAGAAGCGACCAGGACTCGATCTATATTCGCAACGACCGTATCGGCGTAGACTATGAGATCATCGCAATCGATGGCAACTTCTACGACGATATTTTCACAGAAGGTGATGAGTAGTGAGTAAGTCTAATGAAATCAAGTACGACTACTGGATCTGGCTAAGAGGCCTGATTGGTGCCAACGACCCGGAAAGCAAGAGAAGTTCATATTTCACACTGCTTTGGAAGCTGCATGCGACTGAGTTCTACTGGACAGTTGAGCGTGATGCGAATCGCGCAAGCGACGGCAAAGACCTTCGGGAAGCTTTCGAAGATGCAACAGGAAAAAGCAAAGACGAGATCGATATTCCATGTACCCTTCTTGAAATGATGATAGCACTTGCAAGACGATACGACGGAGAAGTTGGCGACATCAATTCAAGTAATGTTCCGGATATTTTCTGGGGGATGGTGGATCGTCTCGGGCTTTCCGGTATGGATGATGACCACTATGATCCTGAGAAAGTGGACGATATTTTGACTAGGCTCTTAGATCGTTCGTACGAAAAGGACGGATTTGGAGGGTTATTTCCGTTGGTTAACCCTAGAGAAGACCAGAGAAAAGTGGAGATTTGGTACCAAATGCAGGCGTATCTCATTGAAAACGCACCGAATTTTGTGTAAAAAGTGTGACATTTTTGAAAAAGTTGTGACAAAACTGATGCAGATTTTGGCGGTTGTAAGGACGAAATTTGGCCGAAAATTGCATTTTGTGACAAAAAAGTGTAACAAGTGTGACACTTTTGAAACGGTTTTGTCACACGAAAAACGTTGAAATTTCAACGTTTGTGGGCATTTTGTGACAAATGTTACACTTTTTTCTATACCCTCTTAATAGAAAAAAATTAATTATATAAAAGTTTTAGAACCCGTTTTGTTTTGCACTTTTGTCACAAACGTGCAAATTAGGGTTTTTAGGAGCAAACAGCATGGATTTTTACGAAATCAAAGAGCGTAATCCTAAGAAAGGAGTTATTCAGATCTGTCCGGATTTTAGCGTTAACCGTACGAAGGATCTTATGGTTCGAGGTAAATCTTTCTATGCTGTCTGGAATGAAGAATCTGGCATGTGGTCTACCGATGAGTATGATGTGCCAAGGATTGTAGATAGAGATCTATATTCTTACAGAGATGAGATGCTGAAGACGCGGCAGATTGACGGGATTGTAGAAGTAAAGTCGATGAAGGATTTTTCAACAAACTCCTGGGTCAACTTCCGTAGGTACATGAATCTTATTTCTGACAACTCACATCAACTCGACTCTAAGCTTACGTTTGCCAATACGGAGGTGAAGAAGAAAGACTACGTAAGCAAGCGCTTGCCATATTCTTTAGAGGAAGGAGAGCATAATGCATGGGACGAGCTTATCGGAACATTGTATGAGCCAGAAGAGCGAGCAAAGATTGAGTGGGCTATTGGAGCAATTGTCGCAGGCGATGCAAAGACTATCCAAAAGTTTATCGTCTTTTATGGAGAAGCTGGCGCAGGTAAGTCAACAGTTCTTAACATCATTCAAAAACTGTTTGAGGGATATTACACAACATTTGAGGCAAAGGAGCTTGCGTCGAACAACAACGCATTTTCCACGGAGGTGTTCAAGAACAATCCCCTTGTGGCGATTCAGCACGATGGCGACTTATCGAAGATCGAGGATAACTCGAAACTTAACTCGATCGTATCGCACGAAGAGATGACAATGAATGAGAAGTACAAGCCAAGCTACACAGCAAGGGCTAACTGCTTCTTATTTATGGCAACTAATAGACCTGTTAAGATCACAGATGCAAAGTCCGGCATCATTAGAAGACTTATTGATGTTCGCCCAAGCGGCAACAGGATTCCGGCTAAGCGATATTTTGCGCTTATGAACCAGATAGACTTTGAGCTTGGAGCGATTGCATATTACTGTCTTGAAGTTTATAGGTCAATGGGCAAGAACTATTACAATAGTTACCGGCCTGTTGACATGATGCTCAAAACCGATGTCTTCTACAACTTTGTTGAAGCATACTATCCCATATTTAGAGAGCAGGATGGAACCTCCTTGAAGTCAGCGTACGAGATGTACAAGGAATACTGCGATGACTCTCTTGTTGGGTTTAAGCTTCCTCGTTATAAATTCCGGGAAGAACTTAAGAACTACTTTGAGCATTTTTACGATCTCACTAGAATCGATGGTAAGCAAGTAAGAAGTTACTATGAAGGCTTTCTATATTCTAAGTTCACACATCAAGAAGAGGTAAAAGAAGAACCACCATCAGCTTTAGTGCTGGATCAGGAGGTGTCTATATTTGATACGGAGTTTGCGGATTGCCCGGCGCAGCTTGCGAATGAGAAAGAGACGCCGCAAAAGAAGTGGGATGATGTTACCACGACTCTTAAAGATATTGACACTGGCAAAGTGCACTACGTCAAACCTCCTGAGAATCATATTGTGATTGACTTTGACCTTAAAGATGAGAATGGCGAGAAATCTCTTGCCCGGAACCTGGAAGCAGCAAGCGCTTGGCCACCGACATATTCTGAGATCAGTAAGGGCGGTAATGGCCTTCATCTGCATTACACGTATGACGGCGATGTGAGCAAGCTCAGCCGCATATTTGATGAGAACATCGAGATAAAGGTCTTTACAGGAAAGTCGTCTCTTAGGCGAAGGCTTACCAAATGCAATAACTTACCCATCGCTCATATTTCGAGCGGTCTTCCATTGAAAGGAGGGAAGAATGTGGTAGATCATAACGCTATTAAGAGCGAAAAGCTTTTAAGGTTCATGATTGATAGGTGTCTTAAGAAGGAACACCATGGAGCCACTAAACCAGAAGTAGACTTCATATTCAAACTTCTTAACGACGCGTACAATAATGGGCTCTCTTATGATGTGAGAGACTTAAGACCTGCTATATTGGCGTTTGCTAACAACAGCTCTAACCAATCTTCATATTGTGTTGGGCTTGTAGCGAAGATGCCGTTCATGAGTAAAGACTTTGAGGAACAGAAAGTCAATGAAGAGCAGGTTGAGAGAACTAGGAATGATAACGCGCCGATTGTATTTTTCGATGTTGAAGTCTTTCCGAATTTGTTCGTTGTGGTTTGGAAGAAGGAAGATTGCGCGCCGGTTAAGATGATTAACCCGACACCGGTTGAAATAGAGGATATTCTAAACTACAGGCTTGTAGGGTTTAACTGCAGACGGTACGATAATCATATTCTGTATGCCAGGATGCTCGGTAGGAGTAACAAAGAGCTTTATGAGCTTTCGCAGAGAATTGTTAATGGCAGCAGGAACGGAATGTTCTCTCAAGCATATAATCTGTCCTATGCAGATGTGTACGATTTTTCATCAAAGAAGCAAAGTCTTAAGAAGTTTGAGATTGAACTTGGTATTCATCATCAAGAACTTGGTCTTAAATGGGATGAGCCCGTTAAGAAAGAGCTTTGGGATATTGTTGCTGACTATTGTGTCAATGACGTAGTTGCTACAGAGGCGGTATTTAAAGCTAGAAAGCAGGACTTTATCGCAAGAGAGGTGCTCGCCGATATTTCAGGGCTTACCGTTAATGACACGAATCAGATGCACACTGCTAAGATCATATTTGGCAATGACCAGCATCCGCAGAGCAAGTTTGTGTATACAGATCTCAGTGAGATGTTCCCGGGTTACAGATTTGACGCAGGTCACAGCTATTACAGAGGAGAAGAACCAGGCGAAGGCGGCTATGTATATTCTGAACCAGGGATGTACACGAATGTCGCGCTTCTCGATATTGCGTCGATGCATCCGAACAGCATCATTAATCTTAATCTCTTCGGCCCGTATACGGATAATTTCAAGCAGCTTCTTGATGCAAGACTTGCTATTAAGCATCGAGAGTTTGATAAGGCCAAAACCATGCTTGGCGGCGCGCTTAGCCCATATCTTGAGAGCGAAGAACAGGCAGATGCGCTTGCTTACGCGCTAAAGATAATTATTAATAGTGTGTATGGGCTGACCTCGGCCAAATTCGATAACAAATTTAGAGACCCCCGCAATAAAGACAACATCGTTGCCAAACGCGGGGCTTTATTTATGATTGAGCTTAAACACGCGGTTCAAGACAAAGGTTTCACTGTTGCGCATATTAAGACGGACTCTATCAAAATTCCAGATGCTACGCCTGAGATTATTCAGTTTGTAATGGATTTTGGAAAGAAGTATGGCTACACATTTGAACACGAGGCAACCTATGAAAAGATGTGCCTTGTGAATGACGCAGTTTATATTGCTAAGTATGACAATGGTAAATGGACTGCGACAGGGACCCAATTCCAGGTTCCGTATGTGTTCAAGACGTTATTTTCTAAGGAGCCAATTCTCTTTAGAGACATGTGCGAGACTAAAACTGTTACATCGGCGCTATATTTGGACATGAACGAAGATCTTCCTGAAGGAGAGCACGATTACCATTTTGTTGGTAAAGCGGGACAGTTCTGCCCAATTAAAGCGGGATGTGGCGGCGGTCTTCTTATGCGAGAAAAAGATGGAAAGTATAACGCTGCTACAGGCACCAAAGGTTATAGGTGGCTGGAATCAGAGATGGTCGAGAAGCTTGGTAAAGAGAAAGACATCGATACCGCATATTACAAAGCACTTGTTGATGCGGCGGTAAAAGATATTTCTTCTTATGGCGACTTCGAATGGTTTGCAGAATAGAAAGGAGCTAGACATGGCTAACAAGAACATTGTTATTGAGAATGCAAGAATCGGATTCCGAAATTTTAGTGGTAAGGAAGGGAAGTACAATCCTCCCGGAAGAAGGAACTTCTGCGTATTTTTAGAAACAGATTTCGCTAAGGAGCTCGAAGCTGACGACTGGAATGTCAGATGGCTCAAACCTCGTGACGAAGATGAAGAGCCGCAGGCATATTTGCAGGTTGCTGTAAACTTCGACAATATTCCGCCTAAAGTAGTTCTGATTACATCTCACGGAAAGAACGTTCTTGATGAGGAACAGGTTGGGATGCTTGATTGGGCAGAGATTGAGAATGTGGATCTCATCATTCGTCCGTACAATTGGAGTGTTAATGGCAAGCAGGGCGTCAAAGCATATTTGAAGTCTCTTTATGTCACCATCGTCGAAGATGAATTCGAATCTAAGTACTATGATGTGCCTGACTCGGCATCGACAGCCATCCAGCAGGATGATGACGTACCCTTTTAGGACATATTTGGAGGGCGATAACGTGGAACTTTACAAACACCAAGAAGCGGCGCTCAGTAAACTCAAAACTGGGTCTATATTGTGCGGCGGGGTTGGTTCTGGTAAGTCCCGAACTGCCCTTGCGTACTATTTTCTCAAAGTTTGTGATGGGGGCCTTTACCTTAATGGTAAGGGCTCTTACCATTCTATGAGAAAACCGAAAGAACTTTATATTATTACGACTGCTAGAAAACGAGACACTCTCGAGTGGGAGCAGGAATGTGTTCCGTTCTTACTCGAGATGGACCATGTGCATATTGATTCCTGGAACAACATAGGCAAGTATGTAGGCGTTGAAGGCGCGTTCTTTATATTTGACGAGCAAAGAGTTGTTGGAAAAGGCGCTTGGGTGAAAGCATTTTTGAAGATCACCAAAACAAACGATTGGATTCTTCTTAGCGCTACGCCAGGAGATACATGGATGGACTATATTCCGGTCTTCGTTGCGAACGGGTTTTATAAGAACCGGACAGAATTCGTTAGACGCCATGTAGTCTTTAATAGGTTTGTTAAATTTCCAAAAGTGGATCACTATGTTGAATGCGGGAGGCTTGTGAAGCTGAGGCAATCTATATTGGTGAACATGCGGTATGCGAAGAAGACCACTCCTCATAAGTCTATAGTAAGTGTTGGCTTTAACAAGGATATTTATGAACAAGCGGTTAAAGGCCGTTGGAACATGTTCGAGAATAGACCTATTAAAGACGTCTCAGAGTTATTTTACTTGATAAGAAGAATTACGAATAGTGATAGTTCTAGGATAGATGCGGTTAAGAAACTGATCAGAGAGCACCCCAAGTCTATCATTTTCTACAACTTCGACTACGAGCTTGAGATCTTAAGGCATATTTGCGAGGACGAAAAGATTGACTATGGTGAATGGAACGGGCACAAGCACCAAAAGATACCAGAAACTAACTCGTGGGTATATTTGGTCCAGTACACTGCAGGGGCCGAAGGATGGAATTGTATAACCACCGACACAATCATATTCTACTCGCTTAACTACTCTTACAAGATCATGGTTCAAGCGGCAGGGAGAATAGACAGAATGAACACGCCATATTCGGATTTGTACTATTACTATCTGCATTCGTCTTCAAGTATAGACAAAGGCATATTTAAAACGCTTGGTAATAAGCGGTCGTTTAATGAAAGTAGTTTTATGGAGGAGATGCATTGGAATACAGAACAATAGCACGATATCCTGACTATGAAGTAAACAGAGATGGCGAGATTAGAAGGAAGGCCACCGGCCATATTTTAAAACCTGTAGACACAGTGAGCGGTCACCCTAGAGTTAAAATAGATGGCCGGCTTGAGTACATTAGTCGTCTTGTCGCAGAGACATATTTGATGGGAAGTGATCTTCCGTACGTAATGCATAGAGACCACGACCCATCAAACAACTCTGTGCGGAATCTCATATGGGCTAGTAGAGGAGATATTCATAGATCTTTCTATGGTCTCGGCGCAGATTCTCCAGGCGGCGCAGAACCTCCAAAACCTGTCCGAATTATTGAGACTGAAGAGATATTTCCAAGTATACGTAGCTGTGCGAGAGCTATCGGAGGGACTGCTAGTGGGATTCGTGAACAGCTTAATGGGCGAATAGAAACTTATAAAGGGTATCACTTTGAATTAGTCGATATTTTCTAAGGTTCTATTCCCCTCGCAGGTAAAACATGCCCTCTTATAGGAGGAGAGAGAGTAACTCCTCCTTTTATTTTTGTGATAGGAGCTTAAATGTTAGAAAGAGACTTTCAAGCACAACTAATTAAAGAACTAAGAGCCCTATTCCCTGGCTGCATCATCATGAAGAATGACGCGAACTATATTCAGGGGATTCCGGACCTTATTGTTCTTTACAAAGACAAATGGGCTTCGCTCGAATGCAAAAAGAATAGGAAGGCATCTCGTCAACCGAACCAGGAATACTATGTGAAACTCATGAATGACATGTCATATTCTAGTTTCATCTATCCTGAGAACAAGAAGGAGGTCTTAGATGAACTTCAACAAGCATTCGGAGCTTGAAGGCCAACACGCATTTTTAAGCGCGAGCAAGTATCACTGGATTAACTATGATGCAGAGAAGCTTAAAACCTCTTATGAGCGATATTTGGCGGTTCAAAGAGGTACACGGCTTCATGCTTTCGCTTGTGAATGCATATTACTAGGGCAAAAGTTGCCTAAATCCAATAAAACTCTAAATCTTTATGTCAACGACGCAATAGGTTTTAAGATGACTCCGGAACAGGTTCTATATTATTCAGAGAACTGTTTCGGAACTGCGGATGCTATATCTTTCAATCGTGGAATGTTAAGAATCCACGACCTTAAGACTGGTGAGACACCCGCGTCCATGCATCAACTTGAGATCTACGCCGCGTTATTTTGTTTAGAGTACAAGACAGAACCTAAAGATATTGATATGGAGCTCAGACTCTATCAGTCAGACAAAGTACTTGTCCATTCGCCTCAATCTGACGATATTTTGAGGATAGCCGACAAGATTGTAGAATTTGACAAAGAGATTGATAAGCTTAAATGAGGATATTTTCATGTACACTGATGAATTGTTTCATTACGGAACCCCACAGAGATTTGACAACGATCCACAAGGTTCCGGTCGTTTCCGTCAAGGCTCAGGTGAGCATCCATATCAGCATGGTGGTGGTTTAAGAGCTAATGTTTCAGAGCTTAAGAAACAGGGTCTTACCGAAAAAGAGATTGCCGAAGGCTATGGCATGACCATTAGAGAGCTTCGTCAAGAGATATCTGTCGAGAGAGCAGCAGAAGTTGAGGCTCGTAGAGCCCAGGCGATTAGGCTTAAAGACAAGGGATATTCTAATGTAGCTGCGGCTAAGAAGATGGGTATACCAGAATCTACTTACAGATCGCTCTTAAAGCCGGTGGAGAATGACAGAGCTCAACAGCTTAAGGTAACTAGCGATATTTTAAGAGATAGTGTAGACAAAAAAGGCTATATTGACATCGGAGCTGGTGTTGAACTTGAAATGAATGTCAAGCGAACCAAATTCGATGCCGCTGTCAAACAGCTCGTTAATGAGGGCTATACTATTCATAAAGTTCAGGTCGATCAGCTCGGTTCAATTGGAAACAAAACCACAATTAAGGTTTTGGCGCCTCCCGGAACTCAGTGGAAAGACGTCGCTAATAACATGGACAAGATCCGCACGGTTACTGAGTATATTTCTGATGATGGAAAGACTCGTTTAGGTCTTGAGGCTCCTAAAAGTATATCTTCCGATAGGGTGCAGATTCGCTATGCAGAAGATGGCGGTGTTGATAAAGATGGTGTTATTGAGCTTAGAAGAGGCGTTGAGGATATTTCTTTAGGTGATAGCCGTTATGCTCAAGTTAGAATAGCGGTTGACGGCACACACTATCTTAAAGGTATGGCGGTATATTCCGATGACATGCCAAAAGGTGTTGACGTCATATTTAATACCAACAAGAGCAAAGATGTGGCTAAACTTGATGTGATGAAGCCGATGAAGACCTTAAAAGACGGCTCAATCGATCCGGATAATCCATTTGGCGCGACTATTAAGCCGCAAGGTCAGCGCCATTATATTGACAAGGATGGCAAAGACCAACTTGGGTGTGTCAATATTGTCTATGAGGAAGGCGATTGGGGAGGTTGGAAGAAATCTTTGGCTTCGCAGATGCTTTCTAAGCAAGACAAAGGTCTTATTCGAAAACAGCTGGCACTTGCTTATGAGAAGCGAGCCAATGAGTTTAACGATATTTCCAATCTGACTAATCCTTCGGTCAAGAGAAAACTTTTAGAGTCATTTGCGGACTCATGCGATTCGGATGCGGTTCATTTGAAAGCCGCTGCTCTTCCTAGGCAAGCGTCGCAGGTTATTTTACCGCTCACCACCATTAAGGACAATGAGATATTTGCGCCAAACTACCGTAACGGCGAAGAAGTTGTTCTGATCCGCTATCCTCATGGTGGTATATTTGAGATACCTCGGCTAAAAGTTAATAATAACAACAAAGAAGGCCAGCGTATATTAACCAACAACGCCCGAGATGCAGTCGGTATCAACAGCCATGTTGCTGAACGGCTCTCAGGTGCAGATTTTGACGGAGACACTGTTCTGGTTATTCCAGTTAATGACAAAGTCAAGATCAACACAGCGCCTCCTCTTACTGGCCTTAAAAACTTTGACCCAAAAGAGCAGTACAAAGGCTATGAGGGGATGAAAGTTATATCTTCCGCTCAGAAACAGCGCGAAATGGGAGTCGTGTCGAATCTTATTACGGACATGACATTAAAAGGTGCTACTTCTGATGAGATCGCACGTGCTGTAAGGCATTCTATGGTTGTCATTGATGCTGAAAAGCATAAACTTGATTGGAAACGGAGCTACGAAGAGAACCGGATTGGAGAGTTAAAGAAGCTTTACCAAGACAACGGCGACGGCAAGTATGGTGCGTCTACTCTTATTTCTAGAGCGAAGTCGGAAGAGCGTGTGCCACAACGCAGCGCATATTTTCATGTCGATCCTGAGACCGGAAAGAAGATTTACCAAGAAACGGGAAGGACTTACAAGAAGGTTAAGCGTGACAAAGATGGCAACATTAAGCGCGACAAGGATGGCAATGCAATCATATCTGTAGAGCCCAAGATGACCAAGTCGACTAAGATGGCAGAAACAGATGACGCATATTCTCTTTCGTCAGGGACAGTTAAGGAAGCGCTCTACGCAGACTATGCAAACAAACTCAAAGCGCTTTCAAACAGGGCACGTAAGGAAGCTATATCTACAAAGACTACCCCGTACTCTAAGACGGCCCGGGATGTATATTCTAAAGAGGTGGCATCTTTATATTCTAAATTAAATGTTGCAAAAAAGAACGCCCCCCGTGAGCGACAAGCCCAGCTCCTAGCCAACTCTGTTGTTAAAGAAAAGCGTCGTGAGAATCCAGATATGGATAAAGATGATATTAAGAAATGTAGAGTTCAGGCATTAAATACAGCCCGTGATAGGATGGGGTCCTCAAGTAGAAAGGAACGTGATATTCAAATTACTCCTAGAGAATGGGAAGCTATTCAAGCAGGAGCTGTAAACAAGACAATGTTAGACGATATTTTAAAGAATACCGATCTAGATGTGATTAAACAGCTTGCGACACCTCGTGATATTCCTACTATGACACAGGCTAAGATCAACAGGGCCAAATCCATGGCCTCTGCAGGGTATACCAACTCCCAGATAGCTGATATTTTAGGGGTGTCCACATCAACGGTATCAAAAGCGATCAATAGTTAGGGGATGATATTTTGGCACAGTGTATGCTAACAACTAAAGACAACCCATTCGATCCTTTTGAACAGTTTGATGAATGGTTTGCCTTTGATGAACAAAAAGGTTATCACACTTGTTCTTACTTGGCTCGAATTGCAAAAACTTCTATCAACCTTTCGGATGCAGATTACGAAGTTGAGATTGAGAACGCAATTGATGATATTTGCAGGTTAAACATCCTTGGAATCTACCAAAAAGTAACAAAAACAAAGTGATATTTGGACTATAGCATTTGATTTAGACATAGAGGGGGGTCATTTTAAAACATACCCCCCTCCCAAAT
>Ga0326513_10001196_pt1 | contig 21137 bp, 18 predicted proteins | sample 2_2465_0518_D_FD_203654 | JGI IMG/M metagenome (GOLD analysis project Ga0326513, IMG submission 203654) | Bovine rumen microbial communities from UC Davis, California, United States - 2_2465_0518 | ecosystem: Host-associated > Mammals > Digestive system > Stomach > Rumen | place: USA... | reverse complement strand
TATTCAACGCTTGGAGGCAATAAAAATACCAACCCACATATAAGGGCTAACAATTTTTTATGTCAAATAAATAAAAAGAGACTATCTAACATTCTTGTTGTTAGACAGCCTCATTGGCTAATATCTTAACTCTATTAGCACATCCCTACGATTAACTTATCTAATAGCGGAATCATTTGCATCAACTCTTGCGGATTAAGTCCCTTATCACATAACTCTGAACTCAAACAATTCGGAATGTCTTTGGCCTTTTCTTCCAATTTTTTACCCTTTTCGGTCAGACACACTATACGCTGACGTGTATCTATTTCACCTCTGCGACGTACAACAAGTCCTTGCTTTTCCATACGTTGCAAAAGTGGAGTTATGGTATTTGTTTCCAACAACAAACGTTTGGCTATATCATTTACCGGCTGCTCATCTTTTGCCCATAAGACCATAAGTACAAGGTATTGCGGATAAGTAATATCCAACGGCTTGAAATATGGATAATAGGCTTGCGTTATTAGACGCGCTGCCGTATATAGACGAAAACAAAGTTGGTTGTCGAGTAGCAGTTGCTGATACATGATTCAGAAAATTACATCATTTCAATAAGGAAATTCTCATAACCGAGAGTTTTGATATAGTTGAGATACTGAGCCTCCCATGCCATGTGTTCTTGCTCACCTTCAATCCACTTATGAATAAGTTTTTGAGTTGGATAATCGTCAGCAAAAGCAGCAGCCAAGCGACTCAATTCTTGTACAGCCTCAGGGTGATAGTCTGTCTCGATTTGTTGCTTTGGATCATCGTAGAACGGGAACTCCATAGTTTTCATCAACTCTTGCAAATCAGCAGGTTTGCAACCAAGTTCAACCAAACGATTCAATACTTCTTCGGCTTCTTCCCACTCTTCTTCGGCTTCCTCTTTCCATTTGTCAGCCAATTTGTTCCAACCGTTCAAACGATCGTAGGCTGAAAATGCAAAATGTTGCTTACTGTTTCCGAACCATGCAGCACCGTACATGGCAAACTCTTTTAATGCTTCTTCTTTTGTCATAATGTTGTTTGTTTTTATGGATTATTAAAAAATTATTATAGTTCTTTATATTGTTAAAACGTGATTTTATCACAGAAGTTTAAGCACGTCTTGCTCAATATCTTCAGGCTTGGTAGTGGGAGCATAACGACCTACGACATTACCCTCACGGTCAACGAGAAATTTAGTGAAGTTCCACTTAATATCACTGTCTTTCTCAACCGATTTGCTTATAGTCTTGAATAATGCAGCGGCACCTTTGGCTTTCAAACCATTATATTCCTCAGTAGGAGCCTGACTTTTCAAATACTCAAATACCGGTGAAGCATTCTCACCATTGACGTCGATTTTTGCAAATTGCGGAAAACTTACGTTATACTTGAGTTGGCAGAAACTAACTATTTCATCCTCTGTTCCGGGAGCCTGCTGACCAAACTGATTGCATGGGAAATCAAGAACTACCAAGCCTTGCTCAGCATATTTCTTATACAAATTTTCTAACGCCTCGTATTGAGGAGTGAAACCGCAACCGGTAGCAGTATTTACAACCAAAAGCACCTTACCTTTGTAATCTGCCAACGAAACAGGCTGTTTCTTGACATCTAATACAGTAAAATCATAAATAGTCATAATAGTATAAATTTTAAAATTAAATATCTCTTTATCATTTACGCTGCAAAATTACAACTTTATTTTAATATCGCAAACGACATAAGTATAAAAAATCATAATTTTTTTGAGAATAGGTAGAAAATATTGCTTACTAAATAGTTTTTTAAAGTTCAGATTGCAGAATTGAGAAAAAAATACTAACTTTGCATTTTATTTATAAATAGTTCAGATATTGAAATAAAACATATCAAATATTGATAAAATTATGATAATCAACATTGGACGACAACTTGCCTCCGGAGGGAAAACAATCGGTGCCATACTTGCAAAGCATTTTGGGATGGCATATTACGATAAAGATTTGCTCCAAATAGCAGCCCAGCAAAGCGGACTGACATCAGAGACCTTTGAACGTGCCGACGAACAACCCAATCAGACTGTTTTGAGCTCATTTATGGGATTTACTGGCATCGGCGGTTTTTCGGCGTTAGGTCTCAACTACAACTACAATCCGGGGTTAACCAATCAAGAATTGTTTCGTATTCAGTCGGACGTAATACGTAATCTTGCAGAGCAGCAATCATCAGTATTCGTTGGCAGATGTGCAGATTACATTTTAAGATCAAGAACTGATTGCATCAACATATTCTTCTACGCCAACACTCAGGATCGTATTGATAGAGTACGCCGCCACAACCAAGATATGAGCGAACAGCAAGCAAATAAGATTATTGAAGAAAGCGACAAAATCAGAAGTCAGTATTATAATTTCTACACCAATAAGCAATGGGGCTATTCGGCATCATACGATTTGTGTATCAACACATCTATATTAGGTGTTGAGCCTACAGCCGACTTTCTGACCACATATATACAAACCATCATTGACCATCGTAAATGAAGTTCGACAATAAATCATCTGAACGTGGCGACACTACCCCTCGCTACCAAGCCGACGACTTACGTCAAGCACTCAATGTTTTGAAACAAGGAGGAGTTATCCTCTACCCGACCGACACTGTCTGGGGACTTGGTTGCGATGCCACCAACGAAAAAGCAGTCCAACGATTATATGAGATAAAGCAACGCCAAGACAGCAAAGCCATGCTTTGCCTTCTCGATAATGCCGGTAAACTGACGCAATGGATAAAAGAGGTACCTAACATAGCATACGATTTGATAGAACTGACTGATAAGCCACTCACTATCATCTATCCAGACGCTTTAGGCGTTGCACCTAATTTGATAGCCGACGATGGTTCGTTAGGTATTCGCATAACTAAAGAATTGTTTTCAAATGCTCTTTGTCGCGAATTGAGGAAACCGCTTGTAAGCACATCTGCCAACATAAGCGGACAACCGACAGCACAAAACTATTCACAAATATCGCCGGAGATACGCAATGCTGTGGACTATGTAGTGCGCTATCGCAGAACAGATAATAAGCACTATGCACCATCATCAATCATAAAACTAAATGTCAATAACGAATTCGAAATAATACGCAAATAAATGTACACACGCACGCGCCGTCAACAACAAATCATATATCTCATCACCGACCTGATTTCTTCATTGGTCATTTGGCTTGCTTTTTTAGTATTCCGCTGGATGGTGTACGAAGGACGCATTTTCGGAATCAACGAAATTCTTATTCCTGCCTTTAATTTCTACCCCCCACTATTCCTCTACCCTATGGGGTGCATGCTTATATATTATGCATCCGGATATTATATCAATCCGCTCCGAAAACGATTATCTACCGAATTTGTAACAACCTTTATTAGTGCAGCCATAATCTCACTCGGTGCATTTTTCATAATCATCATAAACGACGAAGTCGATTCATACCAAAGATATTTATATTCATTCATCGTGCTCTTTTGCTTACAATGGATAATTTCATATCTACCGCGCCTTACAATAACACTTATTACACGTCAGCGTTCAAAACAAGGACAGTTAGCCAGACGCACTATCATAGTGGGCAATGGCAAAAACATGCAGCAGGTAATTGATGAAATAAGCAATAATAAAAGGGAATATGATTTAGTCGGACATGTTGATAACGACCAACTTCACCAACTCATTGATAGCGGAAGTCTTAATGCCGATACGGTTATTTTAGCATACGATGACGACACACCTGAACGGCTATTTTACGATACTATCAATAAGTTGTACCCTCTTGGAGTTGATATTTGCTACACACCGCGCCTCTTCGACGTTCTGACAGGAACAGTTCGTATTGACCGACTTGATGTCAACCCGATAGTAAATATTACTGACTATCACGTACGCGATTATGTTTTATCTATAAAACGCTTGTTCGATGTTTTTGCGTCAGCATTATCGCTTCTGATTTTAAGTCCGCTGCTACTATGTATTGCACTGGCTGTCCGCATTACATCTAAAGGACCGATTATCTATTCTCAAAGACGCATCGGGCATTATGGACGTTCATTCAACATCTATAAATTCCGCACCATGATAGACCATGCTGAATCCGACACTCCGCTTTTAAGTTCAGCCAATGACCCACGCATAACACCTATTGGAAAATGGTTGCGACGATACAGATTAGACGAATTGCCTCAATTTTGGAATGTGCTAATTGGCGATATGAGTATTGTCGGACCGCGTCCGGAGCGCGAATATTTTGTCAGACAAATAATGCAACGTGCCCCTTACTATTGCTTGATATATAAATTGCGTCCCGGACTTACATCATGGGGACCTATCAAAGTAGGTTATACCGACACAATAGAGAAAATGATACAGCGTACCAACTACGATATCATCTATATGGAGAATCTCTCATTGCGTCTGGACATAAAAATAATGCTCTACACCTTATCTGTTTTATTCAAAGGCAAAGGGCAATAAAGGAAGATGAATATGAGTAAACTACAAGACAACATAGTAGTTTGGCGAGAAGAACATATCAAAGAAAAGTATTTTGTATTGATTTTGAGTTTTTTTGTAGGCGTTTTTTGCGCCTTTGCATCATGGTTACTCAAGACAATCATACACTTTTTGCAGAACTTGATTACCACAGAATTGGTCAATCAAGGACACTTGATTTGGTATCTTATTACGCCCACTATAGGCATTGCACTTGCTGCCATTTTTGTCAAATACATAGTCAAAGACGACATCAGCCACGGTATTACACGCATACTATTTGCCATCAGCCAGCGAAAGAGCATATTAAAGGCTCACAATATGTGGTCAAGCATTATAGGATCCGGTCTTACTATCGGTTTTGGTGGATCGGTTGGAGCCGAAGCACCTATTGTTCTGACAGGTGCTGCAATAGGCTCTAATATGGCAAAATATTTTCGGCTCAACCAAAAGACAATGATGCTTATGATAGGTTGTGGTGCAGCAGGTGCCATTGGTGGCATATTTAAGGCTCCAATAGCAGGTTTGGTATTCACAATAGAAGTCTTGATGATTGATTTCACGATGGCATCCATATCACCTCTTTTGATTTCATCTATTACAGCCACCGCCCTATCATATATATTGTCAGGTACTAATTCAATGTTTGAAATCCCTAATAGCACTGATTTTGAAGTTGGTCAAATACCTTTTTTGCTTCTTATGGGTGTTTTTAGCGGATTAGTATCGCTTTATTTCACACGAGGAATGAACTTTTTAGAAAGTAAGTTTAAACTTATCAACTCAATGTGGACTAAAATCTTAATTGGCGGAGCATCATTAGGCTTAATGATATATCTGTTTCCTCCTCTTTATGGTGAAGGTTACAACACCATCTCTTCTCTGCTGGCTAATGAATCAGAAATGACTATCAACGATAGCCTTTGGGAAGGTTTGAGTAATAGTAAATGGCTAATAGTAGTTTACTTATTGCTGATTTTAATTATCAAAATAGCAGCAAGTGTTGCGACAAATGGTGCAGGAGGTGTCGGCGGCATATTTGCTCCTTCGCTTTTCATGGGAGCAATAGCAGGGTTCATCTTTGCTCGCACGCTCAATATCATTGGCTTCGCCGTTCCTGAAAGTAATTTTGCTTTAGTTGGTATGAGCGGACTTATGGCAGGCGTAATGCACGCTCCTCTAACCGGAATATTTCTTATTGCAGAACTTACCGGCGGCTACCAACATTTTATGTCGCTTATGATAGTATCGGTCATTTCATACGTTACCATCATGTTTTTTGAGCCTCATAGTCTTTACGCTATGCGTCTGGCAAAAAAAGGCGAATTGGTAACCCATAATAAAGATCGGTCTGTACTCACTCTGCTCAAAATGGATAGCGTGATAGAAACAGACCTCACCACTCTATATCCGGAAATGACCTTAGGGGATTTGGTGAAAGTGATATCTGAAAGTCGCAGAAATATATTTCCTGTTATTGACCATGATGGTCGTCTATTGGGTATATTGTTGCTTGACGAAGTGCGCAATATTATGTTTCAGCCGCGCTTGTATCAGCGATTTACTGTTCGCCAACTAATGATTTCGCCACCAGCCATATTGCTTCACGATATGTCGATGGAACGCGTGATGGAAATTTTTGAAGACACAGGGGCATGGAATCTGCCTGTAGTGGATTACGAAAAAAGATACTTAGGATTTGTATCGAAATCCAAGATATTCAATTCTTATAGGCACGTACTTGTGCATTTTTCCGATGAGTAATATAGTAATAAAAAAATAGTCAATCGAATTGACTATTTTTTTATTCTAAAATTTTAGTAATATCAGCATCTAATTTTGTGAGTTGCTGACGGCATGATGCAATCAATTGTTTTGCTTCATCAGCCAACTTAGTGTATTGATCCATGCCTATAGCCTGACCATTCTCAAGTTGTCTGACAATCTCTTGCAACCGTTTTATTGAATCATCGTAAGTCATATCGCTATCATATTAAATCTTATCACTCTACTCATCCCAACCAATACCTTTGTATTTCGACAAATCCCAGTCGTCTTGCTCGTTGAGATAAATAGTCTGTTGCTCTTCTTCAGGTTCTTGTTCGGCATGTTCGATAACTTTCACATCAATAGGAGCATGTGATATCTCAATCACTTTTTTATATCCATCCTTATTCAACTCTTCCCAAATGGCATCTTTCAATTCTTGCAGACCAAAGCCGGAAACGGCTGAGATAAAAATAACCTTTGCATCATTCGGAACGTGCTGTTTGATATTAGCCATCAATTCATCATCGAGCAAATCACATTTAGTGATAGCCACGATACGTTGTTTTTCAAGTAATTCGGCATTATATTGCTCTAACTCGTTGAGCAACACATCATACTCATGCTGAATATCATCTGACGTTGATGGAATCATAAATAGCAATAAGGCATTACGCTCTATATGACGCAAGAAACGCAGTCCTAACCCTTTTCCTTCACTTGCACCTTCAATGATACCGGGGATATCAGCCATGCAGAACGATTGGTTGTCGCGATAACTGACAATTCCAAGATTGGGTACTAAAGTGGTAAAAGGATAGTCAGCAATTTCAGGTTTTGCAGCCGACACCGCAGCCAAAAGGGTTGATTTGCCTGCATTAGGGAAACCGACAAGTCCTACATCTGCCAACACTTTAAGTTGCAAAATAACATTGAGTTCTTGGTTAGGTTCTCCGGGTTGTGCATATCTAGGAGCCTGATTAGTAGCAGTACGGAAATGCCAATTACCGAGACCACCACGCCCACCTCGAAGTAATACGTATTGCTCGCCATCTTCAGTCAACTCATGTATGAAAGCACCTGTATCACCATCGTAAATGACCGTTCCGCATGGAACTTGGATTGTCTGGTCGGCACCATCTTTGCCAAAACTGCGGCTCTCACCGCCTTTGCCACCATCAGTCGCTATAATATGTTTGGTGTATTTGAGATGAAGTAATGTCCATAAATTTCTATTGGCTCTGACAATAATATGTCCTCCACGGCCGCCATCGCCACCATCAGGTCCACCCTTAGGCACATATTTGGCACGACGAAAGTGCATGCTTCCAGCACCACCCTTGCCACTGCGACAATATATTTTTACGTAGTCAATAAAATTGGACATAACTAAAATAAATTAGATAATGAGAATCAATCAAAATGCTTTGAGCACCTCATCTATGCGGGCAAAAATTTCATCCATTGTGCCCATACCATTGATGGCCTGATATTTTCCCAAACTATTATAAAAATCGCTCACAGGCTTAGTTTTTTGCTCATAGACAAGCAGACGTTGTTGGATTGTCTCCATATTATCATCGCTACGACCTGAAAGTTTACCTCTATTGAGCAGACGGGCAATCAACTCATCTTGTTCAACTTGCATGTCAAGCAATACAGATGTAGAAAGTCCACGTTCAGCAAGCATTTTTTCCAATGCTTCGGCTTGCGCTACATTACGAGGGAAACCATCGAAAATTACGCCCTTGCAATCAGCACCTAAAGCATCAATATGACTTGCCAACATATCAATAATTATTTCGTCAGGCACCAAATCACCTCTTGAAACAATAGCATTAAGTTGAGAACCAATTTCACTACCCGAAGCAATCTCCTTACGCAATAAATCGCCTGTTGAGAGATGAGTCAACTGATATTTTTCTACTATACGATCACTTTGCGTTCCCTTACCTGAGCCTGGGGCACCGCACATAATAATGTTAAGCATAATTTAAATAATTGATTATTAAAATTCTAAACATACACAAGTCTTCTTACAAGACCTTAATGCACTAAAAACAAAAACGCGGCAAAATTACAAAAAAAATCTTATTTGCGCAAATATAGATTGCAACTAAAAAATAATGACTTACTAAAAAAATATTACTTATGTGATTGTACTATTCCAATAAGTCCGGACGAATTTGTTGTGTACGTTCTACAGATTTCTCATGTAGCCATTCGTCAATTTTGGCTTGATGCCCCGATATGAGAATATCAGGAATACGCCACCCTTTATATTCAGCCGGTCGAGTATATACCGGCGGAGCCAAAAGATTATCCTGAAATGAGTCAGTGAGGGCAGATGTTTCATCACCTAATGCACCTGGAATCAGACGAACGATAGCATCAGTCATCATTGCAGCAGGCATTTCTCCACCTGTAATGACAAAATCACCTATACTATACTCCTTTGTAATCAGATGATCACGGACACGCTGGTCAACGCCTTTATAATGTCCGCACAAAATGATTATATTTTCCATAAGCGACAGATTGTTGGCATCTCGTTGAGTAAACTGCGGAGCATCGGGCGCAGTGAAAATAATTTCATCATAATGCCGTTGCTCTTTGAGTGCCGTAATACAACGATCGATAGGTTCAATCTGTAATACCATGCCGGCAGAAAAACCAAAGGCATAATCGTCAACCTTGCGATGCTTATCTAAGGTCCAATCACGCAGATTATGAATATAAACTTCTGCCAAACCTTTATTTTTGGCACGTTGAACGATAGAATGATTGAGTGGACTCTCAAGCAATTCCGGTACTGCTGTTAATATATCTATTCTCATATTTTTTTTAATACTTTACGGCACAGGATCATAACCACTTCCACCCCATGGATGACAACGTAATATTCTTTTAATTCCCAACCATGTGCCCTTGAAAATGCCATATTTCATTACAGCCTCAACCATATATTGCGAACAAGTAGGGGTGTAACGACATGAAGGTGGAGTAAGCGGTGAAATGCAGGCACGATAAAAATAAACCGGAATAAGGAATAGTTTGCGGACAAATTCACGACCTGTCATAATTTTATTTTACTAAAAGCCTTTACTATAGATTTTTGGATTATTTCAAAAGGCAAAACTTCAGAAGCAATATACGTAAACGCAATATGCACATTAGTATTTGCCTGCGATGTATAAGCGTTCAGTATGTCTTGATTTAACCGATAGGCTTCTCTGATACGTCGCTTGAGCAAGTTGCGTTTGACTGCACGTTTGAATATCTTTTTAGGCACACGAACCATCATTTGATTGATGCCGGAATTAGTTGACAAATAGCATATCCTTAATGGGTATGCTATTATATGTCTGCCTGATTTAAAAAGATGCGAAATTTGCAGTTCACCTTTTAATCGTTGCTGTTTAGTCAGCGTTGTCGGCATTGCGCTTACTTTTTTTATGATTGTCAGTTATATAAGCATCAATAGCAGCAGTCAGAGACGTAAACTCTTTGCTTGGAACCTTGATATCTAATCGTAATCCGGCTTTTTCAATAGCATCAGCAGCCTCGTTACCTAAGCATGCAATAACCATATCGCCCTGCTCAAAATTAGGGAAATTTTGCAACACAGCATTCACTCCTGACGGTGTGAAAAGCACAAGCATATCGTAATCGAACTTATTTTTTTTGTCCAAAAAATTGCTTACTGTTCGATAGACAATAGCAGGTTTGACCTCAATACCATTGTCTGCAAACATATTGATATGCTTATTGGCATGAACGTCCGACAAAATCATAAGAAAACGTTCGCCCTCATGTTTTTTCATCAAAGGCACCAAATCGGGCAATTTGTTGGTCGAAGGATAGAATACCTTACGACGACGAAATTCAACATATTTTTGCAAATATAATCCCACTGTCTCGGACACACAATAATAGTGCATTGAGTCCGGCAGAGTAACTTTCAATTCTTTACATAGAGCGAAGAAAAAATCTACTCCGTGTTTGGAATTAAAGATTAGTGCTGTGTATTGCAAGATGTAGATATGTTGCGCTCTAAATTCCCTCGTTGTGAGCGGCTCCAAGCGTATGAATTGATGAAAATCAACCTTTACTTTATGTTTTTGAGCAATTTGGTAATAAGGTGAATTTTCAGTCGCAGGCTTGGGTTGCGAAATAAGGATTTTTTTGATTTTCAAGATCGTAAAAATTAAAAGTAGTTAACTAATAATCATCTTTGTACCATATAGTAAGATTGCCATAGGCAAAATTTCCATAGTGCAAAGGTACAAAAAAATATAAAATGTAGATATAATTTTAGTATAAAAAAGTTGGAAAAATTTCACCAACAATACTATCAGCCAAAAAATCGCCACAGCGATATAAGCAATATAAATGGCTGTTGGATAAATTTGGATTAAATAAATAGCCAAAATAGTCAGAGGCGTAAGAATTACAGATGTGGCAATAGTCAATCGTTGATACTGCTGAACAATAACATCATAAGTACCGCTATCTAAAAAAACATAACACAACAACCAGACAATAGCATACTTAACGGCCATGACAGCCACAAGCATCAGACTGATTAGCAGTAGATTGCTAATTGGGAACACCCCACCCTGATACATACCTAAATAGATATTAAGTGAGATAATACCTACACAATATAACGTTGAAAGCAGGCTGCTTCTCAAGTCGGACAGACCATTGAAGAAAATGCTATCCCTCTCTTTGTTTGAAAACAGACTGCTAAAACTGACCGACACTAATCCGGGACTCAACTGCACAGACACAAAAAGCATTGCAAGCATGATTGCATACACCAAGAATACCCATGATTCTGAAGCAGGATTAGATGTGCGAAGTAGGTAAAACACTTATTAGCAGGTCGTAACAACAATAATCTTACAAATTTATTCTCTATTTATTTTGACCTGCAAAATTACTATATTTTTTTCAAATGAGCAAATCCTTACAAGTTTCGCATTTTTAGATCTAATTATTGGACTATTTGAACCTTAAATTGTTGCGAATGTTGTGAGTCGTTAAGCACAATGCTTACGATGTATAACCCCTGATATAGTGGCAGGGTTTGTTCGGATTCGCCTTCAGCAATCGGACTACTATATACCATCTTGCCGGTTGTGTCATAGACATACATCATTGATTGACCACTAACTTTACAGATTACTTTTTGTCCGATGCGGAATCGAGTCGGATAGAGAGTAATATCTTCATGTGGCACGGCAATGATGCCACAAGTCATCAACTGAGTATTGTCTTTTTCGGTTAGCATAGCCGAATATACAGCCCCCATTTCAAGAGGTTGATATATATATGAATGGTTTTCGCCGTCAATAATCTCTCCGTTTTTATACCACTGAAATGCTTTGAAATCATAGCCGCCATTATAATTGTGAGCAAGCACTATAAGCGCATCGTTCCAGCCTTGCTCGATAACAGACGACGGATATAAAAGGCTGAAATCCGTCTTGATTGTTTTTGCGACCTTTCCATTCTTGTAAAGTTTGGCTTGCACTTGGTAATTTCCAGCCAGCGCCTCATGTTGAACGACAATTTCCGGACTTATTTGTTTGATTATGAGCGATTCAAATCCTTGCCCTTTATTACGTCCGCTAAAGGTAAATCTGATTGAGTCCGGCACATTATCGTATGATAAATGCAGTACTAAATTGTCATTTGCACATGTCGTTTCCATTTCAACCGAAAAATTGGCAAATAGTTGTGAATCCGGATTTTGTATGTGCAAAACTACCAAACTATCGCAACCATTTTTTGTTTTCAAATGAATTTCATAATTACCCTCTTGCGTGTATGTTTTACCATGATAAGTATAGCTTCCATTATCAGGTAAAATAACGTCAAGGTCGGTTCGCTTTGGTTGCTCTACTATGAGTTGTAATGTAATGGTTGTATCGGCTTTGGCGGCATTGATTTCATGCGTATATGTTCCACTTTTGGTCAGTTGACGACCATAAAAATCGTATGTTTCACCATTACATATAGTTACTTTTTCTGATTTTTGGACATGTGTTTTTGGTTCAACGCGCAGCAACAAGTTGACAATACTATCGCAACCATGTATAGACTTTAATTTAAGCGGATATTTGCCCGTTTGACTCACTTTTTCGCTGCCCCATTGAATTGACTCACCTTCGGTAATTGTGATTGTTGTATCGCGTTCGTAATGTTGATATACAACAAGATTCACTGTTATGATTGAGTCATATTGTTCGTATGACAGAGTTTTCGTATATGTATTTGTTTCAGTCAACTTATCACCATAGAAATCATAGTATTCGCCTTCGCATATTTCGGCTATAAATTCATGGGGACGGATTTCTTTTTCGGTAACTGTCAAATATAGTGTCACAATACTATCGCATCCTGTTAATTTAGACTTATAGTATGCCGGATATTCGCCTTGTTCGCTATATGTCTGACCTTTCCAATCATAGGTTTGACCTTCTGTAATTGTCATGTAAACTGGCTCGTTCTCTATAGGATGAACAATTAGAGTCAATGTAATAAGAGAGTCGTATTGCTCGTATGACAGTCTTTTAGTATATGTATTTGCCTCTGTTAACTTATCGCCATAGAAATCATAGTATTCGCCCTCACATATTTCGGCATCATATTTGCGAGGACGAGTTGGTTTTTCAGTAACATCAAGTCGTAGAGTAACGGCACTATCGCAACCATGAATTGTATATAAATTTTTATTATAATATCCAGGTTTGGTATAAACATCGCCATTCCACTCGTATGATTGCCCTTGAACAATGGTTTGTCGGTCAATAATTCCATCGTATGACGGATTAACAGCTACATTTAATGTTACTATACTATCTCTAAAGCCCGTCATAGAAATTAGAGTATCTATATATTCACCTTTGTCGGTAACAGTTTTTGTATTCCACGGAAAAGGCAATTGATTTTTGCATACAGTCATCTCTTCGTTAGAATGTTGCCACACTATGACAAGCACATCTTCTGTTGTGCTACATGACAGTGGCTCGAAACGAATATCGTCGAGACCAAAATCATTGCCCATAGCATCAGAATTTTGATTTTTAATAGTCAAAGTGGCTTCTGTTGCATCACCGCTATACCACACATCATAAAATTGAGCCCACTCATAGAGTGTTGAGGGCGAATGGAATATAGGTCCTGTTTGCTCTCCATTGACAAGGAATTGCAGCAATGCGTAAGAATTTTCTTGATTAGATATATAGCACGACATCACTTGTGCTGAAAAGGCATAAAATGTATTTGGCTCAACCTGTACTTTTTGTTCCCATACAGTAGCATTAGGAGTAGTGAAACCATCGGCTAAAAGCATATTTCCTTCTCCGCCATATCCACGCGCATCACTTTCCCAACGGAAACCCTGCGTTTCAGAAGTAATAGTATAAGCACCCCAAAAAATGATATTTTCAGACGAATATGGTGTAAAAAAATTAAAATCAGTTGAGAAGCCCACACAACCAAATTCAAATCCACCATTATATATAAGATTATGACTTTGTACTTTATTGGCACCTGTAGCAGTGAACAGAGTTGAGCGTTCAGGTGTTGTGAACACGCGCTGCTCGTCGTCTTTAGTCAGCAATTCTGCAGGCTCCCAATTTACAAAATCTGCACCTTTAGCCCATAGTTGCACTTTTCCACCTTTCTCCACAGCGGTATCTTCTCGTAAATCCAAAACAGGTGGGGCTATGACACTTAAATCAAGTGTTATAGTTTTATTTACACCATATTGGTCCTTCACAGTTTCGGTGTAGATATTTGGTTCTGAATATGTCTTGTTATTCCACGTATATGTTTCGCCTTCACATATTTGAGCGACAGTATGTTGTTTTTGCGACTCGTTGAGAGTAAATGTTCGGCTTATAATACCGCAATCACTTGTAATGCCTGTAACCCGATATGTGCCTGAAAGCAATTCGTTCATTGTTCCCAAGTCAACTTTATCGCCTTGAATAATAGTACCATTTGGAAGATGCCACTCTACATTTTTCACTGTCACTTGATTGTCTGAATAGGCTATCATAGAAAGTGTTACACCTTCTTCCAATGAGAAGTCTGCATCTATCTGGACATCATTTATCTTAACTTGAATTGGGACTTGCTCAGCATAGTCAGAGAAAAAACCATACGTACATGAGCCGGAATAGTCACCTTCGGTAACACCCATTTGGAAAATACCTGATGAACATTTGACTATATATGGTGTTTCGCGCGGTGACTTGCTTATCTGCGCATAGTAATACTCATCGGACTGGTCAACAGCATAAAAATTAGATGCCGCAATCGCTTCTTCATCAATAGTAAAAGAGTTAATATTACTCTTGTGAGTTACTATATTGAACGTTATATCAAAATTTGATGAAAAGGATTTATAGCCTGCAATCGAAGAGCCTGTACATTCATTATGTGGCACTATTGAACCTCCTAATTCACCATTACCCGTTGACACGACTTGAAATACCATGATAGGCTTGTCGGACTCAACTGCCAATGCTTTTTTGGAATAGAGATTAATATTTTGATATTGTCCTACATTTAAATTATATGTTTCACCACTTGAAGTAGTAATAGTTGTGTTATTTTCTAACGCAAAAACCGTACAGACGTCATAATATCGACCTTGCGTTACCATGACGTATTTTGTTCCGGCGAAATCGGTTGACAAAATTTGTTCACCAATAGCGTCAGCCGAACCTGTGCCCGGCGTTACGGAATCATCATTAGTAGTCACGGCGATAGGACGATTGGAAGTAATCATCGAACCGGTTATATTCTGGTCTGATTGCGTACTATATGAAACAACAGAATAGGTCTGCCCCTTATTAAGCGTTACGACAACAGGTTCTTTTGACGCTTGATTATTAGCCGTTCGGATAGGATTATTGGGAGTTATTTTCACTTGCGTATTATCCTGTGTAGCAACTATATGTGCACTCACACCTGAAGTGGTAAATGAGGTACTATTATAATAGGTTTTCTGACCAACCAATAGAAATTCAGTACCTAAAGCATTTTTACCTTTCAATGTATAAGCCTCTGAATTTTCGCCTTCGACCTGATAATAACATTCTATCTTATCGGTCGAACGGATCAATAGTCCTCGGTTGCCTATTTCGTTGAATGGAGTTGTGATTAGTTCATCACCTTGACGCTTATTGGTAGCCAACACAATATTAGCATAACTATTAGCCGACAATGTTCGGACAATAGGTTCAAAACTCGGATTGGCAGGCATAGAAATCGTTACTTCCACTTCTTTTTCAAACGAAAAGACAATAAGTCGATAAGCGCCCTCTTCTCCATGCGAGCAATTAAAAAACGGTGGTGCAAACCAAAATTCAGTATCTTGTTGGGCATAGACACAAAAACCAAACAGGCTGTAAAAGAAGGCAGCCAATATAACAAAAAAGCGTTTCATAACACAATGTATTACAAAGATTTTGCAAAGGTAGTTATTTTGTTTTAAAAAAACAACTACTTTTTCAAAAAAACACCTTTTAACAAAAAAGGACGTGGACAAGCCACGCCCCTACAATGATTAGGAAATACTAAAGGGACGTGGACAAGCCACGCCACTACAATGATTAGGAAATACTAAAGGGACGTGGACAAGCCACGCCCTACAATGATTAGGAAATACTAAAGGGACATGGACAAGCCACGCCCTACAATGATTAGGAAATACTAAAGGGACGTGGACAAGCCACGCCCCTACAATGATATGAAATGCAATTGATTATCTCAATTTGGCATAACCATATTGTGCGCAATCGCCGAGTTGCTCTTCGATGCGGAGGAGTTGGTTATATTTAGCCATACGGTCGGTACGTGACATAGAACCGGTCTTGATTTGTCCTGAGTTGGTAGCAACAGCGATGTCAGCAATAGTTGTGTCTTCTGTTTCGCCTGAACGGTGTGAAGTAACGGTTGTATAGCCATGGCGATGAGCCATCTCAATAGCGTCGAGTGTTTCGGTGAGTGAACCGATTTGGTTAACCTTGATAAGGATTGAGTTAGCAGCCCCCATCTTGATACCTTTTTCGAGGAACTTAACGTTGGTTACGAACAAGTCGTCGCCTACGAGTTGGCAGCGGTCACCGATACGTTTGGTAAGCAGAACCCAATTGTCCCAGTCGTTTTCGTCAAGACCATCTTCGATAGAGTCGATAGGATATTTGGTGATAAGTTGCTCAAGATAGTCGATTTGCTCGGCAGCAGTGAGACGTTTGCCGTTAGGATCTTTTTTCTTGCCGTCTTTGAGTTGGCGATAGTCATAGAACCACTCACCATTCTCATTGAAAGCAAATTCTGAAGCAGCGCAGTCCATGGCAATCTTAACGTCTTTACCAGGCTCATAACCTGCATCTTTGATTGCTTGGCAGATGCTTTCGAGAGCGTCTTCAATACCATTGAGGGCAGGAGCGAAACCACCTTCATCACCTACGGCTGTTGACAGACCACGTTTTTTGAGCAATTTTGCCAATGCGTGGAATACTTCGGCCCCCATGCGGATGGCTTCACGTTCGCAACATGCGCCAACCGGACGAATCATAAATTCTTGGAAAGCGATAGGAGCATCAGAATGTGCACCACCATTGATAATGTTCATCATCGGAACAGGCAGAACATGACCGTTAGCACCACCGATGTAACGATAGAGAGGTATCTCAAGATATTCGGCAGCAGCATGAGCGCAAGCAAGGCTGACACCGAGGATTGCGTTGGCACCAAGTTTTGATTTGGTCGGTGTGCCATCGAGTTCAAGCATTTTTTTGTCGATAGCGCGTTGCTCAAGAACACTCATTCCCACGAGTTCCGGAGCAATAACCTTATTGACATTTTCTACGGCTTTGAGTACGCCTTTGCCGAGGTAGCGACCTTTGTCGCCGTCGCGAAGTTCGAGAGCCTCATTTTCGCCTGTTGAAGCACCAGATGGAACACTTGCGCGACCCATAACGCCGCATGATAATGTAACTTCTACCTCTACGGTAGGATTGCCACGTGAATCAAGAATTTCACGAGCGTGTACGTCTTGAATAAACATAATTAGTTGTTTTTTAGTAGTTAAAAAATATTGATTGATTTATATTTTAATAGTTAAATCCGAAATGCCATAGTGGTATTTCATTTTGGTATTTATATTCTACATCATCTTTTACAATAAATGAGTCAGGTATATTTTCAATTTGCTTGTGTCCTTTGCGTTTTCTGCCTACTTCAAATGTCATTCCGTCAATCTCAAAGTCTGATACAGATGATGATGTTACAAAGTTTCTGACTCTTGTCCATGCAAAAAATATGGTTTCTCTCATATTACCTACATCCGGCTCTGATTCGCTTAAAACATTGGCTATATTGGGATTGTTGAGGTATATTTTATCAATTTTTTCGAGCACCTTAATACCTTTGGCCTTTTCATGTAAGACGTTGATGATGCCTGCTTTTTCCAAATATTCCATATATTGTGGGAGAGTATTGCGGCTAATGTCTAAATCTCTTTCTAATTTTGCATAATTAGGTTTGAATGGAACACTTTGAGCAAGTATATATAATAATTTTTTGAGTTTCTGGCTTGATGATATCGTCATTTCTGCATACATTGGGATATCATTTTCTACCATCTGCTTTAATATCCCATTGAGTCGTTGAGCATACCCTCTTTCTTGCATAAAGGGGTAATATCCAATTTGCATATATTGATTAAAGAGTTGCAAAGGTCGAAAATCCTTCATCGGGAATGTAACCTTTCCGTCTATAATCTCTTGTAGAGTAAGTGCAGGTAATGAAAGCCCTGTTGTTATGTTGACATATTCTCTAAATGAAAGACCATGCAATGTGTAACTTAATTTGCGTCTGCTCAAATCTGCCCCACCTCGTTCTAAATCAAGAATAGATGATCCTGTATATACAATATTGAGCTGCGGTAGTTGGTCATAGATGTTTTTTATTTCCGTTGACCAGCCTTTGTATTTGTGTATTTCGTCAATATATAGATATTTTCCTCCCTGCTGATAAAACTGTAATGCAAGGTCATATAGTCTGTTATGCGTAAAATAGAAATCATCTGCCATGACATATAAAGCATCATTAGTCGAATGTGTGAGTTTTATATGTTGCAGAATGAGTGTTGTCTTGCCTACTCCTCGTGTTCCTACTATTGCAATCAGGCGCGCTTGCCAATCTATCTCATCGTGAAGATAGCGCACAAACTTCAAATCAGTTTGTGCAACCATTCGCTCTGATGTAGCAAAGAGGTTTTTCATAATCACTGCAAAATTACATCTTTTTTCTTAATTGCACAATAGATTGTGCATGTTTTTACAAAAAGTGCATGATAGATTGTGCGATTTTTTAAGAAAAGTGCACAGTGGAGCGTGCATTTTGCTATTTTACTATAAGTTTATATGTTCTCATCATTCCTTCGGCAGTAGTGAATTGGACTATGTAGTTGCCTTGTTGGTTTGGTGCATGAAACTCAGGATTTTCCGAAGTGAGCGACTGATGGGCTACTAATAATCCTGTTACACTATACAATTTCATTTCAACATTTTGGCTTATCGGGCTTCGCAACATCTCTGCGATGTTTACTATTGTTGGAAATGGCGTAATATCAGTTTTTTCTTCTGCAATAATAGGGCATGTCATTGACGTTACTCCATCAGCCGTAGTGAGCAGTGCAGAATACGATGCTCCCATAATAAGGTCTTGATAAAGATACGAATTTGTTTCTCCCAAGAGCACAGAGTCATTGCGATACCACTGATATGAGATGAAATTATACCCTCCATTTGAATACATACCCTCATCGTTGTTGGTTAGCACTCCGATAAAGTCATTCCATTTTTGATGGATAGTGTTTGCAGAAAATTTTGCTCCGAAAAGGATTGTGTCTTTTTTAACTGCAAGCGTGTCTTGCGCTTGATAATAAGCAAAAGTGTATAAGGTATCAACCCCAATATGATGTGCAATAAATTGTTCACTATGAGAAACAGGTGAAGTTGAGAAATGACTAATAGTTTTGTCATAAGCAGCATAATATCTAACAGAATCGATGATACTTTCTTGTGGAATATCATAACTAATTTTGATAAGTGAACTTATGCTACACAACGTGTCGATATCCCAACTAATTTTTGCAAATTGATTTAAATGTAAAGTATCAGTCCACTCTAAATATGCTCCGACATTATAAGCATAAGTTTCGGCAGAACCGATGCCGTAAACATAAGCATTAAATCCGGAGTCACTATGAAGAGTATAAGTACCTATTGGTAAATGTTTTCTAATGCAAGTGTATCTATCATTAGTTCCAACAGTAGTCATATCTGATAAAGGGTCTAATGTGCCTGCAATTTTTTCATTATTTATTGTAAGTAAGTCAAGATTTTCTGTCGCAGTAACGACATTTAGAAAATGCCCGTCATCATTAGATATTTCGGAAATTATGATTGAGTCAACATTGTAGAATAAAGTAGCAAATGTTTTTTCCTTAATTCTTTGTTCAACGGGTGAAATACATACCATAGAAGGGTCGCCATTGCCTGCACTATTTGCACCATCGAAATATAAATTGCATAATGCGAGGTCTGATGTTTCGATAATATGGGCAAAATTTTCTCCATCTGTGATAGGTATTTCTACTGTCTGTCTTGCACCTAAGACAACAGGTTCACTATCTAATATAAATGCTTGACCATCTAAAAATACAGATGTGTTGTCGTTCAGTGCTGTAATTTTTACATGATTAGAAGTCTGATGCTTACATACTGATGTAACAAATGTTTTTCCCCACATATTCAGTGGTAAGGCTTGCTCTATAAGATGATCACATGATGCAATTCCATCCGGAACGAGTGCGCATACGTTGCCATTAAAGACTGCAATATTTTTATCTGAAAGTATATGAGTTCCTGATAAATCATCTTGCGAACCGCTTACTATCTGGTAAGTCTCACCTTTATTAAGTTTGATGACGTATGGAACATTTGCTTTTTCACCATTATATAACTCAGTATTAGGAGTTATTTGAATGCTCGTATTATCATCAATTGCGACAATGCCAAAATAGGCGGGAACATTTTCTGTTATCTTGACATTATATAATACCAAACTATCATAAACATAAACCAGACCGGTATCTGTTGACACTACATTTACAAGTCTCTTATCTTTCCCTAATATTTCTAATGTGTCAGTAGTATGAAATGATGGTGAAACTCCCAAAAATTTATAATAGTTTTTTATAGTAAATACGGAATCTCCTTGTTCATTAAACGATAATTTTGTATATATCTCACGATTTGGGGAATGATATAATAAATAAGGGTCATAATTAGCAATCGATTGCCACGCAGAATCTGCATAAATGGAAACCATATCAACATACAATTCACCTATATATGTTTGTATGACATATTCATTTGATAGTGCTTCAACCGGAAGAATGTTGGTAGCATCAAAACTTGCTCTTTCAAAATTTGAGGCATAGGCAGAGAATGGTGTGTTCGTCAGCGAATAGACAACTAAACCTTGTTGTTGTATTGTACCATCAAATTTTGAGCTATAACCTTGATCCATCGGTATTGTGATTTTGGTCAAACCATTATTGTCTAATAAAATAGAATCTACTGCCCAACCGGTGTTCGGATTTTCAACTCTTAAGATATTTCTATTTTTAGAAGATAGCAGTAATTCCAACTGATGCAAACCTATAGGTTCATTAAAAAAATTTGAAAACCAAAATTCAGTACCCTCTGTTTTTACTGTATATATAGAATCTGTT
>Ga0326513_10001195_pt1 | contig 21145 bp, 20 predicted proteins | sample 2_2465_0518_D_FD_203654 | JGI IMG/M metagenome (GOLD analysis project Ga0326513, IMG submission 203654) | Bovine rumen microbial communities from UC Davis, California, United States - 2_2465_0518 | ecosystem: Host-associated > Mammals > Digestive system > Stomach > Rumen | place: USA... | reverse complement strand
CGTGCCCGCCAGCGCCGTGTACATCGCGAAGGACGGCGGCGAGCTCCGGCTCTACGACATCCGCTGGAACCTTGTCATGACCATCAGTCTGTGAGGAGAGAAGTATGAAGCACTACGGCGATATCACAAAGATGCGCGGCGACGAGATCGAGCCTGTGTGGCTCATCACAGGCGGGAGTCCGTGCCAGGATCTGTCTGTCGCAGGAAAGAGAGCGGGTCTTGCCGGGGAGCGGTCGGGCCTGTTTATGGAGATGATACGCATCATAAAGGAGATGAGAGCAAAAGATGGAATGGATAGAAGAGCAGATGAGCTTGTTCGACCCCGATTTGTTCTGTGGGAAAACGTCCCCGGAGCCTTGTCCTCCAACAGCGGAGAAGACTTCCGCTGCGTCCTCGAAGAGTTTGCCCGCGTCAAAGACGAAACCGTATCTATACCTCGACCTCCGAAGGGAAAGTGGGCTAATGCAGGAAGCATCGTGGGCGACGGCTGGAGCCTCGCTTGGAGGATCAGAGACGCTCAATACTGGGGAGTCCCCCAGCGGAGGCGCCGCATCGCTCTTCTCGTGGACTATAGCGGGATGGACGCAGGAAAGATCGTGTTTGAGCAACGTGCTGGAGGAGAACGCGGACGCGAGGTACGATCTCTCCCCGAAAGCCTGCGCGGGGATACTGAACCGGGCGGCGAGGAGGGGCAAGGAGCTTCCGATGGTCCTCCGGGAGGCGTTGGAGAGTCAGGTGCGTGTTCCTGCGGTTTAGCCTATACCCTCAAGATCAGGGGGGGGTGTCGAACGAGACAGCCACGGCAACCGGGCAGGGAAGGGACCGCTGATACAGACGGAGCTTTCGGGGACGCTCGGCGTGAGCCAGGATCAGACGCTGTTTACGCCGTCGATCTAGGGGGGGTAAATCATCGTGCAGCATACTGACGGATCTGTCGCCGACGCTTGCGACAACGCACTACGGGGAACCGGCTGTGTCTTTCCAATCGAAGGCAACGGAGTGCGAGCGAGCCACCAAGGCCCCGGACGGGCAGGGCGTGATGACCCGATGTTCACGCTGAATGGAGTCGAGAAGCATGCCGTCGCGGCAATCGCCGTGGATGTCTACAACCAGGAGATCACTGGGGAGATCGCGGCGAGCATAACGGCTGCATCGGGCGGCACGAACACAAGCGGACCAAAGGTGATCGAGATATGCAAAATACAGTAATTAAACAGGGCGTATCGTATGCTCTCGATCACGTTATCACAACCGGGGGGAACTGCACGGCAGAGGGTCCGTGTTATTACGAAGAGATATGTCCAACGATGAAAGCTGCCGGAGCGCACGCAGTTGCAACGATAGGCGGAGCGGCAGATTCCTCGACAGGAAGTCAGCGGATTCCAGAAGCATTGGATTCGAGTGGGAGAAATGTCCGTCGCTCCGATCCTCCTTCATCCCGGTCGTTATCGAAACAAAAAGTGAGTGTGAAAACGGAGAGTGAAATTCTCTGCTTAAACGATCAGGGCGGTTCCATAACGCATATCCATTACGGGATAACGGAGCCGCTCCGGGCGCAGATGAAGCATCACGAACCGATAGTGCTTGTGTACGATTCCCGCGGCAACGGTGGGGGGGTGTCGCGCCAAGCCTCACGGGAGACCATCAGGACAGAGTGACGGACTACACAGCCATCGTGGTGGAGAAGAATGAGGACGACATACACGGAGAAGAGATTCTTTAAGTGGTACGAGGACGAAGTGAGCGTGACCCTGCGGAGTAAGAGCGGGTCTTACGGGGGGGGCAGCGAAGTGCTTGTAGTGACGATAACGATGAACAGCTATCAAGTCGTTACGCAAGGGGATGAGCCGATAGGCGGGATACTTGCAAGCGACTCCCACCGCGGGGGGGTGTAGCTGTTGTCGTATCAACAGACAACGGGAACGCTGAACCCCGGAGCGCATCCGGGGAGCTACAACGGGCAGGACGCGTACAGCGATATATTGGTGGTCGATGATGTATTGGGACGGAACGGACATAGTCGGAACGCTCTCCACGCGGAACGCAGGGGGGGGTCAGCGTATGCCGGACAAAGAGAATTTCAATGCTGTGATGGAGGAGGATGGAATGGCAGAAACAAGGGTTAGAAGACTCACGCCGATGGAATGCGAGAGATTGCAGGCATTCCCGGATGGATGGACGGACATCGGGGAATGGACGGACACGAAAGGGAAAAAGCACAAGCCTGCTGATTCGCCGAGGTACAAGGCACTTGGAAATAGTATCGCCTGCTGCGCTTGGATCGATATCCTGCAAGGGATCGCGGAACGCTGCCCGGAGGGAGAGAAAACGCTCGGCAGCTTATTTGACGGCATCGGCGGCTTTCCGCTGATTTGGACGAGGCTTTGCGGCGGGAAAGCCGTGTGGGCTAGTGAGATTGAAGAGTTTTGTATAGCCGTAACAAGGTTACGATTCCCCGAAAACGAATAAGAAGAAAGGAAAGAAGCAACATGAAACGAGCGACATTTGAACTGACATTCCTCGACCGCATCCTGGGCACGGAGCCCAGCAACCCCGACATCTACCGCGACTACATCCTGTCGAAAGCCCCGGATCCCTTTGTCGCCGCCAAGGAGCTCGACTTCCTCCCGCCCGAGGACACGGACGAGGACGGCGTGCCCATGCGTACGGGCATTACCGTGTTCCACAGGGACGCGAACGGACAGCCAGCGCTGCACATGCGGCACATCAAGGGCTACTTCAAGGAGGCCTGCGGGGCTTTGAGGATGGCAGCAGGCAAGGACCCCGAAACGGGAAAGCGGGCGCTGAAGAACGAGAGCTCCAAGCTGACCATGTACAAGAGCCGCATCGACTCGCTGATTTTCGTCCTGCCCGACTACCCGCGGCTCATCCTCCCGGAGGGCATGGGCATCACGCGCGAGCAGCGCCCGCTCCTCGCGTCTACGCCGCAGGGCCCGAGGTCCGCGCTGGCCTGCTCCGAGTGTGCACCCGAGGGAACGAAAGTCAGGTTCACGGTGACAATGCTCAACGACGACCTCTACCCCGCCCTGATCGAGTGGCTGGACTACGGCTCGTTCAAAGGCATCGGGTGCTGGCGCAACAGCGGGTGCGGGCGCTTCGTGTACGAGGAGGTCTAGCTGTGAGCGTGCACGAAAGCAAGTACAAGGGCGGGTGGTACGCACGGTGTGACGTGTGCGGATACATCCAAGAAAAGCCAGAATGGCAGAAATACGACGACCGCGCGGAGGTGTGGATCGATATGAAACGCGATGGGTGGTCCTTCAGGAAGAAGGATGGCAAGTGGATGCATTACTGCCCGAGTTGCGTTGAGGCTATGCAATCCGCAAAGAGAGACGCAGAGGCGAAGAAGCGCCGCGCGTATTTCGAGGAGGTTTGAGACGAATGAACAGCTACGGGTGCATCTACGACTTGAGCGACGAGGACTGCAGCAGATGCCTCAAGCACGGGTACGGTCCGTTCTGCCCGTGCGAGGACTATGAGGACCATTGGGGCAACGGGCTGGAGTACGACGAGTACGGGGAGATGCGGTTCGTGAGGAAGGAGGAGCGGAAGCGTGAGGCTGATTGATGCGGACGCGCTGTGCGAGTACGCGAATAACACAAAAGATAAAACCGTTGACGCGAACGATATCATGCGGTTTCCGACCGTGGATGCTGTTGAGGTGGTGCGGTGCAAAGATTGTGAATACTACGTGGAGACTAACGGAAGAATAGGCACTTGCGAACTTACCATAAGTGGAGCAAAAGACGATGGGTTTTGTGCGTGGGGAGAAAGGAAGGAAGTCGATGCTCACTAGTGAACGCGAAAAGCGGATATGTGACCGTTACGGAAAGGTCCATAAAGATGGTTGTGTTCATTGTTTTGAGTGCCCATTACGGAAAGGTGACGGAAGTTACGAACTGATGTGCAAAGCTACGGCACACTACAACAGGCATACGAAGAAATGGGAATATGACGATGAAGAAGGGGAAAGGCGGGAAGAATGAGCGATATTGTAGCAATGATACTGATTGCAGGAATAGCTCTCGCGTTCATATCGGTGTGCGTAACGACGACAGTGTATATGGTGACTACTATACAACGGATCAAAGAGTTGAAGAGAGAAGAACTCAAATACTGGGGATGGGAGAAAGGCAGGAAAGGATGAGTAGGTTTGCGATATTCACAGAGGCGCACAGAAATGCCGAGATTATTCTAAATGTTGACCGTGTCTTGTTTGCGTTTCCGAGTGAAATACGTGGAACAAAGACGGTGAACATTATCGTGCCGGATCCGGCTGATGAGCATGGCGTCTTGGATTACCAGGTCATAGGGACCATGCGTGACGTGGTTAAGAGGCTGAACGGACAAGAAGAATGAGCAACGGCGTTGAACGCAAAGCTGTCTCGCAAAGATCGCGCAGGCAGTGTTTGCGAAGCACTGGCACAGTTGGCTTTGCATGGTCGGCAGCGGCGTGGATCGCACGCGAACACAGGCATCGGGCGCACAGCAACGCAAGGGCAAAGAAAGCTGCGATTGGCCAAGGCGGTGCAAACGCGGAGAACGGCGAGGGCGTAGCAACAAACGACAGCATAGCAATGGCCCCGCGAGACGGAACGCGGCTCTGGCAAAGCACCGCAACGCAAAGGCGACGATGGCAAGGCAATGGCACAGACAGCTGGGCCAAGAAAAGCGATGGCGGAACATAGCGCTTACCGGCGCGGGCGAGGCAAAGCGAAGTGCGGGCATAGCAGAGAGCAGAGGAGCGCGGGCAACGAAGGCGAAGCATAGTGAATCTGTGCATTGGCGAGGCGTCACTAGACGGGGCGAAGCTGAACGAGGCAAAGGCAAGGCGAGGGTGGCGAAGGACTGCATGGCAGGGCGAGGGCATTGAGTGCAACGGAAGCGGAGGCAAGGATGACATTCATTGGGATCGATCCCGGCAAATCGGGCGGCTATGCCGCCGTGACGTACAAGGACGGAGGGCGCGTCGCATGGGCGCGCCCGTGGGATGACGACGAGTTTATCGCGGACATGCAGTGCTACGTGCGGGCGGGCGCGAATGTGTTCTGCGTGCTGGAGCGCGTGGGCGCGATGCCCAAACAGGGCGTCAAGAGCATGTTCACGTTCGGCACGGAGTACGGCTTCATCCAGGGCGTGCTGCGGGCGATGGGTATCCCGTTCGAGACAGTCCCGCCCGCCATATGGAAAAAGGCGTACGCGCTGGGGAAGGACAAAAAGGCGAGCATAGAAGCCTGCAAGCGCCTGTTCCCCGACGTGAGCCTGCTCCGCACGGAGCGGTGCAAGACGGCGCACGACGGCATGGCAGAGGCGCTCCTGCTCGCGGACTACGGCTCAAAGATGAGGAGGATCTGATGGGCAAGCTGGCCAGTAAGAAATGCTGCTTTAACTGTGTGAACTGCGGAGGGATTATGATCGCGGGGACATACACGCTTGCACTGTGCAGGAATGACGGAAAGCAAAAGGATATGTACAGTCGGTGCAAGGCGTTCAAGCGCGAAAGGAAATCGTTCTATGCTGACGATAAGGAGATAGAAGCATAATGTACCGGGGCCGCGTTTCGGACATGGACAGCCCGCACTACGGGGACAAGGAATGGATCCGCATGCGGACGGTCCAGTCCGCGCTCCTGCGGTACGCCGAGCACAGGAGTGAGATCGCCGAGCTTGAGGGCATGCTCTGGGCGAACGGCCACGGCTACGACACGCCAGCCGTGCAGACGGGGCGCACGTCCGATCCCACGGCGAAGCTCGCCACGGACCTGATCAGGGTGTCCGGCAGAAAGCACCGGCTGGAGAAGTGGAACGCCGCGATAGACAAGCTCTACGCGCGGATGCAGGCCGATGACGTCGCGAACGGGCGCACGCACGGGATCGCGTACATGATGCGCTGCCTGTTCATCGAGCCGGACGAGAGCCTGTCGATGCAGGAGCGCGAGAAGCGGATGCTCGCGGAGCTGGACTCGCCGAAGTCGTACCGCCGCTGGCGCTACCGCGTGGAGGACGAGTTGTTCCGAATGGCCTACGGCAGGCCGCCGAACCTCAAGGCATGAAAAAAGGGCCCCCAAATCGGGGGCCCTTTTCATTCGGGCTTACTTGCCCTTTTTCTTTTTGGGAGTCAGCAGGCCGAAGCGCTCCTTGAACTCGTTGTTCACTTGCTTCTTCGCGTCGGCGATCGCGTCCTCGATCGCGTCCGCGCGATCCGCGTCGTCCATTCTGTCGTAGCTGTCGTCTGCCATGATCGCCCGGATCGCCGCGTAGCATGCCTTGCCCATAGCGGCGCGGTACTCCGTCTCCTCCTGGCTGTTCATGGTGTACGTCTGGTGGTTGGCCGTCAGCTTGTGCGTTCCGCTGGGAACGGCAGGCAGTATGGACGTGCTGCCGGTGCTCTCGTACAGACGGATGAGCTCGCGGTCGGTGCTGTCCCTGTCGCGCATCGTGATCTTGCTGGGGAGCAGATAGCTGTTCGCGAAGTTGAGCGCCCACTCTCCGAACCAGTCGCGCGTGACCACGTCCCCGTGCACGTCGATCGCGGGTTCTAGCACCTTGCTGCTCAACACGGGCACGCCCTTTGCGAGCGAGCGCAGGAACTGATCGGTGTTCGTGCCGAGCGGGCTCGTCCTGTCGCCGCTCGTCCTGCGTGCGGCGTTGTCCGCGTCCGTCACGTCTGCGAGTTTCTTCACGGCGGTCGGGTTGAACTGCCCGACATAGGACTTTGCCGCGTTCGTGATCACCGTGCCGACGGCACCGCCGAGGCCCTCCTGGTTGTAGCTCTTGATCGCGTCGTTGAGACTCGACAAGAAGCTCATCTCCGTCATGGGATCCGTGATGCCGGACATAGCGTCGAGGACCACGCCGAACGCATCCTTTTCGCCGGTCGCTTCAGAGAGCTCATACCACGCGACACCCATGAACAGGGGCATCATCGACGGAGCGAACGAGCTCAATGCCGCGCTGATCGGGATGCCGCCGATCTCCAGCTTGAGGCTGTAGTCCTGATCGCCGGTGGCGGTGAGGAACGTGTTCGCCTTATCGTCCTCATCTCTGCCAAGCCCGCGGAGGAACTTCGCACTTGCGAGCCAGTAGCCGAGAGCCGCGAGCGCAGACCCGACAAGCCCCGAGCTGATGAGGTCGATCGCACCGGCTGCGGTATGCTTCGCACCGCCTTTCTTGTTTCGGTTCGCAAGGTATTCGGCAGCCTGGTATGCGCCGCGGATCAATCCGAGCGGGCTGTATTCGATGCCGCGCCGTGCGATGTTCACAGGCGTTTTGGTGAACGGCATCACGGCGTCAACGAAGAACTTCATCGCGCCGGGGGCCGTTTTCAGCCAGGTCGAGATCCTGTTCGGGTCGTGGAACGTGGCACGCTGCGCCTCGTTCATCGCGTGCTCGTGCGCGAGCCTGTACTCCTCGCGCGTCATGCGCGTAGGATCATAGCCCTGCGCGCCGCAGAACTCGGAGAACGCGTCCACATAGCTGAACTTGAGGAACCATTCGTCCTCTTTCTCAAGGAGCTCCGTGTTCTTCTTCATCAGCCAGTTGAGCGGCTTTATGTCGCTGGCGCGCTTGCGGATGTTGAGCATCTGCTCGATGGAGAACCGGCTCTCGCCCGTGATCTCGCGCTTGTTGTCGTCGAAGCTCTGCCGTGCGATATCACGGAACGCGCCCCTGTTCCTGCCTCCGAAGCCGTGCGTGCGCTCCGCTGTGTTGAGCCTGACCGCGCGCTCGATCCCAGTGGCAACGGCGTTCTTCAGGCCGCGCATGCCGTACATGAGCGTGTTGCCTACCATGTTGCGCTCATGCGTGGGGATGTGCGCGAGCATCGCGAAGTACCGCCAGTTGCGGATCTTCTCACTGAAGGAGAGCGGGAGCAGCTCTCCGATTCTGCTGGCGAGCGCCGTTTCTGCCTCCTCCACCTCGAATCTGCCACGGGCGTTGATGAGGTTCTGCACGAGAGGCTGGAGCTCCGGGCTGTTGAGGTCCAGTGCTTTCATCCTGCCCCTGTCGATGTACTTCTGGTACTGCTCGTTGACGCGGTTGACGACGCGCGCCCAGTAGGATGCGGCACCGACGCCGCCCATCTGGCGCTTGAGCAGTTTCCAGGCGTTGACGGCGCGGCCGGATTCCGTAGCGGCCACGGACATGACCGACATGATGTCGATCATCGTTGCCGCGTCTCCGCGTAGGCTTGCCTCATGCACGAGCTGCAGCGCGATCGCGTTGTTCAGCGCGGACACGTTGCCGCTCTCTGCCGCCGCGCGCACGCGCTCCGCGGCTACGGTGAGCCCGCCCATGTCCGCGATGGACTGGCGCGCCTCCTCGACGAGCTCGTCATTGGACATCGGCGTGTAGTCGAAATCGTGGACTGCCGCCTTTGCCTGCTCCACGAACTGATCTTCGAGCACGGGGCTCTCCATGAACGAGCGGTACAGCTTGCTGATCTTCGTGTCGTCCGACGTCTGCGTCGGGACCTTGATGTTCCGGGCCCGCGGCGTCATGCCCTGCTCCTGTGCGCCGTAGCGCTGGAGCAGATCGTCATAACTGGGGATGAGGAACCGCATGTTCCCGTACAGATCGGTGCGCTCGCTAACCACGTGCGCGCCTCTGCCCGCGTTCATGTACTCCTCTACGCTTGCATCGCCGAGAGCATACCGAAAATCCTCATCGGACGTGAAGCGCTGCGATGGCGGGATGATTTCGCCGTCGTCCCCGAACGTCTCGAGATCGATGCTCTTGAACTGGTCGGAGTTAAACAGGATGATATCGTCGGCATCCGCGCCGCCGTACCCATCATCCACGTGCTTGATGATCACGCTCGTGTGCCCGTTGTCTTTTGCCCACTGCGCGATCTCATCCGTGGATATTTCCTGGCCGACGGGCGGGAAGTAGATGCTGTTCCATTCGGACCGCTCCGCATCGAAAACGAACGGGTTGTCGCCGAGATACGCAAAGCCCTCATAGATGCCATAATCATATGTGCCTTTGCTGCCGTGCCGCTGGATGTATCCCTCGATAGCTCCTTTAGCAGAGATGACGATCGGCATTTTATTCGCATAATCGCCTATCACGAGCTTCGCGCTCACATCGCCATCATCCGGGTCAACGTCAACTATATCCAGTACGTTGAGATCCGTGTAGTCGGACAGCTCCCACCAATCCTTTGAATCCGGGATAAAAGTATCAACGAGATTGGCAACATCCTCATCGAGGGATCTGCGATTATCCTCAAGCCAGTCTTTGACAGCGTTTATATCCTTGGCTGTCGTCCACGCTTCGCCCGGGGTAATATAATCTGGCTCTGAATAGTCCCGCGCGATGTTTTCCATCTTGCCGAGAATATCCTTTGGGATCATCGCCCGCTGCTCGTCTGTCAGCAGGCCGGCACTATATTCATCCCAACCGTGGAACGCGTCAAGGACGGCGGCCATCGTTCCAGATCTGTTGTCGATAAATTCCTTTCGTGTACGTAGAATCTCATCCTTGAGCTCCTGGCTGAACACACGAACCTGCGCGCCGCCGTTGTCTTTCGACAGCAGCTCCAGTGCTTTCTCTGATGGCTCGTACGGGTCCTCTTTCCGCATGAACACGACGTTCGGATCGTTCGCTGCGCTGTCGGAGATCTTGCGTACATTGTTCTGATGCCCCGCATATGACCCGGACGTGAGTACGCTGTTGGACAGATACATGCCCTGATGCGAATAAAGGGACCTCGACGGATCATAGATCGTGAAACCGAAGTGCCTCGTGCCGTGGTGCAGCGTGATGGGCATGCCGTTTTCGTCCTTGTAGATGTCCGGGCGGGCGGCAAGCGCACACTGTTCGAGCACATCACGCATCATTTTCGTATCGCCTTTTGCACGCGCATCAAAGTACAGATCGTCCATTGACTTCAGGAACGCCGCGCGGGAGTTGTTCTGCATGTACTTCTCGATATCGATCTCATCGAGCGCGTACCGCTTTCCGTTCGCGGGCTCCTTTTCCACTTCGGGGATGTTCGTTTCATCCGCGAACATGCCAATGGGCTGGAACAGGAGCGGCGTGTTCTTGCCGATCTTGAACGTGTCGGTGTTGTTCTCGAGTTTGTCAAGGTTCTCCGCGTCTGCGCCGAGGAGCTTCATGAGCTTGGTGAGCGCCTGATCGCCTGGCTTTATATCATCCGGCGCGTATATGTCTACGTGCCCGGCGTTCCCGGCCATCTCGTAGAGCTTCGCGATGTTCGCAGCATTGAGCGTTCCGGCAGGAATCGTCCTCCCGTCTGCGCCTGTCTGTCTGCGGAACGGCGTGCCCTCCACGTCGAACTGCGCTTCGTCGCTGTAAATGGCCTGCGCTTTCTCGGCAAGCTCCTCGCCCTCCAGATCCGTGTTCGCCTCCGTAAAGCGCGCCTCGCGTTCGCCGATGGAGTGCTGGTATGTGGCGTATGCGAACTCGCGGAACTTCCGGCCGAAGTCCTTGAATCCGTTGGCCTTTGCCTCCTCGTACGCCTGCATGTCCTTGCCGTACACGAGATACGCGAGTGCCGCAAAATTGGCATCACGGCGCTGTTTCGAGTCGAGCTCCTTGAATCCCTCCGCGCGGCGCACGTTGAACACTACATTCCCGAGGATGTACATCGCGGCAGTGTTCGGATCGGTGCCCGTGTACACGCCCTCGATGACCTGGATCGCGTGCTGTACTTCGTGCAGGATGTCGTTCTTCAACTGCTCCTCACGCTGCGCTTTCGACAGAAGCGGATCCGTAAGGACCTGCGAATTGAACAGGATCGTGTTCGTGTTCGGGTCGAAAGATGCGCGGTCGCCCTTTGCGTATGCGCCGCCCTTTCCGATCGTCGGCGCGATCTTCACGTCGTTCAATCCGAGGTCGCCGTAGATCGCGAAGATCGTGTCGTGGCTCAATATCTCCGAAAGCGGGATGGCGTTCGTCGTGGCGATCGCGTCGATCTTGTACTGCGGCAGCGCGCGGGATCCATCAAGTTGATGCGAGAGGTCTTTCAGCTTGTCGAACGCGTCACGCTCAAGCCCGGCGAGCGCATCGGACCATACTGCGATCGTCGTTTCGCGCGGCGCCAGCTTGTTGCCCTTGTTGTCCCACGGCTTTGCGGGAGCGATCTTCGTCGTAAACGTCGTGACCGGGTTGATATCCTCGCCGTATTCCTCTGCCGCGTTCTCCCCCATCTGCCGGAGCCTGTTGAGCCCAGCCATGCTGCCGATCGTGAACCGATTGTCCGCGAAGTCGCGCATGCCGTCGGATGCCTTGCCGCCGACGTCCAGAAGCGCCTTGGTGTAGAGGTACTGCACGTTCTCCAGGGCTCGCGCAGTGCGCGCGTCAGGCTTGTTCCCGCGTGCCCTGTACAGGGATAGCATATGACGCGCCCAGTCCGCGATGCGAGCGGAGATCCTCTTGTCCGCAGCCGCGATCCTGTTCGCGAACTCCTGCGTATTCAGCTTGCGCTGGATGGTGTACGCCACCATCTCGCGGCGTGCGGCGACGGCGATGCGGTCGGCGTACTGCTCGTCCGTCTCGTTTGCCCGCTTCTGGTAGATCTTCGTGAGCATGCTCTGCATGTCCTGATACCAGTCCTGCAGGCCTCCGATGCTGAACTCGTTCGTGGTCGTCAGCATGCCCTCTGTGATGACCTTTCCGTCCGCGCTGAACGTGCCGATGATTGCGCGCTGGAGCCTGTCGTACACGCTGGAGTTTTCAAGCGTATGCGTGAGCTCGTGCACGAGAACGGTACCGATGGCAGACTTGAAGAAGTCCGGGCTGGTCGGATCCGCGCCCATCACGTTCTCGTTGACGTTCGTGTTAATGTGGATCACGCCGTTTGCGTCCACGTATCCCGCGGGCATGCTCCCGTCCTTGAGCCGTGTCATGCTCTCGAATACCACCGTGCGCCCGACTCTGTCGCAGAAGTCCTTGACGGTCGCTTTCTCATCGTCGGTTGCCTGGCGGTACTTCGGGGCGGGCTTCTTCGCCCCTTCGGGCTGCGTTCGCTCCTTTGCGGTCGCTTTCTTCGGCTCCGCTTTCTCCGTCTCCGATGCGGGCTTCGGTTCAGCAGCTGCGCTTTCCCGCGCGGGCGTGCTTGCCACAGGCACGGGGACCGCCTGTGCACCCGCGCTCGTCTGTACGGGGATCTCCTGCCCCTGCGGCTGCGCGGGCGTCTGCGCGGACGTTTCGGTTTCGGGAACAGCGGCCTGCTCTGCGATTGTCGCCTGCCGGGCGACATTCCCGGAGGTATCCTGTGCGGCGTTGACCTGCGGGGTCGCCGCCGTACCGCCGCCGAGGTTGAGTCTGCGCGCGGCGTTCTCGTCCGCGATCTGCTTGCGAAGCTCGAAGTTGCGGTCCGCGTTCGGGTTGCCCGCTTTCGTTTCCGCGCCATACGCGAGGAGCGCCTTTGCATTGTCGTAGCCCCACTGTTCGTCCGTCTTGCCTACGGTGTCGGGGTTCGACAGGGACTGCTGGTACAGCGTGCGGCCCATCTCCCGGATCCCCTCGCGGCCCTTGAGGTACTGGTCGATCGCGCCTGCCTTTGCGGCGGTAATGATGGCGTTGGCCTCTTTCATGCCGTCGCTCCACTCAAGGTTCGCGCGATCCTTCTGGGCCTCGGTTTCCTTTGCACCGACGAAATCCTCCGCGGCGCTGTCGATGGAATCGAACTCCGCGCGCACGATGGTTTCGCCGTAGAGCTCGTTGAGCCTGGCGTCCGTTGCTTCGCGGATCGCCTGCGCTGCCCGCCCGTTGCGTGAGAAACGGCTGTATGGGCGCAGGTTCGCAATCTCACCCGTGTACAGATCGTGGAGGTACACGCTGTGCGCGTTGATCGCGTCCTGCGCTTTTGCGGCGGCGCGCGTCATCTCCATGACGGTGGCCTCCATCGTTTCCCTCGCGGCTTCGGTATTAGCGTTGTACTTTGCCTGCGCCTCGTTCAGATCCGTGAGCGCGGCGTTCGCCGCCTTTGTGGCACGCTCCACCTCCGCAGCCCATTCCGTTGAGCCCTGCTGCGGGGAGTCCAAGAGCGCCGCCAGCGCCGCCTGCTTTTCGCGCGCGATGGTTTTCGCGGCGTCGAGTTTTCCCTGCTCCGCTTCAAGCGTCTGCTGGTATTTGTCCTTCGCCTTTTGGGCGTTCACGCTGGACTGGGAGATCTGGTGCTGTGTGGAGATGAAGTCCTCCGTCGAGAGGATGCTCATGCCGCGCGAGCGGTACGCCTCCACGGCAGAATCGGACAGCGTGCCCACGATCTTGTCGTGCAGATACATATCCGCGATGGTGGACAGATTGTAGTCCGGGTTATCGATGACGAAATCATAGACGCTGTTGTACACGCTGTTGAAAGGCGCGTGCGACAATGCGCCGATGAGACCGATGAGGCCGCCCATTTGTCCGTCCTGATTGAACTCCTCCCAGGAGAACTTGTGCTCGTCAAAGCCGCCCTCCCACGTGAGCCCTTTCATGACCCAGCCGCCGAAGTAGCTGATGCGCTCCTCGATGTTCTCCGAGAGATAGGAGCAGAGGAGGTTGTTGAGGAACATGACGCCCTGGATGCCGGTCTTTGTGAACAGCTTCGAGTCGCTGGCGATGGCTTTCGCAAGCCCTTTGCCTCCGAGGCCTGCGGACGTCCACTCATCCGTGGCGAGCGCCTCCGTAACGCCCTCGAGGATGCCCATCACCCAGCCGTGGATCGTGCTGGTGGCGATGTCCTCGCCGTTCTCGCGCGCTTCCGTGTAGTAGCCTCCGGCAGCGTCCAGTATGAACGGGACCGCGCGCCCTCCGTCCAGAACGGTGTGCGCTTTGTTCGCCGCCCACGCGAGAGCCTTTGCGATCCCTTTGCCGCCGCTGACGTCCTTGTAAGCCCAGTTGATGCTGTCGCCGAGCCACGCGCCGAGCGCGTGCTGCACGTACATGCGGGAGAACTGGTCGATGACCTCCATGCCGATGCTCACGTTCTGCGCGGCTTTCCCCTGTTCCGGGTTGAGCCTGTCAACGGAGCTCGCCATTGACGCGAGATTCCGCGCCCACTTCGTGATCTCCCAGTCCTCGCCGTCCTTGTTCCCGAGGCCGAACGTGGCCATGTCCAGGAATGAGACTCCGGCAGAGAGGAACCCGGTGAGGAGCTTTGCCGCCCAGCCGCCAGCCATGTAGGTGGTGATGCTTTGGCCGATGCTCTTGTGGACTTCCGGGTTGACGGCGAGCGTGTCGTTGAAGTCCGCGATATAGGCGGCGCGCATCTCGTCCGTCATGCCCTCGTCCCACGCCCGCGTGAGGAACTCCTCCTGCTTCTCTTTCGGGAGCGCCGCGAACTTGCGCTGATCTTCCGCATCCAGCACGGCGAGCCCGCCGCCGCCCCAGATGAAGTAGTCCCGCGCGCCGACTTCAGGCTCGATATATCGGTCCATGCTGGCGCGACGGAGCCCGTTGTCGAACTCGAACGGGTTGATCCCCGCTACGCTTGCGCCCTGCTCGCGGTATATGTCGATGACTTTCTCGAACATGTCCCCGTGCCTCGCGGTCATGCCGTCGAGGAGCGCGCTGTACGCCTGCATGTATTCCGACTGGGACAACCTGCCGTCGTCGTACTCCCTGCGGATGTACTCGCCAACGACGCGCTCGATCACGGAGTCCGGGATGTTCTGCCCGGCGAAGTGATCGATGTACGCCTGCACGCCCTCCGCGCCGAACCCGACGGCGGGGGCCATCATGTCGAGCTCCCCGACCATCACCGGGTTTTGCTTGAGCGCGATCTTCTTCGCGACGGGGTCCACGTCCGGCAGATTCTTGCGGGCCCACTCCTCAACGCTGAATGTGCCGGAGGTTCCGTATGCGATCGCCGTGATGGAATCGATCGAGGATCTATCCACATCGTCGCGGCCCTTGAAAGACTCGCGCATCCACATGGCCGCGCGGCTCTCGTCAATGCCTGCCGCCTTGAGAACGGACGCGGCCTCAATCAGTTTCTCGTACGTGTCTCCGCTCGTCTGCATGAACACGTCGCGCACGAGCGCCTGCGGGTCCGTGATGGATCCGTCCTCGTTCAGGAACCGGCCGAGCCACTCGTCCGCACGGCTCTGCGTAATACGCGGCGTGTTGCCGATCGCGTCATAGAACGTGCTGCGGGCGATGTCCTCCGCACGCGCCATGCCGAGCGCCTTTTCCGTATCGCTCCATTCGTCGATGAGGGAGCTGTCCCCGGAGTAGGCATCGTACATGCTTTCCGCGAGATCGCTCACGCTTACCAGAAGCCCGTTGGCGTTCTTGACCTTGCGCTTTCCGACGGCTCGGATGGCAGTGTCTTTCGGCACGCCGTTCCGAATGAGGTACTCGATCGCGCCCCTCATGGATTCGTAGGACCCTGGGTTTTCATCCAGGGAAAGCGCATACTCGAACGCCTGCTCCGCGTCCCCGCCGTCGATGCACGCATGGATGGAGGCGATGAACCCGTCGATGGATCCGTTCCGGCTCTGCGCTACGCGGAGCTCGCTGTCGGGTGCGGCCGTGATCGCTTCTGCCGTGGTGCCGTACACCTCTGCGATCACGTCTATGCCCGTCTGCCCGTCTGCGGTTTCCAGCGGGTACTGGTAGGTCGGAGAAGTGGACAGCATGTTGAACACGGCGTCCTCCGCGGAGATGCCGTTCGCTTTCATCATCTCTGCGGCGGCTCTCGCCTTGGCCGTCAGATTCCCGTCCGTATGCCCGAAAGTGTACAGCACGGCGTTCGGAACATCCTGCAGCTTGCCGTCCTCGCCCAGGAACTGTGAGAACTCGCCGTCCGGGTTGAAGTCGCCCAGGCTGCGCACGCGCTGTTCGCCGGGAGAAACGCCGGGCTCTGCGGCCATCCGCGAAGGACTCGCGGCAACAGAGGGGGCCTTTTCAGCCGGTTCCTCCGGGGTCCTGTTGAGCTCCTCGAGGATCTTGTCGTAAGCGGAAAGGACCTCGGTCCTCCACTCCTTGTCACCCGGGCGCAGGGAGATGAGCACATTCTTGACCGCTTTCAGATCCTTGGCCTTGTATCCGTTCTCCGCGAACCCGCGGATCGCCTTTTCAGCGGAAACGGATTCGTCCGTGCTCTCAAGAATGGATCGGATGGCGTCCCTGTCGCCGCGGGCTTCTTCGTACCGCTTGCGCTCCTCCTCTGCGGCCTGCGCCGCGCGTTTGGTATCGAGCGCTCCGATCGCGTCCTTTACGCTCTTGCCCTTGACGCCGGCGGCTTCTGCTTCGGCCTCGCTCAACCCGAACACCTGTGCCGCCTCCATCGCGGAAACGGTCGCGTGCCAGCCGATAGTGTCGGCGCCGTAGAACTTGCGCCAGTCATCGGCAGACACGATCAGCGCGTACGGATCATCGGGATCGGGCTCGCCCTTTTTCGTCGCAACCGCAGCGTCCTGCGCCTTGATGAGCGCCGCCTGGTAATCGGCATACGTCGCGTAGTCCTCCTCCTTGACGTCCTTGGGGAGCTTCGGAGGGGTCTTGAGATACGGACGAACATCAGCCCATTTCTCCTCACTCAATACGTCGTAGAAGATCTTGGTGAGGTAGTCGGACCCCTTGACGGTTTCCGTGTTGTAGTCGTACTCGTGATGCGCGGGTGCCGTGCCGTACGCGCCGTTGACGGACCACTCCTCCAGCTCGTTGGGGTCGTACTCCTTGCCGTTCGGGAGCGTCGGGAGCTTCTTCGTCGTGCGTACGGAATACTCACTATCATCATCGCGCACGCCCTCCTGCACCTCTGCGGTGAGCGCGCGCCTGCTGACCTCTGCGTAAAGATCTCCGATCCGGCTTTTCGTATGCGCCCACTCGCTGTAGCTCGCGAGGAACCCGCCGAGCTCGTCCGCGTCGGGCAGCCCATGCTCAAGGTAGTACTGCGAGGCGAACGACTTGGTCAGCCCGAACTGCTTGCCGCCCTTGGCGAAGTACTTCTCCTCCAGCGCTTCGGGCATGCGGCCCTCCTGCTGGCGGCGCATGTCCTCCAGCGAGCCGCTGTACTTCCACGACTTCTTCCACTGGTCCTGCACGTACGCCTTGGCAACGGGATCGGCGTCGAGGTCCACCACCTTGCCGTCTCCGCGCCACGCGGCGTAGTCGCCGAGGTATTTGCCGAGCCACTTGGAGCTGGGCAGGCCCATCTCGTACAGCTTCTTGTCGGCCTCGCTGTTGGTGTACGACTGCACAAAAGAGCGGGGCATCGCCCCGCTCGCCTTGTTCGCCTGATCAGCCGCGTCCTTCGCGTAGTAGCTGTCGAACTGCGACAGGTACGCTCTCCGCATCCAATCCGCGGCCTGCGAGGTGAACTGGATCTGCTGCCCCGTCTGCCCGTTGGTGTAGGTGTAGCCGGTAAAGTCAGAGCCGTACTGCGTCTTTTCCTGCGCGGTCTGCTTGTTGATCTTATTCTTTGGGGCGGGATTAGCGATCTGTCCCGCCCGGCTCCCCATCGTGTACTGTTTCTCGTTCAAGCGGGGCCTCCTTTATGCTCTATCTTTGTCGCCTTTCGTGACCATCGGGCCGGTAACGTCTTTCTTTTTCGTGACGGGCGTAGCGATTGGCACACGGCGGTTGTCATCATACAGGGAGTTTCCTGTCTGCGTGTTCACCTCTCCCTTGGTCGGGGTGAGCACTTTATTCAGATCGTCCTTGTTGCCGTTCGTGTAGGTCAGCGTGTCCTTTTTGCTGGACCCGCTGCCGCTTCTGCCGGAACCGCCGCCATATGAGACTCCACCACCGCCGCCCTGACCTTGCTTGGACAACTGCCACGCCTGCGCGCCGCGGTTGTAGGCGAGCTCCTCCAGCGCGAGCCGCGCCTGCGCGTTCCACTTGTCCACGTCCATCTGGTTCGCAACGTTCTGCGTGTCCACCTGCAAGCGCCTGTTGAGGTACTGATTGTACTGTTCAGCGGTCGTCTGCGCGAGGTTCGCGTTGTAGTCGCTTTCGAGGTTCGCGATGTCAGCCGCCTCTGCCATGTACTGCCGCCCCTTGAGGTCGGACAGATAGGTAGAGGGGAGCATGCCCCTTGAAGCGGCGTCCACGTCCGCGGCGGCGTTGTACTGGCTCGTCTGCGTCTGCCTCTGCTTGATGGCCTTGTCGTAGTAATTCCGCATGTACCCCGCGACTTGGTCGTGGATGCCCTCCACGGTCTGCGCCTCGTACTCTATCGGGTGGTACTCGATCTCCTCGTTCGGGAGGGTCTTGAGGAATGACTGATAGTACGAGTCAAACTGCTTGTTGCCGAGGCTGGTGTAATTCGGATCTGCGCTCAATACTGCCAAATCAGCTCGCCTCCTTTAGATGCTCGATCTCGGTGCGGATGACCCGCACGTCTGCGCGGAGGTCATTCAGCTTCTCCGCGTATCCGTTGTGTATGTCTAGCTTGTGCTCGATGTTCTTCAGCCTGTCGTCCGTCTTTTGGTCGAGGCGCGCCCGCTCGGCGCTGTCCTCTTTCCTGCCCTTGCGGTAGATGAGCCAGTTTCCGATCACGGCGAACACGCCCGTGATGATGGCGACGAGAACGCTGTCACTCATTCTCCTGGTCCTCCTCCGTGATGGGTCCGTGATACTCGATCTCTTTCTTTCCGACTTCGGGGAGCCCCGCAAGCGCAAGCAGGATCGCTACCACGAATCCCATAGCGCCCGCAGACAGAGCCGCCACCCACTGCACATCGCCGAGCACGACGGCCCCGGTCCCGATGTAAGCCAGCATCGATTCGGCAAACGTCCGAATCCCACGAATCAAGGCGCAACGCCAAAAGTCCCAGTCAAATATTCCGTTCATGATGTTTTTCCCTCCAATCCCTTTCCTCATCGTCTGCTTTTCGCACCACATAGCACAGCGCGGCCATGAGTGTGAAGCACACCAGCAGGACCACGCCGAAGATTACATACGTCTTGACGCTCACGTCTTGATCACCTCCGTGTATTTCTTTTTGCCCGTGATCCAGCCTTCGCCGCCCTGGTACTCAATCTTGTGCCATCCCGTTTTGGGGTCGTCCTCAAGCCACGGGAAGCTGTCCTTCTTTGCGCTGATGCCGAGGCTGACGTAGCTCTTTGCGGGGCCCGTCCGTATGTGGAGCGTGCCCTTGGTGAGCACCCGCGCGTGACCCGGTTCCGGCGGATCGTCGTCGTACATAAGGGGCCAGCGTCCGTAGCGGTTCCATCCGTGTTTGTTGATGCCCTCCTCGATGACGCCCACGTCTCGTCCCTTGCAGTGGATGACCATGCCGTCGCCCGCGTAGATGCCCACGTGGCACACGCGCGATCCGTTGTGCACGAACACGAGGTCGCCCGCGCGGAGGTCTGCGCGCTTCTTGGACTCGCACATGGAATAGTACGTGGCGGCGTTGCGCCTGCCGGGCATGAGGCCCGCGAACGCCTTGAAGGTCCAGTACACGAACCCGGAACAGTCAAAGCACAGGATGGGCTTGAGGCCCTTGTTCTTGAGTTTCGTGTAGCGTTGCATGACGCGCTGTACGTTCGCGGCGCGCGTGCCTGCGTCGCCCGTCGTCTCGCGCCCGCGCACAAAGCTCTCCACGTTCTTCTGCGCCGTGAGGTCCTGCCCCGTAGCGCCCCATACATAGCACGACACGCCGACTTGCGTGCGCGCGTATTCGATCACTTCTTTGCTTCTGTCCATACCGCCCTCCTACTCAAGCCAGAGCTTGCTGATGTAGGTGTATCTCGTGTCGCTGATGTTATAATCTCCGGGCTGCAGGATGCCGATGGAGCATACCGCCGTGATGCCGGAAAGGTCGATGACTGTTTCCGTGTTCGACGTGGCGGCGGGGATGTTCTCCCCGAAAACCTCCTGAAACCACGGATCCTCGCCCAACCCATTCACGCCTCCGAAGCGCGTGAGAACGTAGTTGCCCGTCATGTTGCGCCGCGCGATGACATGGAGCTTCTTGTATCGGCTCATGTCGAACTTCTTCTCCGTGTACATCAAGTGGTAGTTGATGGCGTTGTCGTTCCGCACGTGCTCTGCAGTGATGAGCGTGGAGCTCATCGTGATCTTCGACGTATACTGGATCTCACCCGAATGTTTCCATTCGCCGCCCCTGCCGGTGTCGCCGCCGTTCGCGCCGTCGAAAAGTACGACGGGGCCGCTGCCGAGGCACAGCCGTCTGCTCATCCGCATCAGATATCACCCGCCAAAAGCCAAGTGTTCGTGCCCAGTTTCTTCAGACACGCGCAGCCATACCTATCCGCGATGGTCTTCCTGCTCCCCGCCGAGACGAGGGTAACGTCGCTCGCCGCCGCCACTGTGACGGAGCCGCTGCCGTAGCGGCACAGCTCGATCTCCGTTCCAGACGGGAAAGCGACGTCGGCGTTCGCGGGGATCGTGATCGTGACCGCGGAGGAGGAATTGACCTCCTGGAATTTGCCCGCGTCCGTCAGCGCGAGCGTCTTGCTCGCCGTGACCTCCACGATGGCGGCGCTCGCCTCCGAGGCCGTGACCTTGGCGTTCGCGTCGAGGCTCGCGATCCCGCTCGCCGCGCCTACGCTGGACGCGGCCGCGGCGCCGATTTCCGAGGGCGCGATGGGATCCGTTCCCGCGGAGGAGTGGCTCGACGCGTGCGCGTTCGGTGCGGCGTCCGATGCCATCGCCCCGATGGCAGACGGAGTGATCGGGTCCGCGCCGCCTGAGGCATGGGATGCCGCGTGGCTCGCGGGCGTGGGGGTCGCCCCCGCCGCCATCGCTCCGATGTCCGCGGGCGTGATCTCGTCCGCGCCTCCCGCCGCGTGAGACGAGGCGTGCGCGCTGGGCGCGAAGGTCGCGGGCTTGTTGGCGATGTACTGCGGACTGTCGGGGTCGTCCTCGTCCCAGTCTGCCTGCACGCGCCCGCTGATGATCTCCTTCACCTCCGAGATCAGCGATGTGAGGATGCTGTACGAATCGAGGCTCATGATGTACTCGTTGCCGAACAGCTCGCGGTCGCATCTGAAATTAAACTTCGCGGTTGTGACAAGGCTCTCGTACTTCTGCGTCAGCGGGTTGTACCCGGAGTAGATCTGGAGATAGCTCTCCACGAGCCCGGGTGCGAAAGACCCGTTGCGTAGGTCCACCGTGATGATGTTGTGGTTCGCGCCGCTCACGGAGATGGAGCCGTCGTCCGCTTCGTTGGTCTGCATGGCGATGCTCGTGCCGC
>Ga0326513_10001194_pt1 | contig 21146 bp, 20 predicted proteins | sample 2_2465_0518_D_FD_203654 | JGI IMG/M metagenome (GOLD analysis project Ga0326513, IMG submission 203654) | Bovine rumen microbial communities from UC Davis, California, United States - 2_2465_0518 | ecosystem: Host-associated > Mammals > Digestive system > Stomach > Rumen | place: USA... | reverse complement strand
TCTGCCAGTCCATTGTCAACCGCCTGAAGCCCCTTGCCGATGTAGGACTCGGCTACATCAAGTTAGGCCAGAACTCTTCTACCCTTTCCGGTGGTGAGAACCAGCGCGTCAAACTGGCCTACTTCATAGGTCAGGAGCGTCAGGAGCCCACCCTATTCATCTTTGATGAACCCACCACCGGACTTCATTTCCACGATATACGCCGACTGCTCCAGTCGTTTGATGCCCTCATATCGCGTGGCCATACCGTCCTCGTCATTGAGCACCATCTCGATGTCATCAAGATGGCCGACCATGTCATCGACTTAGGCCCCGACGGTGGCGATCGTGGCGGTTCCTTGGTCATTGCAGGAACGCCAGAAGCAGTGGCAGCATGCAAGGAAAGCGTTACCGGACAATACTTAAAAGACAAGCTATGAAACAGTTAGAACTAAAATCCCTCGTCTGCGAGTGCCAGATGGACGAGCTATCTCAAGCCGAACGCCAGCTGGTCACCATGGCCATTGAGGCCACCAGTCGTTCCTATGCCCCCTACTCCCGTTTCCATGTAGGTGCCGCCCTGCAGTTGGCCAATGGAGAGATGTTCCTGGGGTGCAATCAGGAGAATGCAGCCTTCCCCGCAGGCCTCTGTGCCGAGCGTGCCGCCATCTTTGCGGCTGGCGCTCAGTATCCCCAAGAGCCTGTTGTCTGTCTGGCCATTGCCGCCCGTGGTACCGACGGTCAGCTCACTGCCGAACCCGTCTCTCCTTGCGGTACCTGCCGTCAGGTTATCATCGAGACTGAAACTCGTTTCCGTCATCCCGTTCGTATCCTTCTCTACGGTCGCAACAAGCTCTACATCATGGATGGCATTCGCCACCTCATGCCTTTGTCTTTTACCGAGTTCTAAAGATATACTGACCACTCGAAAGGTCCTTCAAGGCCTTTTGTCCGTGGTATCTTGGTCAGTTTTACAAATAGCACAAACCCTTCACACGGTAACAAACCTCTTTATACAAAGCGAGTTACGGTGAAGGGTTTTCGATACCTTCGTTTTGGACTCGTCAAGATGACATTCTTTAGTGGCTTTTAGGTCTTATTTCCCAAAAACCATTGTTCATCGTCTGTATTTTTTCGTCACTCTGCCGTCAAAGATGGCGATTTTACTCTGTTTCGGCTAAAAAATGAATAAAATCTTTTATTTTGCGCTCGACTTTTCGTAACTTTGCACCCCAAATATATAAATAAGGAGAAGAACGTAATGATAACGGTAACGAATTTAGCCATTCAATTCGGCAAAAAGGTTCTTTATAAAGATGTGAACCTTAAATTTACAAACAACAACATCTATGGTATTATCGGAGCTAATGGAGCAGGCAAATCCACTTTGCTGCGTGCCATCAGCGGTGAACTGGAACCGAACAAAGGAACCGTGGAACTAGGACCGGGCGAACGCTTGAGTGTGCTGGAACAGGACCACTTCAAATATGATGAGTTCTCGGTCATGGATACCGTACTTATGGGTCATCAGCCTCTTTGGGCTAACATGAAAGAACGTGAAGCGCTCTATGCCAAAGCAGAAATGACTGACGAAGACGGCACAAGAGCCGCTGACCTGGAAATGGCTTTTGCTGAGATGAATGGATGGGAAGCCGAAAGTGAAGCAGCACAACTCTTGCAGAACCTGGGTATCAAGGAAGAGAGACACTATGCACAGATGGCCGACATATCTAACAATGAAAAGGTACGTGTGATGTTGGCCAAGGCTTTGTTCGGCCATCCGGACAACCTACTGCTCGACGAGCCTACCAATGACCTGGATTTGGACACCGTGCAATGGCTGGAAGAGTATCTCAGTTCGTTGGAACAGTGTGTAATGGTTGTCTCGCACGACCGTCACTTCCTCGATGCCGTTTCGACGCAGACCGTTGACATTGACTTTGGTAAGGTGACGCTCTTCTCGGGTAACTACTCTTTCTGGTATGAATCTTCACAATTGGCTCTGCGCCAAGCTCAGAACCAGAAGATGAAGGCTGAGGAAAAGCGCAAACAATTGGAAGAGTTCATCCGCCGCTTCTCTGCCAACGTGGCCAAGTCTAAGCAGACCACCTCACGTAAGAAGATGCTGGAGAAGCTGAACGTGGATGAAATCACTCCATCTACCCGTAAGTATCCTGGCATTATCTTCCAGATGGACCGTGAACCAGGCACACAGATTCTTGAAGTAGAAGGCTTGAAGGCCGTCGATGCCGATGGAACGGTGCTCTTCGACAATGTCAACTTCACCATTGAGAAAGGTCAGAAGACGGTGTTCCTCTCACATAATCCGAAAGCCATGACTGCTCTCTTCGAGATTATCAATGGCAACCGTGAAGCCCAGGCCGGCACCTATAAGTGGGGTGTTACCATCACCACCGCTTATCTGCCATTGGATAACACTGAGTTCTTCCAATCAGAAATGAACCTCGTTGACTGGCTTTCTCAGTATGGTCCAGGCAACGAGGTTGTAATGAAGTCCTATCTCGGACGTATGCTTTTCCGTGAAGAGGACGTGCTGAAGCATGTCAACGTGCTCTCTGGTGGTGAGAAGATGCGCTGCATGATAGCCCGTATGCAATTGAAGAATGCCAACTGCCTGATATTAGACACGCCGACGAACCACTTGGACTTGGAATCCATTCAGGCTTTCAACAACAACTTGATACAGTTCAAAGGCAACATTATCTTTGCCTCGCACGACCATGAGTTTATCAATACCGTGGCCGACCGCATCATCGAACTGACCCCGAAGGGAACTATTGACAAGTTGATGACCTACGATGATTATATCTACGACGAGCAGATAAAGGAGCAGAAAGCCCGCATGTACGGCGAGTAAATGCTCCTCATCTCTTAATCTCGATGTCCCGGCGCACATTGTCGCGTATCTTTTTCAGATAGCCCTGCATGCCTTCGGCATCCTTGTGGTCGATGATCTCTAACAGTTCTTTCAGCTCTGTTCGAATCTGTGAGACTTGATCGTGGGTATAGGGATTAAAGAGAATCTCTTGTAACAGGTAGTCGTCCTCATTCAAGACGCCCTTGGCAATGCGCATGTGACGCTTAAAGGTTGTGCCAGGGGCGTCTTGATGTTTCATGACGGCGGCAAAGACGAAGGTCGACACGAAGGGGATACTGAGCGAATAAGCCACGGTTTTATCGTGTTCTTCAAAGGTGTACTCGTAGATGTTGAGTCCTAACTTACGATACAGTTCTTTGAAAAAGCAACGTCCCATAAAGTCGCCTTCACTAATGATAATGGCATTCTCTTCGGACAACTGCTGCAAGTTGGCGAAAGTGGGACCGAACATCGGATGGGTAGACACGTAGCGCATGCCTGTCGATTCGTAATAATCCTTCAAATCGGTCTTCACACTGGCTATATCGCTGATGATACACTCTTTGGGCAGGTAGGGAATGACCTCGTCGAACACCGGTATGGTGTATTTCAATGTCACGGCATTGATGACCAATTCAGGTCTAAATTCCTTGATTTCATCGAAAGATGTGAACCGTTGGCAGTTGTATGTGAAGCGCATACGCATCGGGTTCTTCTCGAATACGGCTACTTCATGGTCGAAACTAAGCAGATCGATGAAGAAACTACCCATCTTGCCTGCACCCATTACCAAAATCTTCATTGTCTTCTACCCTATTTGTTGATAATTTCAATTTGCTGACGCACGGATTCCTCGTGAATGCTCTCGAAGACATTGGCCACGAACTCGGAAGCCATGCCACAGAGAGCTCCCTGTGCACCACGCTTGGACAGTATCTCGTTGTAGCGGGTGGTCTGAAGAACGGTCATGTTATGTTCCTTCTTGTACTGGCCAATCTCGCGACAAACACGCATGCGCTTCGATAACAGCTCCATGAGCTGATTGTCCAGCTCGTCGATTTGCTTGCGTAACTGAGTGATACCTTCGGTCGTAACCTTCTCATCGCGAATGACAAGCAATGAAAGGATATAGTCAAGGACATCAGGAGTAACCTGTTGCTTGGCATCGCTCCATGCCTTGTCTGGATCGCAATGGCTTTCCACCAGCAGACCATCGAAGCCTAAGTCCATAGCTTGCTGACACAACGGGGCAATGAGTTCACGGCGTCCACCAATATGCGAAGGGTCGCAGATGATTGGCAACTCGGGTATTCGACGATGTAACTCAATGGGAATCTGCCACATAGGTAGGTTGCGATAAATCTTTTGATCATAGGAGGAGAAACCGCGATGAACAGCACCAAGTTTCTTTACGCCAGCCTGATTCAGTCGTTCCAGCGCACCTATCCACAACTCAATATCAGGATTCACTGGGTTCTTCACCAGGACAGGTTGCTCAACACCCCTTAAAGAATCGGCCAAAGCCTGCATGGCAAAGGGGTTGGCACTGGTACGGGCACCTATCCAAAGGATGTCAACATCATACTTCAATGCCAGTTCCACATGCTCGGGTGTGGCCACCTCAGTGGCAACGTTCATGCCAGTCTCCTTTTTTACCTGTTGCATCCAGGGCAAAGCTTTTTCGCCGTTACCCTCGAAGCCACCTGGCTTGGTACGTGGTTTCCATACGCCTGCACGGAAATTGTGGCAACCCTTGTCGGCGAGTTGCTTTGCGGTTGTCATTACTTGCTCCTCGGTCTCAGCCGAACAGGGGCCTGCTATCACGAACGGACGTTCGTTGTCGCTCGGAAGGTTGAATTTCTGAAGATCCAGTTCCATATTATTTGATATTTTAGAATTGACTATTATTGAATGGTGTTTACCAGGCTAACGCTTTGATTCTTTCCAATGCCTGTCGTATTTTCTCCTCCTTGGCACAAAGAGAGATGCGGATATAGCGTTCACCATTGCTGCCAAAGATAAATCCTGGAGTGATGAAGACACGGGCCTCGTGAAGTACACGTTCGGTTAGGTCTTCCACGTTATTGTAGGTATCGGGTATCTTTCCCCAAAGGAACATGCCCACTTGGTCAGGGTCATAGGTGCAGCCCAGTACGTCCATAATCTGCTCTGCCCACTTCCTGCGACGTGAGTAGGTCTCAATGTTGGCCACGCGATGCCAGTCATCGGAGTTGCGGTATGCCTCGGCGGCAGCCAATTGAAGACCGCGGAACGTACCCGAGTCGATGTTGCTCTTCACCTTCAATATCCATCCAATGAACTTTGCATTGGTTGCGCACAGGCCCACACGCCAGCCGGGCATGTTGTGACTCTTGGACATGGAGTTCAGTTCAATGCAACACTCCTTGGCACCGGGAATCTGTAACAGCGACAGTGGTTCGTTGTTCAGGATGAAGGAATAGGGATTGTCGTTGACCACCACAATATCATGTTTCTTGGCAAAATCTACCAGACGTTCGTAGGTCTCACGGCGTGCACGTCCACCCGTCGGCATATTGGGGTAATTGGTCCACATGAGTTTCACATGCGAAAGGTCCATTTGCTCCAGCTCGTCAAAGTCTGGCTGCCAGCCATGATCCTCGCGAAGATTATAGTTCACCACCTTGGCGCCGAGTATCTTTGATAGCGATGTATAGGTGGGATAGCCGGGATTGGGTACCAGCACCTCTTCGCCTGGGTTGACAAAAGCCAGCGTGATATGAAGGATGCCTTCCTTGGAACCTATCAGTGGCTGAATCTCGCTCTTAGGATCGAGGCTTACGCCGTACCAGCGCTGATAGAAATCGGCCATCGCCTGACGCAACTCTGGCGTTCCCATGGTGGGTTGGTAGCCGTGGGTGTTGGGTTGACGGGCCACTTCACAGAGTTTTTCTATGGTATGCTCCGATGGTGGCATGTCGGGACTTCCTATGGCAAGGCTGATGATGTCCTTGCCTTCTGCGTTAAGCTGTGCCACTTCTTTCAGCTTTCGACTGAAGTAGTACTCACTTACAAGGTTTAATCGTTCTGCTGGCTGTATCATATTCGTTTTGCTTTAATTACTATCTTTCTTTGTATTCGCCAAGGATTTTGAGGTCTTTCGTCAGAGGGATGATGGCATCAATTGACTGGCGGTATCGGGTCAGCGAATCGTAGGTGACATCCACGTAGAACAGATATTCCCATTCGTGGCCGATGATTGGTAGAGACTGGATTTTGGTAAGGTTTATCCTGTAGAAAGACAGGATGGAAAGGACTTGTGACAGCGAGCCTTCTTCATGAGGAAGAGAGAACACTATGCTCGACTTGTTGGTTTCGGTGAGTGGGCGCAACATATCGGCCTTCTGAGGAACGGAGCAAATGAGGAAACGTGTGAAGTTGTGCTTGTTGTCCTCAATGTTGTTTTCCAGCACTTTTAGCCCATAGAGTCGTGCGGCCTCGGCGTGGCAGATAGCGGCCCAGCCTTTATGCTGGCCTTCAGCAATCATCTTGGCTGAACCTGCCGTGTCGTCACCCTCCACCACACGAAGACCGGGATGGCGTTCAAGATAGTGGCGCGTCTGCATCAGGGCAACGGGATGTGAGTGTACCTCGGTAATGGTGTCCCAGTCATCGTCGGGCAAGCAACAGATACAGTGCGTGATGTGCAGTTTGTGCTCGCCTACCACCGTGGTTCCACTGTCGCGCAACAGTTCGTAATTATGCAGGAGCGAACCAGCAATAGTATTCTCAATGGCTGCCATGGCGATTACCGTGGGGTCTTGTCGCACAGCCTCGTAGACTTTTTCGAACGTAGCACAGCAGATTAGTTGAATCTGCTCCCCATTGAAATATTCATGGGCGGCTATATCGTGGAACGAACCAATCTCTCCTTGTATGGCTATTCTTTTCATATCTGCTTCTTTTTATGAAGAAACCCCGCTTTCACCTATATGTGAAGCGGGGTTATATTTTTCACTTTATACTGGATTTTGCATACCACCAACCTCTTCACAATGTCTTTGCAAAGTAAAAGTAGTAGTAAAAGTATGCATTCAGCTTCGTCATAATTACTGTTGTTTTTTATTTCGGTTGCAAAAGTATAACATTTCCCTGAATTACGCAAATAAATTGATAGAAAATTAATCAAAAAACTTACAATCCGAAGGGGTTGACTGCCGAATAGGCTTGTTTCACCTTATGTTCAATGCCTTCAGCCGAATAATCGCCACTTACATCGGCTACTTCTTCGGGGTGCAGTTCCAGCATTTTCTTCATGTCTTCCTCTGCACCTTTCTTATCGCCCATGGCCATTCTCAGCTGGCCACGTTCGCGATAGGCATCAATCTGGAAGGGATTGACTTCGTTCACCTTATTATATAAGTTAATGGCAGCTTCTGTGTTGCCCTTGCTACGTTCTACTCGGGCAGCCAACAGCAGGACATCTTCCTGCTCGTCAACATGCTCCATGAGCCAGTTGGCATCGGCTTCGGCTCCTTTGACGTCACCCATTTCGAGCAAGGTCTGTCCCCGTAGCAGGTAAGCTTCTGCGTAATGGTCATCCAAGACGATGCACTTGGTCAGTCTGGCGATGGCACTAATCAGGTCGCCCTTGCCCAAACAGGCCCTGGCATAGGTATAATGTGCATGAGCATCATTGGGATCGAGTTGCAGCAGATGATCACAATACTCTGTCATGCGATCATAGTCATCCATGAGGTATGCCACTTGAGCCGCCTGCATAGGAAGGACTTTATTGTCGGGTTCTGCATCCATCATCACTTGCAACTCCTCGAGTGCTCGCTCGTTCTCCCCTATTTGCACTAAGGAACGAGAGAGGTAGTCGCGTACCTCCAAGTCGTTTTGTACCCGCAATGCCTCTTCAAAACAACGCACGGCATAGTCGAAACGGCCTATCTTCATGGCTTTCACGCCATCATATTTTAACAAGTCGAACTGCCGTGCTTCGGCATTCTTCTTCTCCTCTTCGGGAGTTTCTTCGGAGTTTCCGAATAGAGCTTTCAGGAAATTCATTTTACTATGGATTTACTTCAACGATTATGAGTGTCGACAGGCAAAAGCTCGAAAATGCCAGTAGGCATCTTGCGCTTCAGCACTTCAAGTTGCAAGTCTTTTCCTGCCACAATGCCATAGCTACGCAACACGCTTTCCACCGTCTTGCGTGCCAGTTCGGGGTGGTTGTTCTCTTCTGAGAGATGGCATAGCCACACATGCTTCAGATGTTCCTGCATGCTCTCGGCAATGGCCTCGCCACAGGCGATATTGCTCAGATGTCCTGTACCACTTTGTATCCGCACTTTCAGGTGAGGAGGATAAGGGCCTGTCATCAGCATTTCCGGATCGTGGTTGGCCTCTATGATGAGATACTGGGCACGGCCAATGTATTTCTTCATCTCGTCGGTCACTTTTCCCACATCAGTCATCAGGCAGAAGGTAATCCCATCAACCTCTATCTGATAACCCACATTGTCGCTTGCGTCATGAGGAATGGTGAATGGTGTAACCTGAAAGTCGCCTATTGTCATCATTTCTCCTGGCACCAAGAAATGCCGCAATTCCTGTGCCACCTTGCGTTGCACACAATAATTGCGGTCGATACCTTCATGCACGGCTCGTGTAGCATAGATAGGCAGGTGACGTTCGTAGCTTAAGCTTCCTACAGACTTGATATGATCGGCATGGTCGTGGGTGATGAGTATATGGTGAACACCCGAGAGTGACAAGCCGTAGTCGCGGAAATGTTTCTTCAAAGTACGAATACCTACGCCTACATCTATCAGCAATCCATCATGCTCGGTATAGAGATAGTAGCAGTTGCCGCTACTTCCACTGCCAAAAGATATGAATTTGAGCATTATTATTCGATTTGATGTGCAAAATTACAAATAAAATGCGAATATAGCTACATATTTTGGGAACATTAACAAAACAATCAGAAAGGAAGACCGACGGCGAAATGGAAAGCCATGTCACGGCTAAGACGGGGATGGAGAAGAGGATAATGCTCGTCGTCGTCAGAAGCAAAGGCAGGATTGATGGCCTTCATACCCAGGTCGAAACGTAGGATGAAATAGTCGAAATTGAAGCGGAAACCAAGACCATAGCTACAGGCGAGTTCTTTGATGAATGTGTCCATTTTGAACTGTCCACCAGGTTGCTCGGGGTAGTCACGCAAGGTCCAGATGTTGCCTGCGTCAACAAAGACGGCAGCATCGAGTTTCCAAAAGAGGTATGTGCGGTACTCTGCATTGAGGTCAAGTTTGAAGTCGCCCGTCTGGTTCAGGAAGTTGATGCGCCCGTCTCTCTCCTTGAAGCGTCCGGGACCGAGCGAACGAACACTCCAGCCACGCACACTGTTGGCACCTCCCGAGAAGTAGCGCTTCTCAAATGGCAGGATGCTACTGTTGCCGTATGGATATGCAATACCAAGCCCAAAGTGGAGAACGATGCTGTTCTCCTGATCGATGCTGAAGGAACGGGTCAGGTCGAAGTCTCCCTTCACATATTGGGCGAAAGCGATATTGAAGAGACGGTAGAAGCCTTGGTCGTTCTTCTTGCTATTGAATAGTTTTGCTCCAACCGACAATACGTTACCCGAGGTCTCTACACCCCACTTCAACGCTACGTCCTTATGATTATAAGAGTAGCTGAAGCCTATCTTGGTGATGAAAAGGTCTTCGTAGTTGTAACGGAGAATGGAGTTGATAGAACTCTCGTTTTCAAGATACTCGGTTTTAAACGTCTCCGACATCCACGGCATGAATACATAGTTGAGGTCAAGTAGGTCAATCTGATACCTGTCATGACGCCCCGGCTTGTTCCATTTGTAGCGCCATGCGCCAGAAAGGACGCGCCGATGGAACTCCGGGCGGTTTTGCATGTCATATAACACCGACACCTCACTGGTGGAATTAATGGTGTTGCGTATCTTGTCGGTCATGAAAGGAGCGATGAAACGCGGAAAGGCCAGTCGAGACTCAATGGAATACTCTAAGAAATCCTGGTTTTGGTAACCTTCAAGACCTCGGATGGATTCATAGGCACCACGCAACTCGACACTGAACAGTTCGCTGCCCCGGAAGAGGTTGCGGTTTTGATAGGTCAACGATGCTGCGGCTCCCAGGTCACCGGCCGTATTTGTACCTTCTGGCTCAATACTGATGGTGGAAGGCTTGTTGGTTTGCACCTGAATGTTGCAGTCGAGCACGGCGGTATCAGGTCGCTGGACAAATGAAATGCTGGTATATTTGACCGCCTGCATACGACCAAAGTGGTTGTAGGTGTTCTGGAGGTCAGAAGCAGAAAACAGCCCATTTGGCCTCAGATGGGTACACTCCTCCAACACATGACGGCGCAGATGGATGTCGCTATCGGTGGAATCACCGCTGGCATATTGGATGTTGCCAATGGAGTAGAGTGTATGCAAGGTGTCAGGGAGGTCGTTACGAGCATAAAGACCCAAATTCAGGGTAAGGTCAATCATGCGTGAGCCAAGGGTAGTATCGGCTTCATAAGTGATAAACTCCTTATGGAAACGGGAATAGCCATTGTCGGTGAGGACCTGTGTGAGGCGTTTACGTTCTTCGTCCAGACGAGAAGCATTGAACGTCTGGCCTACTTTTATCAGTCGCTTAGTGCTGTCTTCTTTTTCCAACAGCAGTTTGTTGATGACAGAATCGTTAATCTGATAACGGATATTATGCAGGAAATAAGGTTCACCAGGTTTCAGGAGATAGGTGACATTCTTTTTTTTGTGGCCGTCCTGACGAATGATGGCCTCTACGTCAGCGTGCATGTAACCCATGTTGTGCAGTTCCTGGCACAGGTCATTCCGGGCAATGGCTGTCTGAAGAGAATCAAAGAAGACAGGCTTCTCACCCATAGCACGAAGCGTTCGGTTGATCCACTTGGTGGTATCCCTACCTGAGAGGGAATAAGTAAGCAGGGGTATCTTCACCATCGAGAACCAACGGGCGTTGGGGTTTTGGCGAACGTAGTTGCGCATGGTGGTCGTGTTGATATGACGATAGGAGCCATCGGTCTTGACTTTCACTTGGCCAAGAAGATACTCTCCCTCAGGAACGTACTTTGTGGTAGAACAAGCAACCATCAAAAGTATTGTTCCCAACAGGCAGCTAACACACAAAACCTGACGTTTTAACATAATTCGCCTACAAAGGTAGTCAATAATTTATAATAGTTTGGTCATAATTCGTAATATTTTTCTAACTTTGCAGAAGAATTAACTATTTTCAATGATTACAAAGAACCAATTGAAACTCGTTCACCAGCTGGAACAGAAAAAGATTCGACAGCGTGAACAATTATTTGTAGCCGAAGGGCCGAAGGTCGTTGGCGACCTCTTGCAGCATGGCTACCACCCTACCCTGCTGTTTGCTACGGAGAACTGGGGGCCTGACACCATTCTGGTGACCGAAGAAGAGCTGCGCAGGCTAAGCTTTCTACAGCACCCGCAACAGGTGTTGGCTGTCTTCCCAATACCCAGTGACCATGCCATGCATCTACCTGAAAAGGGAGAACTGTGCTTGGCGTTGGACGGAGTGCAGGACCCTGGTAACTTGGGCACCATTATCCGTATCGCTGACTGGTTTGGAATACAACACATCTATTGTTCGCAAGACACGGCTGACGTCTGGAATCCAAAGGTTATCCAGGCGACGATGGGTAGTATCGCACGTGTACATATATATTATTGTAACTTGGAAAAGCTGATTTCTGGCTCCCAACTGCCAGTCTATGGCACGCTACTTGATGGAAATGACATCTATCAACAGCCACTATCTGCAGACGGAATCATTGTCATGGGTAATGAGGGGAAAGGTATCTCAGTTCCTATCCGTCAATTAATTACCAGAAAACTGTTGATTCCAAACTTCAGTACCCAGGCGGACACGGCAGAGAGCCTGAATGTGGCGATTGCCACCGCTATTACTTGTTCGGAGTTTCGACGGCGTTAGCCAGCAATCTTTGCATCACTATAGCGTCTTGATAATGGCTTCCGTCATAGAGCCAATCACGCAACACAATGGAATTATCGTAGCCCGCATGGTTGAAAAGACTGAGTGCGGGTTCGTTATTGGCGGCAACGCAGACATACAACTGATGAAGATGAAGTTGATGGAGGGCGTAGTCGGCTAACAAGACCAATGATTGCTGAGCATAGCCACGATGACGGAAGGGGCGCTCAATGACCAAGCCAAGTTCGGCACGCTGATGTTTCGGGTCGAAGTTTACGATGTCGGCAATGCCAATAGTCTGACCGTCGAGCAATTCAATAATCAGCCGTACTTGCTTGTCAACGTAAATATCGCCCGAAGCATTGGCAATATAGTCATGAAGGGTATAGCGTGAATAGGGAACATTGGTCGTACCCACATCCCAGAGCGTGAGGTCGTTCTCAATACGATAGAGCAAATCGAGGTCTTCTGGCTCCATGGCACGAAGACGAATAGCGTTGGCGGCACTCATAGGATAATCTCTTTTGGTGTTATCAATACGTGATTGCTCATGGAGTAAGTTCCAATCATCACATTGGGCTGAGCTTGGTCATGGCTTTCTTGTAGAATCTGCGAGAAAGAGAAGGTGGAGGTGTCGTAGACGACACAGGAATATTCCTCAACAGATGCCTCTTTCCTGGCAGAGACAAAAGAGGCCGAGAGGCCTTTGCGACGGGAAAGCCGACGACATTCTTCAAGCATGGCCGGGGAACCGACGAAAACGTAATTTGGCTGAAGGCTGTGCTGACTAACAAAGCCCAGGGATCGCTTGCATTCATCACACCCCATCTGTATCAAAGCCAAGAATGCGCGAAGATAAATAGCGGACTTGATGGGTAGTGTGACAAGGAAGGAGAGGTGGCCGTAGTGCTTGCGGAAAAAGATAAGCATGGCTTGATAGAACACATGAACGTAGCGGAAACTGCTCTTCTGCGTTGATTCTCCCTTGTAATGAAGGATGCGAGCCGGTACATACCAGTTTTCGAACCCTCCTTTTAATACACGATAGGAAAGGTCTATGTCTTCGCCATACATGAAGAAAGTCTCGTCGAGCAAGCCTATCTTATCAAGAACGTCACGACGAATCATGCAGAAAGCTCCGCTGATCACCTCAATCTGTCCTGGCTCTTCCCATGAAAGATGACTCATGTAATAACGATCGGAGCGTCCAAGCATCTTCATGAGTGAGATGATGGGTGTGGGAAGGGCGCGTCGAGACTCACGAGCACGAGAGCCGTCGGCATTGTGCATCATCACGCCACAGGCTCCTGCCTTCGGGTGGTTGTCCATAAAGGACAATACTTCACGAAGACTATCCTCGGAAACAAACGTGTCAGGATTCAACAATAGCACATACTCGCCAGAAGACTGGCTAATCGCTATGTTATTGGCTCGGGCAAACCCGAGGTTATGGTTACTCTCAACAAGGGTAATCTCATTAGGAAAGCATTTCTTCAGATGCTCTACAGAACCGTCTTGTGAATGGTTGTCAACGACAAATACCTCCGATTCAATGTCCTTGGTAGCCTTGAGGACACTGTTGATGCACTGTTCTACATAGTAGCGCACATTGTAATTGACGATGACAACGCTCAGTTTCATACTTCTTCCGTCATAAACGCCTCCACATTGCACTTCTCCTTGGTCGGATATACGAAGGCCATGCAAAGCAAAAGAATGATGGCCATGTAGCCAAACGAGGTGTTGAGAAATAAATAATAGCAGATCGTGTTTAGAATCAAGGGCACCTCAAGCATTGAAAGTCGTAGTACTCCCCACTTCAAGAGTGCTTCCTCATGACGTTCCTGCAGGTCGGCTTCTATCTTCTTAAACTTCAAAAGACGCAACGCCAAGGGGATGCAGCCAATGGTGAGCAGTTCCATTACGGTCAGTATGGCAAACTCCACCTGAGAGTCGGCTCCTGCCATGATGCCACTCTCAAGGATGTCAGTTTCAAATAGAATAACAAAGAAGAGGGCTGCAGTCAATATGCCTGCAAACTGAGCCATCAATACAGTTCTGGTATGTTTCATTCGCTAATTTATTTACCATCAAAGGGCGTCCTGTTGAGGATTGAGCGCCCAAGAGTTATTTCATCCGTATACTCAAGTTCGTTACCCACCGAAACGCCACGGGCGATGATGCTGAGCTGAACTTGATAGGAAGCCAGTTTACGGAATATATAGAAATTGGTGGTATCGCCTTCCATCGTGGGACTCAGAGCGAGAATCACCTCTTTAATATTTCCTTTCCCCACTCTCTCTATCAAAGAATCAATCTCCAAGTCACTGGGACCTATGCCATCCATCGGTGAGATGACGCCTCCCAACACATGATATAGTCCATGAAACTGCTGGGTGTTCTCAATGGCCATCACATCTTGAATGTTTTCCACCACGCAGATGGTAGTTGCATCGCGGTGTTTGTCGGCACAGATGGGACAGATTTCCTCATCGCTGATATTATGGCAGCAACGACAGAAGCGCACTTCTCGTTTCATCGTACTGATGGCCTGAGCAAATTGCTCCACTTCATTAGTTTCCTGTCTCAACAGATGAAGCACCAGACGCAAGGCAGTCTTACGTCCGATACCTGGTAGCCGGGAGAACTCTTGCACTGCCTTTTCCAGTAATCGTGAGGGATATTGCTGCACAACCATCGCCAAGTCAGTTTTCTATTTCAGACAATTCCAGCCATCTCATGGACTTCTCGTCGAGTTCATCGTTGAGGATTGGCAGGCGCTTGCTCATGGTCGTAATCTCTTCCACGGATACATTGCCTGAGCTAAGCCGATCTTCTATCTGCTTCTTCTCGGCCTCCAGTTGGGTAATGTCTTTCTCCAACTGCTCAAACTCACGCTTCTCCTTGAAGCTCATTCGGCGTCGAGTGTCATGGTGGTAGTCCTTCTTCTCTGTCGTATTGGTGGCGTTTGTCGTTCCCGAAGTGGCTGAAGACTGCAAGGAACTCCATTCACGATATTGGGTGTAGTTGCCAGGGAAGTCTTTCACTTTGCCATTTCCCTTGAAAACAAGCAGGTGGTCAACCACTTTGTCCATGAAATAGCGGTCGTGACTGACGACGATGACGCAGCCAGGAAAGTCCTGCAAGTATTCTTCGAGTATCTGTAAGGTGACAATATCAAGGTCGTTGGTCGGCTCGTCCAGCACAAGGAAATTGGGATTCCGCATCAAAACGGTGCAGAGATATAATTTGCGCCGTTCGCCGCCTGAGAGTTTATAGACGTAGTTATGCTGTTGTTCAGGGGTAAAGAGAAAATGCTGAAGGAATTGTGATGCAGACAAGTGACGACCAGAACCGAGGTCAATATACTCAGCTATGTCACGTACTACATCTATTACCTTCTGCTGCTCATCGAACTGAAGTCCTTCCTGGGAAAAATAGCCAAAACGCACGGTTTCACCGATGACAATCCTCCCTTCGTCAGGCTGCAGTTCGCCAAGAAGCATCTTAAGGAATGTGGACTTGCCAGTGCCGTTATTGCCCACGATACCCATCTTCTCGAAACGGGAGAAATTATAATAGAAATCTTTCAGGATGACCACATCATCGGCAAACTTTTTTGAAATGTATTGGCATTCAAAGATTTTACTGCCGATATAGATGTTGGAGGCCTTCAATCGAATCTGTCTTTCCTCAATGCGAGCCTTTGCCACACGTTCCAGTTCGTAGAAGGCATCTTCACGGTATTTGGCCTTATGACCACGAGCCTGTGGCATTCGTCGCATCCATTCCAGCTCTGTGCGATAAAGGTTGTTGGCTCGAGCTATCTCTGCCCGGCGGTTGTCTATGCGTTCCTGTCGTTTTTCCAGATAGTAGGAATAGTTGCCTCGGTAGGTATAGATAGTCCTATCATCAATCTCCAGGATGACGGAGCAGATACGATCAAGAAAGTATCGGTCGTGGGTGACGAGGAGCAAGGTCTTGTTCCCCATCTTCAAGAATCCCTCGAGCCATTCAATCATCTCTAAGTCAAGATGGTTGGTAGGCTCGTCCAGGATGAAGAGGTCTGGCTCCAGAATAAGGACGTTGGCCAATGCCACTCGCTTCTGCTGACCACCCGATAGTTGTCCCATCGGCTGGTTCAGGTCACGAATTTTCAGCTTTGTGAGGATTTGCTTGGCTTTCAGCACCTTTTCAGGGTCGTCCTCATGGTTGAAGCAAGCATCAAGGACCGAGTCCGTGGGGTCGAACTTTGGCGATTGCTCCAAGAAGCCAATTTTTAAATCGCGTTTAAAGATGATGGAACCTGAATCATAGCCATCTTTTCCAGAGATGAGTGACAACAGCGTTGACTTGCCAGTTCCATTCTTTGCGATGAGTCCCACCTTTTGTCCTTCGGCGATGGAAAAGCTTATGTTTTCGAATAGCACTAACGAACCGAACGACTTCGTCAGGTTCTGGACATCTAAGTATGGGATTTCTTTCGCCATCAGAGCGACTTGTTTATCTGTTCGATATAGTTAAGCACCTCGTCTCTACCATCACCTTTCTCCGCAGAAGTAACGAAGTAAGGAGGCATTTCCTCCCAAGTCTCCATCATTTTCTTGACATAGTCGTTCACGTTCTGCTGCACTTTCGAATGAGACAGCTTATCGGCTTTGGTGAAGACAATGGAAAAAGGAATGTTCGAAACACCCAACCAATTGATAAATTCCAAATCGATGGCCTGTGGCTCAAGACGTATGTCAATCAGCACAAAGACGTTGACCAACTGATCACGTCCCAAAATATAGCCACGAATCATCTGGTCGATTCTCTGCACCTCCTTTTTCGAACGCTTGGCAAAACCATAGCCAGGCAGGTCGACAAGATACCACTCGTTATTAATAATAAAGTGGTTGATGAGGAGCGTCTTGCCAGGTGTAGATGATGTCTTAGCCAGTTTCTTGTTACGGGTGAGCATGTTTATCAAGCTCGATTTACCCACATTGGAACGTCCAATGAAGGCATACTCGGGCTTGGTGTCCTGCGGGCACATGGACACCATTGGCGAAGAAAGGGAAAACTCGGCAGTCTTGACAATCATCTTATTATCTTATTATCGGATTCTATCAAGTGAACGAACTAATTTCTCATCGGCCAGTACGCCTTTACGAGCCATGAAACTCAGGATAATGGCCAAAGCAGGCAAGACAGCAGGCCAGTTGAAGACAATTTCCCCACCCAATCGCTGAGGCATGACGGCCAAGAGGACGTACCAGAGTACCAATAGCAACATGTGCAGGAGGCACATCTGAGCCTGAAGCTTGCGTTTCGTATAAAGAAAAATCGTGATCAATGCCGTCAAAGAAGACAGAAGAAGCACCGCAAAGAGGGGCCAAGAAGAGAAGCTATGATGCCCCTCGCCATCGACAACCCAAAGATTGTAGAGGTCGATGGACGACAGGTCATAGACAATACTTCCTACCTGACAGCACATGCAGATGACTGTCAGTACGAAGCCTATTAGTAAGTATAAAGTTTGCTTACGCTGAATCATAACTAATACACCAGATTAGTTTATGCTTCTCCCTGCTGCATTTGCTGGTCGCGGGAAGGATCACGCCAGTAGACCTTGCCCTCAACAAATTCCTGAGTAGCCAACAGGGTGGCTTTGGGGAGTTTTTCGTAATAACGAGAAATCTCTATCTGCTCACGATTCTCGAAAACTTCCTCAAGCGAGTCATTGTAAGAAGCAAATTCGGCAAGTTTCTTAGAGAGGTCTTCCTTGATCTGTACCGATATTTGGTTGGCACGCTTGGCGATAATGGCTACACTTTCATAGAGGTTTCCAGTCTCGTCGCAAAGATCCATAATGTTGCGCGTCACGGTATTCACCGGAGCTTTTGATTTCTTGTAATCCATTGCTTTTAATGTTTTATCTTAATTTTTTTTTTACTAAAGCTTTATTTAAAGTTTTGCAAGTCTCACATTTTCTGCGTGGTAAGAGATAGCGCCCGTCACGCCCTTCTGAACAGTTCAATCTCCAATTACTTTCTTGCACTTGGAGATATATTTCTCTGCTAGTTCCTTGTTCTTGGACTCTGGATATTCGTTAATGAATCCGTAACATTCATCTTCCGCATCGCGGTAGCGTTCCAGACGTTTGTCCTCAGAAGAGTTTTCAGCCAACTGGAACTTACTCTTCATGATGATGAGAGCGAAATCTTCACGCCAATTGGAATAGGGATAGGTCTTCAGCGCATTCTGAGCCGTGATAATGCTTGAAATATAATTACTCTCATTGTTCGAATTGATATTTCCGAAATACCCGCCCAGGTTATAATAGAGCTTGGCAGACAGTAGCTCTTTCTGCACCAGCTTGTCCTGTAAGTCAAAGAGACGACGCTGTGCCTTGGGACGCAGCTCAGATTCTGGGTAGAAGTCAAGAAACTGCTGATAGGCACTGATGGCTCCAATGGTAGGAGACTGGTCAAGACGGGGCTCTGGTGCGCTTTCATAGAGGGACTGACCCACGTAGAAGGCGGCTTCCTCTGCATAGATGCCTTTGGGATAGCTGGTGCCATACTTCTTGAATGTCATGGCTGCCGATTCATAGTCTCCGCTTAGATACTCGGACATGGCCAACATATACAGGGATTCCTGTGCGTCGGTTGAGCCTTTCTTCATGGTGATCATATCTTGTAGAAGCGTAGCTGCACGGCTGTACTTACCCTCGGCATACATTTGCTTAGCGTATTCATAGCGATAATCGTAGTCGCTGGTCTTGTAAACCTTATTAAATTCGCCTGCGCAGCTTGCCATCAGCGAAGCGAATACCAACAAGTAAAATATCCTTTTTTTCATTTATTATTATGTACTTGCGCAAATTAGGCTGCAAAATTACTCATTTCCCTGCAAAAAACAAAGTGTTTTACATATTTTTTAACCGCTTTCAGCCATGTTTTCACAGATTATTTGTAATTTTGCATTCTATAAACAGTCAACATCCATTATTCAACTACGTTTTGAATTATCAGCTTACATCGAAATACCAACCGACAGGTGACCAGCCAGAAGCTATCAGACAGCTCACAGAAGGTGTGCTACGTGGCGACAGGGCGCAGGTCCTATTAGGTGTTACCGGCTCCGGCAAGACGTTTACGATGGCTAATGTCATACAAAACGTGGGACGGCCAACCCTCATCCTCTCGCACAACAAGACTCTTGCTGCCCAGCTCTACGAGGAAATGAGAGGCTTTTTCCCTCAGAACGCCGTTGAGTATTATGTAAGTTATTATGACTACTACCAGCCCGAAGCCTATCTCCCTCATACCGATACCTACATTGAGAAAGATTTGGCTATCAACGAAGAGATAGACCGACTTCGGCTAAGTGCCGTATCAAGCTTATTATCAGGACGTAAGGATGTGGTCGTTGTATCTTCTGTTTCATGTATTTATGGTATGGGTTCTCCTGTCGCCCTTGAGCAGAATATCATCGAAATGCACAGAGGACAGTCCATTGACCGCAATGTTTTCCTGAGGAAATTAGTCAGCGCCCTCTATACTCGCAATGATCTTGCTTTGGAGCGGGGTAACTTTCGTGTGAAAGGTGACACCGTGGATATATACATGGCCTACAATGATGTCATTCTCCGCGTCATTTTCTGGGACGATGAAATCGATACTATTGAGGAGCTTGATCCCGTCACCATGATAAAAAAAGGTGATTTCATCGAATATAAGCTTTATCCTGCAAATCTGTTCATGACTACCCAGGAACAAACCAACAAGGCCATCCATGATATTCAGGATGATCTTGTGAAGCAGGTTGCCTTCTTTGAGGAAATGGGTGATGAGATCAAGGCACAACGTATCAAGGAACGTGTGGAATACGACATGGAAATGATAAAGGAATTGGGGCATTGTTCAGGCATTGAAAACTATTCTCGCTATTTCGATGGCCGGAAGGCTGGTGAGCGTCCCTATTGCTTGCTGGATTTCTTCCCTGATGATTTCCTGCTGATCGTTGATGAAAGCCACGTTTCCATTCCCCAGATAGGAGCCATGTATGGTGGCGACCGAGCCCGCAAAACCAATCTTGTGGAATATGGCTTCCGCCTCCCTGCAGCCTTCGACAACCGTCCTTTGACGTTTGAAGAATTCCAGTCAGAGGTAAACCAAGTTATCTATGTCTCCGCCACTCCCGCCGATTTCGAGTTGGCTGAGGCTGAAGGAGTCGTCGTTGAGCAGGTCATTCGTCCAACAGGTTTGCTTGATCCTGAGATAGATGTGCGTCCTTCAGAGAATCAGATTGATGATCTCTTGGAGGAAATACGTATCCGCATTGAGCGAAAAGAACGTGTGTTGGTGACTACCTTGACCAAGCGAATGGCAGAAGAACTCTCAGAGTTTCTTTTGAATCATGGCGTACAAACGGCATACATTCACTCAGACGTGGCCACACTCGACCGAGTGAAGATATTGGAAGACCTGCGTGCCGGCGTCTACGATGTGCTGGTAGGTGTCAACCTTCTACGAGAAGGACTCGACTTGCCGGAAGTATCCTTGGTCGCCATTCTTGACGCTGACAAGGAAGGGTTCCTCCGTTCGCATCGCAGTTTGACGCAGACGGCAGGACGTGCAGCCAGAAATGTAAATGGCAGGGTTATCATGTATGCAGACACTATCACCCAATCCATGCAGTTGACCATAGACGAAACCAACCGCAGGAGGATGAAGCAATTGAGCTATAATGAAGCTCACGGTATTACTCCAACGCAAATCGTCAAAACGCTAAAGCAGAGCCTGTTAAGCAATGATGACCGTTCGGATATCAAGGAGCTGAAACGGGCTTCTGGATTGCCCGATGCCGGTTCTTCTATGGGTATAGCAGCCGACCCGATTATTGGGCACATGACCCGTCAGCAGATAGAGAAGCTCATTGCCGAGACTACCTCTCGCATGAAGGAAGCTGCCAAACAGATGGACTTCCTGCAGGCAGCCCAGTACCGAGACGAAATTATTCGACTGCAAAAGGAAATCGAACTTGTCTGATTGTATAGTTTTACAGTCGGTTTCCAAACTTTAACATTATACTCTTTGCTTATATTAAAATAATGTTGTACCTTTGCAACACGAAAACAAAAGCAAAAAAAAATGAAGAAAATTCTGATTGCACTCTTCGCCCTGTTGCCTCTTACGATGACAGCTCAGGACAACACATGGGAACAAGTGACGATTAACAACGACAATCCCGAAGCCAAATATCTAGCCGGAGCCGTCCCCGAG
>Ga0326513_10001193_pt1 | contig 21146 bp, 30 predicted proteins | sample 2_2465_0518_D_FD_203654 | JGI IMG/M metagenome (GOLD analysis project Ga0326513, IMG submission 203654) | Bovine rumen microbial communities from UC Davis, California, United States - 2_2465_0518 | ecosystem: Host-associated > Mammals > Digestive system > Stomach > Rumen | place: USA... | reverse complement strand
CAACAACCAGTACACACTCCGCCCAATCAAGCGTGATTCCGCCGATTGCCGCTTTAATACCACAAAGAACACCAACAAGCGTGAGAAATGCGGAAAACAATACATCATTCATCTTCTCCCTCCTGTTCTTCTCCCAGCTCTCGCAAGATATCCTTCAAGGCCGCCTGTGCGAATCCCAATTTCTCGATGGCATCCCACACGTTCATTTCTGCCAACTGCTGACGGGAGACATTGATCTCCTTGTATGCGTTCCTTGCGATCGCTTTTGCTACCTTGATATCAGCCATGCCCCTGTTCCCTCGCTTTGTACCTTGCTTTGATTACATCGTGTTCGTGTTTCCGCCGTGACTTGAGCTTTTCAAGATATTCCGCTGACGGTGCCCGTCCGATGTAATCTCCCGTGACAATTCTCCGTTCGATCGTTTCTGCGTCGATGTAGACTCCCACCCTTCGACCTTCCTCGACCTGGTTCTCAATGTCTTCCTCCATTGCCTGTTTCTCTGTCGGCAGAAGGTATTTCCTCGGTGGATGCCGCCGCAATCTCCGCATCAGCGATTCTCCGTCAATGTCTTCCTCGCCGATCAATGTCGCGAACCATGCGGAGCGGAAAAATACTTCGTGGTGATAGAGCCATGACCGTGCGATGATTTTCTGCTGCTCATTCTCGGCGAGTCTCCACGCTCTGTATGCGCTCAAATACTCCCGGCATCCGTTTTCGATGATTGACGCCTTTAATTCCTCAAGACCTCCATCATCCGCATTCTCGACGGTCAGCGGTGGTAATTCCAACTCGTCGAGTGCTTTCATTCCCAACTTCAATCACCCCCTCGTGAACACTTCGACCACTTCCGCCGCACTCATCCCACAAGCCCCCGCGATCTCCCTGATCTGATACCCCCGCGCCGTCGTTGGATGCTTTGCTATGTTGTCAACGGTGGCGTGTTTGATTCCGGTCAAGGATGCGAGTTCACGCAATGAGCGAATCCCTGCGCGTGTCATGTAGGTTTTGAGCGGAGAGTCGATCATACTTCCTCGCCGTCCGAAATGAAGTATTCGATTGTCACTCCGAAATAGTCCGCGAGGATCTTCAGCTTATCGACCTTCGGCTTGCTCTTGCCGCTTTTCCAATCGCTGAAAACCGATGCGTTGATTCCGGTGTCAGCCGCGACGCGATAGGCTGATTTGTTGGTCTTTTCCAACAACGCCGCGAATTTTTCGTACATTTCGCCCCTCCTTTCCTGTGATGCGCTATATGTAGCGGTTGATAGTAGTTGGGATTTCCGATATAATAGACATTGCCAAATATCAATTATTGGGATTTCCCAACCCATGAACATATCATAATTGGGTTATCCCAAATTGTCAATACTTATTTTTTGAAAATCCCAATTATTTTTTTGGGAGGGATAGCCATGTACGAAAGATACTGTAAAATAAGGGATTCATTGGGATTGCGTGATTCTGACGTTGCCCGGAAGACGGGAATCACGCCGTCCACGTTCTCTGATTGGAAAAAGGGAAAGAGTATGCCGAACACTCAAAAGATGGTGGCAATAGCGAAAACGCTGAACACCACCGTCGAATATATCGTTGACGGAATTGACCCGTATCAAAATATGAGACAACAACGCGCAATACGTCCACAACCGCGCTATCTGACACCGGAGGAGGAAAATCTGCTTGCGCTTTGGAATCAACTCACCGAAACGGAGAAAGAAGCGGCAAACGTCCTCATGAATGGCTTTATCTTACAAAAAAGAGACACCCAAACATCATCCCGTTTAGAAAGTGAGGCGTCATAATGCCGACCGCTAAAAAAACCTCATCCGGGATGTGGCGTGTCCGCGCATACTCGCACACGGACGCGGAAGGGAAAAAGCATTACAGATCATTCTCCGCACCAACGAAACAGGAGGCGGAACAGGCCGCCGCGAAATGGTCGGGGAGTGCGGATCGTGTTGAACGATGTGATTTGACGGTGGCGGATGCCATTGACGGATATATCCGAGCCAAGACGGGAGTGCTTTCACAATCCACCTTGCGGGGATATGTCGCACTCCAAAACAGATATTATGCACCGATTGCGTCAAGAAAAATAAGACGATTATCATCTGCGGACGTTCAGACCTTCGTCTCGGATCTTGCCGCCCAGGTATCGCCCAAAACCGTCTCAAACATATATGGTCTTCTGACCGCGTCTGTGGCTCTGTACGCGCCCGAAATTTCTTGGATGATAAAACTACCGACCAAACAGAAAAAACGCCCCACAAGCGCAAATTCCGACCAAATTCGACGGCTCTATGAATCAGCACCGCCCAACCTGCAAAAAGCCATTGCCCTGTCAGCTTTTACATCCATGCGACGCGGGGAGATATGCGCTCTGACTTACGGAGACATTGACGGCAACATCGCCCACGTTCACGCCGATCTTGTGCGCGGTGTCCGTGGATGGTATCTCAAAGAAACGCCGAAAACATCGGACTCTGACCGCTTTGTTCGCCTACCTGCTGCCGTGGTTGACCTTATCGGTCAAGGTGATCCGTCTGACCGTGTTGTGCCGATCACCCCGGACACAATCACGGAATGTTTCGGGCGTCTCCGGGATAAACTCGGAATCCCCATCCGCTTTCACGACCTCCGTCATTACTTCGCATCCATTGCCGCCGTCCTCGGAATCCCGGACACCTACACGGAATCTATGGGAGGATGGCGACCTGGATCTCACGTCATGAAATCCGTCTATCAGAATATCATCACATCCGAGGCGGACAGATTCGCGTCAGCGATGTCAGATCACTTCGACACCCTTCTCAAAAAAGTATGACGCAAAAGATGACTCAAGAAAAAGGAAACGCCCCTCTCCGCTAGTATTCATGCGGGAGAGAGGCGATGACCCCGACGGGAATCGAACCCATCAAAAAATGCCTTAAACCCGCGTGGTTATGCGGTTTGACACCCCGCAAGACCAATAAAATAGCCATCTTTCAAACCCGCATGAAATAAGGATTTGCCTATGTGGTTAGGCAAAAGTATGACTCAAAGTATGACATGACACGCGTGTCATAATCTATGGTTTATCGTTGGGAATTTTACGGAATGATAGAAAAGGGGCAGGGCGACGGGAATGCCTTGCAAACTCGCCGCCCAGAGGGATATCGAAACGGGGAAAGGAGGCCCCGCAACGACCTATGATTTGAGAGCCGCAATGGTCAAAGGCCCAACAACACCATCAGGCTTGAGATCATGCTCAAGCTGAAACGCACGGATGGCATTGTCACTCTTGGGGCCGATGATGCCGTCAATTTTCAGATTGTGACCGTGACGGTTCAATTCGTACTGTACCCACTTCGCGCCGTCTCCCCTGCTGCCGAGACGGACATATTTCGACGGAACAGGGTATGGATTGCCAACGATCGGAGTGCCACCGGACAGGAACAGATTCCGCTCCCATTCGCGCCGCTTCACAAGCCCCTTGAGAACCTGCTTGTTTGCTCCCTTGTTGTATAGGAGCATCGCGTCCGCGATCTGACGGTAATCCCGCCCGCGAATCAACTTGGCGAGGTTTCCGGGGCCACAATTGAACGTGAACGAAACAAGTGCGTCAAATTGGTTTTGTGTGAGCGTGAGACCCGTCGCGGTGACATAGTCCTCAAAACGCATGATGTCACGCCGCAAGAGTTCCATCGCCTGATTCTCCGTGATGGTCATCCCTGCGGTGACATCCGGGCCATAATGCCCAACGCCAATCGTCCAATATTTCTCCGCCGCCACGGGCTTGTAGGCTTTAAGACGGCAACCCTCAAATTCTTTGATTTTTTTTAATGTGCTTTCTGATGTTTTCATAGGTATCACCTTAAAAATGCGGGGCACAAGTGGCATATACACGGATCAGAAACGCGATGAACAATAACCAAACAACCGCAATGAAGACGAAAAAATTATTCCTGTTCATCTATTTCGTCGGCGTGTGCGGCGTCCGTGTAGGCCTCGGCAGCAGCATAGATCCCGGCTGACAACATCCCGCACACAATGCCCGTGATAGTTATCCACTTTTCGCCCGTGGTGATACCCGCGATGGATGCCGCGATAGATCCCAGGAATGCGGCGACAGAAATCCAAAACTTTCGTGACATGAGCTTGGTTCTCATCATTTACCTCCTTATGTCTTCAATCGCCCACTTGATGATCATTACAATCAACCATATCGTCACCCCCGCATTGTATATCAGGGCAATCAATGCGAGGATCTGCAAGAGTGTTGTCATCGGTTCCCCTTAACTTGAAAATCTTAATCAACGCACAAGCGAGGATTTCCCCGCCGAACGTCGCGAAAATCGCGGTGGTTAGCGTGTCATGGACTCCCGTCCAAAATGATGTCACCATCTCCGCAATGGTGAAAATGATCAAGACGGAAATGGAAAAAATGACATATTTGTCGAGACCGTTCAATTTGCGCATTCAAACCACCATTTAGATACAAAATGTGCCAAAATCGGCGTTTATAATGTCATTTTCTGACAATCACTTGATGATTCCCGCACTCATCAGCCCGATCAGGATCCCGATGACTCCGCTGATAATCCCGCTGATAACGGTGTCCCATCGTTTCGCGGGCTTTTCCTCGATGGCGTCGAGACGGACGCCTTGGCGCTTAATCTCATCGGTCATGGTTTCGATGTTCGCCGTCAGACGTTCGATGCTGATGGTGATCTTGTTGACCTCTTTCAGACCCTCTTCAAGCGCGGAGATTCGCATATTTTGTGTTTTGTCTCGCTCATCGATGCGGTCGGCGAATTCTTTATGAACCGTCCACAATACATACTTTTCGTCGTCGTTCATTACGTTGCCCCCTCAAGAATTGGATTGTGGTATATCTTTTCGCCTTTTTCCCTTGCAATAACCGCTTCTTCCTTTGTGGCATAATTCCCGAGCGAATACTCTTTCCCATTAACAAAAATAGTCGCCTTCCAGCGACCATTATCAGAACGATGATATACACCCTTGCGACCTGTCGTGTTGTTCTTGTTTAACCCACGATTCAGCGTGTTCAATTGCTGACTTGCCGCTCTCAAATTACATCGTCGATTGTCTAGGCGGTTTCGGTTGATATGATCGACGCAATCACCGCCTGTTATGATATTTTTGTGAAATTTCTTGCTTCGCAGATTGTCGCCGCTTTTATGTTTGTTAGTCCGCGCGTAGCCATCCGACCCGATCATCCAACAATGATCTTTTAATCGTTCCCAATCTTCCGCATCGCATAGCATTTCATCGTTGCAATTTGTCAGCCTAACATGAGCCACATCATCGACGATGTAATACTCGTTTTTATGCCGTAAATCTTCGCGAGGAACAGACAAAATCTCCTTGTTGAAACAACCGCAACTGACAACAAAACCGCTGACAAGTCCGTCTGCTCTGATTGTCTTTTCTTTTCCACAATCACAACGGCACACGTAATATCTGAACCCCCTTTTTTTAATGGGATCAGATACTACGATTAACCGTCCGAAACGCTGACCCCTCAATTCGTCGTATTTACTAGGCTTGATGTGTGCGTTTTGACGGTCGTTCTCATCGTCAATACGGCGGATGCTCTCGTCGTGCAATTCTTTTGTCACATACTCGATATCGGGCATGGTTTTGTCCTCTTATTATCCATTTTATTATCCAGTTATTATCATTTTTTTTATCTGTCAAAAAGTGAATAATAACTTGCTTACAACTTGCTTACGGTTGCAAGTTTGTTGCAAGTTTTCCTTGCAAACCGTGTATATCGGCATTTTTTCACTTGCCTATAACTTGCTTATGCGGGTAAGGATTTGCACCTTACATGACTTACGGCGTTGTCTACTCTTTATTCCCTCGTTTTGGGGCTAATGTCGTTAGCGTCTACCTATTCCGCCACCGCATAACACATGGACTCGGCACGGTCTTACCGTCATGTTGTTATTTATTGCTTTTTCGCCTCGGCTACCAACCTTTGCGCCCATGTTTCAAACCGTAATTTTCTTACGGATTGCCGTTATTCTGCCGCCTCGGTCACGTGATAGATGGTCTCGCTCTTAAGGATGGAAAGATGCTGGTCAACGATCGCGACAAACGCAAGCGATACGTCCTCCGCGTTCCAGAGCGTTGTGCAGAGCTGGTGGAAGTTGACGTTTGCCTGTTTCTCGTCGTTAGTTTCCACCTCGACCGCGAAATTGCCGTTAACTACTTTGATGATTGCATACTGCATGGTTTTTACCTCCTTGAATTGATTATCAGCAAAACCCCGCTTGCAAAGCAGAGTAATGCACCAATAAGTGCCATAATTTATCCTTTTGTAAAAATGTGGTATGCACCTCTTACACCACGCGCCCTAGTCGCCTTTACGACAGATTGTTGGGCCCGGTAGGCATCGAACCTGCTCCTCCGTTTGTCTTCTGTTATTGCGCAATACGGGAAAGGATTTGCACCTTACATGACTTGTATTATTTATGCTTTCGCAATAGAGTCATCGCAACAAGTCTATACTCGTGTTTAGCGTCTACCTATTCCGCCACCGTATTTATTACTTAATGGTGTTATGTCGCGTTATATTCGACTTCCGAAGAGCTTACAAGATGCCATTTTGAGAAAGCGTTTATGATATCTCTAAAATATAGCTTGTTTGTACCTGTACCTACATTTGTATATACTATAAACAATTGATATCCGACATTTGTATTATCAGGCCTAGTGCAGCACACTAATATACCACCAACTGTCGATCCTGTTGGTAAATGTGTGACAGAACTTCCTGAACCAATAAAATATATACCGGGTTCCCTCGTATTTGCTGTTGTTCCCGGCAGTGATCTCCACGGCAAGATGCTTTGTAACACCCCGCTATTTACATATTCGGTTAATGCTCTATTACTTAATGCCGCAGGATAATAAGTATATCTTGAAAAGGAATAATCCCGCATCATCGGATATACAGTAACAGTCCCGATGAAGCCAGCCAATACTCTAACAATGGCTCGGCAGTTTGTATAGGTTGACGCAAACGTATATGTCCACCCCCAAGATTTATCCCATACAATTTTCCCCCCGTTCATAATACGGAATCCGATATTATCGGGATTAGGATTCCCCAACGATAACGTGTATTTACCTGCCACCAATGGAAAAACAGCATTATTGTTTATGTAATAATCAATCGCATTGCTAACTTCTGACTCTGATGTTATGGTGATACTTCCGTCAGCATTGGGAGTAAAAACCACGCCCGAAATAACATTAGCAGTGGCGTTATTAGGGAGTAAATTAACAGCACCGACCTTCTGCATGGCGGCTAACTCCTGCGGCACGGCATTGCTATTCTCCCACTCCCCGCTTGTGCCGTTATACTGGAGCAGGTCTCCCTCTGCGGGGCTGGTGATGGTTACGTCGGTAAGGTCGTCCAAAGCATCAGCTCCACCGCCGCCACCAAGGGCAAGGATATCCCACTTATTGACAGACCCCGCAACATAGGCGATATCTGCCCCAGCTTTGACAGACATGCCCGCGCCCTCGATAAACCTGCTATCGGTCGTAAAATCGTCGGTGATGTTATACATGTCACCGTTGACCATCCCTGTCGTGGGGATATTCGCAAAAGCGACCGACCCCTTAAAGATCAGCCCACCCGTCGCATACTGCCCCGCCTGTGCGGCATAATACGCGGCGTTATTCTGATAATAGGGCGATGTAGGCCCGACCGGAGTGCCGCCCTGCTCACCTACCGCCCAGCCTTCCGCTTCAAGAGAGTCAGCTGCCGCCGCCGTCGCACTCTGCCCGGCATTATACGCCTGTTCGCTCGCGTGCGTGTCATAATACTCGGCATTGTTATTGTAATAAGGGGATCCACTTCCGACCGGGGATCCGTTCTGTTTACCGACGGCATAGCCCTCCGCCTTAAGCGCATCCGCCGCCGCACTTGTTGCGCTACCTGCCGCATTTGTCGCACTGGTAGACGCTTCGCCAGCTTTTGTGGTCGCAGTCTCTGCCGCCTCCTGTGCTTCCTCCAGTGCCGCTTCAAAGTCCCGTTCGATCGCCGGGATATCGGTATCGCTAATCGGCGTATCATCGGAGAGGGCACTGTGCTCCACGTCGAGGATGAAATTGATCGTTCCGAGGATGGTTGTTCCTGACTTGATCCGGAGCTCTGCCATCGTCTGACCACCCACCGCCGTCATCTGCTGCGTAGTGCTGATCGTCACGGTGTTGCCGCTGACGGAGACAACGCCATCCTGTGCATCGTAAGCAAATCCGTTTCCGTCTGGTTTTGTTCCACGAATCTCGACCGTCTTGCCCGTCAGACTATACGACGTCGCGCCCTCATAGACTACAAGCTGGAATTGCCTGTGTGCGTCGTACTGGCTGACGTTTACGACCGGAAGTACGGATCCCGGTATCAGGTTTAATTTAATTGATTGCATCGTTTACCCTCCATAATACCATTCCATATTGGTTATAATTCCCTCGCTGACGTCTATCTCTAAATAATACCCGTTGTCGCCTTTTATGCCCGTAACCGATCCCGTCCAACCTTCTGACCCGCTTGTGTTATACCCGGTCAGCAATCCTTGATCGAAATTTAATTGCATGACCTGACCGTTTGAAGCTCTGACGTATGCGTTTTGCGATGATATAACGCTTGTGCCGTTTATCTTTAAATTGTCTGAGGAAATGTTCATTCCGCCGCCATCAAGAGCATAAATAGCGCCCTGTTGATGGCCGTTGCTGATAAATTCTAACCACCCTGCGGACATTTCCGTGGAAACGTTACCGGATTGTGATTTAATGGTGCCGCTGACATTTGCCCCCGTCAATGTAGCATTTTGTGCGGTCATGTTTCCGTATGCGTCAACGCCAAATTTTCCGTTGGTGTATGTGATCGTTCCGCCATTGATAGATGCGCCAGTCATTGATACGTTTCCGCTTGCATCTACCTTGAATTTATTATTTCCGTAGTATATTCCCGTGTTATCAATGGTACAAACGACCGCGTTCGCGCTATTGCGTATCTGCATAACGCCGTTTCCATTGCTACCACCGCCGAGAGTGAGCGTTCCGCCCTTGATCCTGTTCGCGAGCATCGTCCCCGCGACAATGTAATTGGCATTTATAGACGCCCCATATTGCGAATTGAGCGTTGCCGCCAAACTATATGGGCCATTGATGCCATTGGTGGAAACTCCCCACCCTGCGAGGTTATACCGCCAAACCGTGACGGCTTGCGATGCGTCCTCGTTATCCATGATCAAGATTTCGTAGGGCTTGCCGTCTGACGTCGAATTGATTTTGATATACCCGCCATTGACACCCGTGATAGCCTCCGTCGCCGCATCGATAGCCTTTTGCATATCGGATTTAGCCTCGACGATCTCTTGCGTGGTCTGTTCGTTCAGATCAACGATGGTTCGTGCGAAATTCGCCCGCGGCTCCCCGAGCTCTATCGACAGATACCGCTCCGCAAGGCAATCCCACTCGGTTTTGATTACTTCCGCCCGTGTGTTGATGCCGTATTTCTCGAACACCACGCCAACGGTGTCGCATAGATGAACACGCTCAAGTGGTGCAATATTCTTGTATTCGTCCGTCTGCCATAGCGCAACGAATGAAACCTTGATTGACACCTTTGGGATCCCGATGCGGTTCGAATTGACGTATGATTGCCCCCGTGAGCGTAATTGTGCGACCGTGGGCTTTTCTTCCCAATCGCTCGAAAAATCGACCGGAACCGTCCTCTTGTACGGGTACTTACTCGCATACGCGGAATCAATGCTCTTCTCCGGGAGCGTGAGCGTTTCGTCCTCGTTCGCCCAAAACGGCACGATTCCCGTTATGACGTTTTCAAGGTTTTCCTCTTGGGAAATGTCCGTGATGTTCTTCCCATAACGCAACGTGACGTCGGTATCTTGCCCGCGATTATTCCACAAGCACACACGCCAGTTATCCCATTGATACTCTCCGCCGTACACATCGAGGATTGAACCGCTCTGACCACCCAACAACTGACGCGCCGTCTGCGGAACCGTCACCTTGAACGTCGCCGCCGTGCTCTTGTCCGTGTCAAACGTGAACCGATTCGTCTCGACCATGTTCGCCGCAATAGCCGAGAATGCCGTTGTGATACTCGACGCCGTTATCGGTGGCATGACGGTGTTATAGGACAAATCATAGGAGATATGTCTTGCGCTCAACGTCACCAACCCGTTCAGCGGTTCCGTGACATGATAGATTCTGAACGCTTGACGCTGGCTCACCGGATGAACCGACCCACCATCCCCAGGGATCACAACAAGAATCATATTGTTGTTGATCTCGTTAAAATGCGGGGATTCGACCGGAACCACGCACTCAAGCTCATATTGCCCGTTGACTTCCTCAGTCACAACGCACGATGTAGGATCAAGTGCACCGAGCCCGTTCGATGTGAATGTTGTCGCGTTCGCCGCAAAAAGAATCGGTTTCATAATCTCCACCACCTCGGCGTGATTTCAATCCGTGAGATGCTACCATTGAGCGTGATTGCGTTATCACCAGGAGCGAGCGTCGGGAATGCCCCGGAAATGTTTCCGTTGCAATTCGTCGTTCCCTTGAACGCATCCATGATGTCGCAATCAATGTCCGTGTAAACATTAGCGCTTGATATCGTCATTGTCGCGCTGCCAATCGTGAACGATCCCGTTCCATATACCCGTAAAAGCGGTTTTGCTATCTGATCGGTGGAATTTAGCAGCGTACCGTTTGACGTAAACGTGATAACGTCCTCGCCACACTTCAAAAATCGTTGGGGCTTGCGGTCAAACGTAACCGAAAACCCCGCCCGATATCTGTCCGATTGACTCACGGCAAACGCATCGACAAACCTCGCGAGATAAAACTCCTGCGGATTGTACGAATCTTCGAGTCGCAAATATCCCCGCGTTTTGGTGAGTGCATTCCTCAAGCCCATGATCTTTGTACGGATATCCCCGCGGACATACAACGAATAGGTCAATGTCTGATTGAGATACCGCCCGTTGTCGATCGTGAGCGCACCATTTCGCCCTGGTACTTCGATCGTATCAACATCCCGCGCCGGGGCATCGAATTGATTCGCGTTCGCGACATAACACCCAAAATCCGCGGAATTGATTCCGTTATACGTGAAAAAATCTCTCATGCGAACACCGCCCTTGCATTGATTACCTGACGATTGAGGATCTCGGAAACTCTTTGAGCGATAACCCGCTCATCCTGTCCGGGAGCACCATACACTTGAATAGTCACGCCGCCCATGTTGACGCTATCCATGCCGCCGCGTCCATTGGTGGAAACATTCGCCGCAACATCGAACGCCGCTCCGTCAAGATCGTTTTTCATCGCTCCCGCAACCTGTGCGCTCATGTCCTCGACGCTATCCGTCACGACGCCAACATTTTGGTCGATGCCATGTGCGAATAGTTTCATCATGTCCGGTGCAAATGTATGGAAATTGGAGAGAGGCCCATCCTCCGGCTCCGAGAAACCCAGGAAATCCTTGACCGCTCCCGCCACCTTACCGACTGCATCCTTGACGGCCTGTATGCCGCCTGTGATGCCCTTGATAAAGTTATCAATCAGATCTTTGCCCCATTGGAGAGGATTGAGCTTGGCAATTCCTTCCTTTATCTTACCGATGATCTTTGCCCCCGTCTCTGGCAGCTTGCTCAACCATTCACCAATTCCCTTAATGATTGACGTGACAATTTTCCAACCAGCTTCGACGATCTTCGGCAGATTTTCACCGATGCCCTTAATCAGCGAAAAGACCAACTCAATCGCCGCCATGACCAATTTGGGAGCGTTTTCAATAATCGCGGTCAGCAGTTTTTCGACGATCTCCGGGGCCTTTTCGATCAAAACAGGCAACGCATTGATTAACCCTTCCGCCAATCCGAGAATGAGAGCGATTGACGCATCAATCAGCAAATCGACGTTATCGATGAGCGTTTCGACGATCATAAGCACACAATCAATGATTGTCGGAATCAGATCCGGGAGCGCCTGTGCAATACCGAGCGCCAACTGAACGATGACCTGCAAACCGACTTCAATAATCTGCGGTAACATTTCAATGATCATTTGAGCCAACTGCAAGATTAACTCCGTCGCCGCTGGTAACAATTCCGGAATGGAATCAATCAACGATTGTGCAAGCGTTCCGAGGATCTCCGGAGCCACTTCCGCAATGCTAACCGCTAATGTGCTGATTGTTTCAACCAATCCCGGCAACGCATCCGTGATCCCTGCCGCAATGCTCTCAAATCCGCTCGAAATCTTTTCTGATGCACCATCTGACCCCGCGATCAACTCGGCGAATCCGTTCGTCACTTCGGTCAATCCCGGAAGGAAATTCGTTGATAACTGATTCTTCGCGCCATCCATCGCACGGCTCAAATTATCCATGCTATCGGTGAACGCCGCCGAATCTTTGACCGCTTCATCCGACATAACCATGCCGAGGTCATGTGCTTGGTCTTTTAGTGCTTGCGTATCTTCTGCGGTTTGATTAAGTAAAGGCCCGAGCTCCATTGCGGACTTTCCGAGCAAATCCGCGGCGATTGATGTCCGCTCCGCACCTTCTGGCATTTCCTGCAATCTTGCGATGACTGTCGAGAAAATGTCTTCCTGTGACATCTTCCCTAGTTCCTCATAGGAAACGCCGAGCAGCTCAAATTTTTCCATTGCGGATTTTGAGCCATTCCCCGCATCGGCAACCGCTGATGAAAGCGTTTTCATCCCGGTCTCAAGGATGGAAATATCCGCTCCATTCTGACCGAATACATAATCCCATTCCTGGAATGCCGTCGCCGATATGCCGATTTTCTGCGACAATTTATCGATATTATCGCCCATCGCCGCGGTATTTTTTGCACCGTCAATGATGGATTTCGACATTGTGCCGATTGCCGCCGCACCTGCCGCCGCAACGCCGAGCCCGGTTTTTAGAACACCGCCCATCGCGGAGCTAAATTTTCCGCCGCTCGACTTGCCGGCGCTCGCCGCTTCGCCATCTAATAAACCGGAAATGCTACCGCTTATCCCTTCCGCGCTTGGTATAATCTGGACGTATGCTTTTCCGAGATTGATTCCGTCTGCCATGTTTCACCTCATTGACGCCATGCGGCATCGAAATCGGCTCCTGTCTCGAAACCGAATGATTCTTCTTGTTTCGTGTTGAGGAAATTCTTTGCGATCAATGTGGCCTTGTCGCCACTTAATAAAACGGATAGACGATCCATGATCCCCGCGAGGAGAATCGTCTCCGTCGATGCTTTTCGCTCTGCCAATTTCATTTTTATCCGACTATCATCCCGCAAACCTTCCGCAAGCGTTGCCGCGAGGATGGGAGAGATGGATTGATAGTCATATATGTGATAAGTTTCCGCGAAATCACAAATTAAAGCGTCCTCGTCAAACCTGATCAGGCTTGCGAGGATTGAGATTTTTTTGCCGCGTTCACCTTGTTGAATACGTCGAACAGTTCTTCCCGGAGCGCTTCAACGGGAGCATAGCCGTCGTTTTTTTTCATGATGTGGTCAATCAGACGCTTTTCATCCGCTCCGAAAATGAGAGAGACAAGATCAGCCGTACCAGCAACCATCTCTCCGTGATCATCCTTATTCTCCGAACGTGCGATTGCTTTCATAACCCGCCAATCATTCACCATACGTTCATCAAAATCAAACTTGAAACCGCTTTTCGTTGTAATCTTCATCCCTTGCCCCCTTTACAAAAAAGGGGACGGTCGAACAGGCCGCCCCCGTGAAAATGATCTGTATTACGGTGTTTACGGATTGACAATGTACTCGTGGTGAGTATTGCCGTTTTCATCAGGCAAGCAGGAGAGCGTTGTCTGATATCCGACCGCCGCATTGTCCGCATAGGTGATATCACCAACGGCAGAGATACCCGCATCCGGGAGAACAATCCTCTTTTTCGTGCCATCGCGGAGCACCTGGTCGATGACCCATGATGCGTTGGGCTGCTGCTGGGAATTTGCCGCGATATGAAGTCCTGTCGTGAGGTCTCCACTCACGTTCGCGTCACCATACACCGCCTTGAGCACTTCGATATTCTTCGCCTCGATCATGGTAAACTGGAACGTGTCGGGCTTTTCTTCGAGTGTGGTCAGAACCACATCGCCGCCCCATGCCTTGATGTTGTTGGAGCTCGGGGAATTGGAATTGACAACGCCAGCGTCGGAGATATATCCGACATTAGCAAATGCCGCATCGAGATTATCGGTCGCCGTAGTCGGAAGTGTAGTTCCGAGCGCCGCACGGAATACCGCGCCATTGATCAGCGGCTTTCCGACCGTGACATTCTGTGCATTGTTGTTAGCCATTTTTATCCTCCTTAATAATGAGTGACTTGGAAAACCGCTTGATAACGGTATTGTTTAGAGGTTGAATCTGTGAAATTGTAATCAGAATTGAGACGGCAAGCGCACACTTCGTCAAGCTCGACGATGTTCTCCATTGCCGCCTTTACCTGATCATTGAGCGAAATCGCCGCAAGCATCGTCGGAGCGATTGAACGAATTGCGATTGTCGCCGTGGGGATATGGTCATCCGTTGAGCTCCCCGTCTTTTCTATGACGATATATGTTGACGGCTGGTTTTTAGGAATCTCCGCATATACATCAGATCCCGCCGCCGTTTTACCGGACAAATATCCGATTATCGTTGCTTCAATCATCCTTGCACCGCCTTGAGAATCGTATTGTTTTCCGCGTTATCACGTCTTGCTTGAAACGTGTCCGCTTTGACCTCGACATTGACACGGTTTTTGCCCTTGTATGTCTCCGTCGAATATCCATCGCCGAGCCGCGCAAGAATCCCGCCCGCAAGCCCTTCGAGACCTGACGTCATCGCATCAGATAGCATCAACTCTCGAACACCTTCACGATTCAATTCAAATCGTGTTTTAGCCATATTGTTCACACCTGACTTTCATGTGCCAGGGGCCCGGAATGTTCGCTTCAACACCCATAATGGGGAAACCAAACGTGTGAACCGTCTGCGTGTTCCCCTGCGCGTCCATCCATGTGACCTTTTTATCCGTCCAATCATGCGTGTCACCCTTGGGGATGCCGAGCATGAATCGGATCTGTTTCCCGAATAGCGCAACCGATGACGTATAATCATCCGTTGACGGTTCTCCGACAAGCACGTTCTCGACCGTTTCCGCGATCTCTGTCACGATGGGATTGTTGAGAGCGTCGCGCCCTGTTTCCGTTGTGGTGTATAGCGTTACTGTGATTCCGCGCATAAATCCTCCACGGGACTATGTGACCCGATATTATTCCCAACGCCGAGCAACTTCTTATCGATCTTGGCGAGATACATCTCACCCGTCGAACCACCGCCGCCCAACGTCCAGCTTTGAGCATATCCGAGTCCGGACATACTTCCTTGCGTCGCTCCGATGGGAATACCGGAATCCTCGCCGTCGCCCAACTTACGGATGACCATATTGCAACTGACGATCTTCTTCGCTCCATCGCTTGCGTCCGCATTATACGCGTCAATGATAACCGCGGCGTCATCAAGCAATGTCGAGCACATTGTCTGTTCTGCTTCGGTCATCGTCCGCGTCATTCTCGCTTGGACGTCCTCAATCGTTGCATAGGCCATCGCGTCACCTCTTTTTACGTCTCACGTACTTCTTGACAGGCTCATCCTCGACCTGTTCCGCAACCTCGGGCTCATTCATGATAGGCTTTTCAGGTGTAGGATTAGCGGCGAGCTTGTGACCCGCCGCCTTGTATTCCTCAACCCGATCATCCGCAACCCACATCGTTGAGCCGATGCGCTTGTTGATAAACTTTACCATCAGGCATCAACGAGAGCGTCAAATACAGAGGTATCAGCGCGGAAACCGACCTCGATCTCTGCTCTCACCGCGAACATGTTCTGCTGGAACAGATTGATAACATTGCCGCTGCCCAGGTCAAGCGTTGCGTCGCTCGAATAATCGATCTTGACGCCCTCGACCGTGCCATATACCGCCTGGCTCCAATCGCCAGCGAATCCGACAACGTTCGGCGTGCCGCTCACATACGCACCCTTGGCGATCTCTGTACGTGCGCCGAGAATCATCGGGACCGCACCCTCGGAAACGTTGTTGATGAACAGGGGACGATGATCACCGTCCACCGCACTGAGAACGATGCTCTTGCCCTGCGGAGAGAGAACGATGCCGTTCATGATACCGCCATGAGCCGCGATGTCGCCATCAGCCGCAACAAACCCGGCATAGGTGCTGGTTTCGATGTCCTGCTTGGTAACACTTGCAAACGTGTCGAAATCAGACCCCGGAGCCTGTGTTCCACCGAAAACGGTATTGTCAAACTTCGCGCCGAGAGCGCCCGGAAGTCTCTGCACCAACGCATCATAGAGCGCGGCGACATCCCTGCGAAACTCATTCGAGAACGGCACGATGACCGCGAGCTTGTATGCTCTCATGATCTTGGTTTCAAGCCCCGGATTGCTGACAGGCTTTGCTTCGGTCTCACCGACCCACGCCGCGGTGGGATCAGATGTGATAACGTTGATCGCCGCACCACGTCCGGGAAGTGCGATCTGTCTCGCCAACTTCATGATGGCGGACGATTCCTGTGTTTTCTGCAAAATTTCGTCAGAAACGTCAGCGGGAAGATTGATATTACTTCTGTTGGTAGGTACTCCATTAGCCATTGCTTTTTCCTCCTTGTGTGGTTTAATTAAAGGCCTCGTTTGCCCACTCGGCAAACTGCTGCCTTGTGGATTGTTTTACTTCGAGCGTGGTCTCTCCGCCATCTCGAACGTTTGGATAGCCCTGCTTGGCGCTTGCAAAATCGATGATGCTCTTTGCTTGCGCTTCGCATTCTTCCTTGGTGGATCCTGTGAGAAGTGAAACCGGAATACCGACATCATTGGCAACTGTCTCCCTGATCTCTCGGAGTGCGTCAGCGGCGTTTCGTTGATCGATTTCCGCTTGTAACTCCTTGAGCTTTTCCGTTGCTTTTTCGAGGTCTTTTGCGGATGTGTCCTTCTGTGCCACCTCAAGCGCCTTTTGTGCTTCGGCAAGCGAGGTCTGCAATTCCTCGACCGCTTTCTTTACATTGTTGACGTCATCGCCGTGGATCTTCATCAATGCGTTGACCTGGTCATCCGTTGCCTCCGGGAATAATGCCGTGATGTCTGCTCTTTTCATAGTTCCTTTTCTCCTTTCTACGCTTTTTTACGAGGTCGCTTCTCGTGAATTGCGTCATTTTACGTCACGCCTGACGAATGTATTAAAAAAACAGACATCATTTGATGTCCGTTTCTTCCGCTTCGGAGCTTTCGCGCTCCTTTTGTTTTGCGTATGCATCACGCTTTTGTTCGTTGATCTCATCGGCGTTTTGCTTGTAAATCTCTCGACGCATCGCATTGATTCGGTTTTTCGTTGTCGCTCGCTCTCCGTCAAGTGGAGCATCAAAATACATCCGTTTGTATTCGCTCGGATTGTACCCCGCGACATCCGTTCTGCTATTCATCCGAACCGCGAACATACAATCACAATTTGCGTGAATGTGCTCGGCGTGTCCGCCTTTCACGATTTTTGGAGACGCATCTTGCCAACCTTGTGATGCGAGCGTGATACAAAATGCGCACGTATCGCCGCGAGGAATCCACGCCCATTGTGCATGATCTCGGATGGCGTTCTTGAGTGTAGTGTCTGCCGCCGCCATTTTGACCTGACGCCCGACCGCACTCGCCATAATTTCATGGTTTCCGGTTTTGCCCGTACCATTTATCGCCTTGGCAACTTCGGCAATCGTTGCCGTCTCCGCTGGTTCGGCAGCAGGTAAAAGAACATTCGACGCAAGTGCTATCGCGTCGTACATTTCACAAGCAAGCGCCGAGGATGCCTCTCCGTACTTCGTCACCAGAGCATAGGCATAATCAATCGCCGTTTGCCGTGTGGTATAATCCACATCCCAATCGTGTTTGTCAAGGTATGCAAGCATTTCGCTCGCGGCTTTATCATTGATCTTCCGCAAATTCCGAATGTATGAATCCCATATTTTCTCGGTGATGATCATTCGGTCACATCCTCAATCGTTGCGATCTCATTCAACACGTCAAGTCCTCGGCTCCGGGCCTCCTGTGCTTTGATTCTGCGAACGTCAGCAGGAGAGAACCCAACCATTTCGAGGAATGTGTCTGTCTGTGCGAATCCCTGACGTGCGCTCGCGATCTTAATCGCCGCATCAGCCGTCACCGCAACACTCGGCATAGCTGGATTTTTGAAGTGAGCCATTAACTCGCTCTGTTCGTCCGTCAACCCGTCGAGTGTGGTGTTTCCAACGATCGCAAGCGCCATCCTCGCGATTGTGCGGAGTGCGTCACCATTGCCAGTATTCAACTCTTGCGCGAGTCCAACAAGCGTCTTGGTCTGTGCTTCGATGGCGTCGCTTGATGTAGGATTTGCATCGTTCACAACACCCGTGTCCGTGACCGGAAGACCCGTCGCCGCGGAGAATTGCGTCGCAAGGATGCGAACCATCTCAACATGGGGAGAAATATTCCCCTGCGATAACTGTCCGAACGTCGGCTTTTCACCTGTCTCCGGATTAACCGTCGATGCGATGATTGAACCGACATATTGCTTGAATTTCTGATTGATTACCGCGTCATATTGTTCATCGGTGATACCGAGAAGGTATTTCTGCGGCGTGGTGGAAAACTCAAGCCCTATCGTCGCATTGGCGATCGTCCTGACGTACCCTTGAATGAGTCTCCGAATCGGTTCCTTGATCCTTGACCGTCCGAACGGCTTGTTGCTTGTCGCATTCCAAACCAACGCCTCCATCAGCGGACGCCCCATCTTGTGAGGATGCGCAACCGCCGCCCATCGGCTCGAATCAACCTTGCTTATCACCCAAACCGCGTCATCAGTATATAGATTGATGAGCGACGGCTCCCATGATAACGTGTTTTCATTCGATGGCATCGTGTCGATGATTGCGAACCCGCAATCAATCCGACCCTTTTCACCATCCCACAACGCCGCCGCGGTCTGCGGGGAATGGAACCGAATCCGAACACCGATTGACGGATCTGCGGAGAGTGTCGCAAACGTACACCCATATTTCAGTTCATCCCGACACGCTTTGATGTATTCCGCAATCAGGTTGTTATCCTGCACGATCTGATCCATGTCTGTCGCATCCGTTCCACCTGCACCAACGAAACCGTCAAACATGGAGCGAGCCGCAAGGACATCCACCGTCTTTGCACCCCAGGAGCAGCCGATTTCCAAACCGCGGAAATTATACGGGAGAGCGATGCCAAGATTTACGTCCGACAGAGGAATCTTGCCCTCATAGTATTTATTTTTCTCGACATTCTTTACGGCATGATTGTTGAACACGGTCAAGAGCTTTGCCATCTTAACCCGTTCATAATCCCCCAACCCCGCAATTTGATCAACTGTTATTCCGAGCATCTTCGCAACCTCATCCTATCCGCATCGTCCTATTGGGATCTCTTTTACTTGTTTTCGCTCCGTATAATGCAAGCGCACACGCTTCAATCGGCAGAGAATTGTCTCCGCCGAAACCCCAGCCTCCGGAGATTGGTCTCTTTGTTGCCGTGACCGCGCTCTCCCTCAATGCTTCTTGCTTGTCGTACCATGTGACCGTTTTTTCGTTGAGCGCATCCGTCAGGAGTCCGACCGATGCAATAACGTCCTTGACCGATGGTCGGATGATTGCCCCTTTCATCTTCCAAACATCAGCGATTTTATCCACCAACACATCAACGCCGTTCCGTCCGTCGATAACCACACATGACGCCTTGGCGTATCTCTGCCGCAACCAATCAGCGAGCCATTGTGTACCGTTCGCCGTGCTCTTGTATTCAATCAGCGAGATCCTTGCCGCTCCAACTTCCGGAATCACCGCACCACATAAGCACACCGCCGAACCATCCGGGGAGAATTTCACACCGTATGCCGTTTTCCCTTCCGGTTTCTGTTCGGATGACTTGCAAGCATCCCACACTTTTGACGGTATCGCGTAATCTATTTTTTCCGTGATGATAGGAGACCACCAGCCGAGCCGCTCCCTTGCGAATTTATCAGGGGCCATCTGCTCGCATTCCGCCTCAATCGTCGAGATCAACATCCGCCGACCGAGTGCGGGATTTGTTGACGCCCATCGTTCGCGATCATTCACGTCACCAATGTCAGAAACCGAAAACTCGAACCATGCGGTCGTTTTCGTCTTTTTGCCGAGTGCTTTCTCCCTGATTCCACGGAAAACAGTTCCGTCAGCCGTCTCATCCGGTGGTGTTCCGGTATAAATCACCTGCGGATTGAGACTCGCCGAAACCGCTGGCAAAAATGACGCTTGAGCCGTATCGTCGAGCTCTTGCGCTTCATCAAATATCAATAAATCCCCATGCTGACCACGACCACCGTTCCGAGTCCTTGCAAGAAACTTGATCCTTGCCCCGCTCTTGAGGATGATCTGTTCACGACCGAGAGCCGTCTTGATATCCTTGACGTATTTCTTCATCGTGTGATTATCAAAGAAATTAGCCATTTCCTCGAATGTCTCGGTAGCGGTTTTTTGCAAGTGTGCGGTGTAGATGACCTGTTCGTTATACATCAACATCCCGCTCTCGGCCCTGCCCTCAAGCAGACCCGTCTTCCCGTTCTGTCTCGGAACACTCCCGCCGCATGACCGACACACCCACTTGTGACCTGGTGACATCGCCATCCAATCGTTGAGAATATCTGATTGCCACGGATCAAGAATTAAACCACCTGCCGCAAGGATCCTCGCCGCATCTCCACCGTCTGTCTCCGTGTATTTAGGCGCTATTCTTTCGGACGGCTCCTGCGCGCCCATCATTGTCGCGCTTTTGTAGGATCTCCGCGACTTCGTCATCGTTCCCCTCTGCCCCTTCAATTTCCTCAATCTCTCTTATCGTTTCACGGTATTGTCTCGCTATTGCCGCAAGCTCTCTCGGCTCGCATTCTTGCATCGTTGCGTATAACGTTTTTTCGAGTTCTTTCAGCTTGTCGAGCCTTGTCTCACCCATTGAAATTTACCTTGTGTGTAAATCGGCGCT
>Ga0326513_10001192_pt1 | contig 21152 bp, 14 predicted proteins | sample 2_2465_0518_D_FD_203654 | JGI IMG/M metagenome (GOLD analysis project Ga0326513, IMG submission 203654) | Bovine rumen microbial communities from UC Davis, California, United States - 2_2465_0518 | ecosystem: Host-associated > Mammals > Digestive system > Stomach > Rumen | place: USA... | reverse complement strand
TGACTTGCTCACAACGACCACACTGATCGTACCGGAGCGGTTTGGTTTCTTGCGTGGATACATGGCGCAAAGGTACGGATTTTTTTGCTTGCGACACCCAAAGACACCCAATAAATCTCTCAAAACCCCTTTAAAATCGTGGGTGCCATCTCATGGCAAGGGGCAAGTGATGAAGTCAGGAAGAGTATTGTTGGATGCCTATGAAACACGACAAAAAAACAGACGGGCTGGACGTCTTCTCGCTGTTATTGGGCTTCGATGACTCCAGTCCGTCAGAAAAATCTGCTTTAGATAATGATTATAATCCGAAAATACAATACAGACACGTCTGTATCAAGGGAATGAACTTATTCCTCAACGATGGGATATAGTTCGATGAACTCTCCCTGGTGGCTGGCTCCATCGTTGATGAGCTGTGCCATCTTGCTTCCTACCGTCTCTATGTCGTGGAACCCAGGTAAGCTCATGTTGCCGTTAAGGTCGGTCGTCGTGGGACCTGGGTGTACGGAGAATATTTCTATGGGCCTATTTGCCTGCTGAAACTCCATAGCCATCACACCCATCATGGCATTCTGTGCTGCCTTGCTGGCCACGTAGGCCAGGGGGTGCCAGTAGGGGCTGATTTCCGAAGGCACGGTGACGTTGACTATCCTTCCGCTGTTCTTCTCCAGCAGGGGCAGCAATGCCTTGGTCAGTGCGAAAGTACCTATAAAGTTCACGTCGATGGTCTGCTTGATGTCGCTTATCTCAGTGTGTCCACCATCTACGCTCATGTCGCCAGGGATGCCTGCGTTGTTGACCAACAGTGTCAGTGCCGGATATTTTTCTCTGATTTCCTTTGCGGCCAGCTCCACGCTTTCAAGGTCGGCCAGCTCCACGTTTACCCATCCCAGCACGTCAATGCCCAGTGATTGCAACTGGTCGATGGCCTTTTCTGCCCGCCCCTGATGGCGAGCACCTATGATGACTTTCCATCCGCTAAGTCCCAGATGTTTCGCAATACCATAGCCAATACCTTTATTGGCACCCGTCACCAATACAATTTTCTCATTCATAGCTGTGTTCGTTTTGTTTTTGTGGTTAAAATCGGGTGCAAAGGTACGAAAAAAAACAGTCCGACAAAACTTTTATCTCTAAAAGTCAATGGCGTCTCACCATTTTCCGTACTTTCCCATCGGCAGAGCGCTGGAGCAAAAGTCCACGGTGATGGCGTGAGACGGACTGTCCGCTTAGGCTATAGACCACCGAGAGAGGGGCTGCACACCGGGCTGGCTGGTCGGCGATGCCCGTCTGCGAGAAGTCGAGAGGCAGGAAATCGGCTGAGGCATCGAGGGTAGCGTAGGCCTCGAAGGGGTGTAGAACGGCTGGTTCGGCCAGACGCAGGAGCCCCCACTGATCGCCTTGACGCCTTAAGACATAGTCACCGACGTAGAGGGGCAACTGCGCATAGGTGCCGCGGAGCTGCTGGTCAAGGGGACTGAAAGCGTGAGACACCTCACCTGTACCCAGGAATACGATGTCACCCTGTCCTGCTACCAATACGGGTTGATGGGCGGGGATGGTATCCAAAGCTGTTGGAATTAGGTCCGTTGACAGGCTATAGGCAGTAATTCCCTCTGGAACGGGTGCTGAGAAGGGAAGCATGAGCAGACGCATGCCCTCTATCCCACAGGCGAAAGTGGCAGTATTGGCGGAGAAGGAACGGGCGGGACGGAAGTCGCCACCGTCGGGTGTCAGCTGGAGCGAGGCACATTCGTTGCCTTGCACCACATTGTTGCCTGCTACGACGCTGCTTTCTGTCAGGAACGACACACGATTGCCCTGCATCCAAGGCAACTGCTCGGGCAGGTCGGTCACAGCCGTGAGGTCGATGCTGGTGCAGGAGGGGTCGCTGGTGTAGTCGAGCACATAGCTGTCATCATCCACGTAAGCGCCGCTGAGCTTGGCGGCATACTGCCCGCCATTGGCAAGATAGACATCGGCGAAGGTGATGGTGAGCTTCGATGACCAGTTGTTGTTGGTCATGGATATAAGCCCCTGACAGCCATCAGGAAGTGTTGCGGGCGAAAGGTCGAACACCAAGGTGAAGTTCTCGCGGCGGTTGAAATCAATTTCGCCGTAGTTGTGGGAAGAGAGCTGGCCCTTGGCATTGACGTAGAGTAGGGTGGTCTTGGCCGAGTTGTAGTTCATGGTCGAGGTCACCTTCTTTACCTGCATGATCAGTTGTGAGAACCGCTCGTCGAACTGCACGTAGCCGTAGGCAGCCGAAGTGCGGCTGGAAATGAGTGGCGTGGAGTGGTCGAAGGTCTTGGTCTTGTTGGAGAGCTTGTAGCCGGTGCCAAAGGTAGAGCGGGTGATCTTCTGGTCGTCCAGACGGTCAAATCGGGTGGTGGTACCGGCCATGTTGGAAGCTTGGCGGTCGCGAGAGCGGACGAAGAGCACGGTGCAGACGCTTTGGGCGGCCAGCTCGGCAGCAGGTCGACAGGTCTCGGTCTCTTGGTTGAGCGTCGTGGAGGTAAAGTTCTTGGCTTTCGAGGTAGTGGTGAGCTGGCCTTTCATCGTGTAGAAGGGCAGGTCGAGCGTCAGGCTGACAGCCTCATTGGAAGTATTGGCCACAACGGCTACGACGGTGTCGCCCGACGTCGAGAGATAGGCTGAACCTTCGAGGCTGCTGCCAGAGAAGGTGGCATCAATACGGGTCATGCCTGTGACGAAGCGGGCGAAGTGGGCCATGATGTAGCCTCGCTTCGTGACTACGCCGCTACTGGTACCGCGCTGCCCGTCGCCCAGCATGGCATAGTAGCGCTTGGCGGCATAGTGTATCCAGGCGTTGAAGTCGCCCAGCATGCATTGGTTGATGCTGCTGAAGAAGTTGAAGAAGTCCTTGGAGAAGTCGAAGTTGCGGGTGTTGTTCTCTGCCTCGTTCCAGTTGATAAGGTACTCGGTCATCCATATCTGCTTGCCTTTCGAGGCAAGGTTCTTGTAGGCCGACTGGATGCCTCCGTACTGGTGACCACCATAGATGTCGAAGCAGGGCAGCACGTCGGTCTTGTTGAGTGCGTTGACGTAGGAGTCGCTTACGGCAAGAGTTTCCGGTGCCATGATTTTGCAGCTGATGGAGCGGCCGTAGGTCTTGACGAACTCGGCAATATCGGAGGCCGACCACATACAGCCGGCATACTCGGCGGGCCAGTCTGGCTCGTTCTGGATGGAGATGGCGTCAAGCTCTACACCGTTGGTGCGCAGATACTGCACGTAGTCCTCCAGATACTGTGCATAATCGTCCCAGTATTCCTTTTTTAGATAGCCTAAGGTACCGTCGCTGTTCTTGGCATTCGAGGTACCGTTGGTCTTCCACTCGGCAGGCTGTCCCCAGGGCGAGGCAAAGACGATGAGTCCCATCTGCTTGGCTTGCTTCGCAGTGGCTAACGACTGCGACCAGTAATTGCGGCCAATGGGGATGTAGAGACGCATGATGTTGCAACCTACGGTGCTATTGGGGCCCCACACCTTCTTGATGTCGGAAGTTGACATGTGGTTGTAGGTGAACTGCGGCGAACAGACGAAACCGCCAAAACCTGTGATCTGCTGATGCTTGACGGTAGCGTCCAGACGCATGGTGGCACGCTGAGACTGGGCCTTCACGACGGGGCAGCCCAACAACAGGAGTAAGGAGAGAAGGAATGATTTTGTCATATACGATAGATGGATTTTGCTGCAAAGGTACAAAAAAATGCGGCAACGGATGCCGCATTTTGTTTCAATGGCTTATGAATAGGTCTCGATTTAGCGGAACAGCAGGGGAGCCATCTCCTTGAGACTGCGACGCCACGTAAGAAACTCGTGGGCGGTGCCCTCCGAGATATAGCCGTGGGCATTGAAGCCTGCTGCCTGCAGGGCCTCGGTCGACGACTTGATGCCGTCGGGACGCTCCTTGCTGCCACAGCTCTGGAAAATCATCTTCACCTGGCGCTTGTCCTTGATCTCCTCGGGTGCATACTGGCCACCGCTCAGCAGGCCATAGTAGGCAAACATCTCAGGACGGCGCAGCGTGATGATCTTGGTCTCTATGCCTCCCATCGAGAGACCGGCCATGGCGCGGCCCTCCTTCTTGGCGATGGTCTGGAAGTTGGCGTCGATATAGGGTACCAGCTCGTCGCATAGCACGGTCTCAAACTCCTTGGCGGTGAACTGGCCGATGCCTCCGAAGCGCACATCGTTGGTCATGCCGTAGGTCATCACGATGATGAAGGGCTTGATCTTACCCTCGGCAATCAGGTTGTCCATGATGAGGTTGGCGTGGCCCTGGTTGCTCCAGGCTGTCTCGTCCTCGCCCCAGCCATGCTGCAGGTAGAGTACGGGGAAGCGCTCTTTCTTGTTCTTGCCGTAGGTAGGTGGGGTATAGACAAAGGCGCGGCGGCACTCCTTGGTGCTTTCGCTCCAGAAAAGTACCTGCTGCACATTGCCGTGGGGCACATGCTTCATGGCGTAGAAGTCCTGATCCTTGGCAGGAATCTCAATGCCGCTCTCCCAGCGGGTGGAGCCGTAGTAGCAGAGCGCACCCGGGTCGTTGAGCGTACCACCATCCACTGTCAGGTGATAATAGTGGAAGCCCTCGTCCATCGGGCCTTCGGTCTGGCCTACGAAAGAGCCGTCGTAGGTCTTATGCAGCTTAGTGCCTCCACGGCCGCCTAAGCCGAGGCTCACGGTGACCTCACTGGCCTGAGGAATGTCGATGCGGAAGCGCACATAGCCCTGCGAGTTGACCATCGGGTAGTCCTGACCGGGCTGGTTCTTGGTAGAGGGTTTGAAGTCCTCGGTGACGCCAGGCAGCTCTGGGAAAGCCAACTCGGGCTTGAAGGGGGCTCGTTGGGCCTGCTGTCCACGACGATGCTGGCGCGGCTGACGGGCAGGACGCTGGGGCATCTGCCAGGCAGGATCCCGCATGTCCTTGATGTAGTCGTAAGCCATCTTGGGCCGATACTCGGCGTCGAAGGGCAGGGGATAGTTGTTTTGTCCCAACCAGGAGTCGCGGTCGCCAAGGTTCCAGAAGGTGACGCAGTCGATGACGTCCTTGTGCTTGCGGAACACACGGAAGATACGGGCGTACTGGTCTGCTAAGTGCTGTTTGACGGAGTCGGTCACGGTGACACCTTCACGGCTGAACTGCAGCTGTCCACCCATCTCCTCGTTGACACGGATGTCAAGTTCGGTGACGTGGATGTGGCTGACCACCTCCTTGAATCGGGTGATGGCCTGGTCGAGCTGCTCCTCGGTGGGGAAGTAGATGTTGTAGTGGCCCTGCATACCGATACCGTCGATGGGTACGCCTGCCTGCCGCATCTTCTTCACCATGGTATAGATGCGCTCGCGCTTGGCCGAATCTACGGTGCTGTAGTCATTGTAGAAAAGGAGTGCATCGGGGTCGGCCTCACGGGCGAACTGGAATGCCTTGGCAATAAACTCGTCACCGCAGAGCTGATACATGACCGACTGACGATAGGGGTCGGTAGCATTGACGTCGTCGGTGATGGCTTCGTTGACCACATCCCAGGCATAGACCACATCCTTGTAACGGGTGACGATGGCCTGGATATGGTGCTTCATGCGCTGATAGAACACCTCCTTTGTGGGGTGGTCATCGGTCATCCAGCGGCCTATCTGCGAATGCCACATTAGGCAATGTCCACGCAGCTTGATGCCGTTTTGGCGGGCGAAGTTGGCGATGCGGTCTGCTCCCTCCCAGTTGAAATGTCCTTCACGTGGCTCGGTGGGTTCGGGCTTCATGTCGTTTTCGGCCGTGATGCTGTTGAACTCACGCTTGATGAGTGCCTGCTGGTCGGCATTGGTGACGTTGCGCTGATTGACGGCCACGCCAATCATGAAGTAGTCCTTGTAGGCATCCTTGAGTCCCTGTGCCCATGTCGTCGCGCTGCTCATGGCGAGGAGCGCAACAAGTGCTATGGTTTGCTTTTTGTTCATGATGGATAAAATAGAGTTGGTTAGAATCTCGTCTGCAAATGTACGATAAAATACCGATACCCGTCCCAACGGATGTGTCGCATTGTTTCGTTTATGTATCATGGAGCGGGAAATGTGTTGGCAGGATGGACTATTTGCCCGTCTCCCGCTCTACGTCGGACTCGCTCATGAAGAGATGGGAGGGCTGGTAGCCTCCGAAATCGACCACGATCTTCTCAAACACAATGCCTGGATGACGTGGCTGGAGGGTGAGCTCGTGGAGGCCGTTGCCTTGACCGACGGGCAGCGTCACTACCTTCTCGACGATGCGACTGGCGACGGCAGGATAGTACTCGGAGTACATGTAGGGCTGACGGTCGACAAGCGTCTTGTTGAAGTTGACCACCTGCGGCGCTGACCCATCGAGGCTGACGGCATACTCATGTCCGCCGACGTTGAGGAAGTCGAGCGTTGACTTGACCACCACATGCACCTTGACCGTAGAGACAGCTGCGGGCAGGGCGAAGCGATAGGTGAGCGAGGCATGGCCGACGGGCTGTGTGTAGGGGGTGAGGGCCACGCCACTACGGGTACGACCATAGTAGGGATAGATGGTCCACTGGGTACCCTCGGCTGGATGGCTGCGATAGAAATGCTCGGCCTCCATCGAGACGTAGCCTTGGCTGGGCTTGAAGGTATAGCCACCGGCGGGGATGGAAGATGGATCATCGGCCGCTTCTCCTGTATTGACTTGCATCGTGCGTGGCAGCATCTCATGGGGGAAGTTGTCATTCCAAGAGCGATAGCCTATGTGTTTCTGGGTCATCATGCCATCCCATTTGCCTCCGCTCATCTCCTTGTTGTATGCCAGGCAGAGCAAAGAGTCGCGCTGGAAGCAGCGGGCGACTTGCCGTGCCCACTCGTTGGCATCGGGGTTGTGGCGGGATGCCAAGTAGTGGTTCATCGCCTGCGCATAATACATGTCGTAGAGGTTGGCCATCGCCTGAACGGGGAAGAGGAGCAACTGACGATAGCAGTCACGGGCACGCTCGGGCACCTCGGCATACAGGCGAAGGGCACGGGTCTCTAAGCGTAGGTAGTCGTCGGCCACCTGTCGCCATTCGCCTGTCTCCACGTTGTAGGTCTTGGCATCGAGCATCTCGGGCGTCACACGGGCCATATACTGACAGTTGCGGTTGTAGATGTCGGCAGCCTCGGCAGCCAACGGCTCGCCTATGGCGTCGCGGAAGAAACGGAGAGTGTGGTCGGTCACGCGCTGTATGGTATATTGCTTGGGATTCCAAGCCATGTCCATGAACAACTGGATGGGATACTCCATCGGCTTCAAGTCGCCCACGTTGAGGATCCACATGCGCTGGATGCCGTGGTCGTAGGCCAAGGAGAGCTGTTCGAACATCTGTTGTGTCTGCGTCACGTTGATCCACTTGGTGTTGCGGGGTGCACCGACATAGTCCACATGATAATAGAGTCCCCAGCCGCCAGGACGGCGCCGCTCCTTCTCGGTCGTAGGTACACGGCGCACGTTGCCCCAGTTGTCGTCGCAAAGCAGCATAATGACATCGTCGGGGACACGCATGCCCTTGTCATAGTAGTCGAGCACCTCTTTGTAGAGTGCCCACACCTGCGTGGTCTTGTGGGCAGGACGTCCCGTCACCTCCTTGATGATCTTGCGCTGATTGTCCACGATGCGCTGCAGCAGCTTGGTGTCGGCGTCTTCGCTCATGGCCTCGTCGCCGTCGCCACGCATGCCAATGGTCACCATGTCCTCTGTACCCTTGATGCGTGAGATGCCTTCACGGAAGAACTGGTCTAGCCGCTGCTGGTTGGTCTGGTAGTTCCAGGCGCCCCACTCCTTACGATGGCGGGCATACTCCTGATGGTTGCGGGCCATGGGCTCATGGTGGCTGGTGCCGATGATGATGCCCATGCGGTCGGCGGTCTTGCCATTCTCCGGGTCGTCGGCATAGAAAGCCCATCCCCACATGGCGGGCCACATCATGTTGCCCTTGAGACGCAGGATGAGCTCGAACACTTTCTCGTAGAAGCGATGGTCGCCATAGTTGGTGCCGAAGGTATTCTTCACCCAAGAAGTGAGGCAAGGGGCCTCGTCGTTGAGGAAGATGCCTCGAAACTCCACGGCGGGCTCGCCATCTGTGTAGGTGCCTGGCAGGAAGAAGGCCTGCTCATGACGCTGGACGGGGACGTCGGCCCACCAATACCAAGGCGATACACCCAACTGGCGACTCAGTTCGTAGATGCCATAGATGGTGCCGCGGCGGTCGCTACCGGCAATGACGATTTTACCGTCGACATCGGTGATGATGTACTTTTCGCGCTTGCCTTTCAGGTCGGGCAACTGCAGGGCGTCGATAGCGGGACACTGGCCTACGGTGCCAATGACCAGCGACCACTGCCCTTGAGCCACGCTCTTTGTGCCTATCGCCGATGCGAGGGGGGCGGTCCCCATCACCTGCTCCATGTCAGCTTGCAGGTTGCGAATAGCAATCCGCACGCCCTCGAAGTCGTTGTCGCTATAGCCGATGGTGGCATTGGCAAGGCTGACAGCCCCTGGTTGGGAAGTAAAACTAATGAACTGCTCTGCTGCTGAGAGCACAGCTATCTGCGCAAGGGCAAATAGGGAAAGAAGGCTTCTTTTCATGATGCTATTTCAATGAATTTGATGCAAAGTTAGTCATTATTTTTGATACAGACTTTCGTGGACGTATCAAATAATATAGAAAAAGTGCTGCATCGTCGGGTGCAGCACTCTTAAAACGTCTAATACAGGACTTTTAGTTGCGATAAGCAGGATTCTGATAGTTGACCTTCTCCTCATCGCTCATCTCCATGCCGTCGAGCTGTCCCTGTGGGATAGGACGGAGGTAGTGGCCAGCGGGGATAGTACGGGTGAAGGTCTCAAGAGTGATGTCACCAGCGCCTTTACCAGCAATCTTATAGGTCTTTGCACGATGCTCCCACTCCTGGGTGCGGACAAGGTCGAACCAGCGGTAGCCCTCACCCCAGAACTCACGGCTACGCTCGTCGAGGATGTAGTCGATAGTGATGGTGGTGGGAGTAGCAGCAACCATAGCGGCGCTGTTGTCCACGCTGACGGTCACATTGTCGTTGACGGAGAAGGTCTGCTTGCCGGCACGCTCACGAAGTACGTTCACGAGGTCATAAGCAGTCTTCTGACCTTTAGCACCTTTGACGGCAGCCTCTGCGGCAATCAGGTAGAACTCAGAGAACTTGGCAATATTGAACGGACGGGGATTGCCGCCATTCACCTTGGAACCCAGACCGCCATTGTTGTCTGTACGGTAGATGCCGAGCTTCCAGTTGATGGGGTACTTCTTGCGGCTTATGTGGTTGACGGCTACTACGAAGTCAGGACGTCCTGCCATCTCACCGAGATTAAATCCGCCACCATTGTCTGCGTTATAGGTGATCTTACTGTCTTCGCTTTCAGGAACCCAGCTGAGGAACACCTCGTTGGGCTTTATCTGCGAGCCATTGGCACCAAGAACGGCAGCCTCTTTGTTGCCAGACTTGTCCCAGTTGGTGTAATAGCGCAAGGTGAAGGTCGCATCATAGCGAGAGTCGATAGCCTTGACGGCATCTTCCCATACGCCACCTGCCATAAAGGCATTGGCAACGGGAGCCATACGTGTCCAGGGACGACCGAGGGCCTGCACGGCCTCACGCTGAACAGGGGCGAGCGTCTTGGTAGGATCGGAAGCCAACTTAGCCTGTAACTGAGTGTAGTTCCAGCACTCAAACCAGTGGGCAAAGTTCTCAGGAGAAGCACCGTTACCCCAACCATAGCCAGCACCACCGTTGCCATACTTCTCATCCTCGTTGTGATCAGCATAAAGCATGATCTCCGAGTTGCGATCGTTGGTAGCTATGTTGACATCGTAGAAAGTAGGCTGAAGTTTGTAGGGGCCAGGATTGTTGATAGCCTCCAGAGCCATATCGTAAGCCTTCTGATAGTACTGAGTGGCGGAAAGTCCGTTCAGGTCCTTGCGTTCGCACTCAGGATAAGTGGGAATGTTTCTCGGATTCTCCAACCACCAAGCGAAGGTCAGGTAGGCCTTAGAGAGATACAGGCGAGCAACGTTCTTGGTCACTGAACCCGTCAGACGGGGATTCTCAGGCAGGTCGGCAATAGCTTTCTCCAAGTCGGCGAAGATAGCTTTGTAGACCTCAGGGACGGTGTTGCGTACGGAAGAGCGAACGGTAGAAGTATTGAACTTCAGTTCGCCTGCACCCAGATCCAGGGGCACGCCACCGAAGGTCTGAACCAGCAGGAAGTAGTCGAATGCACGGAAGAAGTATGCCTCGGCCAAGAGCGCATCGCTGATACCGGCAGCAGCGCCATTCTCAATGACACCACTGGCGGTGTTGATGTTGGCAAAAGCCGTTCCCCAAAGGTTGCCAGCGTCACACACTTCCGATGTGATGGCACCCTGGTTGGTCTCGTCGAGTGATGTGAAGTTCTGGCCAGAACCCGACTCTGCATAGGTATATTCATCGGTACCGGTCTCACAGCTATTCAGATAGTAACCGTTACCATAGAAATAGCGCAGGTGAGCATAGAGAGAAGTCAGGCCACCCTCAATACCCGTCTTCGTGGTGAAGAATGTGGTATCGAACTGGCTGCGAGGCTGCTCGTCGAGCACGTCGGAGCAGGAAGTAAAGGTAGCCGTGAGACCACAGCTCAGAAGACCCGCAGCGAGGATATATTTAATATTCTTGGTTTTCATATTTTTAAGTTTACAATTTGAATTTTGAATTTTCCAATATCCCAACAGCCATCATTAGAAGGTGACGTTCAGACCGAACAGGAAGTTGCGTGTAGAAGGCGTGTTGTAGCCAATGATGGGCACCTTGTGCTTGCCAGAGTACTCGCTATAGCCAACAGCCGTGTTCTCGTTGGCCCAAGAGTTGGTCTCAGGATCGAGTCCGCTCTCGTTGGTGTAGGGAGAGAAGAGTACGAATGGGTTCTGAACGGTTGCATAGAGGCGCAGACGGCTGATGCCGAGATTCTTGACAGGCTGTAGCTTAGCGAAGTCATAACCTAAGGTGATGGCGCGAACTTTCAGGTAACCACCATTGAAGTAAGCTAACGTAGAGGCATACTTGGCGTTGTCAGTATCACCGGCACCTGCAGGCTTCGGATACTTGGCTCCGGTGTTGTCCTCTGTCCAGTAGTCAACATCCAACTGACCACGACGACCAGTCAACATGTTCACGTATCCGTTTGAACCGTGGATGGCAGAAATTACCTTACCACCAATCTGGAAGGCACCGATTACCGTGAAGTCAAAGTTCTTGTAGGTAACGGTAGAGTTGAAACCACCAAGCAGGTCGGGCTCCATGCTCTGGATGCGGCGGTCGTCCGGACCAATCTTGCGTGTGGGAACGCCCTTGTCGTCAAGCACGTCGTCGTTATACTTCACCTTGATCATACCCAGGTTGCCACCGGGCTCCAGGATGTCTAAGTTGGTAGTCTTGGTGCCGTCTGCCAGCGTCACTTCATAGACGTCCTCTGCATTCCACAGGCCATCATACTCATAGTCGTAGATGACGTCAATAGGATAGCCAACAAACCAGCGGTTGGCCTCATCACGGTCAGCACCAGAAGCCAGGGCTGTCAACTTGTTGCGGTTCTGGTAGATATTGATGCCTGCCTCCCAGTTCCAACCATTCTTATTGTCGAGGATGACACCGTTGAGAGAGAATTCCCAACCCTTGTTCTCGGTCTTACCGATGTTACCCGTAAAGCCGCTTACACCAGAGGTGGAAGGCATGGAAATGTCGAGCAGGATGTCGCTGGTCTTCTGGATGTAGTATTCGAATGATCCAGACAGACGACCGTTGAACAGTGAGAAGTCAAGGCCGAAGTTCCAAGTCTTGGAATACTCCCAGCCGAGCTCCGTATTAGGCAGTGCATTCACATAATAGCCAGCCTTATAGGTGTCACCGAAGTTGTAGTTGCGGATAGCCAGTCCACCAAGGGTAGAATAAGGTGAAATAGCCTGGTTAGAGGTCTCACCGTAACCCACACGCAGCTTCAGGTTGTCAATCCACTTGTAGTCCTGCATGAACTCCTCGCGAGCGATGTTCCAACCAGCCGAGAAAGCAGGATAGGTGTGCCACTGGTGACCCTTGGCCAGACGTGACGAAGCATCAGAACGAAGAGCTACCGATGCCATGTATTTGTTGTCGTAGGAATACATCACACGTCCCATCCAAGACATCAGGCCGCTCTGCCAGTAGTTGTAGCCGTTGAGGTTGGCCTGGCCAAGAGCCTTGTCGAGGGCATAGTACATGAACAGGTCAGAGGGAATCTCCTGTGCGCTGGCACCTGTCGACTCGTAAGTGGTCTGCTCGGCAGAATACATGCCGACGACATTCACGTTGTGCTTCTCAGCGAAGGTGCGGTCAAAGGTAATCAGGTTCTCCACAGCCCAGTTGCGTGTCTGGTTCTCAGAGATGCCGCCACCGTTGACAGCGTTTTCGTCCTTGTTAAGAACGCCGGTACCTGTAAAGTTACCATTTTTTGAAGAACGGAAGTTCAGACCGATGTTGATACGATAGCTCAGACCGTCAATCCAAGGACATTTCACTTCACCAAACAAGGTGTTGTAAGTACCGATACCCTTATTCTCGTTAACCCACAAATCACCCAAGCTCTCTGCCACATCTCTGGTAAGCACAGACTTGTCATCAGTCTGGAGGGCAATAAAGCGCTTGATGTTACCATTCTCGTCATAGGGGCTTGACAATGGGCTTTGGCTAATGACACCGCCAATATCGCTTCTACCTTCGTTCTTGCGATAGCTGGTATTGGTGTTCAAGCCGAAGCGGAACCACTCGCCTACCTTCTGGTCGAAGTTGCCGCGAACGGAAACGCGGTTGTACTGCTCAGTGGGAACCACCGACTCGTCATGATAGTAACCAGCACCGAAGCTGTAGCTACCACCGTTTGTACCACCGGCAACGCTCACATCATGGCTGTGGCCAATACCTGTCTTATAGTAAAGGTCCTGCCAATCAGTATCGGTATCATCGCTCTCATCGGCCGAATTTACATACTTACCTGCATACTTACGGAATTTTGCATAGGTGGGACCGTCCATCATAGGATACTTATGGAATACGGTCTTGATGTTCATATAGCCATTATAGCTTACCTTGGCAGGAGCACCCTGAGAACCCTTCTCCGTAGTGATGATGACAACACCGTTGGCACCGCGGCTACCGTAGATGGCGGTGGCAGAAGCATCCTTCAGGATATCCATCGACTTGATGCCTGCAGGGTTGATGTCGCTCAGCTGACCCATGAAGGGGATTCCGTCAAGCACGATCAGAGGGTCGTTGCTGGCAGAGAGCGAACGCTGGCCACGGATGCGGATTTGCATTTCCTCACCAGGCTTGGTGCTGGTTTGAGTCATCTGCACACCAGCCACACGGCCTTGCAATGCCTGGGCAGCATTACTGGCGGCAATCTGGTTCAGTTTGTCACCACCGATGTTGGCCACCGAACCGGTCACAGCCTCACGGCGCTGCGTACCATAACCGATCACCACTACTTCGTTCACCACATGACCGTCTTCCTTCAGTATGATATTCGAAAGATTGGCGGTTGCCTTCAGTTCCTGAGCTACATAGCCCACATAGCTGATGACCAACGTGGCACCTTGCTTCACATTCAACACGAAGCGTCCGTTCATGTCGGTCACCGTTCCATTCTGAGTACCTTTCTCCAGCACGGTTGCACCAACCAGTGCACCCTGGCTATCGGACACTCGACCCGTTACCTGTTTTGCTTGTTGCACTTCGGTCACGTCGTTCGTGGCCTCGGTAGCCATTGTCTGCACAGGAATAGCCTGACTTGTCGTCAGCACCAGTCCCAGCATCCATGCTTTTTGATTCAGCAATAAATTCATAGATAAAATATTAAAGTTGATTAATGGTTGTTGTTGTTTGTTTTTCGACTGCAAAAGTAATATCTATTTATATAATTGCATTTTACCTTTTGAATCATGTCTTATTCTATTTGTTTCATACTAAGCAAAAACTACTGGAAACTAAAACAATAGAAATAGAAAACAAAAAAAGAAACGATTGTTTGCTATTATATGAAAAAGATTGTGTATCTTTGCAAAAAATATACCTAAAACAAAAGAACAATCCATCAAAATCATTGACGCTATGATCAACAAGCAACTATTGGAACCAGAGAGTATCGTCGTCATTGGCGGTTCAAACAATGTTCACAAGCCCGGCGGTGCCGTGATTCGCAATCTGCTGAGTGGTGGCTACAAGGGCATGCTGCGCATTGTAAATCCTAAGGAAGACGAGGTGCAGGGTATTAAGGTGTTTCACGATGTGAAGGAGGTGCCACCTACCGACTTGGCCATTATCGTGGTGGCTGCGAAGTTCTGTCCACAATATGTGGAGTTTTTGGCAGCCGAGAAGCAAGTACGCGCCTTTATTATCCTGTCGGCAGGTTTTGGCGAGGAGACCCATGAGGGTGCCTTGCTTGAACAGCAGATTCTGGACACCTGCGAAAAATATGGTTGTTCGCTCATTGGTCCCAACTGCATCGGACTGCTCACTCGCTGTCACCACTCTGTGTTTACGAAGCCCATTCCCAATCTCAACCCCAAGGGCGTGGACTTTATTTCGGGCTCAGGTGCTACGGCGGTATTCATTCTGGAGAGTGCCGTTACCAAAGGTCTTCCGTTCAATAGTGTGTGGAGCATAGGCAACGGTAAGCAGATTGGCATCGAGACGGTGCTCGAATATATGGATGAGCACTTTGATGCCGAGCGCGACTCAATGGTGAAATTGCTTTATATCGAAAATATTGCCGACCCCGATAAGCTACTTTATCATGCTACATCTCTTATTAAGAAGGGTTGTCGCATAGCTGCTATCAAGGCTGGTTCCTCATCGGCAGGCAGTCGAGCCGCTTCCAGCCATACAGGTGCTATCGCATCGAGCGATTCAGCCGTTGAGGCTCTCTTCCGCAAGGCCGGTATTGTGCGTTGCTTCTCTCGTGAAGAACTGACCACCGTGGGTTGCATCTTCACGTTGCCCCGCTTTACAGGCAAGAATTTTGCTATCGTCACCCATGCTGGAGGCCCTGGTGTGATGCTGACCGATGCGTTGTCCAAGGGCGGAATGAGCGTCCCGTCGCTGAATGGCCCCGTCGCTGAGGAACTGAAGGCGCTGTTGTTCCCTGGCTCGTCAGTAGCTAATCCTATTGACATCCTGGCTACTGGAACACCCGAACACCTGGGCATTGCCATCGATTACTGCGAAAACAAGTTCGAGCATATCGATGCTATTATGGTCATCTTTGGTACACCAGGCCTGGTACAGCTCTATGAGACCTATGATGTACTGCATAAGAAGATACTGTCGTGCAAGAAGCCCATCTTCCCCATTCTGCCAAGTGTCAATACGGCAGGCCCCGAAGTACAGGAATTCTTGAGTCGAGGCCATGTGAACTTCAGCGATGAGGTGACGTTGGCCACAGCCTTGACGCAGATAATGAAGACTCCAGCTCCAGCCGACCAGACGCTGACCATTCATGGGGTAGATGTGCCTCGCATCAGGCGAATCATCGATAGCCTCACGTTTGGCTCCACTTCAGAAGGCAAGGGTAGGGGATATATTGGTCCCGACAAAGTTCACGAACTGCTTTCTGCCGCCGGCATACCTACTGTACCCGAGTTTGTGAGTGCCGATCAAGCTGAGGTGGTAGCTTTTGCCGAGAAATGTGGATTCCCTGTTGTGGCCAAGGTCGTGGGCCCCGTTCACAAGAGCGATGTGGGTGGTGTGGCCTTGAACATCCGTTCAAAGGAAGTGCTGGCAGCTGAGTTTGACCGTATGATGAAGATTCCTGATGCCACCGCAGTCATGGTGCAGAAGATGATCAAGGGTACCGAACTGTTTATTGGTGCAAAGTACGAACCACGCTTTGGTCATGTGGTACTTTGCGGTCTGGGAGGTATCTTTGTCGAAGTGCTGAAGGATGTGTCATCAGGTTTGGCTCCCCTCACCTATGAGGAGGCTGATTCAATGATTCGTTCGCTGCGTGGCTATAAGATAATAAAAGGTACGAGAGGACAAAAGGGTGTCAATGAGCGTAAGTATGCAGAGATTATCGTGCGTCTTTCCACCTTGTTGCGTTTTGCCACCGAAATCAAGGAAATGGATATCAACCCCTTGCTGGCCGACGAGAATGACGTCATTGCGGTTGATGCCCGCATCTTGGTCGAGAAGTAATGGCCTGACTAAGCTATAGATTCAAAAGCCGAGGAACATAATTAAAGTGGATGCAGCACAACAGTTGCATCCACTTTTTTCGTTAATCCATCCGTGCTTAATGTTTCTTACTCATTTCAGTTGCTTGCCGTCTGAGAAAGCATTGCCTACCGTCTTTCCTAACTGGATGTAGGTGTGGTGAACAGGGTCGAAGGTTATCAGTTCCATCTTCTCTACGCTTGGTTTCCCGTCTTCAGCCAGATATTTCTCGTCACAGAGGATGTTGACGATTTCTGCTATGAGGTAATAGCCAGTTTCTGATTCGTCGATCTTCTGCTTCACCCGGCATTCAAGTGTCATCGGAAACTCCTTGAACACAGGGGCGTTCACATTGGGAGCCTTCTCGATAGTCCAGCCAGTCTTTTCCATCTTGTCGGGAGTGTTTCTGCCACTCACAATGCCCACATAGTCAGATGCGACCATCGTTTCTGTTGTGGCAAAAGCAACCGTAAACTCCGGGTTGTCTGAAAGATTATCCGTTGTCTGGTGAGAACCGAGCGAGATAATGATTTCGTGCATATCCCATTGACCACCCCATGCAGCGTTCATTGCATTGGGCTTACCTTCTTGATCATAAGTACCGATAATCAGTACGGGTTGTGGAAGAATCCACGCTGTTGATTTGAAACTTTTCATAATATTCTGTTTGTTATTATTTCTTTAACTTTACAATGCCTGAATCCCATTTCTTTGGCTTTCTCCTGATTCATCAGGAAATATCGGCTGCAAAGATACGAAAAAAACTTCCTTATTTCGCTTTTCAACAAAGCCAAAAAACTTTCCATTTCCAGCACTCTGTCGTATATGCCAGGTCATCGTATCTCATTCTGAATTATGGGACTCAACAATTGATCCTATTTTGCAGGTAAATCCCTGTACTGAACGAGTCCGCGGACAGAGAAGAACAGGCAGACGATGCCCATGAAGTCGGCGGCGCAGTAAAACGTGTGCAGCCACAGCGGATATGGCCCCACCTTGTCCTTCTCGGTCAAGTAGATGGGAATGATATACACCAGCATGCCGAAGATGACGGCCAGGCCGGCAGCCACCCATGCGCCAATCCATCCGTCTGCGCCAATGCTCAGATGGTCAATGAAATCCTGGGGAGAGACATCCCCCTGTGGATAACCGGAAATAAGTCGTTCAATGATGTTCATATATCTAATTGGTATTTACTTGTATTAGCCGATGTGCAGTACAGTCTTGTGTATCTTTGTTTTTTTGTCGTATTTTCTATTTTCCATCCTCAATCAGTCGCTTGCCCAATTCATAGGCAGCCTGCAAGTCCTTGGGCCACTGGTTCTTGCTTTGGCAAGCGGCAAAGCCGAGCGGTCACGATACCATTGCCTCAGATTCACATCTACGGCACTGGTGTCGTACTTCGAGTAGTCTGGGAATTGCCAGGTGTTGTGTACGTTCAGGACCTCACACGAACCGAACATCATCTGCATATACTGCTGGTCGGGGGCATGCAGGGCTCCATAGTTCATCTGTTCGTATGCCTCCTGGCGACGTTTTCGGCCACCTTCTCTGCGTTGCCCTTGAATACTTTGACCGATACTACACCGCGAAGCAATTCAATGGCCTTGCGTACATGCTGCGTTGTCGCATCCTCGTTCAATGTTACTAATATCTGCGTCATAATCGTATTCTTTTTGTTCTCGGGGGCAAGGACGGTGCAAGCCGAGAGCAATCAAGTTCACTTGAATTGCCGAAGCGTAGCCCGTACTCGCTGCCTTTGGCTGCAAAGATACGAAAATTATTCGAAATAATCATTCTAAACAGGTAATATTTTTATGAACAAGAAACCTATCATCACCGCATTCCCGCCGTTCTTGCGTCCCTATCGGTAGCAAGCGCTTCGCGATTACCGTCGCCTACCCGTAGCCTTTCTGCTCGCCTTCGTCGCAATTAGTATAGTTTAACGCCCGGCGGTGCAAGATTTCCGGCTTTCAGCGTTTAATCAAGTAGAACATTAACAACAAAATTATAACGCAAATGAAAACATTGAAGATTTGGAGACTCGCCTTTGGCCTTTGGCCGAGCCACCTCACGCTCGGGAAAGCGATGCAAGCATCACTTTCCTCTTGCTTAATCGGTGCCTTGACGATGCTTGCTGCCTTCTCCATCGCCTCTTGCAGCAGCGACGATGATGAATTGCAAATAGACCAACTCGCAGGCACTTGGCAGCAGGTGTATGATGAAGGTGTTATCGCTGAGGGGTATGTGCAGTACACCTTTACGCCTGGTGTTCCCTCTACAGGTGGCTACTGCAATATCTACTCGTATGATGTCTTTGCAGGTGACACGACCGTTCAACGTTCCTATGTATTGTCAGACAACGGTCGCCGGCTAACAATCTTCGAAGGCCTGTATGGCGGTACGCCTTCAGAGAGATATGAGTATGATATACAAAGGCTTTCAGCAAAGGCGATGACTTGGCATCTCATTGGCTCGGATGTGGTATTGAATTTCAAGAAAGTAAAATGAACAAGCACGCTCGACCAGTCGCGATGGGCGGCGGGGAGGCTTCTTAGAGACAGCGAATAAGCAATAAAAAGTATAACCCACTAAAACAAGAAAATTGCGATTAAGAGAGCGGCATAAGAGCTTGCTCTTGAATGTCCGAGCGTGAGCAATTTATGGAAAGGACGGTGAACGGCACCCCTCAAATGCTCTCCCGAATCCGCAAAGAAATCTCTTTCGGAGCACAAAAATAGCATTTTTACAAAAATTCATATAAAATACTGAAACTAGTTTCAGAGATTCACCCCCGGCATCCGATTTTCGGTCATGTCGGGGGCTTTTTCGTGAGACTTTCTGTAACTTTGCTGATGAACCAGCGAAATGTTTACGCAATTTTTTTAGTTTACCTTTCCCGTTCTTATTCGTGTTAATAGCAGAAGTGCATCAATAAAATGGAATCGCAAGACTTTCAAAATATCGCAACATCCGTTCGTCCAAAGCTGATGAATCTCTGCCGGAGTTTCTTCGACAAGCAGGAACTGGCCTACGACGCGGAGGATGCCGTACAAGAAACGCTTTTGCGTCTGTGGCAAATGCAAGACAGACTTAGCGATTATCAGAAGCCCGAAGCACTGGCTATGTTGATTGCAAAGAATGTGTGCATTGACATCTTGAAACTCAATAAAGAGCAACATGAGCCGCTTGACGAGACCAGCAACATCATCGGAAACGTACAGGCTGATCAGTCGATGATAACTCACGACACCGAGCAGATAATAAGCAATGCTTTGGCAAAATTGCCGAGAACGCAACAGCGAATGTTGATGATGCGAGCCGAAGGAATGTCAATGGTGGAAATTGCTACAACCTGCAATGCAACGCCTACCAGCACAAAGACGATGATATGCGCTGCAAGAAAGAAAATGATGGAAATCTTAAAGATAGGGAGGAACAAGAAATGACAAATATCAATGACATAACAAAACGGAGACAACTGGCGGAAAAGTATCTGAATGCAGAGACTACCGTAGAGGAAGAACATATGCTTCATGACTTCTACAGCCAAGCCGAAGCACCCCTCACATTAGAGGACAAGGATATGCAACTGCTTATGGATGCCACTGACAGGCTGAAAGACAACTTCATTCTCTCAGACGAAAAAGCCGAGGAATTCGATCGTCTGATGGACGGCAAACCTGAGAGACACGGCAAGACCATTTCTCTCTACTGGTTTATACCTGCTGCCGCTGCTGCTGTAATTGCTTTCTTTCTCCTGACGACCAGCCAAGAGCAACAAATGATTGAACAGAACCCCGTCGCTATGGCTGTGCCAGAAGACATAACGCCACAGAAAGAAGAACCCCAGAGAGTTAGCGAGGACACGGATAATGCCTCACATGCAGACGCAATCTCCAAGCCCCGGAAAACTGCACATCGGCATAAGAGGAAAGAAGCCAATGCAGGCATTCACGTAGCAGAAATGACAGAAGCAGCCAATTACCAGAACGAGCAAGTGGAGTCCTATCAGTTACGGCCTGCAGGTGATGTCATGATTGTCACCAAAATGCCAAAAGACGGTCTCTCTTCCTCCTACATCATTTATGCCAACGACGAGGGACACAGTTATCGCGTAATGCCAATAAACATGTAACATTCAAAAATAATAAAATTCAAGATTATGAAAAAGATTCTGACAACTCTGCTTTGTGCAGTTCTATTCTGCACGGCAACTGAAGCACAGCAGGATGTGCAAGTAAAAACTGTTGAGTCACATGACAACTTCTATGTTATTGACGGAAAACATGTAGAGAATTTCGATGGTTCACAACTGGTAGGTAAGACCATCAAGCACTATGACATGAAAGTGCTGCCTAATACAATCATCCACAATATCTTCACAACAGATGACTGGGTAAAGATAGAGGGCACAACGACAAATACCATGACCCACGTTCTGACGGAAGAGGAGGCTGCGGCACGTGGTATCCCTATGACTTCCAGTTCTATGAAAGCCTTCATGCATAATCCCCTTATAATCGTTGACGGAGAGGAATATAACGGCAATCTCAGTGAGATCACCGAAAAGATGGACTACATTGATGTGTACAATCCAGACGATGAGGTAGCCAAGTCGTATGGCGAGAAGGGCAAGAATGGTGTGATGAAGATATACACCAAGAAGCAAGCCGATGCAATAGTTTATATTGTGAACGGCAAGATAGCCAGTAAAGAAGATTTCAATAAACTCGTGCCAGAGTCCATCAAGAAAATCAAAGTCCTGAAGCGCGGCACGGCAGCAGCCATGAAAGCCAGTACGGATGGCGACACCCACGATGTCTATTTGGTGACGACAAAATGAC
>Ga0326513_10001191_pt1 | contig 21157 bp, 27 predicted proteins | sample 2_2465_0518_D_FD_203654 | JGI IMG/M metagenome (GOLD analysis project Ga0326513, IMG submission 203654) | Bovine rumen microbial communities from UC Davis, California, United States - 2_2465_0518 | ecosystem: Host-associated > Mammals > Digestive system > Stomach > Rumen | place: USA... | reverse complement strand
CTTGAGCGCAGCAAGGAGAATCTCTATGGTGCTTGTCGGGACGTCGGCTCTGGCGAACGCGGCCTTCAACTGATTGGTGCTCAGCCCGGTCAGTTCCGCAATCTGCGGCAGCGGCTTTCCTGTCGCTTCCAGTATCTCCTGCAGCCTTTTTCCTTCCATGGCGTTCTACTGTTTCATGTTCTCAATGATGCGGATGAGCCTGTCGATCTGCTCTTGGCTCTTGTCCAGTTGACGGTCACGCGACTGAATCATCTCCATGAGGCGAGAGTCGCCCTGACTCCCCTCCTCCTCGTACATTTCGGCCATAGTAAGTCCAAGCAGTCCGGCCACCTTCTCTATGATGCCTGACTTTATGTCATCCTGCCCGAAATAGGTACGCCACTGGGTGGGATGCATCCCCAACTTCTCGGCGAGTTCCTTCTGGGTCTTCCCTGATCGGATGATGATAGTCTGCAACTCTTTTCCCGTCATAGTTGTATAAATACTCTGTTATTATGTTAAATTAGTGTTAAAGACAGAATGATTACTCTTTTATACAGAATAAAAACATTATCTTTGCACTCGAATTAGTTTATTTCTGATACAAAGGTAAGTATTTTATTTTGATGAACAAAGGTTTTTAACGAAAAGTTTTAGAAAATGGTATTCAGAGACTACATGAACAGTCTTTCATCTGAGAGGACGAGTGAGAGGGGACGCAAGGTCAAGGAACTTGCCGAAGCCGTATGCAAGAGCGAGGTGGTAATCTACAACTGGATTGCCGGTCGCTGCACTCCCAACAGGCTCGAGCGCAAGACGATCAGCGGCGTGTTGAACATACCGGAGGAAGAACTCTTCCCCGATGCAAAGTAGGGAGGGCCTGGGATGGAGGATCTGCGTAACATAGAGTTCTTCAAGACGCCCGACGGGTGCGTGATGTACAAGCGGCAGGGTGAAGCCGTGAGAGAGCTCACGGAGCAGGATCGCGACTTGGTTGGCGCACTGCTGTCACTTATCCGCACCCGTTATCCCGAGGCCTTCGAGGCCCTGAGCGACATCTACAGCCGCTCGGAGCGTAACCGTGCCTGGTATGAGTTCCAGATGGTGAGCCGCTTCATCCGCTGCAATCTGGGCGACTACGACACGCAGACGATCGACATCGACGGCGACGGCCTGCTGCACTTCGAGCAGATGAAGTGCCCGCTGATGGGCACGGGCGACTGCCGCTGGGACGGTGTGATCTGCAGCCCCACCCTCTCGACGGGGCTCACCACCCGCGAACTGGAACTGCTGCCGCTGATAGCCGATGGGCTGCAGAGCCACGAGATAGCCGAGCGCCTGTCGATCTCGAAGCACACCGTCGACAACCACCGCCGCAATATCCTGGCCAAACTGGGCAAGCGTTCGGCGGCAGAACTGGCCGCCTACTACCACGGACAGGTCAGGCGGCAGACATAGCGGAAGGCCATAAGGCAATAATGAATATACTCGAAATTTTGGTGCCAGCGGACAAGGCGAGAAACCGATGACTTGGCGGGGAACAGCATCGCCACCCATCGAGGCCCGTTCCACGGATAAAGGCCTCGCAGACAGCCGGGAAAGACCGGCACCCGCCAGGGAAAGCCGGACAGAATGGAGCAATCCGGCAGGGAGCGTCGGAACCGCCCCTGTTGCAAAGACAATCGGGGAGGCGAGGCGTTAGGCTCGGATGAGCGGGGGCTCGATACCCTCCCCTGGCACAAGAAATAGGGTTTTAACAGTTATAATTATTAGGTAAATCGTTGACGCAGCGGCGTCTGTATGTATATCGTATAAAATTGTATAGTGCTTTTTTTCTGATTTGGGTAGTTGGCGGCTAAGGTAGAAGATTGTTTTTCAGGATTGGACAGAAGATGTTTCAACGATATAACCCGTGAGGGGACTACGCTAAAACAAGAAGTATAACAACAACTATCAGCGGCCGAAAAGGCGGTCGCGCGGACGATAGATCCGCAAACGAGTCAAATTATGAAACAGAACAATTTTCCAGTGTTGAACGATAATGGTCTGGGAGCCGCAAGGCCCTAGTTCCGGAGTCGGCATAGTGATCTTTGGTTTCATTGCAATGGTAAGGTGGTTTCTGGAGTAGATATGTAGAAGCGTTGTGATATCAGGAGTTATGTGCTGTTGTTTTAGTCATTGGATTTTGTTAGATGTGTGGGCGGTCGCGCGTCGGCCGCCCTTTTTGAGAAGATTCGAAAAAACGATTATATATGGAAACAAAGGTTTTTGAGAAGGCCATCGAGGCCTTGGGAGTGCAGGGGCTGGAGATCGTCAGGTTCTCCTACCAACTCAACGGCGGCGTGGCCGCTGTATTTGCCCGGATGGGCAGTCTGACGTGGCTGAAGTGGGATGCCGTCGGGCGCGGCTTCCGCTTCGAGCAGCCCAGTGACATGGAGGGCTGCATCAGCAGTGCCAACGTGATGTACCTCGACTACCGTCGGGACGTGAGTATGGACCTGAAGTTCTGACGGTATGAGAGGAACCATCTACGCAGAGACCTGCAATAAGGGGCGCGGACGGAAGACGCGCTGCCTGAGGTTCGTGGCCGAGATTGTCATCGACGGACGCCGCCTCCGCCGCCGCTCCACCAACTGCGACAAGGTGAAGGCTTGGCTGGAGGAGATGAACGGCATAAAACAGTCGGAATATAAAGAAGAAAGAGAAAGGTTATGAAGAGAAAGCGTACTTCACACCTCCCAGCGTCCTCCGGGATGCAGTGGCTGAACTTCGACGTGGGCGATGCCATGACCGGCAGGTTCTTGTGCTCATTGAGGATGCCGCTCGACCCCTTGTTCAAGTTGACGCTCGATCAGATTGTGGACTTCATCCACCAGAAGCGCCCTACGATGCGCCATCGTCAGATTACCATAGAACTGCCGGAGCGCGAGATGGAGAAACTGGGGAAGTTGTACGGATAAGCAGACAGTCGGAATATGAAGCGAAGCAGACCGTGCTTGCCACGGAAGATGAAGAAGGCGATGGTTGGGCTGCAGATATGGCCCGACACAGGAGGGGTAACGTATAACTACCGGTTCCGCCTTCGCCGCTACCCCCGCACGAAGTGGGTGGTGCGTGCCGAGCGGCAGTTTCGCCGCAAGTGGCGGGAAATGATTTCTGAAATAGAAAAACTAAAATGATTATGAGTACGATCAACGTAGCAATTATCAACGGCATCATCCGCACCAAGCGCTATGGCAACGAGTACTATTACCTGCACATGCCAAAGGACATGCGGCTGGTGGTCGACGGCATCGACTACGCCCCGCTGGAGCAACTATGGAGAGTAACCAGAGACAAGAGATTATGACTAAAGAAGAGTGTTTAGAATTCTTTGGAATATCAGACTTAATGGAGTTGCCACAGGCCGTTTCGCGGTTACTGGCTCTGCCTTTGGATGAACGTAACAGACGGTACAGGGAACTTATAACCCTAAACGAGCACGACATGAGCCGCGACTGGTTCCAGCTTCTGTTCGAACAGGAACTGGCCCAGCGCAAGCAGAGAGGCCAGGATTTCACGTCGATGGAGGTTGGAAGCCTGCTTGCCCGCATTGTCCGTGCCGACGGAAGCATCCACGAGCCGACGGCGGGCAACGGCGGCCTGCTTATCCGCACGCTGTGGGAGAGCCAGCAGCGCGTGCTGCCATGGGAGTGGTTTCCGTCAGAGCACCAGGTGGAGTGCTGGGAGTTGTCAGACCGCAGTATCCCGCTGTTACTGCTCAATCTGAGCATTCGGGGCGTGATGGGGGTGGTGTATCACGGTGACGTGCTGGAACTCAGCGTCAAGGCGCGTTATCTGCTGCTGAACCGCAAAGACGATGTGTTGGGCTTCTCGGAGGTCGTCAGGACTGACAGTGGCATGATTGTCAGGAAGGAGGTGGGCGTATGACTATACAGGAAGCAACAGAGAAATTCATCGAATACAAGAAGCCCATGTGCAAGGCATCTACAATTGGCAACTACAGGGCGATGCTTCGCAGAATGATAGAGACAGTCGTCAACCCGTCCGACCCCATCGAGGAGGTCAATTCACAGTACATCCAGCAGGTGTATGACAGGAGTAAGTCTCTTGGTGTTTCCGAGAAAACCGCCCGCGACCACATCACACTCCTGAAGAACGTTTACAACTCTGCCGCCGCCCTCGGTATAGTCGATGAACGCATGCTGAAGGTGTCTTACAGCAAGGTGGGCTATGAGAGGGGCGAAAAACTGAAGATCTACCATAAGGATGAGTTGTCACGCATCATGTCATGGTTGGAGTTGAACCCCCATTTCTGGACGCTGGGAGTATATATTGCCATCTTCACGGGTGCACGGATCGGGGAGGTCTGCGGTATGAAGTGGGAAGATGTGGATTTTGGCGAAAAGACCATCCACGTGCAGCGTACCATCGAGCGCAGCATGGCAGAGGGAGGGAAAGGCACGATGGTTTACGTAAACACGACGAAGACCAGCAGCAGCAACCGCTACCTGCCTATCAGCCAACCCATAGAGAAGCGCCTGAAGGACTGGAGCCGTGTGTCACGCCCAGAGTTCTATATCACGAGCAACAGCCTTGAGCCAATCGAGCCTCGCCTGCTAAGAGAACGGTTCGTCAAAGCGTGCAAGGCGGCAAACGTCACTTACAAAGGATTTCACTCGCTGCGCCACACCTTTGCCACGATGATGCTTGAGAACGGCACCGACATCAAGACAATCAGCGATATACTTGGTCATTCAAGCGTCGAGATAACAATGGACGTGTATTCTCATCCGTCGGACAGCACCAAGCGGAAGGCAGTGAACAAGACGTTTAGGAATCTGAGATTCGAATAGGAACAAAACCAGAGATATTTTTCACTAAAAACTAAAATAATTATGAGTACGATCAACGTGGCAATTGTAAACGGCATCAGCCTCCAGGTGGTGGCCGATGAGCGAGAGCATTTAGTGGCTGTAAAGCCGGTGTGTGAAATCCTCGGAGTGGACTTTTCCGCTCAAAGAGCCAAGCTGAAGGAGCATCCAGTTTATGGCTCAACTATGGTGCTCAGCACCACAGTTGGAGCCGACGGGAAGGATCGGGAGATGCTATGTATCCCACTGCGTTTCTTCCCTGGATGGCTATTCTCCATCAACCCGGACAACGTAAAGGAAGAGGTGCGCGAGAACCTCATCGAGTATCAGCTGAAGTGTAACGATATCCTTTACGACTACTTCTTCAGCCGTGTGGACTTCTCGCGGAAGAAGGAGAAGGCGGTGGCCATGGCCAAGGAGGCCTGCGACGAGAAACTGGAGCAGCTGCGCATCGCCAAGAGCGAACTGAAGGTGGCTGAGAACGAACTGAGCAAGGCGATGGCCATGACCTTCGAGGACTGGCAGGCCGACCGCCAGCAGCTGACGATACCTGGATTTGAGTAAGAACATTGCGGCAACAGCCTTGCCTGGCAAGGTGGTTGCCGCTGACAGGAATAGTATTATGGACAAGTGGTTTTATATTGAAGTGCAGACGTATCAGTCTGTCAACAAGATGGGACTCGAGTTGGGTCACTACGTAGAGAAAGAGTACGACCATACGGTGGTGCATAAAGACTGCATCCCCGATATCTATGATGACATCAAGGCAAAGAAGGAAGATCTGGAGGAGAAATACCCCAGGAGCAGGCCGTTCAAGTACGAAAAGAGGGAATATAAAGACAGGTGGCAGGAGACGGTTCCTGAGATTTCTGCTAAGCCCGACAGCCCTTATAACGACAATTATATATTTATCCTCAGAACTAGTTCAATCCGCAAGATGAATTTAGAAACCTCGTTACAATTTTAATGAAAAAGAATAGAAAGGATAAGAGGCGGTTCAGGAACCTGAGCCTGCCCATGTGGCTGAAGCTCCGGATGGACGATTCGTTCTTCGGCCAGGTGAAGTGGATGATCGACAGTGCGGAGGGGTGCAATGCCGACAGTACGAGGGTGAGACTGGCGCTCAAACGCAGGCCCTGGGTAGCGACGTTAGAGGTGAAGCGACATGGCAATTAAGAATATCAAGATAACCCTGACCAACGGCCAGAAGTACAAGCTGCGAGAGCCAGAGAGCCTGTCGGAGATAGACCGGGAACGGACGGCGATCTTTGTGTTCGACAACCTGCAGGTCTATGACGGCCAGAGCGACGGTGAGGTGGACGAAGACGGCGACTTCTGCATCTTCGCACCAGGCAAGTTCTGCGGCATAGGCATGCCGTTCAGCAGGCTGGTGGGCTGGGCGTATAAACGAAAAGGAGATAAATAATATGATAGTACTTCACGATTGACTATGAGCGTACAGACAAACGTGAAGGTTATTTTTCAATTCAAGAAATGCCAATATGAAGAAACCAAGTGAAGACTTGAATCCCAAGTGCGAGAAGATATCGCAGGAGACGCATGATTATCTGTTTAAGGTGTCCGGCGGTGCCGACTGCCTGGCATGGGACATGCACATCCTTTCCGACAAACTGGCAAAGGACTATGCAACGGGCTATGACGGTTTGGTGTGGCTTCACAACATGGCCGCCCGTGTCGATGCATTATCCAGAGAGATAGAGGAAGTGATTAACCGTCTCGAAGACGAAAACAAGATGCCGGAATGAGAGTATATATCAGTGGAAAGATCGGCGAGGAGGTGATCAGCGATGCCACCCGCCGGAAGTTCGCCCGGGCCGAGGAGATGCTCAGGGCGAAGGGATACGACGTGTTCAACCCGACAGACGAGAAGTGGCAGGCGCCCCTGCGCAGGGACTACGAGAAAGATAAACTGTCGCCCGGCAGTCTTATACTGCAGGGCAAGTTCCCGACGTTCTACGCCTATGCGCTGCTGAGGGATCTGATGGTACTGGCCACGAAGGATGCCGTCTATTTCCTCGACGACTGTGGACAGTCGCCTGGAGCCACGGCGGAGTATTATTTCGCCAAGGCCGTCGGCAAGCGGATGTTCTGGCAGGACAGGCATGATGCCTGCGAGTATCTCATCCAGCGCATGTACGACGAGGCAAAGGCCGAAGACCGGACCATTGAGTACGATGGCCTTCAGGACCGCAACGACATAGAGATCGCCTATTTCAACAAACACCTCGACGAGGCATGGCTGCCGCTCAGTGGAAAGGAGGCCGAGCCATGACCAAGGAACCCCGTTACGTCGTCACCGCCGTCAACCGGCTGACGGGCGAGCGCGAGGCCATCTCGAGGCCCCACAGCCGCTGGAAGACCGAAGAACTGCTGATCCGTGCCCGCCGCGACAACAGCCGCCATCGCAACCAGGCGTGCTATGCGCTCCACCGCATGGAACGGTACGAGGGGCAGGAGGGCACGCTCCCCTTCGCCCCCCCCCATGAAAAATAGCCGTCCTTAAAGTAGAACCTGTAAATCTGTAATTTTGCAGATGGTAAAGAAAAGAAATGAAGCGATATGATTGACAGACAACGCGTGATGGACGAGACCAGGCAGGGCCTCGACATCCTTCTCGACCTCTATCCCCAGGCGAAGGCCTGCGTCGACGGGGGCACACAGAAACAGTTCAAGATGCGCCTCTCCGAGAAGACCGCATCGGCCACCATCAGGAAAAACAAGGCCGGACTCTGGGTGGTCCACGACTTCGGAGGCGACGATGAGGACCTGAACGCCATCGACGCCTGGATGCGCCTCCACGGCTGGGACCGCTCGCGCTTCGGTGCCGCTGTGCTGGCCATCGCCCAGGAGTACGGCATCCGCGACGAACTGTCGCCCGACAAGAACTTCGCCCGCGTCGTGGAGCGTGCCGCCCGTGAGGACGAACTGGAGGGCCAGTGGTACTACGAGATCCGCAAGTTTACCGACCGCGAACTGAAGATACTCGGCCCCATGGTGACCCGCGACACCTGCGAGCGGCTCCACTGGCACGCCCTGGAGTGGCTGGGCAAGGTGAAGGACCGCCGCATCAAGGAGTTCCACTCCAACGACTCGTTCCCCATCTTCCTGCGCGAGTGCTTCATCGACAACCCCAAGGCCGGGGCGCCCGACCGCTTCTACAAGGTGTATCGTCCCTACGAGCCCGACAAGAAGTGGCGCTTCATGTACTTCCCAGAGGGCGCGAAGCCCCAGAACTACATCAACGGTCTGCAGGAACTGCGCAAGGCCTTCGAACTGCTGAACAAGCAGCAGAGCGAGCAGGATGACAAATGGCAGACGAAGAAACTCAGCGACATCCCCCGACCCGGTGCCGACCGTGGCGTGACGCGCTACTACCGCGCCGTGCTCTGCTCCGGCGAGCGCGACGCCCTCTGCGTGGCCGCGCGCGGCGACTGCCCTGTGTGGCTCAACAGCGAGACCGCCCGCCTCGACCAGCAGGACTACATGACCATCATCCGCTATGCCGGCGAACTGGTGAACATCCCCGACCTCGACGCGACAGGCATCGCACGCGGCTCCGCGCAGGCCCTGAAGTATATGGAGATGAAGACCTGCTGGCTGCCAGATACGCTGCGGGAGATGCGCGACAACCGGGGCCGCCCATCAAAGGACTTCCGCGACTGGTGCCAGTACTTCCCGACGATGCACGACTACTTCGACCTGATGGACCGCGCCGTCGAGGCGAAGTTCTGGACCACGAAGGCGAACGAGAAGACGGGCGAGCGCCGCCACAAGATCGACGCCACCTGCCTGCACCAGTTCCTCCGCCTCCACGGCTTCGCCATCCTCAGGGATGACAATGACCAGGAGCCCCAGATCGTGCGCGTGAAGAACAATATCGTCTACAAGAAGCGCCCGCGCGACGTGCGCCAGTTCGTGCTACTCTGGGCCCTCGGCGCCAAGGATCCCGACTGTCCCACAGAGACGCTGCGCCAGGACACGCTCATCCGGATGGAGCACGGCGTGAGGAACCTGATCCTGACCGACGTGGCCTTCACCCCCGCCTACCTCTCGGCACTGACCACCGTCGACCCCGACTTCACCTCCTACACGGCCCGCACGCAGGACTTCTACTTCCGCAACGGCCTGGTGCACTGCCACGGCGAGGACTACGACCTCCACCTCTACCGCGACCACTCGCTCGACACCAGCGTCTGGAGCCAGAACGTCATCCCGCACGACTTCCGCAAACTGCCCCCGATGTTCCGCGTCGAGTGGGTGCCGGGCGAGACGATGGACGACGGGCAGACACCCCGCTTCCGGCTGACGGTCAGCGACCCGAAGTCGAGCCACCTCTTCGGCTATCTGATCAACACCTCGCGCCTCTACTGGCGGCAGGAGATCGAGGAACAGTTTCCTGACTCCCCCGACGCCCAGCGCGCCTACCTGGAGATGCACCCCTTCGAGATAGCGGGCGAGAGCCTGACCGACCAGCAGCGCGAGGAACAGGCGCAGTGCCTGCTGAACAAGATCTTCACCCTGGGCTACCTGCTCCACGCCTACAAGTCGCCCTCGCGCACCTGGGCCGCCTTCCTGATGGACAACCGCATCGCCGAGACCAACGAGGCCAACGGCCGCTCTGGTAAGTCATTCTTCACTGAGGCCCTGAAGCAGTTGCTCCACCTCGACATGACCACCCTCGACGGCAAGGTGCTCGACCTGCAGAAGGACACCCACGCCCTCTCCGACGTGACCCGCTACACACGGCTGGTGCGCGTCGAGGATATCAACCAGTACACCTCCGTCAAGGACTTCTACAACCTGATCAGCGGCGACATGCGCGTCAACCCCAAGGGCCTCACACCCTACACCATCGCCTTCGCCGACTCTCCGAAGTTCCTCTTCTCGACCAACTACGTGCCCGGCGACTTCGACGCGTCGAGCGACGCCCGCATGCTCTACGTCACCTTCTCGGACTACTACCACCAGCGCACCGCCGAGAACCCCTTCGGCTATCAGGAGAGCCGCACCATCTACGACGACTTCCAGAAGAACCTCTTCGACTCGTTCTACACTGAGGACGAGTGGAACGCCGACCTGAACCTGCTGATGCAGTGCGAGCAGTTCTACCTGAGCCTGGCCATGAAGCCCGTGAAGATCCTGCCGCCGATGCAGAACATCATCCAGCGCAAACTGAAGACCGAGATGGGCCCGCAGTTCGAGGAGTGGGCATCGACCTTCTTCAGTCCGGACGGGCCGAACGTGAACCGCCCACTGGTGCGCAAGAACGTCTACGAGACCTACCTGAAGGACTGTCCCGGCGTGAAGGATGCCATGAAGCGCTTCTCGCTGCGCCTGACGGCCTTCGCCAAGTGGGCCACGTGGATCTACGCCCTCAACCCGCGCGACGTGCTCAACACGCAGGGGCGCTTCATCCAGCGCTCGCGCGACCCCCAGACGGGCGAGATCATCCAGATGGAGATGGTGCTGATGCGCACCAAGGAGGAGGAAGTCCGCCTGAAGCAGCAGATGCGCGACATCTGGGGAGGCGACGCTCAGGCGGGCGCATAGACATTTCTTTTCAGACCATCATATTTGTATTCAGCGGGTGGCTGCCGACAGTCCATATACGGACGCGGTGGCCGCCCTCTTTTTATGCCCGCAGGGTCACGGTGGCCGCTTTACCCCTCCCCTTTCCCCTCTCTCTGAATGTGCAAGCAATCTGTATATCTGTATACAGGCATTTGCGAAACGTGAAAAAATCCTTTGTTTATCGGCCTTTGCGGCCACTTCTTCTGTATACAGATATACAAATCCGATTTGTATCAGAAAAAAGAAATCTGTATATCTGTATAAAGGATGTGAAAAGCCGATTTACAAATTTTAACGCGAGAAGTCGGCCTGCTCGGCCAAATACAGGAGGGAGGGCGGGGTACAGATGGCGTTACAGGTCGGAGTGTATCATCCGCCGACCGTCGAAATGCCCTGTTTATCGGCTTTTCAGGGCATTTCCAGAGCCGTGTTACAGAAAATACAGAAAAATCGGCCGAAAATCCACGAAACAGAAAAAAAGTATTACCTTTGCAGTGTTTACAGGAAATCCACCAAGAAGCAGTCTATGGAACATCCCCAGCACCGGCGCACGGCCGTCATCCGTGTCGAGCCCTATCTGGCCAGGTATGCCCGCCGTAAGTTCGACGTCGACCCCTCGACGGGCGGCATCCGCATCCCCGACTCCTTCAACCTCTACCACTGCGTCTGGCAGTCGATGTCGAAGTGGCCAGTGGAGCGGTGGCATGTCGGCGTGAGCCGCCGCGTCGACGAGCCGGAGGGTAATCTGCTCATCCACCTGCCCAACCGCCGGGCGGAGGGCGGCATCTCCAAGAACCCCCGCTACTGGAACTACATATCGCCGCGCCACGCCCGTCTGATCAACCGCGAACTGAAGCGGCTCTTCGACTGGGAGTTTCATCACTATGTGGAGATCCTGCTGGAGTATCACCCCGACATCACCAAGAAGGAGGCCGTCAGCAGGTTTGCCCGGAAGTACGGTCTGGGCATCGACGCGGAGGATGCGCTTGTAAAGAACTTCCAGCGCCATGAGCGCAGCGTCCGCATCTTCCTAGGGTTAAAAAAGCGTAAATCCGCAGAAAACAATGTTAAATCCGCGACTACTTCGCCTACCGTTTTGTCCTGTCGGTTTGCGCCCTCGTCAGGGTTCGCCGAGCGCCTCGACGACGGCTCTGACCTGTGCGGGGGTAAACACCCGCTGGCGCGGCTGATAACCCAGGGACTGGAGTCGCTCCGTCAGTCCCGGGAAGAGTGCGATCCATCCCTTTAGTTTCTTCCAGGCCGCTGCGGGTGTGATGTCGGGCGCATAGAGCAGGGCCAGTTCTGTGCGCCCGTACTGTCGGATTTCAAATTCACTGTTCATAAGGCATTATTTGTAATTAGGCAGTGCAAAGATAGCACCATTTTCGTGAACACGCGAAGACCCTGCTTCCGATAATCGGCCTTAAACGGCGGCGGGTGTCCACAGTTCGGGGTCTTTGCCCCCGCACCTTATTATATATATCTTTGCAGTCGGATAAACGTTTGTTGATATGGCATTCTCTACATTATACTACACCATTCTGAACAAGCCGTTCTTCATCGACCTGCGCCGGATTGATGCCCAGGCCGTGCTGATCGACAAGTTCCTGAGCCACGACACGGCCGACATGAGCGCCGACCGTCTGAGCGACCGGCGCCCCATGGAGGTGGGGGTCGTGGCGGACGTGACCTCCCCCGACCCCTCCTGTAGGAGGGGGGCATATACCACCTCCCCCGACCCCTCCTGTAGGAGGGGGGCATATACCGTGCAGGTCAGGTCGAAGGGCAAGGGCGGCACGTTCGACGACGCTCCCGAAGGCTCCGTGGCCGTCATCGCGCTGAAGGGCGACATGATGAAGGAGGACACCTACTGCAGTTACGGCACTGAGGAGGTGGCCGCCGCCATCCGTGAGGCAGCCGCGTCGGAGAATATCATCGGCATCCGCCTCAACATCGACTCCGGCGGCGGGGCCGTCGACGCCATCGCCCCGATGCTCGACGCCATCGCCTTCAGCCAGAGCATGCAGAAGCCTGTGGTCGCCTCGTGCGACCTGTGCGCCTCTGCCGCCTACTACGTGGCCTGTCACTGCGACGAGATCGTGGCCGACAATGCCATCTCCGCCGAGTTCGGCTCGATAGGCGTGATGATGCAGTTCCCCGACTACGCGAAGTACTACGAGCAGAAGGGCATCAAGGTGCACACCATCTACAGCGACCTCTCCACCTATAAGAACGCGCCCTTCGAGGCTGCGCTGAAGGGTGACTACAAGAGCATCAAGGAGGAGCAACTCAATCCGCTGGCGCGCGAGTTCCAGCAGGCCGTCCGTCTGCACCGCTCGAACCTCGACGAGAAGGTGGACGGCATACTGGCCGGACGGATGTTCTACGCCGCCGATGCCCGCAAGTACGGCCTGATCGACGCCATCGGCTCCAGCGACACCGCCACGGCCGAGGTAAGGCGACTGTCAGCCCAGATGCAGTTGAGCCGATATGCAGCCACAGTGTAAACGCTTGAGTATTATTAGTTTAGTCATATTTGTTTTAGTCTTAATCATTTAGTATTTGAGTATGGAATTAAAGAAGATCATGAGCCTGGTGCTGACAGTTCTCGGCATTCAGGCATTCTCGAAGGACAACGAGGGCAAGGCCTTCCTCACCGACGAGCAGAAGGCCACGCTCACTGAGAAGTACGGCGAGAAGTTCGTCACCGGATTCGTGGCCGACCTCGCCCGCTATCAGGATGAGTCGGCAGCCGTGAAGCCGCTGACCGCCGAGGAGCGTCTGGAACTCGACGCCAGCCGTCAGGAGACGGCCCGTCTGAAGCAGCAGATCGAGGATATGAAGAAGGCCGAGGCCGACTTCAAGGCCACCATCGCCCGTCTGGAGAAGCAGCCTGCCAGCCCTCAGGGCCAGCAGGTGACCGTCTCCGAGTTTGAAAAGAAGGCCATCGCCGCCGGCGTGGACCTCTCGATGAAGCACAACCGCTTCCTCGTGGACTACCTGCAGGGCAAGGTGAGTGCCGCCTACAGCGGCGACTCGACCATCGACACCCAGGAACTGAAGAAGGAGTTCGGCAAGTACGTGGCCTCCAACCGCCTGGAGATCATGAAGGGCCTGTTCGGTCAGACGGAGTCCACGCAGTACATGTCGACGATCATCACCGACAAGACGGAGGTGCGCGCCAACCAGGCCAGCGTCATCGGCACCGTGCTCCAGCAGTTCGTGCCGAAGTGGACACCCTCCGGTGCTGCCAAGTTCACCCCGCTGACCATCAAGAACTTCAAGTGCAAGATCAACGTGCCCATCATCCCCTCCGACATCATGGAGGATATCCTGGGCTACATGTACGACGAGCAGGCTTCGACGCTGCAGTCGATGCCCGTGGTGCGCTACATCCTCTTCCAACTCATCTTCCCGAAACTCGACGAGGAGCGCGAGCAGGCACTCGCACTGGGCCGATTCAAGGAGGTGGAGCCCGACGAGCACGGCAACTACACCGCCTCGAAGCCCTCTGAGACGATGGACGGCTACCTGACCCAACTCATCGACCTCTACGCTGAGCGCGAGACCGAGGGCTCGAAGGGCAGCGGCCTGCGCTGGCTGCAGGTGGGCGAGCAGATCGACCCCGAGCAGAAGAACGTGCGCCAGATCATCGATGCTGCCGTCAAGGAGGTCGCCGACAAGTATCCTCTCTATGCCAAGAAGGCGATGAAGGTGCACATCGACCCGGTACTGGCCGATGCCTACCGCCGCGAGTACCTCGAGGAGTACAAGTGGCTGAAGAACCAGGACGGCACCCACAAGAACGATATCGACTTCTCCAACTTCACCTTCGCCGAAATGGAGGGCATGCGCGGCACGGGTTGCTTCTTCATCACCCCGAAGGAGAACTTCAAGCACCTGATGTCGCACAACCCGCAGAACGTCACCCTGCGCTTCCAGGAGCAGGACTACGAGGTGAAGATCTTCGGCGAGTGGTGGGAAGGCACGGGCTTCTGGATGGGCGAGGCCATCTTCGCCTACATCAGTCCCGCAGCGGCCACGAAGTACGCCAAGACAGCCGCTCCTGAGACCGGCAGCGGCACCGGCACCGGCAGCGGCAGCGGCACCGGCACTGGCAGCGGCAGCGGCACCGGCACTGGCAGCGGCACTGGCAACGGTAACGGCGATGGCATCTGATGCCTCCAACTTCAATCCTTCAATTTTTTAACTTTTAAATTTTTATAAGTTATGGCAGGAGAATATAGTATGGTAAGCGTGAAGAAGCAGGGATCGAATCCCGGCCAGCCACGCGGCAAGAAGAATATCTTGCTCCTCTTCGACTTCGACAAGGCGAAGATGGTGCGCGATGAGAAGGGTGTGAAGGTGACGTCGCTCACGATGATCGGCACCGCCAAGCCCATCGGCATGTTCGTCAACCAGAACAGCATCGACGCGGGCGACGAGCCTGAGGGCGATGCCTACAGCCGTGGGTTCATCCACCACATCAACTTCGACCACCCCGGCACGGAACTGGAGGTGGCCGAGTTCAAGGGCAACAACATCAACGGCAACCTGGGCGCCATCGTCATCGGCTGCGACTCAACGGAGACCACGGCCAAGGTCTACGGCACGCCCTGTGCCCCGCTGGTGATGCAGGCAGCCAACGAGCAGGACACCAACGAGGCCCACAACAACCACTTCGAACTGCGCACCGAGATGCGCACGTGGCCTGTGGGCATCATCGATATCTCAGCCATCCCCAAGACGGGCGACGCAGAGATCGACGAGTTCCTCGGACTGACCGCAGCGGGCTTATAACCTTCTCTCAATAAGTATAACTTATTCCGCAAAGAGTGGCACTTATTTCGCAATAAGTGCCACTTATTTTTATGGCTCAACGTGTCTTTTTGCGACCGCAAATTAACACTTAACTTTGCAGCGTGTAAGTTTCACCAAATTAAACTGTTATGAAAGAAGATGAAAGCAAGAACACCCCGACTGCCACTGAAGAGCAGCCCGAGAACGCTCAGTCCGTGGCGACTGTTGCAGCACCTGACGACACCACCCCGTCCGGAGGCGAAGTGGAGCGACCTGACGACCCGCGCGACGGCGAGGGATGCGAGGCCGTGACCGTGGTCATCGTGGAGACCAGCGAGCCGCACGCCTTGATGGCGGCACGCTCCGTGAAGCAGAACCTCGTAGGCGCCGACGTGCTGGCGGCGGTGCTGGAGGTAGACCCGCAGATGACCCTCATCGAGGCCCTGCTGCGCTTCGTCACCGAAGTCACCAGCAGCGAGCGCATCATCCTGATGACCGACAGCATGCTGCTGCTCAACCCGACGACCATCCACGAGATAGGCTGCCGGCGCGGCGTGCTGACCGACAAGGGCGTGGCGCTGGGCGAAGAGCGCACGCCCAAGTTGATGTACCGCTCGGTGCTGCTGCGCCTTCTGCCCTACCTGAAGGACAACTACCCCCACGCCAGCATATTCCTGGAATACGACCAGTTCGCCCGTCCGGAGGTGATGCCCCTGCTGATGCGTCCGTGGAACCAGGACAACTGGCTGCTGCCCGTCGTGTCGGCAGCGCCCAAGCCTGAACTGCTCCGACAGTGGGCCCGCACCCAGCGCTTCATGTACGTCAAGCCGGAGGCATGGCCAAAAACCCTCGTAGAGTTCCTTGAAGAGCGGTTCCCGGTATAAAAAGGGATCCAAATCTCGGCAAAAAGGGATTCGTCTCCCGATATCAGGTGATTCATCTCCCGAGAACAGGTGATTCATCTCCCGAGAACAGGTGATTCAAAATTCAAACCAGGGGATTCATTTATGAGATTCTGCAACAGGATCGTGTTCCGGGGGAGCGGTGGCGCAGTGGAGCGTGGGCGCGAGGATAGTCCTGCCGCAGGGGCTAACCTCGCACCAACGCCCCCCCGCGCCCCCGCGCCCCCGAAGACCCGCGACCAGTGGCCGTTCCTCAACGAGCCCGACTGCCCGGTGGAACTGCAGGCGCTCATCACGCGCCGCATCACGGCCTATCACCAGTACTCCAGCCTTTATCCGAAACTGCGCGACTGCCAGTCGGTTACGGAGTTATCTATAGTGTGTGGGAAACTCCTCGATGCCTACATCGACAACCAGGCTATCTTCCGCGAGATGGAGTACTACAAGAAGCATCGCAAGGTGCTGGGACGGCATCCGTTCTTCCGCCACTATCAGCAACTTACGCGCCTTCGCTCCAGTACTACAGGCCAACTCTTCCGCGAACGGCAGCGCACGCTCGATAACATCTGGCGCGTGAAGTCGGAGATCAGGAAGGGCGACAAACCCCACCTCGACGCGAAACGGCGCAAGCGGCTCGAGGAGTATGAACTTAAACTGCAGGAAATCAATAATTTATTAGGTGAAGAATGAATTATACCGAAAGCCACTTCCTGCGACTGCAGGACTACATCGCCGACGGCTCGAAGGGTGAACTGAGCGACGAAGAGCGCGCCTATGAGGATCTGCTCTTCTCCGTGGCGGGCATCATCCGTCGCGAGGGCCGTCCGTCGGCACAGGCATGGCTGATGGCCGACAGGGGGTGCAGCCGCCATGTGGCCGACCGCATCGTCTACGAGGCCATCAACCTCTTCTACGCCACCGACCACGTCAGGGCCGAGGCGTGGCGCAACCTGCTCTTCGAGAAGATGCTGACCGCCGCCCGCGACTGGGAGCACACCTTCATCATCACCGACGAGGAAACGGGCGAGCGGACGTGCAAGGCCCGCGCCAAGGACTACGAGGCCTACGTGAAGATCGTCAAGCAGGCAGCCAGCCTGAAGCGCCTCTCGGAGCGTGACGAGCAACTGGTGGTGAACAGTCACCAGCAGCAGATCAACATCTATGGCACCAACGCCCAAGACGTCGGCCTGCCCGCCACCGACAAGCGGGCCATCATCAATGCCGACTACTTCAAGACGCTGCCCAGACAGCATCAGGATCGTCTGGAGATGGAGGCTGGGCTGAAGCCGCTCGACATAGACCGTATGCTCGACACCTCAATCGAACTGGCCAATGAAGTTACAGGAGAGTGACAGCGTGCAGCACCGCTACATCAACCAGTATGCGATGGTGGCGGCACTGACGATGCCGCAGAACTTCATCGGCATCCTCGGGCGCGCGTCGGCCAAGACCACGCAGTTTCAGTCCATGCGCATCCAGCAGGCCGTCATGGAGTGCCCCGGCGCACCGTTCGTATGGGTCACCGACACCTACAGCAACCTGCACAAGAACGTCATCCCGTCGGTGCTGGAGGGCCTCCGGTTCCTCGGCTGGGAGTTGGATCGCGAGTTCGTCATCGACCGTCAGCCGCCCATCGAGTGGCAGCGGCAGATGTACAACGTCATCGACAAGTATAAACAAGTAATGACTTTCTGGAATGGTTTCACCTTTACTTTTGTCAGTCTTGACCGTCCTTCTATTGGTGCTGGACGTAGTTATGTGGGCCTCTTCGGGGACGAAGTGAAATACTGGCCCGAGGAGAAGTTTACCAACATCCGCAAGGCCGTGCGCGGCTACCGCGCCCGCTATGGCGAGTCGCCCTGGTACCGCAGTCTGTCACTGACCAGCGACATGCCCAACCCTAACCACACGGGCGAGTACACCTGGATGATGAAACTGGTGAAACTGATGGACAAGGAGAAGGTGAAACTGCTGCTGCAGACGGGTCAGGCGCTCAACGAGGCGCGCCGCAGGTATGCCGAGGCACTGCAGGCAGACCCCACCCCTGACCCCTCCCCTGCAAGGGGCGGGGAACTGAAGAACGCCGAGCGCAACATGCAGCGGTGGGAGGCGCGGTGGAAGGAACTGCGCCGGGGCACGACGCTCTTCATGGTCGCCTCGACGCTGATCAATGCCGACGTGCTGGGCGAGGAGTTCTTCCAGGAGGAACTGAAGGCCGGACTGGAGGGCATCGACACCAACCTGCTCTCGATACCGCAGAAACTGCAGGCCGACCAGAAGTTCTATGTGACGATGACCGCCCGCGACTTCTATCAGGACGGCACCGACAACGCGGTACTGGAGCAGCACGACTACGGGTGGGAGCAGGACTCGACCGTGCTGCGCTACCTCGACCCGCGCATGCCCCTCGACGGCGGTATGGACGATGGCAACATGAAGTCGATGGTGTTCGGCCAGCAGCGGGGCCGCGAGTACCGCGTCATGAAGGAGATCTACACCCTGCCGCCTGACAACGAGCGGCAGTTGGCCGACAGGTTCCTGGCATACTTCGCGCCCCACAAGACGAAAATGCTGCGCCTCTACTACGACCGGGCGATGAACAACTACCGCCGCGTGGGCACGTCGATGATGCAGCGCATCAAGGCCGCCATCGAGCGGTATGAGGACGGACGGCCCACAGGCTGGCGCGTCCAGTTGATGAGTCTCGGACAGGGCGATATCTACTCCAACACGGAGTACCAGTTCTTCTCCGCCCTCTTCGCCCGACAACTGCGCAACAGTCTCTTCATCCTGCTCATCGACGCCCAGAACTGCCCCAACCTGAAGGCGGAGATGGAGAACACGCCCATCAAGGTGGTGGAGGACAAGCGCACCGGGCGCAAGGACATCCGCAAGGAGAAGAAGGGTGACAAACTGTCGACGGCCCGTCTGCCGCAGGAGTCGACCAACCTGACCGACGCACTGAAATACCTGATCATGCGCCGCCAGTGGGTGAATATCTGGCAGAGTTTCGGCAAAAAGACCATGATCGACCCGAAATAGGCTGCAAAAACCACAAATTTTCGCTCCAAACCCCGAAAATCGGCGATAAAGACATGTCTTATCGCCAATTTTTATGTCTATAAGGCTCAACTTTTCGCCTGAAAACGACATTTTTCGGGGTTATTTTTAACGGCCAATCTCCCGAAACGCCTATAAACAGGCGGTTTCAGGGTGTGAAAAATAAAACCGCTCCTGAGCATCGCACGTTTCGGCGCGGCCCGCTCTGCTCTCGAGTTGCGGTCGCAGGGGCGGGGGTGGGTCGGAGATGTGACCAAGGTGTAAAGAACCTTTACTTTTGCGGGCGAGGGCACGGCTGGCGCGAGACATCGGCCTTCGGTCTGCCAGAAGCGTGTCCTTTCGCCCCTACCTTATTATATGTATCTTTGCCTCAGTTAATGAGCAAAGAGATGATACATAAGGGAAAGATCGTCGACAGGGCGGGACGCTTCGCCTTCGTCGATACCAGCGTGGGTACATACGCCATCGGCATGGCCTCGCGCTCCATGGAGCAGAGCCTGAGCACATTCTTCGACCTCGGAGGCCGTTCGTGGGATAAGGATCCGCAGTCGGTGGGCGGTGTGAGCATCGTGCCCTGGGGGCCCGACGACCAGATGCCCCGGATGGTGCGCGACCTGCTGGAGAAGAACAATATCGGCCCCGGCATCCTGACGCGCAAGGTGGGACTGATCTACGGCCAGGGCATCGCGATGTACCGCACGGCGGTGGTGGAGAACGAGGTGCAGCAGCAGTGGACGGAAGACCGTGAGGTGAGGAACTGGCTGGAGTCGTGGGACTATCGCCGCTACGTGCGCGAGGCACTGGAGGAGTACGTCCACCTGGGCGGCCACTTCACCCGCTACCAGTGCGCCAAGAGCGTGCGCATCGGCAAGCCGTGGATTCACTCTCTGCAGTGCCTGCCGTCGGCCGACTGCCGCCTGGTGTGGCCCGACACGAAGCGCACGCCCCATCTGGAGGATATCACCCAGATACTCTATGGCGATATGGAGCGGTGGAGGCAGTTGGAGGTGTACCCCGTCTTCGACAAGTGGCATGCCACCGACTTCGAGGCCGCCATCGGCTATCACTCGATGCGCTCCTTCGGGCGCAACCTCTATGCGATATCCTCCTTCCACGGCAGCATCCCCTGGATGCAGGACGCCAACGATATCCCCGAAATCGTGCGTGCCCTGAATGACAACGTCATCGCCGCCGCCTACATCGTGCATGAGCCGTCGGCCTACTGGGACGAGAAGCGCAATGCCATCCTGCAGGATCATCCGGAGTGGACCGACGCCAAGGTCAGCGAGGAACTCAACCGTCTGCGCGATCAGATCACCCGACAGATAGCCGACGTGATGGCGGGCAAGCAGAACGCGGGCAAATTCTTCACCTGCGTCGACTTCATCGACGATATGGGGCACCAGCAGTCATGGAAGATAGAGCCGATCGAACTCAATCTGGACAAGTACATCGCGGCACAGAAGGATATCGCCAAGATGGCCGACTCGGCCACTACCTCCGCTATGGGCCTCTCTCCAGCCCTGTCGAACATCATCATCGACGGCAAGAGCGACAGCGGCTCGCAGATGCTCTACGCCCTGAAGATATTCTACGGCGCCGACACCCGCATCGCAGAGGAGATCGCGCTGGAGGCCCTGAACGATGCGCTGCACATCAACTTCCCACAGAAGCACGACCTCTGGCTGGGATTCTACCACAAGACCATCCAGAAGGAGGACAACGTCTCTGCAGGAGACAGAATGACCAATCAGCAATGAAAAGAAACAGATACATCACACTGCCCGAGGACTGGGACGAGATGACGGAGGCCGACTGGCAGAAGGCACTGAAGATACGCCAGACGATCGCGGAGACCGACCGCGCCTGGACGGTGGAGGACGCACGCATCGAGACGGCGCGGGCGATGCTCGGCAACCGGGGCGTGCGCCAGCAGACCAGCAACCCCGA
>Ga0326513_10001190_pt1 | contig 21161 bp, 16 predicted proteins | sample 2_2465_0518_D_FD_203654 | JGI IMG/M metagenome (GOLD analysis project Ga0326513, IMG submission 203654) | Bovine rumen microbial communities from UC Davis, California, United States - 2_2465_0518 | ecosystem: Host-associated > Mammals > Digestive system > Stomach > Rumen | place: USA... | reverse complement strand
ATAGTCACACTTACTAATCCAAATTATATGTTCGACTATAATAATGGACTTGACTGGTTCACTATAAACTATAAGTTACCAGAGACAGGACAATACAAGGCGGAGACTTTAACATATCGTCAATATATATCTGACAAGCCAAGAGCAAATATATCTTTTAATGAGCCAACAGTAAACATAAAACAAGTTGAGGACGGCAAATATGCAATTCAAGTCCTTAATAATCCAGATAATCACCCTATAATATGGTCAATTGAGGGAGCAGGACAATTTGATGATGCTAATGACCCTGAATATATACTTATTTCAGACACTTCAAACACATGGACAAAGATTACTGCAACGGTCGCAGAGACAGAGACAGTCAAAAGGACGTCAGCACAATATAGCCTATATGTTCTTAAGGTTTACCAACATTCATCAAATATAGAAATACAATGGAAGGACGAATATTCTGCTGACCCAAGTGACCCATCAGAAACATATGGACATGTTAATGTTAATGATACAGGAGTTTATGACTTATGGAATATGTTCGACATAACAAATGGTACATGGGACGACGTAGACATAGAAATTTCAGCCAATAATTGTTCTATTTCAGATAACAGATACCTTAATGTTTCATCTAATCCAGGACAACCTGTAGAGATTAGAATAGTAACAAAAGAGACTTTCTATTATAGGAGTACAACATTTAGAGCATGGTTAAGTATTATATACCCACACCAACGCACATTGTTCAACAGAATGAGCTATAGTGGTGAGTTGACAGGTGAGGTGAATGAAGAATTTGAGATAGAGTTCGGAAGATGGCCATATCAACCTGACTTTGTTTTCAAGGAAGAAGAATGGAGCTATTCAGACCAAGGTTATGGTATGATAAAGAATATTTATACAAAAACAGTGAATGAATATACTGTTTTATGTGCAACTTTCTCAACTTCAAGGCTTAATGCTTATAACAATGGTCGCATTACTTTCAAAGGCAATGACGATTTCTATTCAAACTATATTACTTATGAGATATATGTGAACAAGAAACAAGAGCCACAAGACACACGACTTACACCTGCATTATCTTTCAACAACTATACAGTCAAGGTGACACAAAACAATGCAAACCAATACTTGTTACAAACATTGAACAAACCAGATGATTGTGAGATAGACTATTGGGAGGTCGTAGTAACAACATATGGAACAGCAACTATTTTAGATGACACATATGTTTATTTCCCTATTGATGACATAATGAGACAAGTGACATTGAAGGTATATACAAAGGAGAGTGAAATATACAAGGCTTCTTCTTTATCATATACATTACAGGTTAGTCCAATTGTGAAATCTGACCCACAAATAAGGTTCAGATATTCAACAAAGACATCAAACAAGAATGACCAACACCAATATGTATTACCTGAATTGTTGAACCCAAATAACTTACCAGTTACATGGGCAACTTCATTAGGTACAATTGAGAATGGTTATTTAGTCTATGATGGAGTTGGTACGGCAACTATTACAGTTTCTTATGCAGGTGATGACACATATCTTCCTGCAACCACAACATGCACATATAAAATCAACAACCAATATGACAAGCAATATATTACCTATACAAAATATGGTGATAGAGAGGTTCAAGTCATCTTTGGTCAAGAATATAGTTATGAGATATTGAGATGGCCTGCTTCTATTGGCTTAGAGTTCAATGCAGCAGATTGGAGATATAGTTCAGCAAGCAATACGTCATCATTACTTGGTCTATATGCAGTTGAAGATGGAGACTATATAGTTTTGATGGGTAAATATATATTCGACAAGGCTGGAAGCGCCTTTGTTACAGTTCATTTCAATGGCAATGACTATTTCTACCCTATAAATCGTATAGCACAATTTGAGATATATTATTCAAGAGCAGCAGACTTGGTTAACCCAAACATTAGTTTCTCAGAATCTACTGTGACAATGCCTTATAGTAATACAGAGAAATACCTTATCCAGACACCAACAGGAGCAGCAGGAGTTACATTTAATGAGCCTACAACTTCACTTGGTTATATAGAGAAGGTGAACAATGACTATTATGTGGTCTATGATGGTACAGAAGGAGCAAACATTACGATTTCTATATCAAGCGTCCAAGATAGTACTTATTACTCTCAGACAATTTCATATACTTTGAATGTTGAGGCTAAGCCAATTGAGGTCCAAGACACACAAATAAGTTTCGCTAATTCAGAGGTTACTTTAGACTATGTATGGGAGCAAAACAAGACAAAGAGATATAAAGTCCAAGACTTATACAACCCATGGGGCTTGAATGTTACATATACTATAACAGCAGGTAACTTAAGACAAGAATATGATGGTTATTATGTCTACTATGACAGTGTTGGAGACATTACAATTAATGCAGTTGGCCAGTCAAACCAATATTACAATGGTTCTTCTGCGTCATATACAATGCACATAGTAAGCATTGGTGAGGACTTCGTAATGCAATTCGCACAAAGTACAGTGACAGTTACTCAAACAAGCGAAGGAAGATATTTATTACAACAGGTAACTATTAGTCCAGAGGTTTCAGACATTAGGGACAATATCATCTATAGCGCAGCAGGAGCAACAATAGAGGCCGCAGGAGATGATTTCTATATAGTCTATAATGGAATAGGTAACTTAAGAGTAAAAGCCTTATTCGAGAGTGATAATCACTATAAGTCAAAAGAGGCTTATTATACTTTGACGATAGAAGAGAACATTGAGATAGTGGACCCTGACATTAGTATTTCAAGCAATAATATTAAGATAGCAAATATATCTGAGCAAACAAGTTTCAAAGTTCCTAATGTTACTAATAATTCAGGTGTTGATTATTCATGGTACATTGGTAACACACAACTTATTGTTGATGCAAATGGTTATTTCAATTATAATGCAACAGGTAGTTTTGTTATATACTTAGAGACTGTTGGAACTGAACGATATAATTCTATAAAGCTTTATTGTAACTATACTAATACTAATTATGAAGACCAATATCTAACAATTGAATCACTTGATGATAATAACAACATAATATGGATGTGTATTATTGGTTATCCATGGTTCACCAATAATGAACCAAAAACAATAGAATATTCAACTGATTTAGTTAATTGGAATTCTATAACATCGACGTCATCTCCTGAAACAGCTTGTATATTAAATGAAGGAGAAAAAATTTATATTCGAGGTAATAATTCGGCATATTATGGTAATGGCTTTAGTTCAACATCAAGAATCAATGTTAGTGGTAATATAATGAGTCTTATATATGGTGATGATTTTGAAAGAATTAATACTTTGGAACAAGATTATACATTTAGTAGTTTATTCTTTGGTGCAGTTAAATTGATTAATGCAAATCATTTGGTATTGCCAGCAACAACATTAGTAAAAGGTTGTTATACTTATATGTTCTATAATTGTATTTCATTAGTTAATGCACCAGAATTACCAGCTACAACATTAGTCAATGATTGTTATAATTTTATGTTCGCAGGTTGTAAATCATTAGTTACAGCACCAGAATTACCAGCAACAACATTAGCACAAAGTTGTTATGCAGGTATGTTCGCAGGTTGTACTTCATTAGTTACAGCACCAGAATTGCCAGCAACAACATTAGCACAATGGTGTTATGAACAGATGTTCAAAAGATGTACAAGTCTAACGACAGCACCTGAGTTACCTGCAATAAAGTTGGCATATGGATGTATGCATTATATGTTTGCAGGTTGTACTTCATTAACAACGGTTATAATATTAGCAACGGATATTAGTCCGAAAAGTTGTTTATATAGTTGGTTATATAGTGTTTCACCAACAGGTACATTTATAAAGAAATCAAGTGTTGAATATCCTGTTGGACAATCAGGAATACCACAAGGTTGGACAGTCGTAAATATATAAAAAAAGAGTGGAGAGTTTTTCTCCACTTTTTTATTATTAATTATATACACAAATAAATCGATACTTAATATGAAAGCAAAAGAAATTTATAGCAACTATGACAAGCGCACACAAGAGTACATGCAGAATGTAATCGACTGCATAGAGCAGGACTATAAGCATATACCTTCATCATGGAGAATAACAATTGATTTAATTGCCATGAACTTTGATATGTTGTTAGAAGCAGAGAAAGACATACACAAGCGTGGACTAATCATAAAGAACAAGTACACCAGCGCAAAGAACCCAAATATTCAAGTCTTCAATTCTGCACAGTCACAAATCATGAAATATTTATCAACATTTGGACTTACTCCATTATCAAAGACCAAGTTGAAGAACTTTGATGCAGAGACAGTAAATATAGACAGCCTTATCAATGACTAATATTGATGAATCAAAGAAATATATTCAATACCCATTAGACGTCCTATCAGGTAAGATATTGGCAGGAAAATATATAAAGCTTGCATGCCAGAGATATATTGATTGGTTTAGTCGTGATGACATATATTTCAATTATGAGGACGTCGACAAAAAGCTGAATTTTGCACATAAGTTGAGGCTTAGAGAAGGCATGCTTTTCGACCCACTTCCTTATCAAGCATGGATATTATCATATATTTATGGTTTTTATTATGTTGATGAGCCTGATATTCGTGTTATAAACAATGTACTTCTTCTCACAGCACGTAAATCGGGTAAATCTGTTTTTGGTGCTGTCATAGCAATTATCGGAGCAATATGTGACAAAGAGCACTCGCCTGAAATCGCCTTCATCGCCAACTCAGCAAAACAGGCAGGAATGTTGTTCAAATATACTTCTGAGTTATGCAAATCAGTAGACCCAGAGAACAAGATATTTGAGCGACTACGTGGTGACATTAGAATACCAAAAGTTGACGGACAAATCAATGTGTTACCAAGTGAGACTTCAAGGCTTGATGGACGTTCAGATAGCGTATTTATTCAGGATGAGGGACATGAAGCAAAGTCTTCTGAGATATGGAATGTACTTAAGACAGGACAGGGTGCAAGAAAGAACCCATTAGCCATTTCCATATCAACAGCAGGTTTCAATGTTGGTAGTGTTTACCCATTATATAACCAATGGGAATATTGTTGTTCAATATTGAATGGACAATATGATGATGACACATGGGCATCATTTATCTTCCAGCTTGATGAAGGTGATGACTGGAAAGATGAGAATGTTTGGATAAAGGCTAACCCTTCATTAGGTACAACAGTTTCTTATAGGTACATGCGTGACCAGATAAAGCAAGCAATTCATACACCTTCCAATGAGGTTTCTATTAAGACAAAGAACCTTAATATGTGGTGCCAGTCTTCTGACGTTTGGATTCCTTATGAGAAGATAGAAGCAGTTTCACAACCTATTGATTTAGAAGACTTTAGAGATGAGATGTGTTATATGGGTGTTGACTTGTCAGCAGTTAGTGATATGACGTCCTTCTCTGTTATGTTCCCACCAAACCCTGATAGAGCAAAATACCCAGACAAATTTGTGTTCAAGACATTTGTTTATATTCCACAAGAAGCGGTAGAGAAATCATCAAACAGTGAGACTTATCAAAACTTTAAACGACAGAAATATATTTTAGTCACAAGTGGTAATGTTACAGACTATAATGAGATATTGAGACACCAGTTAGAGGTGAGTAAAGAGGTATGCCTTCAAGGAGTATATTATGACGCATGGAATGCAACACAATATGCAATCAACGCAACAGAAGAAGGACTTCCATTAGAGCCTTATTCACAGTCATTAGGTAATTTCAACAAGCCAACAAAGTTCATAGAGATGCTTATATTATCACAAAAATGTGTTATAGATACTAATACATGTATCAAATGGTGTTTCGCAAATGTTGAGTTGAAATATGACCACAACGACAATTGTAAGCCGACTAAGTCACAAGGAGACAAGAATAAGAAGATAGACGCAATAATCTCAATGTTAGAGTCATTGGGTGGTTATTTGAACAGCCCAAACTTTGTTCCAGAGGTTATTGCGATATAGAAAAATGTTATTTTAAATAAATACAGAAAAACATTTTATGGGATTTTTCAGCAGAAAAGAAAACAGAAGCCAAGACGTTCCTGTTGTAGACAACAATGGACTTGGCTTAAGTAATTTAGTAAACAAAGCGCAAATTCCATCAATCAGCTTATCAGCAGTCTTCGCAGCAGTAGAGATTATCTCAAACAGTGTTGCGGAGTTACCAATCAACGTCAAGACAAGAGAGGATGACAAAACTGGCATAGTCAAAGTTCACCCAATCTATGAGGCATTGAACAATGGTATAACAACAAAGTTCATGTTATTGAAGATGCTTATCACTGATATGTTGCTTTATGGAAATGGTATCGCTTATATTGATAGAGATGCGGACGGTACACCACTTCAAATTGTATACTGTCCTTATGGTACTTATAACATAAACTATAATGCAAACACACGTCAATTATATTACACCATTACAAGCTTAAGACGTGGTCGTATAGAGCCAATTGATATTATTCATTTGGTAAAGAATTCAAGGAATGGTGTTGAGGGTATTGGTGTTTTGAATTATGCGTCACACACATTAGAGTTAGCCAAGGCCACAGAGAAAGCAGCACAAGACTATTTCAGTTCAGGTTGCCATGTTGCTGGTATATTGACGACAAATGCAACAAGGTTGACAAAAGACCAGAGAGAGACAATCAGAGACGCATGGAATCAAGCACATGGTAACAAAGGAACAGGCATGGCTATTTTAGAGAATGGCATGCAATATTCACCTGTTGCAGCAAACTCTAAAGAGTCACAATTGTTAGAGACAAGGTTGTTCAATTTGAATGACATCGCACGTTTCTTCTCTATATCACCAGTACTTTTAGGTGACTTATCACACTCTTCATATAGTACAATTGAGGCTTCATTGTTAGAGTTCGTAACACACACATTGTTCCCATATATTACATTGATAGAGAATGAGTTCACAAGAAAACTTATAAAGCCAAGTGAGAAGAACCTTTTCATAGACTTAGATGAGAATTATATTGTGAAATCAGACAAACAATCACAAGCAAACTATTTGAGCACACTTGTTTCAAAGGGAATTATGACAGTGAATGAGGCACGTTATCAATTAGGACTTAACCCAATGGAGGGTGGAGACAAACTTTTCGTAGCCTTCACAGATATTAATCAGAATACTATTAACAACAAAAATACAGAAAAAGAAGAAGATGAACAATAATTTAGAATATAGAGCAATTTCTGAATTTGAGACTAATGCAGATTCACGTACCGTTAGAGGTTTAGCGATACCTGTTGAGCAAAGAAGTGAAATATTATATGGAGAGATTAGAGAGATGATTAATCGTTCAGCAGTGAATGAAGACCTTATTTCTTCTAATGACGTAAAGTTATATGTTGACCACATGCCAATGCGTGGTACATTAGCACGTTCGAAATATGGAAAAGGTAGTTTACGCTTATTCTTGACAGAGCGTGGACTTGAATTTGAGACAGAGTTACCAAACACAGAATTTGGTAATGAGATATTGAGAGGAATGGAAAGAGGCGACTATGATGCTATGTCATTTGGATTCATCTGCGGAAAAGACCATTATGACAGCAAGCCTGATGAGAATGGTATATGGAACAGATATATTGATGACATAAAGTTATTGGATGAGATTTCCATTTTATCACAACTTCCTGCTTATTCACAAACAGAAGTGAGCAAGAGAAGTTTAGATGAAGTAAAAGATATTTACAAAAAGGAACAAGAAGCTCGTAATTTAGAAGAGCAGAAAAAAGAAGAAGAATTAATTAGCTCATTAGATGCAATGATGAGTGAGGTTGAAGAATTGGCAAAAATCGATGAATAAAAACAGTAATTGTTGTTTATTATTAAATATATAAAAATATCTGAGTATCATATATGAATAGCTTAGAATTAAAAGATTCAATTCATCAAATGGTCGAAGAATGCCGTTCACTTGTTGAGTTATGTAAAACTGAAAAACGTGAAATGACAGAAGAAGAATCAACACATTTTGATGAGTTAAAACAAAACATTGAAGCAAGAAAACAAGACCTTGCTAATCTAGAAGCAAAACTTCAAACTTATGAAGACAATCTTCCAAACGAAGACAGAAATCAAGAAAAAAATATTAAAAGTAATAGATCTATGAAAAACACTTTAGTTAAAGAGTTACGTAATGCTCTTGACAATGGTATCAAGCAAATCAAGGTTAATGCTGAGAACCGTACTGTAACAGTTCAAGGTTATGGTGAAGGTGCAGGTGCAGTTGAAGGTGTACACGACCAAGTTATTGAGACTGAAATCAAAGGTATCTTAGAACCACTTTATGCTGAATCAGTTTTAGCTAAATTAGGTGTTAAATTTTACCCAGGCCTTCCACAAGGTGACATTCAAATTCCTATCATGGGTAAGTCAAATGTTGGATGGGCAGGTGAAATCGCAGCTGCTACAGCAACTGGTAACACATTCACAACAAAGAAACTTTCTCCAAAACGTTTAACTGCTTATATCGATATTTCTAAGCAATTAATCTATCAAGATACAATTGGAGTAGAATCAGCAATTCGCAGAGACATTGTTAACGCATTGAACGACAAACTTGAAGCAACAATTTTAGGTAATGTTGCAGGTGACAGCGAAAAACCAGCAGGTATTTTCTATAACGTTACACCAGCAACTTGTGATACATTCGCAAAGATTTGTAATCTTGAAGCTACAATCGAAAACGCAAACTTCACAGGTGAGATGAAATACTTACTTTCTCCATCTGCTAAAGCAGAACTTCGTGCTATGGCTAAGTCAACTAAGTCTACACAATTAGTATTTGAAGGTGGTGAAGTTGACGGTGTTCCAGCAGTTGTAACTTCTAACGTTGCAGGTAAGAACTTCGTATATGGCGACTTCTCTAATATCGCAGTTGGTTCTTGGGGTGACATTGAAATCACAATCGATGAATACACACAAGCAGTTAACGGATGCGTACGTCTTGTTATCAACGCTTACTTCGACGAAGTTATCTTACGTCCAGAAGGATTAGCTTATGGTGTAACAAGCGCATAAGAATCAATCTTTTGTTAACATATAAATTTCTTTCATTTTATGGGGTGGGTATTTCGCCCGCCCCTTTTTTCTAAAAACATGAATTTCATAGTATGACATATCTAACATTATCTATGATAAAAAAGCAATTAGTTATAGATGACGACTTTACAGATGACGATGAATACTTAGAAGCTCTTGGAGACACTGCAGAAGAATTGGTTGAACAACAGATAAACAAATCATTAGCCGAAATATTAGAGGCTCATAACAACACTCTTCCAGCTCCACTTATTCATGCTATGAAAATGATAGTTGAATATTTCTACGACAATAGGGGTAGTGCAGAAAACGAGATTCCAAGTGCTTTCTACTGGATGTGCCAGTTATATCGTAACTACGAATAAGTAAAGTAAAAACATTTTACAGTTATATGAAAGCAGGAAACTTAAAAGAGAAAATTGAGATATATAAGCCTGTTGCAACAAAGACAGATTTTGGTAATAATCGTATAACATATGAATTACACTATACCACACGTTGCATGGTAAGACATGATTCTGGTAACAAAGAAGAGACAAATGGAGAGATATTCCACTCAAAGAACAAGATGTTTATCGTGAGATATTATGTACCTGTTCAAGAGAACATGAGAATAAAATACGATGGAGATTTTTATTCTATCGATTCCATTATACCAAACAAATACTACCATAACTTAGAAATAAACGGAATACTTGTAAATGACTGATGCAGGAATCAAATGGACAGACTATACATTAGAGACAAGGCTACAAGATATTTTGAAGGATGCAGAAAAAGCAGAAAAGGCTGCATTAAGAGCTGGTGGTCAATTAATAAAAAGGAAAGTAAAGAAAGAGGTAGGCTCAACTATTCCTGGCTCAAAAAGAAATACTTCTGGTACCTTTATGGACAAATTAATCGATGCTGTAAGGGTAACAAAGCCACAAGATGGTTACGTCAAATACCATATTTTAGGTGTTAGAAGCAAGAAATCGGGTACTTTCAGGTTGCGTTTCTTCGAATCATCAAAGATGAGATACCAGACAAAGATTAATGGCAAGCCACTTAAGAAAAAGAGAAAGATAGGAAGCTTAGCTAAGTTCAATGGTTTCTTCGCACGTGGTGTTGCTAATAGTCAATCTCAATTACAACCAACAATGCAGGCGGCATTAGAGAAATATATAAAGAAAGCATGGAATGGATAACTCTATATTAGTAGGAAAATACCTTTATTCTATACTCAGCCAGAACACAGAGGTGACTAATCTTGTTGATGATGACAAGATACTTCCATTGTTAGCGATGGGTCAAGAAGACAATGGTGAATTTGTTGATATAAAGTTCCCATTCATCGTCTACACAAGAGAGGACATTACACCTGTTTATACAAAGGACATTTTGACGGAGAATTTAGTCAAGTTCACTATACTTTGCGTAGACAAGGACTATATAAACTGTTTAGATGTTGCCAATGCTGTAAGGCATGCATTAGAAGGTAAAAGGTATTCAGATGAGAATATAAGGATTTTCACAATTAAATTAGACTCTATACAAGAAGACTTAATTGAGAATGCATATGTTCAAACATTACACTTCTCATTTTCAGTAAGTTAAAAATATTTACAAAAACATAATATTATAATACTATGGCAGATATCATAAAAGGTGATGAGCTTATGCTTTTCAAGGATGGTGCAGCTTTAGCTTATGCTACTTCTCACACTTTGACAATCACAGGTAATACAATCGATATTTCAAGTAAGGACCACGGTTTCTGGGGTGCTAGTGAAATTGGTAATATTACATGGGAGATTCAATCTGAGAACTTATACACAGACGATGACTATAACTCATTATTCAACGCAATGTTGAACAAGAGTGAGGTTACTTGTGTATTCGGTAAAGCTACAAACTATAATGCTAATGGTCTTAAGCCAGCAGACGCAGAACAAGGTGATACACGTCCAGCAGCATGGACAGCTCCAACAACTTCTGGTTACAAAGGCAAGGCTATTATCACTTCATTAACAACAAACGCTAATACAGGTGAGAACGCTACATTCTCTGTTACTTTAACAGGTAAGGGCGCAATCATGAATTTGGCTAGTGCGTAAATTTCATATTAAGTATGCTTATACTTAAAGGGGATGGAGATTTTTCTTCATCTCCTTTTTCTATGTTCAGAGAATTCAAATAATTTTATTATTTTTAATCAAACAAAAATATATATTAATACTTGATATGAAATTTACTTATAAAGAGAAAGAGTATGAGCTTAAGTACTCATTTAGAGCCTTGATAATCTATGAGAATATCACAAAAAAGAACTTTAACCCAACGTCAATATCTGACATTTTAGTTTTCTTCTACTCTATATTATGTTCAAGTGGAAAGGGAGATGTTTTCGACTTCAATGAATTCATGGACATAATCGATGAAAACCCAAGCCTTGTTACAGAGTTTTCAGAATGGTTGACTCAAACACTTACAATGAATGCGTCATTGTCACCAATCGACAAGGAAGAAGCAAAGAAAGCAGAGAAAGAGGTAAAGGAAGAAAAAAACTAATCTTCCATGAGGTGTTGAAGGTCCTTGTTGTACAATATAAACTTGTTACAATTCAATACTTCATGGATGAGATGCAGGAATATGAGGTACATGAGCTATATAATGCATTGGCTTATGCAAACTCAAATGAATGGGAGATGACAAGGTGGTTGTTATATGCAATCATACAAACAAACTCAAGGAAGAAGATAAAGATAGAAGATGTCATCAAGTTCCCATGGGACAAAGGATATGAATACAATAAACTGGAGAAAGAAATTTCAACGGATGATATTAATAGGTTGAGGGCAAAATCAAAGGAAATACTGAAAAACATTAATTTAGACTAATATGGCAGTTAATTTATCAGGTAAACTAAATCTTGATGGAACAGGCTATAATGACAGCATAAAATCAGCCGTACAGGAGACTTCAAAGTTAAAGAGAGAGGTTGATTCTGCTAACCGCACCATGAATAGTTTCCAAAAGGGATTATCTGGAGCAAGTTCATCAATATCTTCAATGATGAATAGTTTCAAGATGGGAGACATTGGAGGCTTTATCACAGGAGCAAAAGGAGCAGCAACCGCTATAACTTCAATGATACCTGCAGCAGGTGGAGCAACAGCAGCAGTGAGCACTCTTGGAGCAGCAATATACACCGCATTAGGACCAATTGGACTTATTGTTGGTGGTATCGCTGGTATAGGAGCAATTGTTGGTTCATCTATATCATCAGTTGAGAAGTTCAACAAATCATTGAATGGATTATCAGCAATCACAGGTGTTGAAGGTGAAGGACTAAAAGAGGTTGGTGACATGGCATTGGATATGTCCAAGAAATTTGGTGGCGCAGCAACAGACATAGTCGATTCAATGAGCAAAATCGGTGGTCAAGCACCAGTATTATTGAAAGACATGGATGCATTAGGTCAAGTTACTGAGGCAGCAATCGTCTTATCTAAAGCCGCAGACAATATGACGGTTGAAGATACGGCAAAGGCTATAACAACGGTAATGAATCAATTCAATGTTACTGGAGCAGAGTCAACAAATATCATCAATGCATTGGCCGCAGGTTCAAAGGAAGGAGCAGCAGAGGTTGATTACCTTACTGTTGCGCTGGAAAAGGCTGGTACACAGGCTTCAAATGCTGGAATGTCATACCAACAAACAGTTGGTGTAATAGAGACATTGGCACCAAAGTTCTCTTCTGCAGAGGTGGCAGGTCATGGATTCTCAGCAATGCTTATAAGACTTACAACACAGGCAAACAATAAGTTCAACCCTGCAATTGTTGGTTTAGACAAAGCATTAGAGAATTTAGAGAAAGCAAACTTATCAGCAGCAGACAAACTTAAGTTGTTTGGTGCAGGTTCTTTAACAGTCGCAGAGACTTTGATTAGGAACAGAGAGGCATTGAAAGACATGACAGCAGCAGTTTCAGGTACAAACACCGCTTATGAGCAGATGAATACAAAGTCACAATCATTAGAGGTTACTTGGAACAAGCTTACAGCAGCATGGGATGCCTTTATGATTAAGATGGGTCAAAGCAAAGCAATACAAGCAATAATTGGCTTGCTTGGACTTCTTCTTACTGCAACAACTAAATTGATAAATGGATTAGGTTACTTATCAGAAGCAGTTGATACTTGCGTCACTGTAATCATCGCACTTTTCAAGAAGATGTGGGAGGCAGTCAAGCCTTATTGGGATGCAATGGTCAATATGATTACTAACTCAGCAATATACAAAGCAGTTACAAAGATATGGCAATCAATATATGACTTTATCGCTAAAGTAATTAGGAAGATAAGGAAGATATGGTCTAACTTCATGAAAGAGCTTGGTATAGAGACAGAGAAAGTAAAAGAAGAGATAACAGATAATACTAAGCCAGTTGAGACAGATGTTAAGGTAAACACAAACAACACAACAAAGACAAAGATAGACTATGAGAAAGGCAGCTTAGAATATTACAAGAAAGAGCTGCAAAAACTACAAGACAAACTCACAAAGAAGAAATTATCACTTATCGATATAGAGAAGACAAAGGCTGATATTGAAAAGGTGAAGGCTATCATTGAGAAAAAGGAAATAGAGCTTGGAATAAAAGCAAAGGATGGTTCACTTGAAGCAATTGATGCAGAGATAAGCAAGATAGATGAAAAACTTAAGAAGCTAAGACCAGAAATTGATGCAGCAGAAATCAATGACTTACAAATAAAGAAAGATGCATTAGAGAAAGTAAAGAAAGATGTTCAAGCAGCAATAAATGGAGCAGTTATTACAGGTAAAAAGTTCAAATCAGAAGGCAGTGAGGGATCATTACAATATGCACAGGACAAAGTCGCTTATTATCAAGCAAGACTAAATGTACGTACAGAGACAGATGAGGATTACCAATACCTTGTTGATAACCTGAAAGAATGGAAAGCAAAAGAGCAAGAGATTAAGTTAAAAGTTGATGCAGATACTTCAAATGTAAAAGAAGGCACATTGAAATTTTTCAATGACAAAATCAATGTGTTGAAATCTAAACTTGAGGTCACAGCAGTTGGTTCACCTGAATATTATGACATAGTCGACCAAATAAGAGAATTAAGCAAACAACAGGATGCAATATCATTGAAGGTTGAAATGGACTTAAGGGGCATTGGTGTTGGTTCATTGGCTGAATTAGAAGAGAAGATTAGCGCACTTGAAGCAAAACTAATGATTACTCCATACGGTACAGATGAATTCCATCAAATACAAAAGGAGCTTAAGGACCTAACAAAGGAAGAGCAAAAGATTAAGATGAAGGTTGAGTTCGACAACCTTGATGCATTAGAAAAGGCACAAACAATATTCGATGGATTCCATGCAATAGACAATGTTGTTGGTTCTATATCATCATTAAGCCAAGCAATAGAAGAAGATGCAGATGCTTGGACGATACTTATGTCTACTATATCTACAATAGAAAGCGTCTTTGCTGCAGTTAATACAGTCATGGAAATAGCCAACTTCCTTACTAATCTTGGAACAGCAGGAAAATTAGCTAATGCAACAGCTAGTACAGCAGCAGGTGGCGCAGCAACAGCAGAAGCAGCAGAAGAGACAGCAACAGTTCCTGCAAAGACAGCAGAAGCAGCAGCAAACAAAGCATTAGAGTCTTCAGTGTTAGACCTTGCTGCAGCACAAATATTCTTGGCACATGCATCTATACCATTTGCTGGACCTGGAATTGCGTCAGGACTTATTACAACTATGATGGCAGCAATGGCGGCACAACATGCAGCGTCATTATCATTACAAGCCTTTGCTGAAGGTGGTATAGTAAAAGGAAGTACTACGGTTGGTGATAATATTTTAGTTAGAGCTAATAAGGGCGAGATGATACTCAACCAACGCCAGCAAAACAATTTGTTCAGGGAAATAGACCAAAACAGGATGGCTACAAACATTGAGCCAGGACAAGTTGAATTTGTAATAAAAGGTGACAGACTTGTTGGTGTAATAAAGAATTACGAGAAAATACATAAGAAATAAGCATGGCTACAATTATACGTGGAGGTTTTAAGGATAACAAAGAAAGATTGGTGACTATAGAGATATGGTCACCAATTGGAATGGCAGAATATGACTTGAATGATGAGGACTCACCTATAAAGATAAGCTTTGATTCTGTTGAGATAGAATATGGCATTGATGACATGTTCACTTCAATTATCAAGAAGACGATGAGCATTAATCTTGTAACAACACAATATTTTGGTGATGTTTTGTTCTCAGACCAAGTAAAGCAAACAAAGGTCACTGTGAAGATGAATGACAATGTACTTTTTGCTGGCTATATTGAGCCATATACTTACTCACAAGAATATGCACATAACATAGATGAGTTCACATTAAACTGCACTGATGAGCTTGGATGCCTTGAATACCAATATATCGTCCAGCACTCAGAATGGAGAAATACTATATCACAGGAGCAGTCACCTTCATTCAAAGAATATCTTGCGATGATGTTACCTACAAACACATACTATGATATGTCAAAAACATATAATGGAGCAAGCGTCTTTGATAGTTTAGGTGTTTCTATGGACGTCTTCCTTGGTGACAGTGAAGATGACTTAGTCGACAACGAAGAATCACTTGAAAAGATACTAAAATACTTAAACCTGCATATAATACAGGAAGGTGAGGACTTATATATATTTGATTGGAACACAATAAAAGCAGGTGGTAATAAGACATTTGTAAATATTTTTGACAACACAACAAAGACAGTCAACTTATCACAAACAACAATAACAGCAGAAGACTATACTGATGATAGTACAAACTTATCAATATCAGACACCTTCAACCAAATAAAACTAAAGGTGAATTTAGATACTAATGACACTGTGATTAGCGACCCATTAGAATCTGAGGACATAGAATATTTCTCAAACTACAAACAGCTTTGGATGAGTGAATATCGTTCATATGGTACAGGTAGTTCAGCATTAAATGCATTCGTAAACATAATCAACCAAGGTTATGAGAATGGAAATACTATTGTTGAAAGCTATGACGCATGGGAAAGAAAAGACTGGTATTTCAAACTTGCACATAACCCAAAATGGAAATTGATGTGGAATGGTATAGACGTCAATGAGTGGATTGAGGTGGACAACAATAACAACCCTGTAAACTTACAACGTATATTTCAAGCAATGAAGAATTACAGATTCTTCCCATTTATCATATCTTGTGGCACATGTGAAGAGCCATTGAACAGAGGTAACCAATCAAGACTTACTAATGACAATGGAGTGAAAGGAAGCATTAAGACAAATGACTATATCGTCATATCTGTGAATGGTAATAATGATGATAGTGAGGCAGAGCTACAAAGAATTCAAACAGACATAGACCGTTCAAGTGGTTATAGTGATAGTACTCAAACAGCAGCAGGACTAATGGTCTACCAAGGTAACACAAGCGCACAATATTCTCCTGTTGATGATACCACAACAAACTATTTAGTCTTCAAAGGAACAATAAAGTTGATGCCTAATATTGAGCTTTCACCTGTTAGCTATAGCGCGTGGTTCTATGGCTCAACGGTACTAGACAACCCTACGTTCAAGCAATTATATGACTATTTAAAACAGGATGGCTATTGGCCTAGAGCTGTTTATGATATGTACTATGCGCATCAGTTTTGGAAGACATATACTCCAGGCACATTAGAGCAACAAGAGCCTACAGCAAAATGGCTTTACCCTAATGTTGATGTTGAGGCTGCACAACAGTTAGAATACAACTATTCTGGTCACTGGAATGACACTGACATATATAACAAGCTTGGTGTTGTTGAATGCGAATTGAAGATAGGAGACAAATACTTAGTTGAGACATATGCCAATGAAGACAAGCAAAAGCCATTATATGGCTGGTACACAGAAGATAACTTACCTATAGTGGAAGGAGTAAGAAAAAGGACGTTCTCGCTTGGTTTCGACCCAAACATTGGTGAATGCATAGTTGGAAAAGAATACCCTATTACAAACACTGTGAACGGAAAGATTAGTGATGAGAAAGGTATGGCTGTCGCAATAAAGAAGAGCGATGGATTATCAGGAAAGGTAAGTTTCAAGATAGTTGGTGTAATCAACCAACAATGGAATGAGATAACTAGAAGACACCCTACTTTGTTCAGAAGCACAAAATACTATGATAACTGGAAGAATGTATGGAGCCATGTTTCTTCTATATGGATAAAGGACTTTGAAATTGGCATTATATCAGACAATAATGGCAGTGATGTTTCAAACAAGAAGAAAGACATAGTATATATATCAGACCAATCACATGGAACATTACACACAAAAGATGAAGAGTTCGACATATGCACAATGCCTACAACACAAGAATTAGTTGAAAGAGGCATAGAGACAAACATAGCAAAGAATACTTGTATTAATCTTGTTACAAAAACTCCAGCAACTTCTATAACAGATGCAACTCAATCTGTGACAGACAGGCCTGAAAAGCTTTGGATAGACCAATATTGGAACATATACAACACACCAAGGACTATTATAGAGACAACATTAGATGATTCATGCATTAAGGGAATGGCACCTTATTTTGTAAATAATTTTGGCAAGGTGATACCTTTGAGCATAAAGCAGAACCTACGTAATTGTGAGGCAACTATATCATTACAACAAATAAATGCATAATTAATATGATAGACATTAGAATGTACGGAGCCCCAAAAGATGGTGGCACAAACATAATAACTTCATCACAATTCTCATTACAGGAAAACAATGGTAGCTTTACACCACGTTTCATATGGGGACAATATTTTGATGGAAGCAAGAACATAGATGGTGATATGAAGGTGAATGGCACTGCATACATAGACCATATAACAACATTGGATGTGAATGCAGATAATATAAACACTTCATACGTCAACACTTCATATGTCAATGCAAAATATGGTGACTTCTCATATGTCAATTCAGACAAGATGAATGCAAACTGGATGAACACTGTGAAGGCATATATAGAGCAACTTGCTGCAAAAGAGATAAACACTGAGAACTTGACTGTAACAGGACTAGCACACTTCTTTGAGGTTGTGATAGACAAAGTTAGAGCAAGTGGCGGAGCAGTCATCTTCACACCAGCAAACGGTTTCAAGGTTAGGAAATTTGAAGAGATGAACAATTTCTACAGGCTTTATTTCTTGGCTAATGACAACGGCACAAGGATAGACAATATGTGGAAGAAAGACGACCAAGCATTCTGTCAAAACTTCAATATGGGTGGAGACAAGAAATATGTGTACTCCGAATTTGCAGGAATGAGACGTCAACCAAGGATAGAACATTCGTCAAACAAATATTATTGGGCATTAGTCATCAACACAAACAATGAGGACAATAATGGTGAGCCTATAACTATTAATGTTGGTAATAATGAGAATGTGGACATGCAGGAATGCCACTATATCGACATATCAAAGAATGAATTTACTGGTTACCTTGACGTAGCAGAAGGTGATGAGATAGCAATGCTTGGTTATAGAGGTGCAGAGACAGAGAGACAAAGCGCAATATATATATCTGCTTATAAGTCTATTGATGGAGAATTGTTGGCACCTTTGTTCGTACAATATAAGGGTATCAATGACTTCAATTTAGATAGTCATAAATATACATGGTTCTCAGGTGGAGTAACTCCATTGGGAAAGGCGAACAAAGTACAAGCAAACCAAATGACAGGAAGCGTCTTATTAAGCGATGGCACAACTATTGAAGATAACTTAAGTTATATCACAACTTATGTTTCATCTGCTTTGTTTAGTGCAAATGAGAACTTCTTGACTGTAGCGCAATTCAACTCATACATGGACGGAATTTCTGGAAATTTAAATGAGGCTGTTTCTTGGTCATATATAAAGCAACACTCTGATGAGATTAACATGCAAGTTGTTGAAGGACTAAAGCAAACAGGCATAGACATAAAGTCCGGACAGATAGTCATGGATGCAGACAATACAACGTTTCTTGGTAATATTAGTTTACAAAATCCTGATAATGGAATAACTATTTATGACAATAACTCAACACCAAGAGTTGTGATTAACAGAGACAGGATTACAAAGAGTGGTGATGGATATGTACCAAACAATATAAGCAAAGTATCAAAGCAAACATTTGATATGACACCATATGCAAAGTTGGGTGACTATTGGACTGAGACAAAAGGAAATTATAAGTCAAGATATACAAACAACATAAATGGACTTTATCTTGGAACATTTAGCAGCAGTGAAAGTTTCGACTTGCATCTTGGACTGACTATACGTTTCACAAACAGAGACTATACAAAGGGAGTCTATGACGTACCTGGATGGAGATCAAATGATAACGGAACATATAAGTTCACATATAAGGTTTATCGTGGAAGTACAACGGTTGTTTCAAATACTGTCAACTTAAGTGGCTTGACGGGTATAGACATCAGTGTTACATGCAATACGGCAGGTGACTATTACTTGGATTGGAGCATAGACTACCAATACGATAGTGACATGATAGCACAGGACTATACTTACTATACTATTGGTGAATATATAGACTGTAGCATTACAAGAGGAACAGCAGGACTTACATTTGTTGGATTGAATGGACTATATTCTTCAAACAACCTTGATAGATATATGGTCTATAGTGATGATGGATTCAAGGTTACTGAGAAAGACCAACGTAATATAACAATTGGAGAAAACAACCATTCTATTACAAACCCTTATTACAGTATTGGACTTGACCCACAAAAAGGACCTTATTGGAATTATGGAGAAAACAGTGCAGTAGAAGGGGAGTCAACTTCATGGGCGGTACCATTGGGTGTACCAAAGCTTATAACATTATCTGAGTCCGACTTCACAAACATACAAATATTGAATGAGAATGGACAAACAATAACAGTTAAGGGTTATAATGTCAATGCCTATATTTATGGAATGGTAAGGGTTGAATACTTGACGCAAAATGTGGACCACTATATCATACTTCCATATGCAGAGCCAGCACAAACTATAATATATAACTATTCAAACAAGAACGTCTTTGTTTATGCAAGAAATACAGGCAGTAACTCAAAGAACATTTATATTAATCAACGCAAACTTACAAGAAATACAGGACAGTGGAGATTTGAATTAGGACAAACAGACGAATGCTTATGGATGATAGGTGATAGAATTGGTTGGAATAACTTAAGTCTAATTGATAAATAAAAATATTTTACAGATATATGAGGAAAATAAATGAGGTGATTTTGCATTGTTCAGCAACACCAGAAGGTAAAGACTTCAAGGCAAAAGATATTGATTTATGGCATAAACAACGCGGGTTTGTTAACATCGGATATCATTTTGTTGTCGACTTAGATGGAACGATAGAACCAGGTCGTGATATTGATAAAGTGGGGGCACATTGCTTAGGACATAACGCAAACTCAATTGGGGTATGTTATATTGGTGGTTGTGACAAGAACATGCAAGCAAAAGATACAAGAACACAGGCACAAAAGGACGCATTACTTGACCTTGTATATTTATTGTTACAACAATATCATTTAACTATAAACAATGTACATGCACATTACGAGTACGAAAAAAACAAGGCATGTCCTTCCTACACAATTTCACAATTCAGAGAAGAATATAAAAGAGCATTTGACCATGAGACAAAAGTGTAAAGACATATGTTTACGTTACAACAAAGGAAAAGGAATCAATAAATGCACCAAATTTAATACATCAATAAAAGATGATGACACTATATGTTGTTACGTAAAAACAAATGATAAAAATTGAATTATTTTTATATGTAAGACTATATTAAATATATAACCAAAACATAAATATTTAACGTTCATATTTTCATTATATTTAGATAATTCTTTGTGTCATTT
>Ga0326513_10001189_pt1 | contig 21176 bp, 20 predicted proteins | sample 2_2465_0518_D_FD_203654 | JGI IMG/M metagenome (GOLD analysis project Ga0326513, IMG submission 203654) | Bovine rumen microbial communities from UC Davis, California, United States - 2_2465_0518 | ecosystem: Host-associated > Mammals > Digestive system > Stomach > Rumen | place: USA... | reverse complement strand
AAGGCAGACACAGACAATAAAGAATTTGGATTAAAAAAGAAGAGAGGTAAAAACATGTTAACAGATCCTTCAATCGAGAAGCTTAAGCAGAAGGGCGAGTCCCCCTACGATGTAGCGGTACTGGTCAGCAAGAGAGCAAGACAGCTCGTCAACGGCGCACAGCCGATGGTAGACGACAAGGATATCGCCAACGTCGTATCCCTCGCGTGCCAGGAGATCATGGACGGAAAGGTAGTCGCAGTAGACGGTGACGTATCTCCCGTGGTTCCGATCACAAGAGAAGAGCGCCTCAGAAGACAGAAGGAAGAAGAGGATAAGAGAAAGCAGCGCGAGGAAGAGCTCGCTGATGCACTTAACGCAGCTACTGCCGAAGAGCAGCCTGAAGAGAGCGCTGACGACGGTCTGAACCAGCTCCTCGACAAGGTCCTCGGCGATGATTTCGAGGAAGTTGAAGAAGACGAGGAAGAGGGTCCTTCCGATGAAGACCTCATGAACGTCGAAGAAGAAGATAACTAATATCAGGCGGTAACAAGCAATGGCAGTTGAGAAAACAATGGAAAAGATAGTGTCGCTCGCCAAGGTAAGAGGATTCGTCTACCCCGGCTCCGACATCTACGGCGGTCTCGCAAACGCATGGGATTACGGGCCGCTCGGCGTACAGCTTAAGAACAACGTAAAGGCAGCATGGTGGAAGAAGTTCGTCCAGGAGAGCCCCTATAACGTGGGTCTCGATGCTGCCATCATCATGAACCCCAAGACCTGGGTCGCTTCCGGTCACGTCGGAGGATTCTCTGATCCTCTCATCGACTGCAAGCAGTGCAAGGCAAGACAGAGAGCAGACAACCTTGTAGAGGACTGGAACAAGGAGAACGGCATCGAGAACGTACCCGTTGAGGGCATGAGCCCCGAGGAGATGGTTGCATACATCAGGGAGAAGAACATTCCCTGCCCTGTCTGCGGCGGCCACAACTTCACGGATATCCGTAAGTTCAACCTCATGTTCAAGACATTCATCGGTGTTACCGAGGATTCCACCAATGAGGTATATCTGAGACCTGAGACCGCTCAGGGTATCTTCGTAAACTTCGCTAACGTACAGCGCAGTTCGCGTAAGAAGATCCCCTTCGGTATCTGCCAGATCGGCAAGTCCTTCCGTAACGAGATCACTCCCGGTAACTTCATCTTCAGAACGCGTGAGTTCGAGCAGATGGAGCTCGAGTTCTTCTGCGAACCCGGCACCGACCTCGAGTGGTTCGACTACTGGAAGACATTCTGCCACGACTGGCTGATCGGTCTCGGCATCAAGGAGGAAGAGCTCCGCACGAGAGACCACGCGAAAGAGGAGCTTGCTTTCTATTCGCGAGCAACTACAGACTTCGAGTTCGCATTCCCGTTCACTGATTGGGGCGAGCTCTGGGGCATTGCAGACCGTACGGACTACGATCTCAAGCAGCACATGGAATACTCCAAGCAGGATCTCACATACTTCGATCCGGCAAAGAACGAGAAGTACATTCCTTACGTCATCGAGCCGTCTCTCGGCGCTGACCGTGTAACGCTCGCGTTCCTCTGCTCTGCTTACGACGAAGAGACACTGGAGGGCGGAGACGTAAGAACGGTAATGCACTTCCATCCGTTCCTCGCACCCATCAAGATCGGCGTGCTCCCGCTGTCTGCCAAGCTGACGGATAAGGCACAGCCCATCTTCGAGAAACTGTCCAAGAAGTATATGTGCGAACTGGACGACAGACAGTCCATCGGTAAGCGCTACAGAAGACAGGACGAGATCGGTACTCCGTACTGTGTAGTCTATGACTTCGATTCCGAGACAGACGGCTGCGTTACGATCAGAGAGAGAGACTCAATGAAGAACGTCGAGTACGAGCCCGGCAACATCAGGTTCCCGATCGACAAACTTGAAGAATTTTTTGAGGGCAAGTTCGATTTTTGAGCAAGTATTTCTGATACAATAAAACCGACAAAAAAATAATAAATATTAAATCCAAAACGAAAGGCGGATAAAAGAATGACAAAGTACGTTTACCTGTTCACCGAAGGCAACGGAAACATGCGCGAACTCCTTGGAGGAAAGGGCGCTAACCTTGCCGAGATGACCAACATCGGTCTTCCTGTTCCTCAGGGCTTCACCATCAGCACGGAAGCCTGCACAAAGTATTATGAGGACGGACGCCAGATCAATGATGAGATCATGGCTCAGGTCATGGAGTACATCACAAAGCTTGAAGAGATCACCGGCAAGAAGTTCGGCGACCTCGAGAACCCGCTCCTTGTTTCCGTAAGATCCGGTGCAAGAGCATCCATGCCGGGCATGATGGATACTATCCTCAACCTCGGTCTTAACGAGCAGGTAGTCGATGTCATCGCTGCAAAGTCTAATAACCCCAGGTGGGCTTGGGACTGCTACAGAAGATTCATCCAGATGTATTCCGACGTCGTTATGGAAGTCGGCAAGAAGTACTTCGAAGAGCTCATCGACAAGATGAAGGCTGACAGAGGAGTTACTCAGGACGTAGAGCTTACTGCTGACGATCTCAAGGAACTCGCTTCACAGTTCAAGGCTGAGTACAAGGCTAAGATCGGTACAGACTTCCCCACAGATCCTAAGGAGCAGCTCATCGGCGCTATCAAGGCCGTATTCAGATCCTGGGACAACCCGAGAGCAAACGTATACAGAAGAGACAACGATATCCCTTATTCTTGGGGTACGGCAGTTAACGTTCAGTCCATGGCATTCGGTAACATGGGTGACGACTGCGGTACGGGCGTTGCTTTCACAAGAGACCCTGCTACAGGTGAGAAGGGACTTTTCGGTGAGTTCCTTACAAACGCTCAGGGTGAGGACGTTGTTGCAGGCGTTCGTACTCCTATGAAGATAGCAGAGATGGAGCAGAAGTTCCCTGAGGCTTTCGCACAGTTCACAAAGGTCTGCGAGACTCTCGAGACACACTATCGCGACATGCAGGATATGGAGTTCACTGTTGAGCACGGTAAGCTCTTCATGCTCCAGACAAGAAACGGTAAGAGAACAGCTCAGGCTGCCATGAAGATCGCCTGCGACCTGGTTGACGAGGGCATGAGAACACCTGAAGAGGCAGTTGCAATGATCGATCCGAGAAACCTCGACACACTCCTTCACCCTCAGTTCGATCCCGCTGCACTCAAGGCTGCAGAGGCAATCGGCAAGGGATTGGGCGCTTCCCCGGGAGCTGCTTGCGGTAAGATCGTATTTACTGCAGACGATGCAGTTGCTTGGCACGACAGAGGAGAGAAGGTTGTCCTCGTAAGACTCGAGACATCTCCTGAAGATATCACGGGCATGAAGGCAGCTGAGGGAATCCTCACAGTACGTGGCGGTATGACATCCCACGCTGCAGTTGTCGCACGCGGTATGGGTGAGTGCTGCGTATCCGGTTGCGGCGAGATCGCAATGGACGAGGCTAACAAGCAGTTCACACTCGCAGGCAAGACATTCAAGGAAGGTGACATCATCTCCCTCGACGGTTCTACAGGTAAGATCTACGATGGAGCTATCGCTCAGGTCGATGCAGATCCCAACAACGGCTACTTCGGCCGCATCATGAAGTGGGCAGACGAGTTCAAGAGACTCGAAGTACGTACAAACGCTGATACACCTGCTGACGCTAAGAAGGCAAGAGAGCTCGGCGCTGAAGGTATCGGTCTCTGCCGTACAGAGCACATGTTCTTCGGTGAGGGCAGGATCGACGCATTCCGCGAGATGATCTGCTCCGATACAGTTGAAGAGCGTGAGGCAGCACTCGAGGTTATCCTCCCGATGCAGCAGTCCGACTTCGAAGCACTCTATGAGGCTCTCGAGGGACACCCGGTTACAATCCGTTTCCTGGATCCGCCGCTCCACGAATTCGTACCTACAGAAGAGGCTGACATCAAGGCTCTCGCTGACAAGAAGGGCAAGTCCGTAGAAGAGATCAAGACTCTGATCGCTTCCCTCCACGAGTTCAACCCGATGATGGGTCACAGAGGATGCCGTCTCGCAGTTACATATCCTGAGATCGCTAAGATGCAGACAAGAGCTGTCATCAGAGCTGCTATCAACGTAAACGCCAAGCACCCCGACTGGAACGTTACACCTGAGATCATGATCCCGCTCGTATGCGAGATCAAGGAGCTCGTTAACGTTAAGAAGGTAGTCGTAGCAGTTGCTGACGAAGAGATCAAGGCTGCAGGTGTCAACATGAACTACAAGGTTGGTACAATGATCGAGATCCCTCGTGCTGCTCTTACAGCTGACGAGATCGCTAAGGAAGCTGAGTTCTTCTGCTTTGGTACAAACGACCTTACACAGATGACATTCGGTTTCTCAAGAGACGATGCAGGTAAGTTCCTCACAGCTTACTATGAGTCCAAGATCTTCGAGTCTGATCCGTTCGCTCGTCTCGACCAGAACGGCGTAGGTAAGCTCATGAAGATGGCTATCGAGAACGGTAAGGCAGTACGTCCTGACCTCCACCTCGGAATCTGCGGCGAGCACGGCGGTGACCCGTCATCCGTAGAGTTCTGCGATGAGATCGGTCTTGATTACGTATCCTGCTCACCTTTCCGTGTACCGATCGCAAGACTCGCTGCTGCACAGGCTGCAATCAAGCACAAGAAGTAATATCACTTGCTCGCTTAGGTCCTCCGCGCTTCGCTTGTGCGGAAGCCGCTCACAAGTAATATTACTTGTGAGAATCAGTAAAGATATGAATGACCGGAGTCCAAATGGGCTCCGGTTTTGTTGCTGCTGCGATCATACTGATCATTGTAGGGCTTGTATCCAGAAGCAAAAAGAAGAAGTAATCCGCTTAGAAAACGATCTTCTTATCCGATATGTGCTTCATGATCGATTCTGCGATCAGCCTGTGCCCCTCTTCATTGGGGTGGATCCCGTCATCGCACAGGTATTCGTGATAGTTCTTGTGCTCGAGGAACGCCGACGTTATGTCGATGACCGGCACGGAATGCGCGATGGCGATCTTGAAGACTTCGATATTGTATCTCTCGTGCCAGTTCGTGATGAATTGGATGTCATTACGCATCCATTTTCGGATATTCTCGGCGGACAGATCGCGTGAGATGTGCCTGAAGTAACGCTCCGAATCAATGGGCGGCAGAGACAGCAGCGCAGGCGTCTTGCCGAGTTCCTTGATCTTCTCGATCATGTACGAATACATGGAGTTGAAGTCCTGAACCGTGCTCATCGGAAGGTGCTCGGCTTCAGGGTCTTCGGATATCTCTTTCCAGTTGAAGTCGCAGTCGTTGCCGCCGAATTCCAGTACGACATATCTGCCGGAGACGTCCTTGAGCGACTCCAGATATCTGTCAAAGACGGCCTCGCCTCTCTTGATCGTGCTGCCGAACTTGGCCTTGTTCTCGACTACGATGCCGAGGACCTCTTCGCACCTCTTGTAGAAAGGCATGTCCGTTACCCTGTAATGATCGTTCTCATAGACGACGCCCTTCAATACAGAATCACCGAATGCCGCTATAGTCTCCATGTTCAGCCCTGTTCTGCTATCTTAAGAAATATCATGAGCATTATCGCCGCGAACCCTGCGACGAAAGCAAATGCTCCCATGTCGTTGTCCTTCCCCGATGCTATCTGGGGGATCTCTTCTATTGTAGTATATAAAAGCGCGCCGCCCGCGACTGCCATCATGTAGGGCAGTATGGCAGGAAACAGTACGACGACTACCACTGTGATCATGCCGAGCAGCGGGATCGGTATCCCGGATGCGACCCCGAGGAGGAAGGCCTTGCCTGTCTTGGTGCCGGACTGTCTGAGGGGCAGAGAGGCTCCGATGGCCTCGGGGATGTTCTGGAGTGCTACCGCGACCGCCAGTACGATAGCCACGGTAGAAGATACCCACTCGGTCTTCATGAAGTGCGCCGCATAGATCGCGCCGAGAGCGATGCCTTCCGGCGTGTGGTGGATGACCTCCTTGAGAAGGACCTTGATCGCGGGAGACAGCCTGCTTTCGGGGCCTTCGGTTATATCGGAATAGATGTGCGTGTGCGGTATGAGGCGGTCCATGAGGATCTGCACCAGCACGCCGCCCATAAAGCATATCGTCACGGCTATTATCCCGCCCCGGCCGTCCTGCGTGAGACCTGTAATGGCGGGTTCGATCATGCCCCACACCGCGATGGAGAACATGATGCCCGAGCTCAGGCCGACCAGTACCGCATGGAGCCTGCCGGTAAGATTGCCTCGCGCGGCATAGATGACTGCAGCGCCTGCAAGCGTTCCCGCCAGCGGGATGAGCATGCCGAAGAGAGTCTCCGTATCAGACAGCGTGTTCGAACTGTCAAGGTGCGTGATGAGCGAGCGCAGGCCGATGAATATGAGTATCGTACCGCCCATTATCTCTGATCCCGACCTGTACCTGCTCCCGAAAACACTTCCTATCTTTACGCCTGCGGTCGAGATCAGGAAGGTAATAACGCCGATCACGGCGACGGCCAGAAGGACATTGGGAAGACGCCCCGCAGCTATGACTTCTACCGGGACCGCGACAAAGGTGATACCAACGGCAAGCGCGTCGATGCTGGTGGCGACTGCCATCATGAACATCGTCTTGATATCGAACCCGGGGGCGGCTTCCTCGTCGGGGGAGAGCGCTTCCTTGATCATGTTGCCGCCGATTATGGAGAGCAGCACGAAAGCTACCCACGGCGCCACCATGTTGATGAACTTCTCGAAGAGCGAACCTACCAGATAACCGATGAGCGGCATCGCGCCCTGGAAGAATCCGAACCACGCACCGCATATGAAAAGCTCTTTGCTCGTGATCTTCTTCGCGGCCAGACCTTTGCAGATGGATACTGCGAAAGCATCCATTGCCAGACCGACTGATAACAGTAAGAGCTCAAAAAGTCCCAAAATATATTCTCCCGTACTAGATAACGATAAAAAACTCTAATAGGCATTATATACACGAACAAAGAACAAGGCAAAAGGAAGGGCGACTGATCTTATTCGAGCGTGATGAGGCCCTGAGTATCAATAAGTGCCTTTGCTATGTCTGAGATGCCGATCACTTCGCAGTTGGCGGGAAGCCCTGTATCGTCTGCCCCGTACTCTTCGATGCTCTCGGCGCAGGCCGTTACCACGGGGATCTCCTTAATAAAAGTTATAAACTCATTATATAAACTGTTGCTGCCGGTTAGGAGCTTCACGCCGGAATCTATGACGAAGATCCTGTCGATGATGTCCTTCTTGGAAGACAGCGCCTTAAGGAAAGCTCGGAGGAGCTCTCTTCCGTGTGCGGAATCAGCCGCGTAGTAGTCGTGCTTGATGAGGACGGTAAGGCCTGAGCTCTGGAATATCTCGAGCTTCTCCGGCTCGACTTCGATCACGGGGGACTGCTCGATCACGACGGAATCGCCGCTGACGATATCAAGCTTGCTTTTTTCCTGATTGTTCATCAAAATCCCTCCCGTCTGAAGATAAGAACCTCATCGACCTCTGGATGGAGTTCTTCGAGTTGCCCCAGGGCTTGTCCTGGTTCCTGTAGTCGAACTTGAGCGTGAACCACTCCACATCGCCTATGAGACCTTCGAAAGCATCCTTGTTCTTCTCCGCCAGAGCGCTGACAAAAGAGGCGGCGTCGTTCTGACCCAGCTTGGCCGACTGCCTCAGGAGCATCGACAGATGCGGCAGGCAGTGGTAGGGGACAGCGGCGAACTTGTCCTTGAAGGCGGGATCGTGAGAATACATCCAGCAGATGACCTCGATATAGTGCGTCATCGCGTCGTTCATGTTGTCGCAGATGGGGCACATCGCCACCCTCTTGTCGATCCTGTCCGCGATGGAGTTGAGCTTTGCCTTGTAGTCGGTGGTCCTTCCCTTGATGAGGCCGGCCTTCTGGGGCGCGGCGCTGCAGAGGTCAGCTGTGATGTCGTCGTTGAAGTCCTTCAGGTGCGTGTGCATCATGAGCCCGAGCCCCAGCCTGTTGGTGACGGAACGGTTCAGCTTGCCCATGTGATCGGGGCAGAAGCCGGTCTTGTTCGTGATTATCCTGGTATCGGGCTCCATGAGGGAAGGTCCCAAATAGTATTCGAGATAGTTCTGCTCCGCCTTGTCCCTTAACCTGCACAGCGGGCAGCCGTCAGCCGATGAATATGCGTCGTTGACGGGTATCATGTAGATCTTTTCCATATTATTCCTCCATAGATGAGCGATCCTGGTGGATGAGCCTGCTCGCCCTTACGTTTACGCCGTTCGTTGTGATCGAGGTGTATTCCTCGACCGCCATGCCGACCTTCTGCTGGACGGCCATCAGTACTTCCTGGGCATCGTAGCCGTAGAACAGGGCGATATCCAGGCTGATCATTATTCCGTAGGTCTGTTTCTCCGTCTTGAAGTCCGTTACCTCGGCAAATCCGGGCACATCCTTAAGGACTATCTTGATGAGGTCCAGAAGAGCCTCGTCCGAGATCGAATATGAGCCGAGGGAAGAGAAGGTGGGACGCACGACCGTTCTGTCCGAGTCCTGCGCCATCGGAGCGACGCCCCTCTCGCGGTCAAAACGCTGACGGAGCTTGGACAGCGGGTCCGAGAAATACCCCGAGAACTCGTGCTTGACCTCCATGCTCGGAACGGGGATGGTGTGCATTCCCTCCGTAAGTCTGGTGCTCCGCGCGATGCGGCGCTCCTCCTCGGTGGAGACGTCCTCGATCCTGATGAGCATCGAGGGCTGGTTCAGCCAGAGATTCGTGCATATCTTGCTGAGCATCGAGTCGGAAGTGCCGAGGATCATCAGTGCCTTCGGCATGCACTCGACCAGGGCGCGGCGCATGACGGACGATCTCGTCTCGTCGATGAAGATCGCCTGCCTGACCGATTCCATTTTCGTGGGGGCCTTCTTGGCAGAGGTTCCCGCGACGATTCGGCTTCCGTTGATGAGAAGACCGTCGTCGATGATGTAGTTGATGTTGTTCTCGCGGGCGACCCTTATGGCACGCGTGCTCTTGCCGGTACCCGAAGGTCCGACGAAAGCAATGACCGCAATATGTGATAACTGTTCGCGCGTCGCCTGCTCACTGTCAAGGATGCGCTCGATGTTGCGCTCGGTCTCCGCGGCAGCCTGATTAGCCGTGCCCGTCCGCTTCAGAGATTCTCTGAACTCCGAGAAAAAAGCTCTGTTCGTGCGGGCCGGCGCACCGCCTGTGACGGTCTTGTTTGAAGGCGCCTCATCCGAATGCGACAAACCAATTACCTCTTATCAGTTGTTCCAGTTGTGGAATACTTCCTGGATGTCTTCGTTCTCTTCCATCATGTCGAGCATCTTCTCGAGCTGCGCGACTGCTTCGGGGTCGGTGACGTCGTTGGTGGTGAGCGCTACCGGGCCGAGGCTGGAATCCGCGAAAACATAACCCTTGTCCTGCAGACTCTCGCATACGGCATAGTAGTCGGAAGGATCCGTCGTAATCTCGTAGCCGTCCTCGTCGCTGACAAAATCCGCAGCACCTGCCTCGAGTGCGTCCGACATTACCTGGTCCTCATCGGGGTAGTCTTCACGGGACACGATGATGGTGCCCTTCTCCTCGAACAGGAAGCCTACGCTTCCGGAGACGCCCAGGTTGCCGCCGTTCTTATCGAAAATGTGTCTTACGTCTGCTGCAGTCCTGTTACGGTTGTTGGTGAGGGCTCTTACCATGACGGCAATGCCTGCGGGGCCGTAACCTTCGTATGTGATCTCTTCGTAATCGTCGCCTTCGCCTGCCTCGGCAGCCTTCTTGATGGCGCGGTTGATGTTGTCGTTGGGCATGTTGGCTGACTTTGCCTTCGCGATAACGACCTTGAGTCTTGAGTTTCCGTCTGGATCTGGTCCGCCCGCCTTGACAGCAATGGCGATCTCCTTCGCGATCTTTGTGAATATCGCGCCCTTAGCTGCGTCCGAAGCCTCCTTCTTCCTCTTGATGTTATTCCATTTTGAATGTCCGGACATACATACCTCCAAGTTGCTTTTGTAATCTAATTAATAAGTTTATCAAAAAAACAATTAGATTACATCCGTAATGAAAATGTCAAAAATATTTTCACTTAAAATGTTATGAAATCTTGTTTTTTACCTTTCCCTGTTGTATAGTTTGTTATGCGTACGTTTGGGTTTATTGTGCCTGTTTTCATGAAGAATGCGCACGCAATTCGTTCATTAATCTTGGGAGGGATTCATGAAGAGATTAGGTGATATTCTCGTTGAAAGCGGCTTTCTGAACGCTTCTGAACTTGCTGAAGCGCTTTCCACTCAAAAAGAGACCGGCAAACGTCTCGGAGAAGTTATCGTAGAGAGCGGTCTCATGACCGAGTTCGATATCCTCCGTGCGGTATCAAGCCAGTATGATTATCCGATCATCGATCTGACAAGCATCGAAGTTGACCCTAAGGCCACCGCGCTCCTCACGCAGAAGTTCTGTGAGGAGAACGTCGTTTTGCCTATAGGCTTCGACGATGACAAACTCGTTGTGGCGATCGATGACCCTATGAATATTACGATTGAGGATGAGTTGCAGTTCCAGACCGGTTACCAGATAACCATGATGCTTGCGACTCATTCTTCGATTATGGATGCCGTAAAGGTCAATTACGGTAAAGAGAGTGCTGCCAAGGCAGCCGAAGAACTCGGTGCGGATCTCGAAGGTGATGAAGTAGCCGAGAATTCCGACATTGCTGAAGCAGTCAACAGTGCCCCTGTTGTTAAGCTCGTTAACTCGATGATCGATTACGCTATCCGTGCAGGCTCATCAGATATCCATATCGAGCCTATGGAAGACCGCGTAAGAGTCCGTATCCGTATCGACGGTGTCATGCAGGAGATCATGAGCAACCCTCTGTCTGCAAGGGATGCCATTATCACACGTATCAAGATCTTAGGCGGAATGAACATCGCCGAGAAGCGTATCCCTCAGGACGGCCGTATCACAACAGAGATCAACGGCGAAGAAGTCGACATGCGTGTGTCCATTCTCCCTACGGTTACCGGTGAGAAGACCGTTATCCGTATCCTTGCAAAGAACGACGCAAACCTCAACAGAAGTTATCTCGGCATCAGCGATCATAACAACGAACTCATCGATAAGATGATCATGGTGCCTCAGGGTATCTGTCTTATATCAGGTCCTACGGGTTCCGGTAAGACAACAACACTCTATACACTCCTTTCAGAGAAGAACTCTCCCGAGACAAACATAATCACAGTTGAAGACCCTGTCGAGATCCGTATTCCCGGTCTTAACCAGGTACAGGTTAACGTTAAGGCGGGAATGACCTTCGCGAGCGGTCTTCGTTCCATCCTCCGTCAGGACCCGGATATCATCCTCGTCGGTGAGATCCGTGACGGTGAGACTGCAGAGATCGCGATGAGAGCTGCCATCACCGGCCACTTGGTATTCAGCACCATCCATACGAATGACGCCGTATCTTCGATCAACCGTCTTATCGATATGGGTCTTGAGCCTTACATGGTCAACTCGGCACTCGTAGGCGTTGTCTCCCAGCGTCTCGTTCGCCGTATCTGCACCAACTGCAGAGAAGCATATGATCCTGATGAATATGAGATCGAGCTGCTCCATCTTGAACCCGGTCAGAAGATCTACCGCGGCAAGGGTTGCACCGATTGTAATGAGAAGGGATATAAGGGACGTATCGCGATCCATGAGATCGTTGTTATGACCAAGAAGATGAAGAGCCTTATCGAGAAGCGTGCAAGCGAAGAAGAGATGCGTCAGCTCGCTGTCACGGAGGGTACTCAGATGCTTCAGGATTCCGCAAGAGATCTCGTTCTCGAAGGAATCACAACAGCAGATGAGCTTAACAGAGTAGCTTACACGATTGACTAAGGAGGTTATACAGCGTGGAAGAGTTTAGTTTATCAATCGAATCGATCCTGTCGGAATCCGTCAAGATGGGTGCTTCAGATACCCATATAACAGTAGGACTTCCGCCGATGATCCGTGTCGACGGTATGCTGATGCCGATGGGCAGGACACCGCTGACAGCTGCAGATACCGAGTATCTCTGCAAGTCGATGATCGATAAGTCAAGACAGCAGTATCTCAACGAGCGTGGTGAGATCGACTTCTCATATGTCGTTGAAGATTACAGCCGTTTCAGATGTAATGTGTTCAAGCAGAGAGGTACATATGCTCTTGCTGCAAGAACTATTACAAATGAGATCCCTACATGCGAACAGCTGGGACTTCCTAATATTTTCAAAGAATTTGTTATGGCACCGAGAGGACTTATCCTCGTCACAGGTCCTACGGGATCCGGTAAGTCAACGACACTAGCTGCCATGATCGGTCATGTTAACAGCAATAAGAAGTGCCACATCCTGACACTTGAGGAGCCTATCGAGTACCTCCACATGCACGGTGAAGCAATGATCAACCAGAGAGAGATCCACGAGGATACACTCTCATTCGCCAACGCACTCAGAGCTGCTCTCCGTGAAGACCCGGATATCATCCTCGTCGGAGAGATGCGTGACCTCGATACTATCAGTACCGCGGTTACGGCAGCCGAGACAGGACACCTCGTTCTTTCCACACTTCATACATCATCAGCAGCAGATACAGTCAACCGTATCATCGATGCTTTCCCGCCTTATCAGCAGGATCAGATCAGAGTACAGCTGTCTACCGTTCTTAATGCGGTTATCTGCCAGACTCTTGTACAGAGGATCGGCGGCGGCCGTTGCGCAGCTTTCGAGATCATGATCTGTAACGACGCTATCAGAAACAATATCCGTGAAGGTAAGACTTATCAGATCGACAGTGCCATTGCTACATCACTGCAGTCAGGCATGTGCCCTCTCGATTTCTACCTCGCAGAGCTTTGTAAGAGAAAGATAATCTCCAGAGACACAGGAATCCAGAGATGCCGTGTACCTGAAGACTTCAAGAGATTCCTGAACAACGCAGGCCAGTCACAGAGCCCGCTCTTCGGAGACCTCGAGTTTGCTTGATATTGGCGAATTGATTATTGTTTAAAAATTTAAGGAGGAGGAAAACAATATGGCTAATTTCAGATATCAAGTAGTCGATGCCAACGGTAAGACGACCGAAGGCGTTGTGGAAGCTGCATCTATCGGCGAAGCCTCAAGAAAGCTTAAGGCTGACGGTAAGTATGTGTCTTCACTGACTCTTGATAAAGGTCCGGGACTGGCTGGTATGGAGATCGGCAGCCCCAAGCTCAAGACGAAGGACCTCGTTCTGATCACAAGACAGTTGGCTTCATTGCTTTCAGCAGGTATCACGGTAGTTAGAGCGCTCGACATGCTCTATCAGCAGGTTGAGTCCAAGAAGGCAAAGAAATGCATCGGTGACGTTTATGAGGCGGTTCAGAGCGGCCGTTCTTTGTCTGAAGCTTTTAAGGAACAGAAAGGTGTTGTTCCTAACATCTTCATCAGTATGATCTCAGCAGGTGAGGAGTCAGGTCGTCTCGACGAAGTAATGGAAAGACTCGCAGAGCATTTCCAGAAAGACTCCAAAGTCAAGAATAAGATCTCATCAGCAATGGTCTACCCTAAGATCCTTGCTGCTCTTACGGCTTGTGTAAGTATCGGTCTCTTGACCTTCCTGGTTCCGAGTGTTGCAGAGACGATTACCGGATTAGGCGGTGAACTTCCGGGTCTTACCAAGTTCCTTATCGCTTTGTCGGATTCAATTGTCCATTACTTCTATATTTATGCATTGGTAATCCTTGCTATCGTTTTCGGCTTCAAAGCTTGGAAGGGTTCCGATAAGGGTGCCGAGCAGTGGTCAAAGCTAATGCTGACGATCCCGGTTGTTGGTAAAGCTACAAAGATGAATGCATCTGCCAGATTTACAAGAACACTGGCAACACTGCTTAAGAGTGGTATTTCAGTCCTTCAGGCAGTCGAGATCACAGAGAAGTCACTTGATAATGTTATCCTTGAAAAGAAGCTGGCTGCAGCCCGCACAGAGATTCGTAAAGGTCAGTCTCTGTCTAAGTCGATCAGAGGAATCACTGAGTTCCCGCCGATGATCTATGCAATGGTATCTATCGGTGAGGAATCCGGTACTTTGGATAACATCCTCGAGAAGGCTGCTGACTACTTTGAGGATGAGGCAGATGCTGCTACACAGAAGATGACTTCGGCGTTAGAGCCTATCATGATCATCATCATGGCTATCGTCGTCGGTCTTGTAGTAGGCGGTATCGCAATGCCTATCCTTACTGTTGCTCAGTGGATCATCTAAACAGGTAATGAAAGGAGATCTTTAATGGATTTTTTTGGAAAAAGTGAAAGTGAACTTGTAATCGATTGCTCAAGTTCCGACCTCAAAGTTGCAGTCGGCAGATATAATACTAAGAACCGTACGATAGCAATTGATAAAGTTGGTATTATCCCTCTTGAAGGTGATGCCATTAATGATGGTGCAATCGCAGATTCTTTCGGTATCGTTATGGCTGTTAAGCACGCTATCGCAAGACTCGACATCAGGAATAAGTCATGCATCCTCACAACAGAGGGCGCATTCGTTCACACCAGAGACCTGGAGCTCCCTATCGTAAAGAAGGAACAGCTCAAGGACATGGTAAAGTATGAAGTCATCGGTCAGGGCGCTAACAGAGAGCTCTCCATTGACTACATCGTTTATGGTACTGCCGTTGACGAAGAGACAAATGCAGATAAGCTCAAGGTCAGGGCAACGGCTGTTCCTACCGATATCATCAAGGAGTACAGAGAATTCCTTAAGAATATGGATCTTACTCCTGTATCTCTCGATGTTAACCCGAATGCAGTAAGGAAGCTCTTCGCATCCGGTATCATCAACGGCAATGTAAGCATTGTTCAGTCAACACTGCTTCTTATCGAACTGTCCAGCAGAACGACAACCGTTACAGTCTTAGACCACGGTTTCCCGGTTCTGTCCAGAAGACTTCAGTTCGGTCATTCCAACATCAGACAGGTAGCTGACTCCATAAAGAGAGTTCAGGGAAATCAGCAGCAGTCTTCACTTGCAAGACGACTCAACATTACAACCGCTGATGCAGATGTAAGTGTTCCTGTAGAGGACATCGATGTATGGAACGAGACGGTTGCTGAGACTCCGGCCCTTCAGAGTGCTGTAAATGCATACTTTAAGAGCCTCGTTGATGCGGTATCACGTACAGCTCAGTTCTCGATCTCCAAGTATCATATCGATTCTATCAGCACATGCTTCCTCTATGGTTCAGGTGCAGGTTATAAGAAAATAGATAAAGAACTTTCAAGACAGCTTGGAACGCAGGTTGAGATCCTCAAGACCCTTAGTTCTGTTACCGGACCCAGGGATTTCGAGCTTCCTCAGTTTGTCAATTGCTGCGGCGCGCTGATCCGTGAAGACTAAGGAGGGAGTAAATAAATGGCTAATAATGGTAACAAAAAGATTATAGTAAAGAAGGATATGAACTTCTTTGCGGAGTTCACTGCTTCTGCAGCTAAGGCTGCCAGGCTCCTTACTTACGCTGTCCTCTTCGGTATTGCCGTCGTAGGAATCATCCTTGTATTTATCGTAATCGGTATTGTAAGAAATACTATTATCAAGGGTCAGATCGCAAGCCTTGAAGAACAGCTTGCGAGCGAAGAGTATGCAAATCTCGAAGTTCAGGCTTCAGCTCTCGCAGAGACGCTCAAGACAAAGAACAATTACTTCTATGCTCTTTGCCAGATGAGAAAGAATGTTGATGAGACGCCTGCTGTATCCATGGATCTTCCTGATGTTATCGCAGATGACATTCCGAGTGATTCATACCTCGTTCAGTATCAGATCACAGGCACACAGCTTGCCATGGAAGGTTATTCTTTCTCATACTACAGCCCTGTTGATATGGTCTACATGCTCAATGAGGCAGGCGTATTCAAGGTAAAGCCTGATATCACCACTTCGAGGGTGTCGGCAACTGATGTCGGATCACCTGACGAGTTCTTCCCTGACAACAATACAGTTAATGCGATCAACAACTACTACAACTTCACTATTGTTGGAACACTTGTCAGCGACGTATATGTATCGATCGAGAGGATCGCAACAACTGATACAGTTGAGAGCATCAGCGGAATCGAGACAATCAAGTATGATGCAGGTTCCACATATACTATCGAAGATATCGCGACATACGAAGCTGGCGGAGTTGCTTACAACCTGCAGTCCATCACAATCAATGGCGCAGCGATCGACGAAGAGAGTTTCAACAATATCCTCAATGCAAATGCTATTTCCGGCGTAGCAAATGACAATGTTGATATCGCTCTGTACTACACAAGTGCTGTTGAGACAGAAACAGAAGAAACAGCTGAAGCTCAGTAATTAGGAGGAATTTATATAATGGGTAATTTATCATTTCGTGAGAAGGCATTCATTTATGTAATCCTTCTGTTATTGATCATTGTAGGTGGCTATTTCTTAGGAATCAGAAATCTCAATAATCAGTATGATGAGTACAAGATCCAGCTCGATCAGCTCAATGCAAGAAAGGCTTATCTTGATCAGTTGAAACTGGACATCGATGCAACGGCAGACGAGATCAAGCAGCTCGATGCTTTTATCGAAGAGAAAGAACTGTCATTCATTGATAAGATCGATTCAGAATGCATCGAACAGTATGTAATGAGCACATTTGAAGAAGCAGGTATGCCTTATCTGGCTTCAATATCCTGCGAAGATGTTGCTTGTGCTCCTGTATCATATCCGGATGGTTCTGCAGCACCTGATGCTCTTCAGTGTCTTAGAGTAAATGTTGTCTATTCAACGACTGACGGTTATATCACACCTCAGTACAATCTGAACCCTGATCAGACGGGCGAAGATGCCGGAGAGATCATTTCAGCGCTCTATGCGCTTCAGGATTCAAGTGTTGCAGGCCCCAGAGTAGGATATGAAGAATTCATATCTGCTCTCAAGAAGATCTCTGAGGAGAATCCGGGCTGCATCAAGGTCAATCAGGTCGCAGTACAGCAGAATGCAGGCTTCCTTAATCTTACTGCAAGCATAGATTTCTATGGAACAGTTCTTGCTAAGCGTGTATCTACTGATGACAGCACTGCTGCATACACATTCTGGCAGGGCGACAAGAATGTTAATACTGAAGGCGGCTTTATCGGATTCCCTTACATTGTTACTGATCCTAACAGCCTCTGGTACGGTATCGAGAATCCTAACGAAGAGTGCCTTGCATTCATCGACAGACCGTTCGCAGCTTACTGGGCTAATGCAGCATATGCGATCAAGGTCGGAGAAGCCGGTAACCTATCTGTTATTACAGGCATTGAGCCTGGCAGTGCTTCTGCATCCGGAATCTCCAGTGGAGAAGCTGAAGAAGCGGGCGAAGGCGATGGCGATGAGCTTGAGGCCGTAGGCGAATGATTTTGACCACGAATATTAAAATGTGGCAGAATTTTGAAAAAATTTGAAAAAAGTATTGCATTTTGAAATTAAGGTGTTATACTTCAAGTACAAACTCAAATTTATCCTGTAGGAGGAAATTGAAATGAAGAAGATTCAGAAGTCAAAGAAGGGTTTCACACTCGTAGAGATGGTTCTCGTTATCGCTATCATCGTTATCCTTGCAGCAGTTCTGCTCCTTGGTATCAGCACATACCTCGATGCAGCTAACAAGGCAGCATCTTCGATGAAGAAGCACAACGATTCCACAGAGTCTGTTAAGGACGTTATCATGGGTGCGCTCTAATAACTCGAAACCTAAAAACTTAAGGAGGGGGATTTCCCCCTCCTTTTTTATTTGTGTACAGTCGCTTAATATTTTTTTAACAAATTGTTAATTTAATCCTTGAAAAGTAGAAAATACAAAGTATAATTGAAGTATATCAATTTGGGTTAACTGTCTTTGGGAGATCATTATGAAGAAGATAGCAAAAAACAAAAAAGGATTTACCTTTACCGAGATCGTTCTGGTAGTTGCCATAATTGTAATACTAGCCAGCGCTATGTTACTTGGCGTTCAGGAGTATCTTGATACAGCTCATGCTGCAGAAAGCGATGTTGATGCATCTGTAGTATCACTTAAAAGTAATATTACTGATCAAGAGAATGATCTGAAAAGCAAAGGATTCTAATACAGGAGCGCAATATTATGAAGAGAATTTTTAAAGTTAAGATCAAGACAGGTTTTACACTCCTCGAGACACTGCTCTCTGTCGCTATCATGGTCATCATATCCACTATGCTTCTTAACGGATTTGGTGCAACAATGGGTTACTCTTATCACACTTCAGTCTATACTAAGGCGGCTGCTGCAAACTACAGCGGTTGTATGAATACGCTCTCAAGTTTACATGCTAACAGCAACCCATATGGTCCTACCGGTATGGCAGCAAACAATTATGCAGTTGTAGGTCAGATCGCATATAAGGGCAGCGGCACATATAACGGATCGAGTTCAACAAAGAAAGTAACCATATCTTTCGATGTATCCGGAGCTTCGACAACAAACGGAGCAGGAGCTTCTGTCCTTAATGATCTTAATGCTGTTGCTTTTTCATATACAGCAATTCCTTCCGTAGTTGAGATCAAGGGCGTAATAGAGAATGAATCGGCAGCTGCTAACAGAAAGACATTCTTCTATATCCCTACGGTTAATTACGATGATTCAAAGATAGCTGAAGATCAAGATCTGAATACTATGATAAACACTGCATATCTTGGTCATGTGGGTATCTATATGATCAATACTGATAAGTACACAGACGATGGTGTAAATTCCGGCGAGTATTGCTGGGGATATCTGCCAAATCCGACTGACCCGGCAACATTTGTTCCGATCGGAAGCTCATTCTCGATGTAATGACTTCAGGTTATAGGTTTATATTCAATTTCGGAGGAAGAACATGAGACGCACAAATAAGAACAGACGCGGTTTTACACTCGTCGAGATGGTTTTAGCGATTGCTATCGTTACAATAGTATTCGGATTAACAACTGCGCTTATGATCAGTATCAAAGACTCGTTCATTATGACCTATAATCTGAATGATTCATCTGATTATGCAGTTTTGTATGGTTACGGTATCGAGAATTCTGTACTTGCAAAGGTCTCAAAAAAGAAATCAGCTACTTGGAGGATCGGTACATATACAGATGAAGGTACAGGAGCATCTCAGGATTCTGTTCTTCTGTGTGGTGACAAGGAATATGTTTTCCTTCCCAGCCAGATGAAGACAACAGATTCAAAAGGTGATGTCGTTGATAAATGGATAGTCGAGACATATTATAAGGTAAGCGGTTCAATGGTCAGTTATATTGTTATTATTAAGGACAACTACTATAATCCGACCAAACCTGTTATGTGCAAGTATGAAGGTAGTTTCTGGATTCCTCATTCATCTGTAAACCTTACGACATCCGGTACAGCATATGATATGGATAGTTCCTATAAGTCACAACTCGTATATACAGCATAACAATAATACAGTTAAAGAGATTGCACAGGCCCTGCCGACCGGCAGGGCTTTTTTATTGCAATTGAACTGTGATAGAATATGACAAAAATTCAAGGGGACAAAGAATGAAGATCAAAGTCGGTCTCGATATCGGAGGAAGCACGACCAAGATAGTCGGGATAAATGACGGCAAGCTCGTTGCCAAGGCGATAGTCAAGGCCGCAGATCCCGTGGCATCAGCTTATGGTGCGGTTGGCAAGCTCGTCAATGACAACAACCTGAAGATAGAAGACATCGAGCAGATCAATATGACCGGCGTCGGCGCTTCATTCCCGACCGCTCCCATACTCGGCATCAAGACGGTAAGCGTCAAGGAATTCATGGCAACAGGTCTCGGCGGACTTTACCTGTCGGGTCTGGAGAAGGCCGTGGTAGTCAGCATGGGTACGGGTACTGCATATCTGTATGCCGATAAGGACGAGGTCACTCACATAATCGGATCCGGAGTAGGCGGAGGAACGCTCATCGGCCTGTGCAATTCTGCAGTAGGCGTAGCAGATCCCATGAGGCTCTCTGAACTTGCCGAGGCAGGTGACCCCAATAATCTTGATCTTACGATCGGTGATATCACAAAAGATGCGATCCCGGGACTCCCGATGAATGCCACGGCGGCTAACTTCGGCAAGGCTCTGGATGCCGTTAAGAAGGAAGACGTATCTGCAGGCGTATTCAATCTTGTCTACCAGTCGATCGGCACGATGTCCGTTTTGGCCTCAAGGTGCTGCGGAGTAAACGATATCGTATATACAGGTCAGCTGACATCATTCAAGCAGTGCAGGGACTACCTGATGCCGTTCAAGGATCTCTATAACGCCAACTTCATAATCCCTGAAGATGCGGTGTTTGCAACGGCGGTCGGCAGCTGTCTTGCCGGGGAGTGACGTCGGTGGCAGATAAGCAAAAGCAGAGAGCTTATGAGCTCGACTTCCTGCGCGGATTCGCGCTGATCATGATGATCTTCATGCATTCTGCATGGGATATCCGCTACGAGTACGGTGTGGATACTTTCGGATTCCTTGAAGCTGACTGGTTCTGGGCAATAGTCCATCCGTTCTTCATCGTTATATTTGTCGGAGTATCCGGAATCTGCTGCACGTTCTCCAAGAATAATCTGTTCAGGGGCCTCAAGCTCCTGGGTGTTGCCGCAGGTCTTGCACTTGCGACCTGGCTTATCACGACATATCTGAAGATATACTGCCTCATCATATTCAACGTGCTTGCCATGCTCGCTGTGAGCATACTTCTGTATTCGCTCATCGAGAAGCTTGAAAAGACGGCTAAGGCTGATCCCAAGCTGGTGAATGCCCTTATCGGTGCGGCAGGCGCGTTTTTTGCAGCCCTCGGAAGCAAACTGGAATGGCTTGACTATTCGACGGACAACCTCATATTCCTGCCGGTAGGCTTTAAGATGAATTCCATGCCGTACATGGCAGACTATATGCCGCTCCTTCCGTGGCTCGGAGTATTCCTCATAGGATGCCTCATAGGAAGGGTATGCTACGCCGAGCGCAGATCACTTCTTCCTGCCAAGAACAAAGCGGCAAAGGCCATCACGGCTCCGGTCGAATTCGTCGGCAGACACTCGCTCATCATCTATCTGGTACATCAGCCGATCGTATACGGGATCATGTATCTGATCTTCATGCTCATCAGGCGCGGATAAAT